>Ga0214473_10000378_pt1 | contig 61937 bp, 49 predicted proteins | sample RVTome_7_FD_203509 | JGI IMG/M metagenome (GOLD analysis project Ga0214473, IMG submission 203509) | Soil microbial communities from uranium-contaminated site in the Upper Colorado River Basin, Wyoming, United States - RVT98D197 | ecosystem: Environmental > Terrestrial > Soil > Contaminated >... | reverse complement strand
CATCGGGTAGCCATTCATGCCTGCCTCCAGGCAGGCATCTTGCCCCCAGGCCGCTCCTAAAAAGCGGACATTTCATGTGCTAATCCATCCGGACATATCATGTGCTACCGACAGATTGGGCGGGAGGGGCTAGTCTTATTGGGCGGGAGGGGCTAGTCTCGGCTCCTACGATCTCGCTAATAAACCAGCAACACGTCTCGAGAGGCTAAAGCCCCGTTGGCATTTGTCGGACCTGAAGGTCCGATCCCCTATACCTGATTCTGACCATCCGATTAAGACACTGCATATTTCAGGAACATAAATTTACGGGGCGGCGGGGTTGGGGCTGCTTCCGCCGGCGGGCAGGGGCGGGGAATCGGGTGTGCAGGCGTACTGGCGGATCTCGACTCGCCACAGGAGCTGGTTCAGATCGGGAGCAAACCTCTGTTTCCACGGGTAGCTCGGATCACGCGCGAGATAGCGAACACTGCGGCCGGGGCAGCGGGCGTCCAGCCACTGTCCCGCAGCGGCGATGGGAGTGCCCGCTTCAGGACCGGGCATGCCGCGCACCCAAAGCAGGAGCGGGCGCAGGGGCCGGCCTGCCGCTTCCCAGGCCTCAGCCTCCCAAACCTGCGGGTGCTGGACGGTTTGCGTCAGGACGCCGGAGAAATGCCAGGGACGGCTTGATTCGGGGACCTGGAGCGCGTAGGTGAGATAGAAAAAGAACGACGGATTGTTGGCGACGACGATGGCGCCGCCGCGAACGGCCTCGGCGGCGTCCTGGGCCACAGTTTCCCAAGGCTCGAAAAATCGCGGCGCAGCATAGAAGCGCTGGGTGGAGACGCCGTACCAGCCGACGGCTGCCACCACCCCCAGCGAAAGGGCCAGCCCACTGCGCCAGTATTTATTCTGGACGGCGCCGATACCGGCGGCAATCGGCAGCAAGAACCATGGCGCGACCATGAAAAGCCGCCGGGGATAGAGGATGCCGGCCAGCGCCATGGCTGCCACCAGGACTCCTCCGAACAGCAAGAAGCGCCGAGCTGGGCCCCGCAGGCCAAACAAGAGCAGGAGCAAACAAGCGGCGGTGGCCAACGCTGCGGGAAGGCCCAACCACCAAAACCAGGGACCGACGGATTCACTCACGAAGAGCACGTACACGTTGTAGGCGGTGTTGGCGAGGCGATAGGTCCACGACTGGCGCAGGGTGGTGCGGACCGACAGCTCGTGCCAAAACGCAGGCCATAGCGGCACATAGGCGGCGATGAAAATGGCAGCAGTGACGAGCAGGCGTTTCACCGTGCCGGGCTGCGCGCGGTGGCGCAGCCAATCGTCCATGGCCAGAAGGAACAGCAGGGCCCAGCCCAAATAATTTGCGTACACCAGGGCCAACCCGAGCAGGCAGACTCGCGTCCAGGCAGCGCGGCCGGTGGCTCGACCCGCCGCGACGGGCTCGCCATCAGGCGCGGCGGCGTGGCGCAGGTAAGCCCAAGTGAGGGCCGAGATCAGCAGGAAGGCAAACGAGTACCAACCAGCCAGGCGGCCGAAATGAAAACCGTAGGGCCAGAGCAGGCCCAGCCAAAGCAAGGCCCGGGCGCTTTGCGGTCCGGCGAGAAGCTGCGCGGCACGGGAAAGACAAAACAGTCCGGCGACGAAAAAGACGATGGAGGGAAGGCGCAGCCAGGCCATGGCTCCGCCGGTCAGATACAACCAGCCATGGAGGAACAGATCATACAGAGGCGGATGCTCGTGCGCGCGCAGCAAGTCGCCGAGCGAGGTGAGAAAGACGCCGGTCGGCTGGGCGGCCAGGCCCAGAATGTGAGTCTCGTCATCAATGAACGTAAAGCGGGGGTTGGTATAGAGCAGAGAGGCTCCGAGCACCAGGAGCAGGAAGGTATCGCCGAGGGCCTCGCGGACGCGGGCCTGGGCGGCGGTGGGAGCAGTGATTGGAGCTGGCGGAGGGGCGGGCGGCATCGGCTAGTTTGGATTCGGCCGGGAGGGGAAACCGGCCCAAGCGTTGGCCAAGCCGAGCCATTCGCGGACGAAGTCGAGCGTGTCCTGGGTGTTGCGCCACCAGTGGGCGGCGTCGAATGGATCGTCGATGGGATGGCGGACGATGAGCTGGGGCGCGTCGCCGACGAGACGCCTCCAGATGGTGCGCACGCGGCGCGTGTGCGGCGCGGAGGTGACGATAATCACGGCGCGCATGCCGCCGCCGCGAGCCAGGCGCGCGATCTGGTCGATTTCCTGCGCGGTATTGGCGGATGGGTCGGGCAAGATGCGCGTGGCGTCGGCAGGGACTCCCAAAGCCAGGAGTATTCTCTGGTTGTAGAAGTCCTCGCCCACAAAAGGAATGCGCATTTGCGCCAACTGCTCGGCGGGACTGACGGGTTGCGAAACCCAAACTTGGGGCGCGGCATTCTGGCGGTAGAGCCGGGCCGCCTCGATGGCGCGATCCGGCATGCGGCCGGAGAGCACAACGATGGCCTGGGCCGGCGCCAGGGGATCCTCGACGACAAGCCAGGCTCCGGCGCGCAGAAGGACCCACAGGAACGTGCCCACGAGGAGCAACAGGATCGAGAGGCAAACAATGCGGCGATTTCTACGGCTGTTACGCGGCCCGCCACCTTCGACGCCTGCCGGGGAGGCATCGGGAAGGACACCGGAGGGGCTAGTGGTCATTTCTTGGCAGGCTCGTCAATTCCTGGCAGGTTGTTCATCCGCATCTGCGGGGACGTCCAGTACGTTTCCCGGCAAGGCCCGTGTCCAAGCCAGATTATAGTGCCGATTGCCACAATCTTCGCAGCGGAAAGGGCGCATCAGGAAGAGGGGCAAGAGGACGACTTCGAGCAAACTCCGGCGATGCGAGCGCCGCACATCGAAGCTGCGGCAAGAGGGGCAACAGCGAATCACCAAACAACGCGGGTGACGCATGACTTGGGGCCCATGCTACTCCGGTACAACTGAGGGGTCAACGGGTGTCGCAGGCACAGGAAGCAGCATCCCGTCCGGCGTCGGGGCGGGCACCCGCAGACCCGGCACTAGCGTTGCGCCTATTGCCGGTCACGACGAGAACAGGGCCGCGGCGTATTGCAGATTGGCCAGCGCAGACTACAATGAATTTGGGCGCGAACCGGCCAAGTGGGGCAGAGTGACGGGCGGTATCGAACGCAGCTCGCAGGGAGAAACCACGCTTCACAGGATTCGACGGGGCTTAAGCATGTTCAACGGGAGGTTATAGCTTGCGTGCAGTGATTACCGGCGGTGCAGGATTTCTCGGCTCACACCTGTGCGATTATCTGCTCGAGCGCGACTGGGAAGTGGTTTCGATTGACAGCCTGGTCACCGGCTCAGAAGGGAATGTGAGCCATCTGATGGGCCACCCGGGATTCCGCCTGGTGCGGCACGACGTATCGAAATACATTGAGGTGCCCGGACCCGTTGACTACGTGCTGCACTTTGCCTCACCGGCCAGTCCTGTGGATTACCTGAAACTGCCGATTCAGACGCTGAAGGTAGGCGCGCTGGGGACGCACAACAGCCTGGGTCTGGCGCTGGCGAAAAAGGCCAAGTACTTTCTGGCGTCCACCTCAGAGTGCTACGGCGACCCGCAAGTCAGCCCGCAGCCGGAGACCTACTGGGGTCACGTGAATCCGATCGGGCCGCGGGGCGTGTACGACGAAGCCAAGAGATATGCCGAGGCCATGACCATGGCCTACCACCGTTATCACGGTTTGGACACGCACATCGTGCGCATCTTTAACACTTACGGCCCTCGGATGCGTCTGAACGACGGCCGGGCGCTGCCGAACTTTGTGTACCAGGCGCTGACGGGCCAGCCCATCACGGTGTACGGCGACGGCCAGCAGACGCGCAGTTTCTGCTACGTGTCGGACCTGGTGGCGGGAATCTACCGGCTGATGGCTTCCAATGAGCACGAGCCGGTCAACATCGGCAATCCGCACGAGATCACCATTCTGGAGTTCGCCCAGCGCATCCTGGCACTGACGGGCTCGACCGTGCCCATCGTCTTCAAGCCGTTGCCGCAGGACGATCCCAAACAGCGCTGTCCCGATATCAGCAAGGCCAAACGCATCCTGGGATGGGAGCCGCAGGTCCAATTGGAGGAGGGACTGCGGCGGACGCTGCAGTATTTCCAGCAGCAGGTGGTCGCCGGCCGAGCAAGGTGAGGCGAACGGTCAGGCGGTGACCAGGGTGGGTTTGGCGTTCAGATCGGGCCTTCCAAAACTATCGTACTCGAATCCGAGAGCTTTCATTTCCGCCGGTGAGAGCATGTTGCGGGCATCAATCACCAGCGGGCGGGCCATTTCCTGGCAAATACGTTTCCAGTCGAGCTGCCCGTATTCGGCCCACTCGGTGAGCAAGAGCAGGGCATCGGCTCCCCGGGCCACGCGGTAGGGGTCTTCGATGAACTCGACGCCGGAAAGAACGGCGCGAGCCTTCTCAATGGCCACAGGATCGGTGGCACGAACGACGGCGCGCTCGGCCTGCAGCCGCCGCACAACCTCAATGGCGGGGGCAAAGCGTACGTCGTCAGTGTTGGGCTTGAAGGCCAGGCCCAGGACACCGATCTTTTTCTCCTTGACGACCCACATGGCCTTTCGAACTTTTTCCATCAACTGATCAATCCTGCGCTTGTTGATCCTCTCGGTTTCCTTCAGCAGCGTGAAGTCCACACCGTGGCGCTCGGCTAGGCGATTGAAAGCCTGGATGTCCTTCGGCAGACAGAAACCGCCGAAACCTAATCCGGCGTTGAGGAACAGCGGACCGATGCGCGGGTCCATGCCCATGGCCCGGGTGACTTCCTCGACGTCACCGCCCAGGCGCTCGCAGAGGTCGGCCAGGACATTGGCATAGGCGATCTTCAAACCCAGGAATGAATTCGAGGCGTGCTTGATGAGCTCGGCGCTGGCGATGGTAGTGACCAGGAACGCAGGCTGGCGCCCGGCAGGACAGGCCGGCTGGTGCACGGGACAGTGGAAGCTGCCCTCGAGAATGGGCCGGTAGATTTCGCGTAACTGGCGCTCCGATTCCGGGTCCTCGACGCCGATGACGATGCGATCGGGATGAAAGAAGTCGCCGATGGCCGTGCCCTCGCGGAGAAACTCGGGATTGGAGGCCACGCGAAAGCGGGAACCGTGGGCATCGCGGCCATAGACGGTGAGCACGCGGCGAAGCTGCTCGCCGGTCTGTGCGGGCACGGTGCTTTTCTCGATCACTAGCTTTGGGGAACGCGACGAAGAGGCGATCAGCTGGGCCACGTTGTCAATGGCGGAAAGATCGGCGTCGCCGGATTCCAGGGGCGGGGTGCCCACGCAGATGAAGATGGCCTCGGCGGCGCCCACGGCGTCCGCACAATCGCCGGTGAAACGAAGGCGGCCGGCGGCACGGGCGCGTTCCATCACCCCGTCCAGACCCGGTTCGTGGATGGGAAGCCTGCCGGAGTTCAGCGTCTGAATGCGCGCCAGATCATTATCGGTGGCGACGACGTCGTGCCCTGCTTCCGCGAGACAGCTACCGGTTACCAGTCCCACGTACCCGCAACCAATCACGGCCAATCGCATTTTCGGACTCCCCCTTCGGTGGGCTGACGCCGCCTTATCGTCCCGAGGAGCTATTCTCGCTCATTCGCGGCGGCGTGGAAACTCCCCCTGGCCAGGCAGGGTGCACTAGGGGTTACTCCTGCTGGTGGGAGGCCAAGGGATTGCGAGTGAGCAAACCGCGCAGACCGGTCAGCAGCAGCCGGGGCTGGTTGCGACAGACGTGCCAGAGCACGCGCGCGGCCTCGTCGCGCGACACCCGGCCGAGCGAGCGGCGCACGGCGCCGTTGATGCAATCCACCAAGCGGCTATAGTCAGCCTGGCGGAAACGGTGAAGCGATCGGCGAATGAGGAGATGCAGATCGAGCTCGCGACGCAGCGAACGGAGTTCAGGGCTGGGAGCGTCGTGAAGGATGGCTTCACTCACGCCCAGCGCCCCGCGGAAACCGGTCACGATGCCGCCCACCGTTGAAACTTTCACCTGTCCGGCCGCGTCACCGACCAGGAAAACGCGTCCCGCACCCACTTTGCGTTCGACGGGAACCCAGTGGCTGTATACCGGAATGCGCGCGCCCTGATATCCGATGGGTCTGAAGTGCCGCTGCTCCATGAACCGGTCCAAACACCGGCGGGTCTCCTGCCCATCCACACCGATCAGACCCAGCACTCCGCGACGGTCCGATTCCGGAATCAGCCAGTAGAAATAGGGCGTGTCATCGGGCAGGAACCAGACGCGCACAGAGTCGGAAGGCATACCGTCAGGCAGGTCCACGAGGGCCTGCACCAGGGGAACGGTGGCCTGCTGTGGCCATCCGGCAGCCCTGGCCACCGAACTGCGCGCGCCATCGGCACCGACTGCCGCTTCGGCCGTGACGTGCTCGCAGGAGGAACTGCCGGCACGCTCGAACACCAACTCCAGGCCGGGCCCTTTGCTCTGGAGCGAAGCGAAGCGCCGCCCGAGTTCCAAGCGGGCGCCGTAATCCTGAGCCTCGCGGGCCAGCCCGCGGATCAATTGGGAGCGTTCGATGATCAGGTCGGGGTCTTGCAGGGGAATCATGGCGGTGCGGCCGTCGGTGAACAATTCAAAGCGATTGATTTCGTTGACGATGGCCCGCTCGCCGACGGGACCCAGCAGGCGCCGCATGCGGCTGGTGACGATCAGGGTGCGGGTAACGGGATCGAGACGCTCGGCGCGCTCGAAGACGCGAACTGCACGGCCCTTGCGCGCCAGGAGCGAGGCAGTGAACAACCCAGCAGCCGAGCCGCCCACGATGGCCACACCGCCGGACTCAGATTCTCGACAAGATTGCGCAGCGTCTTGCAGTTTGCCCTTCCCGCGATAAATTCTGTCGTGTGGTTGCCGGAGGAGACGGAGCCGCGCCGACTCCGGAGAACCCCGGATGTTACGAATTGTGGGCCTGCGCCCGCCCGGTCGGGGCAAGTCCTGGAGCCCAGAAGGCCGAGATAGCTGAGTCGAGCATGGGCCTGCCGGGTCCTGCCAGCGGAGCAGTATATTCCATCAGGCTGATTAGGCAAGCGGGAAGCGCTGTTCGGACCGCGGGAGTTCCGGCCGGAGCTTTTCAAAGGGCGGGCTGAGGCTTGCGCTTGCCCGCCCTTATTCTGGCGGGCTGGCGTTCGTAGGGCGCCCGTTCGAGCGCTGCGACTGCAATCAAGACGGCGATGGCAATTCCAGCCATGGCCATAACCGTCTGAAGTGAATCGAGACGGCTCACCAGCAGCGCCAACAAACCGAACACACCGCCCAGAGCGTACATGGTCAGGACCGCACGGCGCGTGCCCAGCCCGCAATTGGCCAAGCGGTGAGCGGTGTGGTCTTTGCCCGGCGTGGCAAAAGGGAGCAGGCCGCGGCGCGAGCGGGAAATGGAAACCAGAATGGTATCGAAGATGGTGGCGCCGAGGACGAGAATGGGCACGAAGCATTCGGCAGCCAACGACGCGCCGGTCAAGCGCAGCTTCAATGAGAGGGTAGCCATGAGAAAACCCAGAAGCATGGCCCCGCCGTCGCCCATGAAGATCCGGGCGGGATTGAAGTTCCAGCGGAGAAATCCCAGGGCGGCTCCCATGACAGCGGCCGCCAGCGTGCTGACCCAGATTTGGCCGTGTAACGCCGCCAGAAAAGCAAAGAAGAGAGAGGCCACGGCCGCGATGCCCGCGCAGAGCCCGTCCATGTAGTCAAGAATGCTGAAGGAGGCGGTGATGCCTGTAATCCAAACCATGGTCAGCGCTGCGTCGGCCAGACTGCCCCATGAGCCCGGCCAGACTAGGGAGAAGACCCGGGCGTGTATTCCCGAGGCCAACAGGATAGACGCGGCGACGGGCATGGCGACAAAAAGCTTTACCTGGTGATGCAGCAGGCCACGGTCATCGAGCGTGCCCACCAGCACCACCAGCGTTGCGCCGGCCAGGATGGCCAGAACTTGCGTGAGAGTTTCGCCGCCGAGCGAAACCAGCATGGCCAGGAGCACGGCGGAGTAGATGGCCATCCCGCCGAGGAGCGGGATGGGCTGCAGGTGAACTTTGCGCGGGCCGGGATGATCCACCATGCCTACACGCAAGGCCAGTTGGCGTACGGGGATGGTGAGAGTCAACGAGGCCAGAAGCGCGACGACGAACGAGAGGATGCCCAGCATGCCCAGCCGCTCCGCCTACCGCTCCGTCAGCATGCGCTCGAAGTAAGACTTGACCTGCGCGGGGTCGTGAGTCTTGTTATACCAATCGATGGTGCGCTTGAGACCCTCACAGAACTTGGTCTTGGGTTCCCAGCCCAGGAGTTTCTTGGCCAGGGAGTTGTCCGCGACGCGGTTCAGGGGGCCTGTGGGCATATTGGGCAGGAACTTGATCTCCGCTTGGTGGCCGGTGTACTCCAGGACCATGCGCACGGCGTCAATCACGCGCACGCGCTCCATGGTTCCGAGATTCACGGGCGTGCCGTCTTCAATTTTTTCGCCGGCCAGAATGGTGCCCGATACGATGTCGTCAATGTAGGTCCAGTTGCGAATTTGCGTGCCGTCGCCCCAGACCTCGAAGGGATTCTGGCCGATGAAGGCGCGCGCGATCATGGCGATGACGGCGTGGTTTTCCACTCCGCGGGGCCCGTACACGGTGAAGTACCGGCAGGAGGCGGCCTTCAGCTTTCCCTCGTGCGCGTAGGCCTGCAGGGTAAATTCCCCCATCAGCTTGGCCCAGCCGTAAGTGTTGTCGGCGTCGTTGGGACCTTTGGTCAGGTCCTCGGTCAGATAGATTTCCTTGCTGACGTCGGACTGCAGGAAATTCGGATAGACGCAGCCGGAGGAGGCGAAGACGACCTTTTCCACGCCGGCCTTGACGGCTTCGGCGAAGACTAATCCGTCCAGGAAGAAATTCGACGCCGGGCCGGCTTGATGCAGGTCCACATAGCCGCGTCCGCCGTGGTCCGCGGCGAGATGAAACACGGTGTCCACGCCTTGCATGGCCAGCCGGGCAACGCCGGGCTCGCGCAAGTCCGCCTGCAGGAATTCCACCTTGCCGCTGGAGAGATGCCCCTGAATGTTTTCGAGCCGGCCGCTGGTGAGATCGTCCACGACGCGCACCTTGGCGCCGCGCGCCAGCAGTTGGTCCGCGATCGTGGATCCGATAAAAGAAGTACCGCCGGTGATCAGTGCACGGCGCCCAGACCAAAATCCGCTTCCGCTTGTCATGCCGGACCTGCCTCCTCGATGGCTTGTACAAAAGTTTGAAGCTGTTTCACTCTATCATAGGCTTTTGCCAGCTCTCGGGAATTGCGGCCCATGTGTGCTAAGCGTTCAGGGTCTCCCAAGACGCTTCGTACGGCCCCGGCCACCGCCGCGGGATCGTCCGGATCGGCGGCAATGCCGCAACCGTCGCGCTCGGCGAAGCGCGCGACTTCGGTCTTGTCGGTGGCCACGGCCAGGAGCGGCCGGGCCGCGGCCAGAATGTTGTAAACCTTGCTGGGCACGACCACGCCTTCCAGGCCCCGCTTGACCGTGACCACGTGCAGATCGCCCGCGGCCATGACGCATGGCACTTCCGCCGCCGGGCGGAACGGCAGGAAGCGAACGTTGTTGCAGCCGCGGGCGGAGGCCTGCACGGCGTTTTTCATGGCCCCCTCGCCGATGAATACCAGCCCAACCCCGTCGCGCTCCAACAGACGCGCGGCGTCAATCAGCGTCTGCCAGGCGCCGTAGAAACCCACATTGCCCGCGTGCACCAGCACAAAGCGGAATGCGCCGCGAATCTGGCGCACGACCGGGTGATCGGCGGCAGGCAGCGTTTCCGGCAGCGCCACGGCATCTCGCACGATGGTGATCCGCTGCGGGTCCACTCCCTTGGACAGGATGCGTTCCCGCATGTCTTCGCCCAGCACGATCACGCGCGCGGCGCGGCGCAGCGCGCGGCGATGCAGCGATTCCCAAATCCGGGTCCAACGGCCGGGGCGGACGATATCTCCGCCGAGCGCCATATCGGGGTACATGTCGCGCAGGTTGTAAACGAACGGGCGTCCCGAAAGCGTTGAGACGAACGCGCCGGCCAAACCCTCGAACGGCGGATCGGTCATGGCCACCACCACGTCGGATCGAATGGAAAGGGCGCGCGGCACGGCCAGCGCCAGATAGCTCAGATAGTTTGACAGGCGCCCCTGCATGCGGAAGCGTGGAAAGGCCGTGGAACCGACGCGCTCGACCACCACGTTGCCGCGCACTTCGCGGCGCAACAGGTACGGCGGATGCCGCTCGGTGGGATCGTAGGAAGGACGGCCGGCCAGGACCGTCACCTGGTGGCGCTGCGCCAGCGCCTCCACGACCAGGACCGCGTTCTTCGCAGTGGCGGAGGTATCCGGCGGGTAATACTCATTCAGTACCAGCGCGTGCACATCCCACCTCGGCGAAACCAAGATAAGTCGGTGAACCGGACCGCGACATCGCTCCGACAACATCCCAAATCCCGACAACGACACTGAACAAACAGGGCCTGGGCGGCGGCCGGCTCAGCGCGACGCTCGCGAGCTGCCGCGCTGCGACTGGCTGCCGGCCAGCACCGTTTCGCGCGCCGCCGGGCGGCGAATCAGGAAGTCGCCGAGAACCAGCGTGTCCATTCTCGTCCGCAGGAAGCAGTCAATAGCTTCCTGGGGGCGGCAAACGATGGGCTCGTTGTCGTTGAAGGAGGTGTTCACCACCGCCGGCACGCCGGTCAAGTTTCCGAACTCGCGAATCAATTTCCAATAGCGCGGGTTGGCTTCCCGCTCGACGGTCTGCAATCTTCCGGTGCCGTCCACGTGCGTGGGAGCGACTAAAGAACTGCGTTTTTCCGGGCGCACGGAATAGGCAAAAGTCATGAAAGGCGATGGATGCGATTTCTCGAAAAACTCGCCGACGTGTTCGGCCAGGATGGAAGGCGCAAACGGGCGGAACATCTCGCGGTGTTTGATGCGCGCGTTAAGAGTTTCCTTCATGTGCGGGGAACGCGGATCCGCCAGAATGCTGCGATTGCCGAGCGCGCGGGGCCCCCATTCGGCGCGACCCGAAAACCAGCCCAGGATGTCTCCGGCGGCGATCCGTTCGGCCGCGGCGCGAACCAGTTGATCTTCGGGCAGCTCGGCGATTTCCACGCCCGCGCCCGCCAGTTGGCTGGCCTCGATGGCCGCACGGATTTCGCGCGCGGAATAGCCGGGACCCCAGTAGGAGTGTTTCATGACGAAATCGCGCGGGCGTCCGAGCACCTGGTGATAGACGTAGTAGGCGGCGCCGACCGCGAGTCCGGCATCGCCGGCGGCGGGCTGGACGAAGACGCGTTCAAACGGGGTGCGATCGAAAATTTTGCCATTGGCCAGGCAGTTGAAGGCTACGCCGCCGGCCAGGCAAAGATTTTTCTGGCGCGCCTGCCGATGGAGGGCGTTCAGATTCTCGAACAGGACTTCCTCCAGGCGCGCCTGCAGCGTCGCCGCCAGATCCATGTGCCGCTGTTCGAGCGGCGCATCCGCGGGCCGCGTCGCTCCCAGGCGCTCTTCGAGATGCCCCGAGAACAGACGGCCCAGCACGGGCGTGCGGTCGGCCTCGCGCCAACTCATCTCCGCGCCTTCGCGGTGGTGGGCGAAATATTCCAGGCCGAGGCGGAATCCCAGCGACCCGTTGGTGAGGACGATGCGGCGAAACTCGTCGAGATGGGAAGGCTGGCCGTAGGCGGCCAAGCCCATAACTTTGTATTCGTCGCCAAATTTCCAAAAGCCCAGATACTGGGTGATGGCGGTGTAGTACATCCCCAAGGAATGCGGGAAGGCCACGGCGCCCTGGACGTGCATGCGGCTGCCCTGGCCCGAGGCCCACATGGTGCTGGCAAAATCTCCCAGGCCATCGGCGGAAAGCAGCGCTGCCTGGTCGAAGGGCGAAACGAAAAATGTGCTGGCCAGGTGCGCCCGGTGGTGCTCGACGCGATGGAACTGCGCGCGCAGGCCTTTCACGTCGGTATCGAAGGCCTGGGCCAGCGCCTCAGGAATGCCCACGAATTGTGCCAACACCTTGGCGCGTTCGCGCGCGAACCGCGGCATGCGCAAGGCATAGAGTAGCTTGGTGCCCAGCCGGGCCCAGGGATTGCGCGGCACGGCAACGTGATCCACATCGGCCAGGGTGATGCCGGCCTCCTGCAGGCAGTAGCGAATTGCCGCCACCGGGAAGCCCGCCGCGTACTTGACGCGATTGAAGCGCTCTTCTTCGACAGCGGCCACCAGCTTGCCGTCGCGCACCAGGGCCGCCGATGCATTGCCGTGGTAGGCGTTGATGCCCAGAATATTCATCAGAGTCGCTCCCTCAGTCTTGTTCCCGGACCCAACCTAGGCGCCGGGGGCCATTACGGCCACCGAGCGATCCTGCTCCAGCGGCGCCGGTTTCTGGTCCAGGTGACACCGAACCCACTCATTGAGCACGAAGAGGCTCCAGGGACGCGCCCACCCGGTGCGTCCCATGAGAAAACTTCGCCAAATGGAATGGACCTCTTCGCGGTCGAGCACCTCGGCCAGGGACGGGGTGATCCCGCCCAGTCGCATGGCCACTTGCAGGCCCAGCGGCCCGCGCAGCCAGCGCCGCCACGGAAAGGTGAAGGTACGCTTGGGCTGTTCGACGACTTCCCGCGGCACTAGCGCGCCCAGCGCCTCGACCAGCAAGGCTTTGGAGAGTCCGCGGCCTCGCCTGGCGCGGTCGGGGAGCGCGGTGACGAATTCGACCAGCGGATGGTCCAGCAACGGGACGCGCACCTCGAGCGAGTGGTGCATGCTCATGGAGTCGGTGTCACGCAAGAGCGTGTTCACCATGTAGGCCCGCATTTCCAGCGAGGAGACGCCGGCATCCCCGCCCAGCGCGCGGGTCCCCGTGGCGGCTTGCTCAAGCCAGGCGCGCCAGGGCGACGGCGCGCCGGCCTTGCGCCCAATCGAGATATGTTGGAGCTGCTGCTCGGTGAAGAGCAATCGCGTGAAGAAATAGGGATGCGGCAGCGAATCGGGACCGCTCCAGATGGCGCCGAACTTGCGCAGCGCGTCCGTGCGGGAGGAGCTTCGTCCGCTGCGTCCGAGGGCCACCAGGGCCTCAGACATGGCCCGGCGCGGGGACTCGGGGAAGCAGCGTGCCAGGGCCGCAAGCGCCGCCACGCGCGGCGTCAGGCGAAACGTGGGATAGCCCCCGAAGACTTCGTCTCCACCCAGGCCCGAGAGCGCGACTTTCAAGCCGGCCTGCCTCGCCGCCCAGGAGACGAAATAGGTGTTGATGCCGTCCATGCTGGGCTGGTCGAGCGCTCCGACCGCTTGCGGCAACTGCGCCAGCATCTGTTCCCCGCTGACCATCAGCTCGCGGTGCTCTGTCGCGAAGCGCTCTGCAGTGCGGCGAGCGATCTCCGCTTCACTGAATTCCTGTTCCGGGAACACGATCGTGAAAGTGTGCAGACCACTGCGCTCGCGGCTGGCTAGTGCCACCAGCGCTGTGGAGTCGAGGCCGCTGCTCAGGAAAAGCCCCAGGGGCACATCGGCCATCAGGTGGCTGCGCACGGCCTCTTCGAGGAGCGGCCGGGCCGCTTGCGCGGCCTCCGGAAGTGTCTTGGGCAGATCGCTCTTCCGAAGCCCGCGGGCTGCCTCGGCCAGATCCCAGTAGGCCGCCGGCTTGCACTTCTGGGCGTCGCGGCAGGAGACCAACAAAGCATGACCGGGCGGGAGCGAAAACACACCCTGGACTAGCGTCAATGGCTCAACCACCGACCCAAATAGCAGATAGGCCTCGATGGATTCCCGCGCCAGGCGCCGGGCGACGGCGCCGCTAGCCAGGAGCGCGCGGACCTCGGAGGCAAACAGCAGAGCGCCATCTGCCGAGGCGTAATAAAGGGGCTTGATGCCCAGGCGGTCGCGCGCCAGCAGAACGCGCGATTGCGCTTGTCCGGAACCGGCCCGGCCGTCCCAGAGCGCGAAGGCGAACATTCCGCGGAGATGTGTGAGGCAGCGCTCACCCCACTCCTCATAGGCGTGAACGAGCACTTCGGTGTCGGAATTAGTTCGGAAGCGGTGGCCGCGACTTTCGAGAGAGGCGCGGAGATGCGGGAAATTGTAGATTTCGCCGTTGAAGACGACGCCCACCGTGCCGTCTTCGTTAAACACCGGCTGGTGACCGCCGGCGAGATCAATAATGCTCAGCCGGCGCATGCCCAGCACGGCGCCGGGTTTGGCCAGTACGCCCTCGTCGTCTGGGCCTCGATGGACGATTCCCGCGAGCATGCAATGGAGGCGCGATTCGGCCACGTCGCCGCGTGTCTCGCCGATTACGCCGCAGATTCCGCACATATCATCGCACCGTCATTGCTCAGGATTCTTCTTGCGGCTGGTCAAGATTGCGTAAAGTGCTTCGGTTTGGTCCAACGGCTCTTCCCAGCCGAGTTCGCGAGCTACCTCGGCACACCCTCTTTTGAGCTGTTGCCGAAGGATAGGATCGTCCAGCAATTGCTCGAGAGCCGCCGTGAGCGCGTCGCATCGGTGAGGAACGACGAGTCCCGCTCGGCCCTCGACCAACGCAGCGACGCCGCAACGGTCGGTCAGCAGGACCGGGGTCCCACAGGCCACCGCCTCGGCAGCGGTGTTCCCGAAATTCTCATTCTGCGAAGGGAGGACGAACACGTCGGCGTCGCGATACGCTGACCATTTGGCGTCATCATAGAGCGGGCCGGTGAACAGGACTTGGCCGCTCAGGCCGAGCCGCTCAGCGGCTGCTTCCAATTGCTGACGGTAGCCGTCGCCTTCGTCCGGACCGGCCAGTACGAGGATCACGGGGCGGCGGGACGCCGAACGAGCCTGGCACCGGGCGAAGGCATCCAAAAGCAAGTCCGGGCTCTTCTTGGTCACCAGCCGACCTAAGTACAACACCAGTTGGGTATCCTCGGGAATCCGCCACTGGCGACGAAAGTTTCCCCGGGCGGGCAGGAGCGCCGGAGGCTCGATGCCGTTTCTGCGGATGACCACCTTTGCGGCCGAGACTCCTCCTTCCACCAGCTCCTGCTGCTCCTGAAGTGAAGTGGCGACGATTCGTTGCGCGCCGCGAATCAGGGTATCGCCGAACAGGCGACGGTAGACCCATTTCAGTGGGATGCTGCGGATGATCGGACGAAACATTCCAATCGGCTCGACCACGTACGGGATTCCCAACCTGCGGCAGGTACGGGCGACCGGCGGCGCCAGCAGGTCGTACAGGCCGTAGATGTGGGCCACGTCGAATGACGCCACCCGCTCCCTGCAAAAGCTGTACACGGCGGGATTCCAGGTCAAGGAGCGGTAGAGGCCTCGCGGCCGCAGGTAGAACGTTTCCACGGCATCCGTGCTGGATCGCCAGCCCCAAGGAGAGCGGGCTAACTCCAAGCTTCCGGTTCTCTGCTGCACGCCGAGGTCGGTGGTCAACACGGTAACCTGGTGCCCGCGAAGAACCAGGCCGCGCGCCATGGCCCGCACCTTCATCGCCGGCCCTCCCCGATCGAGAAAGGGATAGTAAGACTGGGAGACCATCAGGACGCGCAGAGGGGCTGAACCGGCGGAATCGCATGCAAGTGCCTGCTGTCGCGAGACTTGGCCACCGGCAACAGGTGTGGAAACACCCCCACGCGCGAGCAACTGAACTTGGGCGGCAAGCGGACTCAGAGCGATCCCCCAGAAACAGTGGTGCTGGATGAACTGCGCAAAAATTATAGCTCCCGCTAGTTGCTCGCTGGCAGCTACTACAGAGTGCGGCGTGTCCTTCTAGTACCGTTTGCCGGTGCCGCCGCTGTATGTCAGAAGGGAGCCGGGATGGTCTCGAGGGCCTCTGCGAGGTCGCGGGCGAAGCGGTCGAAAGTGAAATCGCGACGAACTCGTTCGAGGGCCCGCGCGCCCAAGCTGCGCCGGAGCGTGGCGTCGGCCAGCAGACGCTCAAGGCGATCGGTCAGTTGCGCGACATCGCCATAACGAACCAGATACCCGGTGACCCCGTCTTCGACGACGTCCGGCGTGCCACCGTGCGCTCCGCCAACGACCGGCTTGCCGTGGGACATCGCTTCCAGGAATACCAGGCCGAATCCTTCCCCGCGGCTGGGGAGTGCAAAAACTTCGCAGGAGTCGTAGGCCGGCCCGAGCTGTTCTTGCGGCAAGGAGCTGAGAAAATGAACGCGCGCTGCCACGCCGGACTGCTGCGCCAAATGCTTCAGCCGGGGCACGTCGGTGCCGCTGCCAATGGCCACCAGATGCAGCTCCGGCACGGCCTGCAGCAAGCGAGGGAGAGCCAGAATCAGATGGTCCACCCCCTTGTAGGCTTCACGGGCGTCCCAACGGCCTACGGTGAGGATCACCCGCCCACGCGGGAAGCCGTCGGGCAGTTGCGGGCCGGCACAGGCCGACGCAGCGGAATCGAATTCTGGCCCCAAGCTCCACGGGAGCCGGCGAACCTTGTCGCTCGGCAGGCCCTGCTGAGCGGACAGTTGGCGCGCGGTTTCCGTGCTGGGCGCGAAGACGAGATCGGCAATTTGCAGCGAGCGGCGCCGGAGGAACGGGAGCGGGGTCCAAACCTCCACTCCATGCGCGAAAATGACGGAGCGCGCCGCCGGGGCGCAGAGCTTCATGGCGGCTACGACGGGAGCCAAATGTGGGTGAAGGGCGACGACCAGGCTGGGTCGCTGGCGCGCGGCGTTCCAAGCAGCATGAAAAAAGCGCAGTTTTGAGCGGCGGAACCCGGTAAAGACAATCTCCTGGGAACCGACTCGCAGCGGCGATGCTTCCGGCGGATCATTCAAACTGAGGAAGCGCCAAGCCTGTCCTCGGCGGGCTGCAAACGAGGCCAGGACCGCGGCCGTCAGACGGCCGGCGCGCTGCACCCCGCCCGCAGAGGCCAACTCCGGAAACAGGCCCACCATCATGGAGCCGCGCGACGCCGCCGGGCTTGTTCAAACAAATCGCGCATCTGCTCCGCGTTTCGTTCCCAGGTGTACTGCCGGGCCGTTCGCGCCGCGGCTTCGCCTAGCTGCTTGCACCATCCAGGATCTGTCGAAAGCCGCTTCATCCACCCGCACAACGTCTCCGCATCGGTGGGATCCTCAAGAATTAGTCCGTCCACACCGTGATGGATGATCTCGCTCACTCCCGCCATGCGGGTCGTAATCGCCGGCAGTCCACAAGCCATGGCCTCCGCCGGAGGTTGCGCAAATGCGTCCTCGAGAGATGGTCCGACATAGGCGTCCGCCGCCGCGTAGTAGAATTCGACATCCGGCCGCGGGGGAGCGAAGCTGACGCGGGTTTCAAGCTTTCCACGGGCGATAACCGCGGCGAATGGTGCAGGATTGTCGCGGCCTGCTACGACTGCGCGCACGCGCGCATTCTCAGTTCTGATGATTGCTTCCAGCAAACACAAGAGGCCCTTTTTTTTCCAATCATTGCCGATAAGCAAAAAAACAAAATCGTCGCTGCCGAACCCAAGAGCAGAGCGCGCCTCGTCACGCAGACGGGCACGATGCTCCGGCGAAAAGCGCTTGACATCGAGTCCGTTGTAGACGACGGCCATTCCACCGGTGCGCCCGTGGTACTGACGCAAGTCCGAAGCGACCTTGTGTGAAATAATCGCGAGCGGGAGATCAGGGCGGCGATAGACACGTTCCTCCAGCGCCACGATCAACCTGTAATACAGATGCCGGTGAATAAGCTGGGGCCACATGGCCATGGGATTCCGAAGCAGGCGCAGCTCGTCTTTTACAGAATCAAGAAAGCAGGCGAAGACGATGTGGACAGACACCGCGTCGGCATCGAGGCAATTGATTCCCGGCGAATACACAACGTCGGGAACCAGTCCCCGGAAGCGGCGATCTCTCCAGCGCCAAAAGTGATTCGCGGCAAACCACCAGAGATAGCCCAGCAGATGCGGCCCCGGAAGCGCCGGAATCCGGTGCCAAACAATGCGGTCAAGGTCAACGTCCTCAACGCGCTGGCTATAGACGTGAAACTCGTATTCGTCGGCCAAGCGCGAAACACATTCCGCCACGCGGCGCTCGGTACCGTGCCGCTTGTCAATAAAGGGAGAGACGACGGCGATGCGGCGGCGGGGGGACATGGCCGAAGCGAGATTCAGGTGTGCATTCCTAGGAGCATGTCGGAGCTACCGACCAGCGATATACGCCGGCCACCGCGCAGGAATGGGCACCATCGAACGCGAAGGGACCTCCTGCGGAACGTGAGCCAGCTGTGGGAGGCGGAACAGAACACCCATCAGCACCCACAGATAGGCATTTGTCACGTAGTTCTGATAGTGAACGATTCCCCCGTAGGTAAAGGGGACCAGGACGAGAAACGCATACCAAAAGATGGACAATGCCAGAGGGAAGTGGATAGTATTTCGCAATTGTCGCACCACTCCCCAAGAGTAAAGCAAGAGCGGCGCGGTCCAAGCAAACCACAGGAGAGGACCCGGGATGCCCATTTCGAGAAGAAGTACGCCCCAGCCGTTCTCGACCCCGATATTAAGGGGTGACTCGCCGAGCGCCCGGGCAACATATTGCGTTCCCAAAGACGCAGTGCCGGTGCCATAGCCATAGGGCCATCGCTCCCGCTCGAAAGCGCTCTCTAGATTGCCCAGCGGATAATCCCACGCTCGATGCTGTAGTTCTGAAGCAGAACTCGTTGGAGAAAGCGTCTCCCAGAGGAACGCCCAGCTCGCACCAATTGCCGCAGGAAACACCTGAACCATGAGCAAGAGCCCGACCGCGCCGACTAGAAACCCTCGCCGAATGGCCTTCACGAGACGGTGCCCTTGGCCCCACTTCCAGGGCGCGCCCCAAAGAAAACCGGCCGACAAGACCAGGAGACTAATCACTACGTAAATGATGGGGCCACGCGAACCGCTCTGCATCGCGGCGACGAGCGCGACGCCCAAACCCAGGAAGCCGTAGATGGCGCGACGGTGCCGCGTCAGGAGGAAGTAAGCCTGCGCACCGAACGCCAGAATCGCCACAAAAATCATGTAAGACCCGAACCGCCCTCCGCTGACGAATACCGAGGTGGTCTTGGAAACTGCCAGGCCCGTGATCGGCGAATAACGCGTCACGTTGCCGAGTGACTGAAGCTCTGGTGCCCACTCGTCTGGGTTCAAGAAGGTGGGTCCGACGATGGATTGAATGATGCCGATGATGGCGATCAAGAAACCCAACGCAAGGCTGTACACCAGGAATCGATCGAGATCATGGCTGGTCCGCAACAGGGCGTAGCCGACGAATAGCAACGGGACGTAATAGAAGTAAAGCTTCAAGCCTAGGAGGCCGTAGAGCACGCTGGGAGACCCGGTGTTGAACACTTGTACGGCCGCCAAAGCGAAGAATAAAGCCAGCGGCACCAGGAAGGGCGGATGGAACCATGTGGCTTGACGACGCCGCATGGCCATATACAACGACAGGTACGTCACGAACGCGAGGACATCCTTTCCGAAAAAGAGCAGCGTGGCGTTTCCCATGTGCTTCCGGGCGAGATCCTCAAACAAGAGCCAGAAGACAAACAAGAGAAAACCGGACCGCCAATCTTGGAGAGTCTTCACGACGACCATGACCATGGCGATGGCCATGGCCCCCATCACCAGCATCTGCGAGGAACCCGTGACGATCCAAAATGTAAGAGTCCAAACAATTCCGATCAGGCCGAGAAAGAGCATCCCACCGCGAACCTGCCGAGACCGGTTGATGACAGCTATTGAATCATTCATGGCTAAGCCCCTCGGCGCTTCGGCAACCCTCATAGGTGTCCGCGGTATCCTCGGCGCGGAGCCCGAGCGGTACTGGCAAGAAACGCCCCGCACCGAAGGAACGCCAACCCTTTGCCTTCATGCGTCGAAAAAGACGTTCTGGATTCTTAGTAGCCAGCGAGTTCGGGGGTTGGCCGGGCTTCTGCTTGTAACCCGGGCTAGGAATAAAAGGTCGTAAACCGCTTAGACGGCTTTCGAAACAGAAAACCGTGTAGCCCATCCGCCGCAACAGGTTGTGAGTCTCCGCTGGAAAAGGCGCGTGCTCTTCGAAGAGAATGTCCCGGACACGCCGCTCTCGTAGGAGCCCGCCCATGCCTTCAAACACTTCCAACTCATGGCCCTCGACGTCTACCTTGAGTAGCCCGATCTCTCCGGGCTGGTCGAAAAGATCTTCGAGCCTCCTGGTCTGGACGGTGATGCTATGTCCGTTCGATGAGGATGGGGCACACTTCAACCTGGCGGTTCCCTCATTACTCGAGAAATCCTCAGGGATCTCTAGAATGGCGGTGGCATTTTGATTGCTTAAGGCGACTTCATGTACCACGACTTCGCCGAACCCCGGGTGTCGAATCCAGTTGCCGAGATTCGATCTCAATTGCCGAGCGATGGCTGGGTGCGGCTCAAAGCTGTATACCCGCCCAGTCTTGCCGACCCGCATGCCTAGCAGGCCCGTCACATAACCGATGTTGGCTCCTACATCTACGGTCACTTCTCCGCGATCCACCAATCGCCAGATTAGCTCGGTCACAACTAAATCGTACACACCATGTGTCCAAATCGCTCGACCGATGGTTTCCCGTGGGTTGATCGTGATCTGCAGACCCCAAGGCAGCCGGACCTGTCCTTCCAGCCGGCCGCGAAGGGAGTACGCCCGCCAGACCCTCCGAAGGATCTGGAGCGGTTGAAAGAGGTAGGGCGCTCTTACGAAGTTTCTTACGCTAGGCATCAGATTTTCGAGAAACCCGCACTAGGGTCCTTCTGTGTACTATTCCAGCGAATTGCGCGATCACTTGTCGCACGGGAGTACCCCACCGTAGAGCGAAAAGTGTTGATCGGCCAGTCGATCTTCGCTGAATAATTCCATCGCTCGCCGAGATGCCTTCCGTCCGAGTTCTGCTGCCCGCGCCGCGCTGGCAAGTAGCTGGCCCATGTGACCCGTCAGGCCACAGTCATCACCCGGCGTGAACAGCAGCCCATCCTCCCCCACTACCTCCCGAAGCGCGCCAATATCCGACGCAATGACAGGCCGTCCGCGGAGCATGGCTTCGGACGCGACCAGGCCGAAGACCTCACCCGCCAGGGAAGGCATCACAACAGCCGTAGCGCCTGCGATGACGTCGTCCATGCGCTCATCCGCCAGGTTGCCCAGAAACTCGACGTGCCCATCCAGACCGGAACTACTGGCCTTCGCTTCAAGTTTTCGGCGGTCGGGTCCGTCTCCGATTATCTTCACGCCAAAGACGTGGCCCTGGTTTCTCAATTTTTGAGCGGCGGCGAGGAGAACTTCAACTCCCTTTGTGCCCACCAGTCGGCCCACAAACACGAAGTTGGCCGGGCGAGCAGGCTCTCTGTTCGCCTCGTCCCGACCCCTTTGTCGGAGACCGTGCAGGATCGTCGTGGTCCGCGGCAGTTGCAAAACCGTTGCTAGCCAGGTGGTCGGAGAAATGTTAGCTGAGGCAAGTTCGCACAGACGACGTCTAAGAAACGTGAGCAGCCACATGCTCAGGCTGGCAAACGTGCCCCGTTTGGCATTGCACCGCAGGCACTCCAGATGTCTCTCCGCCATAAAATGCCCGGAACAAGGCGTTTGACTGGGCTCGTGGAAGAGTTGGCCGTTGGGGCAGACGGTTTGGAACCCGTGATGCTCCACGACGACTCGCTTCTCCATAATCCAGGCGAGTGCGAGCGGCAAGAGGGCCGGCCCTGCAAGATGGACGATATCGGCTTCCCGTAGAAGCCTTACGAGTTCGCCCATCCGGGGCTGACGCACCACGCGAAATGGGAGGGCATCGTCGTTCATCCCGCGTGCCGGTGTTGGCGTCGCGAGAGTCACCTCGGCCGCAGCTCTCCCGTTTTCGGCACAGAGCCGCGTGAGCCCCTCGGCGAGAGACATGACGATTCTCTGCACCCCGCCAATTTGAGGCGCGAATGAGTGTGTGTAAATCAGGATCTTCACGCGACCCTGTTCTTCTCGGTGGCGCACGCCAGCCCTACAGCCTTCACCAGAGCGTTGATATTGTCGGCTGGCGCCCAGGTTCGCATGCGCTCGATGGCGACTCTGCTAAGGGCGCTCAAACGATCTGGCGCCGCCAGCGTCTCCTTCAAAATTGCTGTCAGTGAACCCGTGTCACCAAACGGAACCACAAAGCCATTTTCCCCAGAACGAACCAAATCGTCGCCTGCCCCTACGCGATCACTTACTACTGCGGGACAGCCGCACAGCATCGCCTCGTTGACCACGACGCCGAAGGGCTCGTACTCGGATGGCAAAACCATTAGGTCCGAGGCGCGATAGACTGCGGGCAGCTGGGATTGGTTCGTGAAGCCGAGAAAGCGCACTTGACCGTTCAATCCAAGCGATCGCGCTTCGGCCTCCAGTTCAGTCCGCATCGGGCCTTCTCCACAAAACACCAGATATGCATTTTGCACGCGGGAGCCGGCAAACGCGCGCAGCAAATCCTGGGGCCGCTTCCAAGACTGCAACTTTGCGCAAAACAGCACGACGGCAGCATCTTCGGGTATTCCCCACTGGCGGCGCACGGCCGCCCGTTCGACGCTTGCGGCGCGTTCGCTCCACCAGTCGTTGTCCACCACATAGGGGGTCAAGGCGAGACGGTCGGCCGGAAGTCCGAGAGACCGCATCAGATCAACTCCGCGAGTCGAAGGCAGAATGACCACGTCTGCGAAACGAAACAACAGCGGCCAGAGCCAGCGCTTGACCGCCGATTTCCATGCTCGACCGTCACGGGCTCGCAGTTCCGAAGCATCGGTACCGAAAAGCACCGCCTTGCCTTGAAGCTTCGCCGCGGCCAGCGCAATCCAGAAGCTGGCATAGCGGTACCCGGTCCAAAGAACGACAGCGTCGTGTCCGCCCGTTCGGACCAAGTTCCAAAGTCCCGGATTAAAAAGTCCCCAAAACTTGCCCAGTCTTGGCCGTCCCAAACGGTTCGGTACGGCCACCCATGGGTAACCTTCCAGCAGGGGCACATCCCACTTCACAGTGACGCCAAATTCCGGGTCCACGCCGGGCTCGGCGCCTTGCAAGCTGCAGTAAGCCACTAGGATGTCCAGCCGCCGGTCACGAGCCATTCGGCGCAAAAGAGGCGCGGAGTACTGCACCGGATGAGCTGTGACGATCAGCAGGCGGTAACGATCCTTCTTCATTGCGCCGCGCCTTGATTCAACAATCGGAGAAATGATTGGGAGATGACTTCCCAGGAAAAATGCTGCTCCTGAACCAGCCGGCTCCGTTGACGCAACTGCCTGCGCCAGTCATCGTTGGCAAGCACCTGCGTGAGGGCCTCGCCAAGCGCCTCACGATCTCCCAAGGTCACAAATACCACGCCCCCCTCTGTGACGGGGAAACCCGTCTCTTCCGAACGGTAGCCGATGACAGGCAACTCGCAGGCGAGACCGGCCAGGGCACTGCCGCGGCGACTTGACACACCCCCGCGTACGAACAAGAGTGCATCTGCCAGGGCGAGTTCGCGTGCTACTTCTTCCGGCGAAAGCAAACCCAGCACTGACAATTCGACCCCACTGCCTTCAAGTTCGCGGAGTAACGGCGTCTCCACCTCCGATGAACCGCGTCCCAAGACGACCAGACGGATTTCTCCAAGCTGGCTCTGCGCGCGCTTTACAGCGTGACTAATGTCGCGCACTTCCGACAGGGCCGCGGTGCCTCCCGTTACACCGTAGACAGCAACAGTCTTACAGGTCCGGGTGGTCTTGCCACCCATAGGAAGCGGAAGAAGATTTGCGCCCACGGGGACAAACGCGGCCTTCGCATGGCGACTGGGCAGCCAAGCCGCACGCTCCAGCGGCACAGTCAAGACCGTGCAATCGGCCCAATGATAAGCGCGGCGCATCACCCAGATCTGGCAGGCGCGGCGTATCCGGTCGATCCAGCGGAAGCCTCCATAGGGCTGCGCATCATGGAACACGACCACCGACCGTGCCCCCAAGCGGCGAAGCGTCCGCAAGACTTGCAAGAAACGTAGGGGAAAACCCCTCCTCGACCACCCTAGTGCCGTGTATTGCAAGAGCACCCACTGGCCGCGCCAGTCCACGGCGCTCGCCTCCAGCGCTCCTAAAGCCGCGCGCCAGCCGATCTGGTCCCAACTCACGCGCGCCAGACGGAGCGCGCAGCCGTGGTGCTCCAGAGCACGTCCCAGCCACCGGCAGTAATCCTCGACCCCGTCCGTTGGTTGGTCTCGTCGACCTAGCAGCGCGATCATCTTGTAAGCCGTTGTCATTGCAGAAAAACTCGCTCAGTGGTTAGGAATTTCAGGCCGCAAGACCATGTCTTTGGCGACCTCTTCGATACGCGAACCTCGGTTTTCTATGCGTCGCTCGTCTGACGCCACTGCCAATATGTGATTGCCGTCGACGGTTTCGCACTTGTATCCAAACCGGGCCAGCTGCTCGCGAACTCTGTGACCATTCGACTCAGAGTGTATTTCAAAGATGATCGTCGGGCGCCGCCTTTCCAGGAGCTGTTCCGCGCCGAACAACACTTCAACTTCGGCACCCTCCACGTCGCACTTGATCGCGTCGGGCAGCGGAGCTGTCCGAATGAAATCGTCTAGAGCTATGCAGCGAATCGACACAAAGGCTGTTTTGTCTGAGGCCGTCGCGATCCTTCCCGTGCCCCGATCGGGGGATGACGTGTCCGATGGGACGAAGCACACGGTCTTGCTTGCCGACCAGATGCCCGCTTCGACGACGGTGGTATTTGAGAAAGCATTTCGAGCGATGTTCCGGCGCAGCCGTGCGGCGACCTCTGCATCCGGTTCAAAGCTGAATACGCGACCCGTCGGGCCGACCAATCGAGCTGCCAGAAGCGAAAAAAATCCGATATTCGCGCCCAAGTCATAGAACACCATGCCGGGCTGGAGTCTCTCGACCAATACCTCCTGAATCAGACGTTCCACGTCGCCACGCCGATAGATCTCGCCCGTGCGAGGGTGGAGTTGGAGACTGATGCCGCGCGCGGGACCCGACCGCACTTGCGCCCAGACCGTCTCATTCACCGGCAGAATCCGATGACTCATTTGATGGATGATGCCGCCGAACAGGGGGATCTTTCGTAGCGACCGCAGCACGGTCGGCATGCGAAGGAGGAGCGAGGCAATCAATGTTCTAGTCATGTTCACTTTGGGCCAAGCTTTCTGCTGGCCGCCGGGTCGCCGACGGCAGCCCAGACTTTCGCGAGGATTCCACCCGCGTACTCTGCGTCAGACCGCCGCACCAGCCGGAGCAGCACGGCCCCGGCGCCAAACAACACCAGGGCGAGCAGGACTCGGAACCAATCGTTAACGGGCAACCGCGTAACACCCAGCGCCACGAAACACGCGAGTGCCGTCGCAGGCAGCGTCACGCGCAATCCTCGCCAAATGATCGGCCGCGTCCGCGCAAAGGGCAGCAAGGCCGCCATCCACGCTACCGAGTAACCCGCGATCGTCGCCCATACGGATCCCATCGCGCCCCATTTCGGAATCAGCACAGCATTCAAGCCTACGTTCATGCCCGCACCCATCAGCGTTGCGAGAATCAAGTGCCGTTCCAATCCCATGGCAACCAGGGCGTTGTAGACCACAGCACTGAAAAACACGGCGATCTCCGACCAGATCAAGAACATGAGCAGTGTTGCGGACGCCTCAAATTCAGAGCCGTAGAGCAGCGTTACCAGAGCCGGCGCGCTTACAGTAATTGCGACGCAAATCGCTGCTGCTGCCACGATGAGGATCCGATAGGTTATATCGAGATATCGGTCGAATGTGGCGCGGTCGTCCGCGGCGGCGCACAAGAGTGGAAACATCGTGGCCCCCAGCGCAGCTGGCAACGCTTCAAATAGCTCGCTGATCCTCACGGCGGCGACGTAAATGCCCAGCACGCGGTCGTCAACCATGGAATGCAGCATGACCTGATCAATCCGCAGATAAACATTGGAAGCCAGCGCCGTCAGCGCGATCACTGCGCCACCGCGCAACAATTTGCGTGCGACAGGCGTTAGAAACTGCCGGGGCGGTGCCAGAAATCTGTTCCCGACGCGCCAGTGAAGCGCGGCTTCGACCATACCCACGGCCAATCGGCCGAGGACGACGTGAAACAACGACGCACCGGCCCAATAGAGAGCCAGGACCATGCCAAACCACAATCCCTGGCGCAGGACGCCGAAAACAGAGCCATACCACTGCCGCAAATCCACTTGAAAAATTAGCCCAGGCAACCGCACCGGAATGAGGAGGAGAACTTCGATGGAACCGATCAGCACGAGCGGGAAAAGGCGACCCCCTAAGTGGGCAAAAGGAGACAAAGCCAAGGCTACCGCCACAGTCGCGACTACCGCGCCCGTACAAACGCACACACCAGTAAAAAAAATGTTCCCGGCCTGATTGCGCTGCCGAGCCGCCTCGCGAGCCATCACGGGGCCCAGGCCTGCGGACCCCAACCAGATGAAGAGAGAAAGATAGGCGTAAATCGCCCCGTATTCGCCGAGACCCTGCACTCCCAGGTGGCGCGCAAGAATTACACTCGCCGCAGCCGCGAAAACAAGACCCAGTCCGCGGCCGGCGAGAACAGCGAGCGTGTTCTGCGCGACGCGAACACCTGCGCTTTTCTTCTCTTCCGTGGCAGTTTGAGTTGTAGCGATGGGATCGTTGGCGGCGGGCTCTGACTCAATCACTGTGTGATGTGCTGTCGTGTGCATCGAGTTCTCAGGCGCGAGTCAGTCAGCGCTGCCGCCGCCTACAATCCTTCGTGCAGAATCCCTTGCAGTCCTCCGGCAGTGTCGAAACCCTCGATCGCAGGCCTGCTCCATGGAGGGTCTCACGCAACCAGGATTTGGCTGCTCCAAAGCGAGCTGCCGCAGCGGTTGCGTCCGCGCGCTCACGGTGCCGGTTCGGATGACGTTCGCTGTCGTAACCGATCGAGATCCCGTTCCTCGATTCGTCGCATCATGGAGTCGCGGCGAAAGACGTAGTGTCCCAGTTCCACGGCGATTCGTGAGGGCACGACGGTCACTTGGTTGCGCGCCATCTGGTTCCAGGAAATGGGTCCGCGCGCCGGGATCATCTGCGTGCCCCATTGGAAAATGAACCCCGCATTCCAGAGGCTCAGCAATGCCAATGCGCCGGCGGCCAGTGCTGCGCCGGTTTCCGGCCGGCGCCACCAGCGAGCGAACTGCTCGAGCATCGCTGCCAGTCCGACAACAAAAACCGGGGTCAGGGATATGAAAAAGCGATTGCCGAACGACGACAAACCGTCCCAATCCGGGTAACTGGCGATGAAGTAGCCGTAGGCGAACACGGACAGCAGAAGTCCGCTGCCTAGCAGACGGTCATAACGCCAGAACCACAACAGCCCGAGCAAAGCTGGAATCAGCACCGGAGTCCAGCTCAACAACCCATGGTTGGCTGAGAACAACATTGACAGCCACACAGGCGAGCTCCAATTCCATGTCGCCATCCGCGGGTACCCGCTCTCGAACGGGCCTCCGTATACCACCCAGCGCGTCATAAGTGTGGGCAGTAGCGCCGCCAGCACGACCCCGAGAAAACAGGCGTGACATCGGAACAGTCCACCCCAGCGCGCCGGCCGGTCAGCCGCCGGCCGCAGCGCACTGCGGTAGCCAGCCAAAGCCTCGATGCCGGGAACAATGATCAAGATCGCGTTGGGGTAATAGACGTTCATCATTAAGCCGGCGGACAGCCCTAGCACGATCCATTGCCGGAGAGTTCTGTCATTTCGGGTCCGGTGCCAATACCAGAGGAACACGGCCACTGAAAATGCCGAGTGCGCATGAGACCAGGCAGGATTGAAGTACATATACACAGGCAGTGAGCTAGCGAACCAGATCCCTAGTGTGGCCAGAAACGCCCACTGATCGCCCACATGACGACGCGCCAAATCGAAAGCGAGCAGCAAGCCCAAAAAACCGTATAGCACGGTGGCTGCAGCCATGGTCGCAAGATATGGGCGCGAATGGCCATCGGCTGGAATCCGCGCGCCCAGGCTGTCCGCCCCCAGCACGACCGCGTGAGTCACCATCAAGAACGGCGCCCAGAGAATCGCCGGTCCGACCGAAAAGTGGTTATTCAGATGACCCGTACGGGTGTATCCCTCGGGTCGAAACCGGCCGCTGGCATCCACACGAGCGTGCAAATAGACCGTATTCGCGACTCTCCAGTCGTCTTCAAAACGAAGGTCGTGATCAATCACCAGCGACTGGGCGTAGGCGTAGTAGCCCACGCCGTCACCATGCACGTAAGGGTTGGCCAGCGGCAACGACAATAGAAACACCAGGGAAAGAGCACACACCGGCCAGGTGATGGCGGCGGGCCAGCGCGCCAGCCACCGCGGCATGGCGTACATTACAGACGACCCATTCATGTCCGGTCAGCGCCTTCCCATGCACCGCAGGATCTGTTCCCAGCCGGCAAAGGCACACCGGCCCCCGCTGGAATTACTCACCGCCGGCTTGCCATGACGGCCTGCTCGGTTTCCGCATCCCAACCCGCTCGCGGCCCGCGAGAAACAGCCGCAGGATTGCCCAGCACGGCGATCAGCGAAAGCGGCGGCAGCGGCAGCCAGCGGTCCAGCCGGCGGAACAAGGGCGTCAGAAAGTTGAGCAGCTTGATCTGCCACAAGCCCAGCGAGGTCCGGCGCAGCAGGCGCCCGTTGAGCCACCAGCCAATCACGCCCGCGCGATTGAAGGGCAGAACCGCTTCCACCGTGAAACCCGCGCGCTCCGCCAGCGACGTCAACTGCTCACGCGTGTAGCGGCGTTGATGCCCCAGAACCTGGTCCAGCGTGCCGAAGAGCCCGGGCCCGGCGGGAACTAAAATGATGGCGCGGCCGCCCTGGACCAGGGCCTGGCGGATATTCTGCAAAGCCACCAGGTCGTCGGCCAAATGTTCCACAACGTTCAGACCGACCACGGTGTCAAACTTCTGCCCCGGCGGATAGGACTGGTTGCGCTCTCCATCCGTGTAACCTACCCGGAGGTAGGGCCGGTTCTGGGTCAGCGTGTCCAGATAATCGAGGTAGAGCGGGTTGACGTCGCTGGCCCAGTACAGTGTGCGCGGAAGCAACTGCAGCGTGAGGTTCCCCGTGCCCGCCCCGATTTCCAGCACCGAATCTCCGACGTAGGGCCGGATGACATCGGCCATCCAGCGGGTGAATCGCGGCGCGCGCTGCAGGCGGCCGGTCATCTGGCCGGCGCCGTCATGGTCCCGATACACGCGATCGGACAGGGCGAAGCGCAGGATGACGCCGAGCGTCTTCACGCCGTCTTTCCAGCCGATTTTTTTGCCTTCTTGATACGTGCGGCCGGCGTAGCGGATGGGCACTTCAAAAATGCGGGCGCCGCGCTTGGCCAGCTTAATGGTGATTTCCGGCTCGATGCCGAAGCGCTCGCTCACCAGGGGAATGCTTTGCAACAGCTTGGTCCGCACCATCTTGTAGCAGGTCTCCATGTCCGTCAGGTTCAGATCGGAGACCAGATTCGATAGCAGGGTCAGGAAGCGGTTCCCCAGTTCGTGCCGGAAGAAGAGAACGCGGCGGTACTGGCTGGCCAGAAAGCGGGAACCGAAGACCGCGTCGGCCTCCTCGGCGAAGAAAACCTGCACCATCTTCAGCAGGTCCTGCGGATGGTATTCCAGGTCCGCGTCGTGGATGGCGGTGAGCTCGGTATCGGCGTGGGCCAGGCCGGTGCGGATGGCCGCGGCTTTCCCGCGGTTCACCTCATGGCGCAAGAACAGCCAATCAAACTTGCCGCCGCTGAAATCGGCAACCCTCCGGCGAAAGCGCCCGAGCACCGCGGGCGTGCGGTCACTCGAACCGTCGTCCACCACAATGACCTGGATTCGTTCCAGAAGGTCCGATTCCCCGAGCGAGACCAGGCGGGTCAGGCTGGCTTCGACCAGGTATTGCTCGTTATAGACGGGGACGAGGATCGCCAGTGTGGTGCCACGACGCATGTGCGCGCTCAAACAACCCCAGCCGGGGCCTGCACAAATTCCGCCTTCTGGCGAAAATAAGCGATCACCCGGCCGATGATCTCCGGCAAAGGCGTCTGCGGGCGGAACCCTGTCAGGGATTGTAATTTTTCGACCGACGGAAGACGCCGCATCATGTCCTCGAACCCCGGCTCGTAGGCCTGTTCGTAGGGCACGTAGACGATGGAGGAGCTGCTGTCGGTGAATTTCTTCACCTCTCGCGCCAGGTCCTCGATCGAAATCTCTTCCGTGTTGCCGATATTGATCACTTCCCCGATAGCCTGCTCAGTGTTGATCAGACGGACCAAGGCCTCCACCGTATCGAGGACATCGCAGAAACAGCGGGACTGCTTGCCGTTCCCGAACACGGTCAGGGGCGCATTGCGCAGCGCCTGCTTGACGAAATTCGGCAGCACCATTCCGTAGCGCCCGGTCTGGCGCGGTCCCACGGTGTTGAACAGACGGACCACGATCACCGGCAGCCGCTTCTCTTTCCAGTAGGACAAAGCCAGGAATTCATCGAGGGCTTTGGACGCGGCATAGCTCCAGCGGCCCTTGGTGGTAGGCCCCAGGACCAGGTCGGCCTCCTCTACGAAAGGCACTTGGAGGTTCTTTCCGTAGACCTCCGAGGTGGAGGCCAGCAACACCAGTTTCCGCTTCTTGCAGGCGGCTTCCAGCACCAGGTGCGTGCCGTTCACATTGGTTTCGATGGTGCGCACCGGGCTTTCCACGATCAGGCGCACGCCCACGGCGGCGGCCAAGTGAAACACCACGTCGGCTTCGTCCACCAGTTCGGCCAGCAACTGGCGGTTCTCGATGGGCTCGAGGAAATACTGCATCCGGTCATAACGCTTGAGGTGGCGGATGTTCTCCATGCTGCCGGTGGACAGGTTGTCCATCAGCATCACTTCGTCGCCCCGCTCCAGCAGCCGCTCGGCCAGATGCGATCCGATAAAGCCGGCTCCGCCCGTAATCAATATTCGCATGGTGCTCCTTCTGAATAGGGCTTGCCAGCGCCCTCAGACACTCGTCTCCACTCGTTCCGCTTCTTTTTCCTTTTCCGTTTCTTCGGGTCTCTTCTTGTCCCGTTCCTCGCGGCCGTAACCGCCATAGGAGTACGGGTAGTAGCGATACGAGTAGTAGTAATCGGGCGAGCTGGAATCGACGGCGTTCAGCACCACGCCCAGCACGCGGGCCTTCACGCTGGACAGCAGGTCGCAGGTCCGCGTAAAGGCTTCCTTGGGCGTCTCGCCACTGCGCACCACCAGCAGCACGCCATCGGCCAAGACCGAAAGGATCACGGCATCGGTGGCGGCCATGATCGGCGGGGAATCAATGACCACGAACTTGTACCGCCGGCGCAACTCCAACACCATATCGCTCAGCCGGTGGGAAGAGAGCAGGTCGGCCGGATTCGGCGGCACCGGTCCGGTCGGAATCACCGACAGGTTGCTGATCCCGGGATGCTGCACGGTAATCAGGTCCAGCGTGCTGACGCCGGCCAGATAGGAACTCAGCCCGGCATACTTGCCGCCGGCCATGCTCAACGCGCGGCTGACGCCGGGCTTGCGCAGGTCGCCGTCCACCAGCAGGGTCTTGTCGCCCAGTTGCGCCAGGGTCACCGCCAGATTGGCGGCCGCGGTGGTCTTGCCCTCGCGCGGCAACGCGCTGGTCATCAGGATGACCTGGGGCGGATGATCCGCCTGCGACAGGAGCAGCGAAGTCCGCAGCGCGCGAAAGGCCTCGGAAATTTGCGACTGCGGCTGCAAGTGAGAGACCAGCTCGACACGCCCTTCCCGGGCAGCCGATCCCTGCCCCTTCAGCAGCTTGGGCAGGCGGCTGCGGCTGGTGTGCCCGTTGGGATTGGCGAATGCCGGCACCACGGCCAGAGAAGGCAGCCGCGCCAGGTTTTCGATATCGTCGGGATTCTTGACGGTGTTGTCCAAGTATTCCCGCAACAGCGCCAGCCCGATGCCGCCGACTAAGCCCACCAGGATGGCCAGGGAGATGTTGCGGCTCTTCTGCGGTTTGGACGGACTCGTCGGCACCAGCGCCGGATCCACCACGCGAATGTTGCTCGAGCGCAAGCCGGCGGATATGCCGGCCTCCTTGAGTTTCTGCAACAGGCCGTCGTAGAGCTGCTTGTTGGCTTCGGCCTCGCGCTTGAGAATGTTGTACTGCACCATGCGGTCGGCCATCACGCCGGCTTCCTTCTTCTGCTGGTCGAGCGCCTGATCGAGCAGGACCTCGCGCTGGCGAGCGCCGCGGTATTCGGCCTCCACCTGGTTGGCGATATTGATTTTTTCCCGGGTCACAACCTGGTTCAGTTCTTTGATCTGCTCTTGCAGCCGCACCACCCGAGGAAATTTCGGCCCGTATTGATTGAGGGCCTCGGCATACGACGAACTCAGCACGCTCTGCTGCCGCAAGATGTCCTGAATGACGCCGCTCTCGCGCACCGCGGGGATGGCGTCGTAGTTGCCCGACTGGGCCGACTGGTACACGGCCTGTTTGTTGATGCGGTCGGCCTGGGCCCCGGTCAGCTCGCGATTGAGGTCCGCCAGTTTCTGCGTGGTTACGTCCTGCTTTTCGTCGATGGTCCAGATCTGGTTGCTGCGCTCGTAGGCGATGCGGGCGTCTTCGGACCGTTCTACCTTGGCCTTGAGCTCGTCCAATTGGCCCGCCAGCCAGTTGGAAGCCTGGGTGGTGGCCTCGTAGCGGCTCCGGAAATTCTGCTCAATGAAATTGCTGATGTGCGTGTTGACGGCCTTCGCTGCCAGTCGCGGGTCGGTGGTCGAGAAGGTCACGTCCAAAAGCCGGCTGTTCGGCACCCGCTTGACGGCCAACCCGCCCAGAAAAGACCCCAGCGCCGGGGACGCCGAACCGTCATTCGGTTCCGCCACTTCGAGCGTGCTGGGATTGGCCGGCTGGCCGCCAAATCGCGGATCTCGGTCCAATTGCAGCGACTTGACGGTCATCGCCGCCAGCGTTTGGCTGGTCAGAATCTTGGACTGCGTTTCGATGTACGCCTCCAGATCCTGGTACATGTTGTAGGAATCCGTGGGCGAAAACGGCAGGATATTCGAGTTTTCCTGGTCAATCTGGATGCGCGTCGTGGCGTCGTAGACCGGCTGCATGCGGAACGTGGCGATGGCCACGATAGTCACCACGGTCACCAGGAACGACAGCACCAGCCACTGGTGCTTGCGCAGGACCATGAGGTAGTCGAGCAGGTGCGGCTCGCGCGGCATCATGTCCAGTGTCAGGAATGGCGAACGCGGCGCCAGGGTCTCCAGGGGGTTCCCTCCGGTGGCCCGTTCACGGGGAACTAGATTATTCTGCTCATCCATGTTCGGCATGGCCCCCAATCACTCTCATCCCGTGTGGAAGAAATTCGTTTCAGTTGCCCAAGCGCACGATGGCCACTCCACTGGCCAAGCCAAGCGCCGTTTGAGCCACTCGGCCCATGACCTGCCGGCCGCTGCTGCTGGGTACAAACAGGATGTCACTCTGCTGCAGTTCCGGGTCTTCCGCTTTGAACGCCAGAATCCGCTCCAAATCCACCGGTACCTGGCGCTGCTCGGAATCCGGAGCCTGGCGAATGATCACTGCATTTTTCTTCTTGGCGGTGGAGGTCAGGCCGCCGGAAAGGGCGAGAACCTTGAGAACGGTCAGTTGCTGGCGGTCGTTGGCCATCACGAAGCCGCCCGGGCGCGCCACAGCGCCCACCGCATAGACCACCCCGGCGCGAGGGACGCTGACCACGTCGCCGCCGCGCAGCGCGATGTTGTACTTCGGGTCGCCTGAGTCCAGCAGTTCGCGCAAACCAATTCTGAGCGTCAGCGGCTCGGTCATCCCCTCCGGCGCCGGCGCCTCGGTTTCGAATGATTCACCGGCCGCCGGGCTCTCGGGAACGATCTCGTGGGCCGGGCGGGTAATCAGTATCCGGCCGCCGGCGTCATCGGCGATGCCACCCACGCGTGAAAGCACCTCCAACAGGCTCATCGGGCGCACAGCCTGTATCACCATGGGCGTCCTCACGGCGCCTATCACTGTTATCGGCTGGCCGTGCTGTTCCTTTACGGAAACCGCAACCTGTGGATTGCTCACCAAGCCGTTCGCCAACAGCAATTCGGCCAGTTTGTCCTGCAACTGAAAAGCGGTCAGGCCGCTGGCGCGCACTTTGATCGGCAGCAGGGGAAGCGAAATGAACCCTGATTCGCTCACGCGAACGTCACGAGTCAGTTCCGGAACGTCAAAAACCTCGATGCCCAACAGGTCGCCGCTGCTCAAGATGTAATCGCCCGTCCTGCCAGACTCGGTCAGCGCCAATTGCGCGATGCGGTCGTTGGCCGCCTGGGCTGTTTCCGCGTGTTGCGGATCCGAAGGCGTGATTGCGACGCCCTGGCCGGAGTTCTGGGCGGAGTCCTGCGACCAAACAGCCGGCATGAACAGGAGCATGATCAACAGACCACGACAGCCGATCGGCAGCCAGTTCGTCCTGAGGATCTGCGGGAGAGAGAAAACACCCACACACGGTGAACGCATCGGAAAAAGTTGCCCCCTAAGCAATTTCGATTGTTATATGGAGTCTTCTGCGACGGCAACGCGCCTGCGGGACAGGTTCGGTGAATCAGTTACTACAGAAACCGGCCAGTGCGAAGGCACCAGCGATGTCGCCAGCGCGCTTTGCAACAGGAATATCAAGGCGTTCGATGGGATGTGAAGGTTGAAATCGACCAGACTGTGGACCAGCAATCCGGCGCAGGCCGCAACCGCCCCCACGTGATAGGCCAGGTCGGCGGAGTAAGCCGCCCCGGCCAAGCGCGCCCAGCTTTCCCACAGCAACAGCAGCAGGAACGCGGCGCCAAATAATCCGCCGATTAGCCCGGTTTCGGCCAGGGCCTCTACATAGTCGTTGTGGGCATGCTGGACGACCTTTCCGTCGTAGAGCGTTTCGTACCGGGGGAATACTTCGGGCAGCGCGCCCAGCCCCACCCCGGCCACAGGATGGTCCAGGAACATTCGCCAGGAATCTCGGAGCATCTCGGCCCGGCGGGATTCGGTCACTTCCAGTTGGCGAAACGTGGAGAAGCGTTCGAGCGCACGCCCCACGCCCAGCCATCCCACCAGTCCCCCGGCCAGCAGCAAGACCACGGCCGCGGCCGCCAGTTGATGGCGGCCATGGTGGCGCAGGAACACCAGGGTCATCACCAATCCCGCTTCCAGCACCATGGCCACCATGCCCCCGCGCGACGCCGACAGGAACAGCGCGCCCAGCGGCAGCAAAGTGAGCACCAGGAGCATAGGGATACGATCCCGCTTATCCGCTCGCAAGAGTAAGATGGCCAGACCGGTGGGAACGATCAGCTCGATCAAGCCGGCGAAATGATTTCGATTCACGTAGGGGCCAAACGGAATGCCCCCGTAGCGCAGCTCCCGGAACCAGTACAACTTTCCGTTGAAAGTGAAATGCTGCAGGATGCCCTGCACCGACACCACAAAACCCAGCGCCAGCAGGAACCAGATCAATCCGCGCCAATGTTCCACGGTCGCAAACGCCTGCACGGCGAGAAAGAAAAGAATCGCCAGGGCCGAATATTTCAGAAATTCGATGCGCGTGAGGAATGGGGCCGCCGTCAGTCCGGCCAGGGATTGCACGCTCACCCAGACCCAGAACCCGGCCAGGGGAGCGAACAGCCAGTTCCGGCGCACGGCCGGCGCAATGCCCCCGGCGAACAGGAGCCCCCACCAAGCCAGCAATGTCGCCGCGCCGACCTCCAGCACGCTCTCCGACCAGGGCTCGACGGCGCCATGCGCGAACACCGCAAACGCCACCAGCGCGCAGATGCCGATGCGAATGACAATCATCGCAGGGCCGCACTTTCCACGACGGGTACCAGCGACACGTCGTCCATCCAGATCGTTCCGCTAATCTTGTTGTCCAGTTTCTGACTGGGCCGGCGGCGCAGAACGACGCGAACCAGCCGGGTGTCTGCGCCGGTCGTAAACTCGGCCTCGCTGGGCACCCAGTACTGCGTTCCCGCCAGCCTGGAGGTGGCCTGGAGTGCGTCACCAAAACGCGTTTCCTCGATCTCCAGCCGCAGGTCGCTGCTGGTGGTCAGGCCCTCTGTCCGAAAGTAGGCCGATAGGCGGTAACGCGTATTCGGCTCCACCACCACGTACTGCCAGGGCTGCTGGAAATCGACGTTGCTGGTGCCATCGAATACCACGCGGAGCGAGCGGCTGTGGGAGTGCACCACGCGCCCGTCGAAGCTTAATACCGCGCCCGCCACCGGCCGGAAGCGCCAGGCCAGTCCGCCATTCAGCAATTCCTGCTCAAAGCCTCCATTCCACAGCAGGGAGCCGCCCGGCTGCGGATCCCGCTGGTTCCCGGCCGCCGAAAGAGCCTGCTGCCAGACGCTGCGAGCGTCGCTGGCATGGGCTGTCTCGACCAGCATGTCCTGCAGCCGGAATGTTCTCTGCAGCGGGAAACTAGGGTTGCCGGCCATGAGCCGCTTCCAAACCTCCATGGCCGCACCAGGCTCGCGCGCCTCGACCAGGAAATCGATCGCGCCCCAGTAGGTCTCTGCCCCAGCCGGTAACGCCAGGTTCAAAATGCGTTCGATATCTTGCGTGCTCTGCCAACAGCGCGAAATGGCCAGCGCCGTCAGGCTGGGCTGCACGGAAAGCGCGTCATGAATTTTACGGAACGCTTCGTCCTGGCGGTTCTGTCGCAGCAGGAAGTTACCGAATCTCCAGGACACTTCGGCCGAGAGGGGATAGGCCTGCTGGGCTCTGCGAAAGGCCTGCTCGGCCTCCGCCATTTGCAGGGCTGTCTCTTGGGCCTCCGCCAGATCTAGCCAGTACTCGGCCGAGCCGGGAGCGATGGCCGTGGCCCGCTGATAGTACGAAATCGCCCGCGGCAGGTCGGCGTTCTCGAAGTCAATCTGGTAATAGCGGCCCAGGCGGTACCAGTGCTCGGGGTTATCGGGCTCCCAGGCAGCGGCGTGCAGCCACTGATCGAGTTGCCCAGACCGCGCCCAATGCGCGGCCTTGCCGTGCCGCACGGCCGCCCAACCCATGACCGCAGAAACCGAAAATACTGCGGCACAGACCAGCCAGCGGATTCGGAGGTTTGTCTTCGGAGAGTCCATACACAAAACAGCCGGAGGAACCGATCGGGGCGATCTCCTCTCCCCAAAAACGCCTGCTGAAACGTTAGACCAACCCCCGCGAGCGGTTCAAGCAGAACCCGCTGTTTTCACAACATTTTGTTGCAGATATGGAACACCTGATTTAGCCCGTACGCGCGCCCGGCCGTCTCAGCCGGCGCTTCCCACCACGGAAGGCGTACCCACTTCCTGCGCCAAGGGTTCGGCCCGATGCGGGATGCGCCACTGGAAAAGCGTGGTGGTGCGCTCGGAGGCGCCCAGGGAAATCTCCTCCGTGCTGTAAGGATCCCAGCCCGGAATTGCGGAGTCCCGGGAAATGATGCGCGCGCCCGGACGCAATTGTTCGCGCAGCTTTCCGCTCACGGCCAGCGTTCCGGAGCTACTGAGATAAAGTGTGACCACCGTGGCTGGCGCGAGATCGGCCCCCAGCGCATCCTGCTGGCGAAATTCCACCAGGTGCTCGACCCCGCTCCGCCGCGCGTTGGCCCGCGCCTCGGCGATGCGGCGGGGATCAATGTCAATCCCCACCGCGCGGATGCCAAACTGCCGGGCCGCGGCTACGACAATCCGCCCGTCCCCGCAACCCAGGTCGTACAGCACGTCTCCGGCGCCCAGTGCCGCAAACCGAAGCAGTTCTTCGACCGCTTCGCGTGGCGTGGGAATGAACGAGGCCAGGTCCGGCAGCGGTCTCCGGCGAAGTCCAAATCCGTGCTCCCGGAACAGTCGCCAGGGACGCAGGGCCAGATAGAGCGGCGTTGCCCAATCCGGCAATTTGAAAGCGTGCCAATCATCTTCGGTGGGACACGTCGCCGTGCGCAGGCACTGGCGAAGACTGACAGCCGCGCTCTCGTGCGACCGCAGACGAAAGAACAAGCGTTGTGGAGCGCTGCGAACCGTTCGATCCTCGCCGGCCAGGCGACCTTGAATCTGGCCGCGGAGCCCCTCGACCTGAGAATCGGATTCAATCCAGGCCCGCACCGCGGCCGGCAGTGGAGCGTCTAGGAGCCGGTTGGCCAGCGACAGGCCCAGCAGCCACATCCTCCGGCAGCCCGCCCGGCGCGCCAGATCCTGGCCCAGTTCCCAGTCCACGCCGCGCGGAGCTTGCACCAGTTCGGCGATGTCACAAATCCAACTGAGACGCTCCCAGAAATGCTTGGTCCCGTGCACACACAGCAGGATCAACGTGTCTTCGACTGAAAATGTTTTTACGTGGCGGCCGCCGAACGAAACCTGAATGAATCGCCGGCCCAGCCCCTCCCAGTCCAGCGGGACCGGAAGATAGCGAAGAGTGTTTTCCGTGTGCAGTTCCACCTGCAGCGACTTCAAATCAGACACGAAGGCATACTGACCGGGATGAAACCGGGCCAGAAAACGCGCCTCTTGGGCCGAGGTTGGATCAGGGTAGGCTTGAAACCCTCGGGCCACCAGCAACCGGGCCGCGCGCAGAAGGTCCCTCTGCGGCACTATGAAATCCAGGTCCACGAACGAGCGCAGCGCAAAGTTGCCATAGGCCAGCGCACCCAGCGTGGGACCCTTGTAGGGGATAGCGGCCACCCCGGCTGACGCAAACAGATCCACCAGTTCGATCAACCGGCCGGCGTGCCACAGGCTGTGGTGGCCCCGCGATCGTACCAGCGTCTCCAGAGAGATTGCGGCGCCGGGAGGAATCGCTCCCGCGGCTTCCACGGCGAGATGCCGGTTCGCCAGCGAGTCCAGCCGATGCAGGGACGCCGCGGAAATGAACCGGTTCCAATCCAGCGGTCCCTGGAGGATTTCGCGGATTTGCTCCCGATGCGTATCGTCAAGCCGCGTGCGCGCGCAGGCCAGCAACAGCTTCCATTCGGGAGATACGGAGGCAGAGAGCCGGGGCGCGGAGCTAGGCGGCCGGGCCATCGCGCACCTCGATCAGACCCTCGGCCCGCAGTCGCTCGAGCAAGGCCAGCAAATCGCTCTGCCAGCGCTCCGGCTCAACTTCGTACTGCCGCAGCACGGCGTCGCGAATCTCCTCCACGCGCCGGGGCTGCTGCAGCAAAATCCACACCTGCGCGCCGATCAAATCGAGGCCGTAGTAGATTCCGTTGGCCAAGTTCAGGATGGCGGCTTCGCCCTCCAGATCGCAGGAGACCTGGTCCTTCGCGGCCACCACCACCGACTGCCCCGATAGATTCGCGATCATCCTTCCGATTCCTCCGCCTCAGACCCGGGCTGCATTCTCGGCCTCTGGCTGCCAGATTCAGAGAGACCCCACGCTTCAGCCAGGGACGCGGTGATTGTAGCGGCTTCGCCGCAGCGGCGGCGTCGAACCCGCTTGCCCGGCGTCCTAAGCGTAAATATGCACACACCCCTTGCCCCCTTTCGGCGACTCCGATATAACGGCCCTTCGTGGCCACGGAAGCTCTGCGCGTCGAAGAACTCGAGAAATTCTTTCCTCCGGCCGTCAGCGGCTGGCGTGCGTTCCTGCATCCGCTGGCCAAGCTAACCGCTCCCGCTCTGCGCGGCGTTTCCTTCAGCATGCAGTCCGGCGAGGTGCTGGCGCTAGTGGGCGCAAACGGCGCCGGCAAATCGACGCTGTTGCGAATTCTGACCACTCTGCTTCTGCCCACCCGGGGCCGCGCCTGGGTCGGCGGCGCCGATGTGGAGCGCGAACCCGCGCGCGTGCTGCGGCAGCTCGGCTTTCACGGCGGCTCCGATGCCAGCTTCTACGCACGGCTGACCGCTCAGGAAAACCTGAGGCTCTTTGCCACTCTCAATAATATCCGCTCCGCCGATGCCGGCCGCCGCATTGCCCACCTCAGCGAACTTCTGCACCTGGGGCCGGTCATGAACCAGCAGGTGCGGACGCTTTCCACCGGCACGGTCCACCGGCTGGGTTTGGCGCGAGCCCTCCTGCATCGTCCCTCCGTGGTGATTTTGGATGAACCCACGCGCAGCCTGGATCCCCTGGCCGCCTCTGAATTTCGCCGATTCCTGCGCGACGAAGTCGTGCGCGGGCAAGGCGCCACTGTCCTCTTCGCCTCGCACACCCTGGCCGAGGTCGAGCAGTTGGCCGCTCGTGTGGCTCTGCTTCATTCCGGACGCCTGCTGGCCTGCGAGCCTCCCGATAGCCTGCGGGCCCGGGCCGGCGGCGGGACGCTGGAGCAGGCCATCGAAACACTCCTGCACCGCGCGGAGGCGGCCACATGAACGCCGCTCTTACGCTAAGGAAGATCGCTTCATTCTTCCTGCGGGACCTGGCCATCGCCCGCAGTTACCGCCTCATTTTCGTTTTCGAGCTGGTGGAGACGCTTTTGGGAGTGGCTACCTTCTACTATCTGTCACGATTCATCGAGGTGCCGGCTTTTGAAAGGGCGCAGCTGGCGGGCGGGTACTTCGCTTTTGCAGTCGTGGGATTCGCTTTTTTCGATTATCTGACGGTGGCGCTCAATGCCTTCGATTCCAGCGTGGATGAAGCGCGGCGCAACGGTACCCTGGAGTATTTGCTGGTCACCCAGACGTCGCTGCCGGTGATTCTGGCCGGTTCGGCCATCTATCCGTTCGTCATCCTTTCCATGCGCACAGCCGTATATCTGGGCTGGGCTGTGGTGCTGTTCAGTTTCCCGGTCGCGCAAGCCAACTGGGTGGGCGCCGCCCTGGTGCTGGCCGCCTCGGTTCTGGCCTTCGCCGGACTCGGAGTGCTCTCGGCCAGCTATACGCTGCTGTTCAAACGCGGCAATCCTGTGAAGTGGCTCTTCCTGGGCGTCGCCGGTCTGGTCAGCGGCATCATGTACCCGGTGACGGTGCTTCCGGTTGCTCTGCAGGCGGCGGCGCGCCTGGTGCCGGTCACCTATTCGCTCGAAGGCATGCGGGCCGCGCTATTGCAGAATTCCTCCATCGTCAGCCTGTGGCCCTCCCTACGCGCGCTTCTGCTATTCGCTCTGGTGCTGTTGCCGGTGTCGCTGGCGGTTTTTTCCTGGGCGCTGCGGCGAACCAAGATTACAGGCACGCTCACCCACTTCTAGCCTCCTGCAAGTAGCCAGGATCGCGCTCTTCAAAAAAAAAGAGCCCCGCGAAGTTCGCTTCGCGGGGCTCCGTATCTGAATCGCCGGCGCAGATCGTCGCCAAGTGAACCGCAGGCCTATCTCCTGGCAGGGGCCGGGGCCGGCCGCTGATTGTTGGCGGGCCGCCCTCCCTGCCGGAGATTGATGCCGATACCCATGGCCTGTAGCGCTTCCAGACCGTCTTTCGCCTGGGCCGCGTAGGGTCCTCCTGGATCCAGGTCCATGGCTTTCTGGTAAGCCTCGATGGTCCCGGGCTGCATGACAGGCGTTACCTTGTCCCCTTCCGTCTTGAACTCCATGGTATTCACCAGGGCCGCCCCCAGGAGATACCAAGCCTGGGCATTCTTGGGATCGGCCTCGGTGGCCTTCTTCAGTGGATCCAGCGATTCCTTGATCCGGCCGCTGTTGTAAAGTCCCACTGCGAAATTACGCCAATACACGGCGGTGTTGGTGGGGTCCAGCTCGATGGCTTTTTGATAAGCAGCCAGCGCATCGTCCACTTTGCCGGTCCTGGCCAAGGAGTTGCCCAGATTGTTGTAAGAGGCGGGATCGGGCTTGCTGGCCACCGCTTGCTGGTAGGTGCTGGCCGCGTCTGCGAACTTCCCCGTCAATTCGTAAGCTTCTCCCAGCCGGGCCAACACCAAGCCGCGGTTGGCGTCGGTCGGAGAAATGGCTCCCAGCGCCGCGGTCAGTTCGGTGAGAGCCGTGCCCGAGCTCTGCGCGAACTGGCCCTGCAGGGAAGCCTGCTCAGCGCGCGGCAGCTTGTCCATCTGCATGCGCGTGGCCTTGGCCGCCTCCAACGCCGCCAATCCAGCGTCGAAACGAACCTTCATATCATTAAACTTGGCCCGGTTCTCCGCCGCTTTCCTGGCCGCTTCCTCCGCGTCCGCGGCCTCCTTGGCTTGCAACTCCTTGAAGTTGATGTCCAGTGTGACGTCCTGACCCGCCGCAAGCACCGCCACGGTCTCGTACACGACCTCGCGGTTAAAGGTCAGCGTTACCGTATAATTCCCCGCCGGGATCCCGCCCCGCATGTACCGGCCGCGTGCGTCGGTCACCGTGTCAAAAGTCTGGTTGGTCGTTGTGTTGGTGAAGGTCACCGTCACATTCGAAGACAGGTTACCCCCGACGTCGCGCAGCTCGCCCATAACTCTCGCCGCCCCTGATGCCTGCGGCTGCGCCTGCGCCGCTGCGGTCACAACCGTCCCTGCTGCCAGCGATAGCACGCACACCATCGCCACTATCGTCCAGATTCCAATTGGTCGTTTCATGATAATCCCGTCCTCCTCGGATCTGCCGGTTCACCGGGTCGGCCCATTATCTCTCAATTCGGGCCCGATAGGGAATGGGGTCGTGCATCCCGGCCTCGGCGAAAGCACGGACCCTCAGCCGACAACTGTCGCACGCCCCGCAGGCGCTATCCTCGAACTGGTAACAGGACCAAGTCAGATCGAGTGGTGCCCCTAGTTGGTGGCCCAAGCGCACGATTTCGCTTTTGCGCATGGCGATAACCGGCGTGACGATGGTGATCTCCGTTTCCGGCCGGGTCCCCACGCGCACCAACTGCCCGAATACATCATAATACGCGGGGCGGCAATCCGGGTAGCCCGAACTGTCCTCGGCCACCGCTCCGATGAACACGGCCCCTGCCCCAATCACCTCCGCCCAGCTCACCGCCACCGAGAGAAAATGAGCGTTGCGGAACGGCACGTACGTCGGCGGGATTTCGCGGCTTTCGACCGCCGCGCCCGGTTCGCCCTCGGGAACAGCGATTCTTGCATCCGTCAGCGCCGAACCCCCGATGGCACGGAAGTGATCCAGCCGCACGACCAACTTTTCCTCGACACCGTAAAAATCGGCCATCGCGTCAAACGCCTGTCGCTCCCGCCGTTCGGTGCGCTGGCCGTAACTCGCGTGCAGGAACGCCAGCCGATGCGACTCCCGCGCCAGTGCGGCAGTGACACAGGAATCCATGCCGCCGCTGACCAGAACCACCGCTTTAGGCAAGGCCGCTGCCATCAAACGCCCCGGGTGGCCGGGTCCCATATGAACTTGTGCATCTGCATACCCAGGCGCACCGGCAGCCGGTCGGCCAAAATCCATTCAGCCAGCAGACGTGCCTCCAGTCCCGGCCAGGTGCCCAAGGGATCGGCAAAGACCGGCGAAAACAACACCTGGCCTACGCGACGGGGAAGCTCGTGCTCGGACGTGAACTCGCGCGCGAATTCGTAATCCTGCCGGCTGGAAATCACAAACTTGATTTCGTCCTTCCGGTCGAGCGCCTGAAGATTCTCGAGCCGGAACGTGCCGCCCTCTCCCGAGTCGGGACACTTAACATCCACGATTTTTACCACCTCCCGAGGCAGTGTCCCCACCGGGCGCTCGCCGCTGGTCTCGATCAAGACGGTGTGCCCGGCGGCCAGCAGTCGCTCGGCCAGCGAAACGCACTCCGGTTGCAGCAGCGGCTCACCCCCGGTCAATTCCACCAAGCCACCTGCCGCCTCGCCGGAAAGCTCCGCGACGCGCGCCAGCACTTCCTCCACTTCCATTTTCGTGCCGCCGTAGAAGGCATACGCGGTATCGCACCATCGGCAGCGCAGGTTGCAGCCGGTCAGACGCACGAAAATGCACGGCAGGCCCGCGTAGCTGCTCTCTCCCTGTATGGACCGGAAAATCTCTGTGACGAACATCGTCAGCCGCCCCGCCGTCCCTGTTTCCGCCGCTGATACCGCCAAACCCCAATCAGCGCCCCAAGAAATGCTGCGGCCGTTCCCAGGAAAGGCGCCAGCCGGACGTCGAATCCCAACCCCCGGAAAATGGCCACGTAAAACACGGCCACCACGGCGGCGGGAAGTATGATGATCAGGTAGGCGCGGCGCACGGCGATCTCTTTCAAGGCCTGTAGGTGGCCGAGGTGTCGTCGGTTTCCCACACCGTGATCTGAGTGATACGCGGGGCGTTGGGCGCCTGCTCAATCTGCCGCGAGGCCTGGTCGTGGAAAAACTTGGCGATATTTTCCGCCGAAGGATTGATGGCGTCAAACGGCGCCAGGTCGTTCAGGAACTGATGGTCCAAGGCGCCGATGACTTCGCGCAGCATGCGCTTCAGGTGAGCGAAATCGTAGAGCAGGCCTACCGCATCGAGTTGCGGGCCCTCCAGCGTGACCTGCACGCGGTAGTTGTGGCCGTGCGGGTTCTCGCACTTACCCCGGTAGCCGCGCAGGGCGTGCCCGGCGGAAAACGTCTCTTCCACGCTGATTTGAAACATGGTCGTTCGCCGGCAGTTCCCGGCCAGCCCCGTTTCTGCACAATGCCTGAGAGTTCCGCCCTCACTTCGTGCTGTGCATGAACCGCTGGACTTCCGCGATATCCCGGGTGAGGGTGTACTCCGGCAGCGACTCCAGGAAAATTCTACCATAGTGCATTCGCTGGATGCGGCTATCGAGGATGGCCAGGATTCCCCTGTCGCTGCGCGCGCGGATCAGCCGGCCGAACCCCTGCTTCAGGGCCAGCACCGCTTCGGGCACCTGGTACTCGGCGAACGCATTCCGGCCGTCCTCTTGCAGCGCGCGGACCCGCGCCGCCACCACCGGGTCGGTCGGCACCGCAAACGGCAGCCGGTCCACGATCACGCAGGAGAGTTGCGCCCCCGGAACGTCCACCCCCTGCCAGAAGCTGGCGGTGGCAAACAGCACCGCGCCGGAGGTGGCGCGGAATCGCTCGAGCAGTGCACTGCGCGGCGCGCTGCCCTGCAGCAGCAGCGGAAAACGCACTCGCGGGCGCACGCGCTCAAAAACTTGTTTCATCTGGCTGTGACTGGTGAACAGGCAGAACGCGCGCCCCTCGGTACACTCCAGGAGGCGCGCGATCTCTTCGGCTGCTTTCTCCGCAAAACTTGGATCGCGTACGTCGGGCAGCCGCGCCGGCACGTACAATAGCGCCTGGGTGCGAAAATCGAACTCCTGCGGCAGCACGCGCTCCTGCGCCGAATCCAAACCCAGCCGCTGCTTCAAGTAATCGAACCGGCCGCCGACGGCCAGCGTCGCCGAAGTCAGTACCACGGAGTCCAGCGCCCCAAACAGGCGCTCGCGCAGCATTCCGCTCACGTCAATCGGCGTCGCCGCCAGAAACACGCCCTTCCCGCGCCGCTCGAACCAGTACACGTAGTTCTTCTCCGCAGACTCCAGAAGGAAGCCGATCTCTCCCCGCAATTCGGCCCCCCGGCGCGCGATGGCCACCAGTTCTTCGGCCCGGTTGGGAAGCCCCGCAATGTGGCTCTCCAGCGCCTTCAGCGCGCCCACCAGCTCGTCGAACGCGCCGCGGTGCTGCTCCAGGAACGCGGCGCGCGCGGCGGCCTCAAATGGCGAACGGCCTTCGCGCTGCGGAAAGGCCTCAAAAAATTCCCGCCCGCGCTCGCGCAGTCGCGTCACCCGGCGCAGCAGATTGGGCCCGCCCTGCCCGGTCAGGCGGACGGCATGCTCGGTGTCCCGCGCCAGCTCCTCGAACCGGTAGCTCGACACCTGCCGGCCAAAGTAGTCGCTGGCCACATCCTCGATCTCGTGCGCTTCGTCGAATACCACCGCGGAATACTCGGGCAAAATGCTGCCGAAATCGTCCTGGCGCAGCGCCAGATCGGCGAAGAACAGATGATGATTCACGATGATCAGGTCCGCATCGGCCGCCCGCTGGTGCATGGCGGTGATGAAGCAGCGTTGAAACTCCGGGCATTTCTGCCCGGTACAGGTTTCCCGCCGCGCGTCCAGCCGGGTCCACAAATCGGCGTCGTCCGGCAGAAAATTCAGTTCCGCGCGGTCTCCGGTCTCCGTCAGCCGCTCCCAGTCACGAATCTGCGTGAACCAGTCGAGCTCCTCCAGGCCTTTGAGCACCGGCTGCCCTTCCATCTGGTGTACTTTTTGCCGGCACAGAAAATTCGCGCGGCCTTTCATCACCGCCACTTTCAATTCCGGCGCGAAATTCTTTTGTAGAAAGGGGATATCCTTGGCGTACAACTGCTCCTGCAGCGACTTGGTGGCCGTGGAAACGACCACGCGCCGGCCGCTGCGAATCGCGGGAATCAAGTACGCCAGCGTCTTACCCGTCCCGGTCCCGGCCTCCACGATCAGGTGTCGTTTGGCGCGGAAGGCCTCCTCCACCAGTTCCGCCATCTCCCGTTGCGAGCGGCGGTGCTCGTAACCCGCTGGCATGGCTTTTTCCAGGTGGCCACCCGGACCGAAAATATCAGCGATTTCTGGCCGTGCCTCCTCGGACTTTGCGGCAGCGGCAGCCGGGCCCATCCCGGCCTGCCCCGCGCTATTCAGCCCCGTCGCGGCAGGCGCGACGGGGGCATGCCGCACATCGGCCCGCTCCCTCTGGGCCGGCGGTACAGGTCTGGGTTTCTGGGACTGTCTGGGCACGGGAATCCCGCTACGTTGAGTGCCGCCACCGCTCTCACGAGAACCCGCCTACCTTAGCACACGCCCCGGCCTCACCCGTAATGCCCCCAGGGCGGCGCCGAGGGGGGTTCAAGAGAGAACAACAGCGCTTCCGCTCGGATTGTTGCCATTGCAATCGGCATGCTACATTCGCTCGCGAACTCCGCAGCACTACAAACGCGTGAACCAAAGACCACACACTTCGATGGCAATCACGGTGCTTCGATGCGGCGCCTGAAGCGATTCGCGACCCTCGGTTCGCAGGACCGGTTTCTCCTGCTGCGGGCGTTGGTTCTGGTCGCCGCCATCCGCGCCGGACTCTGCCTGCTGCCGTTCCGGGTGTTACAGCGCCTCGCCGGGAAAGCGTGCACGGGCGCCGCGGCGACTCGTCCGGCGGGACGATACGTGTGGGCCGTTCGGGCCGCAAGCCGCTGCGTGCCCGGCGCCTCCTGCCTCACACAGGCCCTGGCGGCTCAGGTGCTCCTGGCGCAGTCCGGCTACGACTCGCGGATTGAAATTGGCGTGACCAAAGACGAACAGCGCCGCTTCCGCGCTCATGCCTGGGTGGTGTGCGGCGATGAAATTGTGATCGGCGGGGCGGAAGCGGATCGCTACGTCCCGTTGGCAGCCTGGGAGACCATAATCGGAAGGACCAACCAGCCATGACCACCTCATTCGCGATGCGAATTGCCGTGGCTCCGGACGTGATGTTTCGCACCGTGGGCGACGAGTCTGTCCTCCTCCATCTCAAGAGCGAAACCTACTTGGGGCTGGACGCCGTGGGCACCCGCATGTGGACTTTGCTTACCGGATCCGACTCCATCCAGCGGGCCTACGAAACGCTGCTCGGGGAATACGAAATAGATGGCCATCAACTTCGCCGCGACCTCGAGGATTTCGTGGGCAAGCTCGTAGAGCATGACCTGGTCCACGTCAACGCCGGCCAAGCCGGGGCCCAGGAGTAAGAATGAGCGGGATCGTCGGAATACTCAACCTGGACGGCGCCCCGATCGACCGCAGTCTCCTCGAACGGTTGACGAACTCGCTGCTGTTTCGCGGGCCCGACGCTCAGCGAACCTGGTTTCGCGGCCAGATCGGATTCGGACATACCCTTCTTCAATCCGCAACGGAATCTAGGAACGAACAGCAACCCCTCAGCCTGGACGGAAACTCCTGGATCGTTTCCGACGCCCGCGTGGACGGCCGGCGCGAGCTCCTCGCCGCCCTCCAATCCCATGGCCAGCAGTGTCTCGACGAAGTCCCGGATGTCGAACTGATTCTGCGTGCTTACCAGGTCTGGGGCGAAAATTGCGTGGACCACCTGCTCGGCGATTTCGTCTTTGCCATCTGGAATGCCAAGAGTCGCCGGCTCTTCTGCGCACGCGATCATTTTGGAATGAAGCCGTTCTTCTACGCGCGCACCGGTAATTCCCTGATCATCAGCAACACGCTGGATTGTCTGAGGCGGCACCCGGGTATCTCCGACCGGCTGAACGACCTGGCCATCGCCGACTTCCTGCTGTTCGAAAACAATCAGGATTTGGGCACCACGGCCTTTGCCGACATCCTCCGGCTCCCCCCGGCGCACACGCTCGAATGCAGCGGCGAAAGCGTCTCCACCCGCCGTTACTGGCGTTTGCCCGAGGCAGGTCCAATCGATTACGAGCGTACGCAAGATTGCCTCGACCATTTCCGTGAAGTGTTTGACGCCGCCGTTGCAGACCGCCTGCGAGCCGGCAGCGCGGGAATTTTGCTCAGCGGTGGCTTGGATTCTCCCATCGTGGCCGCCAGCGCGCGGCGCGTGCTGACGCGGCGCAACTCGGCTTTCGATTTTCGGGCCTACACCCACGTCCACGACCGGCTCATCCCGCATGAGGAACGGCACTACGCGGGATTGGTCGCAACAGCTCTGAACCTGCCCATCCAGTTTCTCGACGGGGACAACTGCCGGATATTCGACTCCTACGAAGACCCAGAATTTCGGACTCCCGAGCCCAACCACTTCCCCATGGGCTTTCGAAACGCCAATCCATTCAAGGAAATCGCTGCACGCAGCCGTGTCGCGCTAACCGGCTTCGGGGGCGATCCGGCGCTGGCCAGCCTGCTCTCGGCCCATTTTCGCAAGCTCTTTCACGCTCGGAAGTACGGCCGGATGGTCCGCGACGCCGTCACCTATCTGACTGCTGAAGGGCGCCTCTCCCGCCTGTATGTGCGAACGCGCCTGCGGCACTGGTTCGGACCCAAGGGGAACACCACCGACCCGATTCCGGCATGGCTCAATCCGGAATTCGTGAATCGGCTCAGCTTGCGCGAACGGGTGCAACAATTCGAGACCGAGCCTCCACCGAATCACAGTGCCCGGCCGGAGGCGTATTCAAGCGTGGCCTCTCCCTACTGGACGTTCAATTTTGAACCCTTCGATCCCGCAATCACGGGCATCAATGTTGAAGTCTGCCACCCGTTTTTTGATCTTAGGGTGCTCCATTTTCTTCTCGCCCTGCCGGCCGTACCGTGGTGCTCGGATAAGGAGATCCTGCGGCGTGCGGAACGCGGCGTCCTGCCCGATGCCGTCCGTCTGCGCAAGAAATCGCCGTTGATCCGCGATCCCATCCTGGCTTTGCTCCAGAAGCAGGAATCGGCATGGGTGGATACCTTCGAAGCGGTCCCGGAACTGCTCCAATACGTTCGGCGCGACCGTATCCCCCGGGTGCACCGGGCTGCGGACGTGTGGCAGGCGTTGCTTCATCTCAAACCGGTCAGCCTGAACTTTTGGTTGCAACGGCGTGCGCTCAGCCCTCCCCACTCTCCGGAGATCGCTCCTGACCTGCAAAACATTGCCGTGGCCCAGGAAACCGCCTGAGCAACCGGCTCTGCCGGATACGGGGACATCCAATAACTTGCCGGCATTCGACCTGCCGGGTACGGATGAGGCCGCGCCCCGGAGCTGAATACCCTTACACTTTAGGTCACCTCCGTTGAGATTTCGGATTGCAGCACCCATCGGCGGTCGGTTATAAGTATGAGCGACGGAGGAATTTTCAATGAACAGCGAAGCCATGAATACAGGCCCAGGGCCGTGTCTCAAGAAGTCCTACACACAGCCGGTTCTTCGGGTGTACGGCGGCATTCAAGACCTCACGAAAGCCTCCGCTAATCCGGGCACGAACGCTGACACACGCGGCGCCACTATGGACAGCAGGACCAGCTAACCCTTGCTGAGAACGCTTTGCCTGCCCGCCATCTGCTATCTTGGCCTTACATTGCGGCGATTCTTCCAATACCAGGGCCTTCCCTCGGCTACGATGTTCAGAACGTCCATGCTCCAGACCGTCTGAGAGATCGATCGGCGCTGCTCGCGCCAGTCTCCTCTGAGCCCTTTCAGGTTTACTTCATTAGCTCCAATTGCATTGCAGATGGACCGCCCATTCTGCGCGCCGGCTCGCGGATGGCGCCCACGCCGAAGCCTGCGGATTTTCTCGGCGGCAGTCCCTCCAGCACTTTTGGGTCGTGGTCCAAATCGCCCCGCGAAACATGCCTGGCCTGGAAGGGCGCATGAGCGGCATAGTCGGTATACTGCACCTGGATGGCAGGCCGGTCGAACCGGCGCTCCTCGAGCGGCTGGCGGGTTTTCTCGCTTTCCGCGGGCCCGATGCACAACATACCTGGCTTGGTGGCCCCGTTGGCTTCGGCCTGGCGCTGCTGAAAACAACGGCAGAGGATGAACACGCCCCACCCTTTGGTCCGGACCGCGAACTCCGCATCGTAGCTGATGCACGCGTGGACAGCAGGGGCGATCTCGAGGCCAAGCTCCGCGCGCACGGTCACCATCCCCTGGCTGCCGCCGGTGATGCCGAACTCATACTTCGCGCCTACCGGGTCTGGGGCGAGAAGTGCGTCGAGCACCTGCTCGGCGATTTTACTTTCGCCATTTGGGATGGACCGCGCCGGCGCCTCTTCTGCGCGCGCGATCAGATGGGCGTCAAGCCGTTTTTCTACGCCCAACTGGGTCCGCTGGTCATCTTCAGCAATACGCTCGAATGTATCCGTCAGCATCCCGCGATATCCAGCCGGTTGAACGACCTGAGCATCGCCGACTTTCTCCTCTTCGACCTGATTCAGGACCCCGCGGCCACAGCCTTTGCCGATATTCGGCGGCTGTCGCCTGCGCATCTCCTGCTGTGCGGCCAGGGCAGTCTCTCCGTTCGCCGCTACTGGACGCCCTCCGTCACCACGCCCATCCACTACCGCCGCCCGGCCGAATATATCGAACACTTCCGCGACCTGCTAGATACGGCCGTAGCCGACCGCCTGCGCTCGGAAAGTGCGTGCATCTTCATGAGCGGCGGACTGGACTCCCCGGCCGTCGCCGCCAGCGCCCGGCGGATCGCCTCTCGCAACGGCGGCGCCCCTCGCCTGTGGGCCTTCACCCAGGTTTTCGACAGCTTGATTCCCCACGAGGAGCGCCATTACGCCGGCTTGGTCGCCCATGCGCTAGGATTGCCTATCGAATACCGGGCCGATGACCATCCGCGCCTGTTTGAGTTTGCAGACCGGCCCGAGTGCCGATCGCCGGAGCCTGTGCATTCGGCCTGGCCCGACCTAACCCCGGATCTGTTGCGCCGGGTCGCCACCGAAAGCCGCGTTGTTCTCACTGGTCTCGGCGCCGATCCCTTGCTTTCGGGCCGAATCTCGGTCCATTTCCGCGAGCTGTTCCGGCAAAAACTTTTTGGCCGCGCTCTCACTGACGCCGCGCGATACCTCTCCGCCGAAGGAAGACTTTCCCGCCTGTACCTCCGCACGCGCTGGAGGATATTGTTCGCATCCAAATCTTTCAAGGCCCCCTATCCACCCTGGCTGAATGAGTCCCTGGAGAGACGCTTCGCTTTGCGCGAGCGCTGGCACGCGGTCAACCAAATGCCCGCGCCCGCCATCGCAGTTCGTCCCGAAGCACACGAACTTACTTTTGCACCTTTCTGGCCGGATTTGTTTGAGGCCCACGACGCCAACGTGACGCGAGTGCCGGTCGAAGTTCGCCACCCCTTCTTCGATCTGCGCCTGATGGACTTCCTGCTGGCTCTCCCGCGGCTCCCTTGGTGCTGCGATAAGCACCTGCTTCGCGAGTCCGCCCGGGACGTCCTGCCGGATGCAGTGCGCTTGCGGCGCAAATCGCCTCTGCGCGCCGACCCGCTGCTGAAGCTGCTGGAGCGCCCGGAGGCCGTCTGGGTGAATCGATTCCAGCCGGTGCCTGAACTCCAGCAGTACGTAGTCCGCGGTCGGATCCCGGAAGTGCTTGGAGAAAAAGACTCTTGGACGGCCTGGGTGCATCTCAGACCTCTCAGCTTGAACTACTGGTTGCGAGGGGTCATCGCGGGAACGCTCGGCAAGAGTTAGTGTAATTCTGGTAGCATTCCTCAAATTCTTGATTGTCCACGCCATGCCCCTCTGTCTACGATGGTCCCCACGGGTGCAAGGGCCTTGACATCAAAACAGCCGGAGTCCGGGAAAAAACCATATCAAACGCCGCGTCTTAAGACATACGGCGACATTTTGGCGCTGACTCGAGCCGCAGCTAGCACGGGCACAAGGAACGACCACACGCAAGGCCCTAACAAGACTTCCTGATCGCCGTTGGGGGAACCCTTGTCTCCACATCATCTGATCTATGGGCTGCGAATCGCCGCCAACCGCGCCATCCCCGGCCTTCTGCCGCTCCTTGAACCGGACGCGGAGTTCGATCTTCAAGTGCGCTTGAAAGGCACGCTGGCGTTCCCGGCGGGTGCGCCCAATTCGCCCGCAGATTTCTTCTACACCAGTCCCTACCCTGGCTCGAACGGCCAGCCGGCACTGCGTGTGGCCAGGCTCGCGGGCGGAGCCTACTTCGCCTTTTTTTATAGCGATGGAGCCCGGTTCGCTGTAGCTCGTGACGGCCGTGAGGTTTGGGTCGATTGGCCGGAAGGCTACGCGCTCGAAGATGCCGCCACCTATCTCGTCGGGCCTGTGCTGGGCTTCGTCCTGCGCCTGAGAGGCATCACGCCCCTGCATGCCAGCGCCATCGCCGTCGAGGATCAGGCCATCGCCTTGGTAGGCGTGCCCGGCGCCGGAAAATCCACCACCGCCGCGGCATTTGCCCATCGCGGATTTCCCGTGCTCTCCGACGACGTGGTCGCCCTCCAAGACGCCGGAAACCATTTCCTGGTTGCTCCCGGGTATCCCCGAGTGAATCTGTGGCCGGACTCCGTCCGCACCCTGTTCGGCTCCGAAGACGCCCTTCCGCGCATCACACCCACCTGGGGGAAGCACTATCTGCCCCTGGATCAGAACGGGCGCCGCTTCCAGTCGCAGCAGTTGCCTCTGGGCGCCGTCTATTTCCTGGGCGAGCGCGAGCCCGATTTGTTGGCGCCCGTAATCGAAGAAGTCGCTGCCGGCGAAGCGCTCATCACGCTGGTGGCCAATACCTACGTCAACTATCTTCTCGACCGTGACATGCGCCACCGCGAATTCGATCTCCTCAGCCGTTTGGTGGCCGGCGTCCCCGTCCGTCGGCTACGGCCCTCGGCCGATCCCTCCGGCGTTCTCGCCATGTGTGACGCGATTGCCAGAGACGCCCGCCGGGTGATGAATTCCTCTCCGGCCGGCGTGGCATCAGGAGCGGACTAGTGTATAGCCTCGGCGGCTATGGAAACATGATTGCCGACCGCGTGCGTGTCGAGGCCTACACGCAGGCGCTTCGCAAAGCTGTTCGCCCCGGCTCCGTGGTCCTGGAGATCGGCACCGGCCCCGGCGTCTTTGCCGTCCTCGCTTGCCAATTGGGCGCCAGCCGTGTCTATGCCGTCGAACCCGACCCGGTCATCCAGGTCGCGCGGGAGATCGCCGCCGCGAATGGTTGCGCCGACCGGATCGAATTTATCGAGGATCTCTCCACGCGTGTCACCCTTCCCATTCAGGCGGATGTCATCGTCTCCGATCTGCGCGGCGTGCTTCCTTTCTTTGAGCGCCATCTGCCTTCCATTGCCGATGCCCGCCGCCGTTTTCTGGCCCCCGGCGGGACGCTCATTCCGAAGCGAGACACAGTGTGGGTGGCCGTCGCCGAGGCGCCCGAGCCGTACGGCCGAATTGTGGATTGCTGGGAAAAAAATGTGCTGGGACAGGACCTGAGTCCGGCCCGCATGCTCGCGGTGAACGACATGCAGAAAGCAGGCTTCACACCGCAGCAGTTGCTGACGCCGCCCGTGCTCTGGGCCATGCTGGACTACGCCACGGTCGAAGTCCCTCATTTCCGCGGTGCGCTGAACTTTACCGTCCAGCGCCCCGGAACCGGCCACGGCATCGTGGCTTGGTTTGAAACCTGCCTGGCGGACGGCATCGGTTTTTCCAACGCTCCGGGCCTGCCGGAGGCCGTCTACGGCTCCTTGTTCCTGCCCTGGACCGAACCCGTGGCGTTGTCCGAAGGCCAGAAACTCTGCGTGAATCTCGAAGCCGCACTTGTGGAAAACGACTACATCTGGCGTTGGACCACACAGATTGACTCCCCCAACGGGTCCGGGTCGGCCCTGTGCTTTGAGCAATCACAATTGAGCGGCTCCGTGCTGTCTCTTGCCAAACTGCGCCGGTCGGCATCGGACTACGTCCCGCAACTCTCTGAAGAAGGCCGCCTGCATCGCCGGGCGCTCGAGCTTATGAACGGGAAAAACTCCCTCGAAGAGATCGCGCGGCAGCTCGCTGCAGAATTCCCCCAGCGCTTCGCTCGCTGGCAGCAAGCCCTCTCCTATGCCGCGAAACTCTCGCAGGAGTGCAGCCGATAGCCATGCCACATCCGGCTTTTTTCCGCGATATGGGTCTCTTCGTCGAGAATAACTTCCTCGATGCCCTTGCGCGCGCGCAAGTCCAGGAGCAGATCCGCTGCGCCCAATCCGAAAAGGGCACGATCGTGGACGCTGAACAGAAGACTCTGTTGGTTGATGAAAGCCGCCGGAGAGTGTTGAGCGCCAAGTTCAGCAGATCCGTCGGAGCGTTGGTGGAGCGCCGGCTACGCGAAATCAAGCCGGCTTGCCTTTCCGTCCGGCACGCTGCATGAAGTCCAGCCCGTCACCTTCGGCGAGCGCTTTACTTACCATCGTTACCTGGTTCACCGCCTGACCGCTGGCGCCGGCTCGGCGGGCAGGCCCAGGAATGGCCTGAACTGTTCGATGTACTGTCCTCCGCATGTGACTCTCTCCCCCCTAGACCACCTTTGTCGTGCGCGCCACAAACCCACCCAACGGTTCTGTCTGCATTGGTTTCACGCCCGCGGGGGCCACGCCGGCAATCGGCCTGCGCGCCAAACTGGCCAGTGCCAGGGCGGCCAGTACGACGAGCACAGGCTCGATGGGCAGACGGTAGTGGGGCCCCGTGTGCGTGATGTAATACACAGCAGGGAAAACGAGCGGGTGGACGACGAGGAGCCACCGATACTCCGACTTCGCACGGAAGAGGACGAACAAGCCGAAAAGACCGAGCAAGGATAGGCTGGAATACAAGATCATCTGGATTCGAGGTGCCCAATTGTGATTTTGCGCGAGACGCCAGACGGGATGATTGTGACCCGTCCAGGTCTTGAGAAATCGTTCCCACGTCAAGTAGAGGAATCTGCTCGGGTTGTCCGCCATGAAATGAATTGCCTCTCGTCCCCGTTGCTGGCAGTAGGCAATCTCCCCCAGGCGCAAGAACAGGTTTGTGTCTTCCGTGGCGTCTACAGGAACGTCATGATTTAACACCCATAGCTCGAATCCGAAATTGGAGCGCAGAGGCAGAAACTGATGAAATTCCAGATAGTTTCGCGTGACCCAAGGAACACACACCAGGACCATGCACAGCGCCGCCAGTCCGGACAGCCGCAACGCGCAACCGGAGAATTTCTTTCTGCCCCAAATCAGCCAGGCGAACAAGAATGGTGCCAGGACCAGCACGGACGGGTTGGTCATCGCGCTGGCTCCCCAGAGCAAACCGTAACCGCTCCAGCGAGCCGCTCTCGTCGAGTCGCGGATGGCTAGAGTCGCCCAGAGGATCCACGCGGTCAGGAGTGTCGAAAGCGACGTGTACCAAATCCATTCATAGGCAATGGTCACGGAAAGAGGATGAATCGTCCAAAGCCACGCGGCGCTCGCGCCCAGTTGGCGGCCGCCGATCCGTTTTCCAATGTAGAAAATCGGGAGGGCTGTGAGCGCGGAGAACAGTTCATTCAACCCCGCGGCGACGACGAACGACGGCTGGCTGGCGGTCCCGAAGAGTTTGAAGAGTGTCGCCAGGAGGTAAGGATAGATGGGTGTGAGCCAGGCCGTCGGGCCCGTCTCCGCCCCAAATGGTGCGCTATAGCCTCGCCCTTCAGCGATGGATACGGCGATGTTCCATGCTTCGTTCCCTTCTGCATTGATAACATCATCACCAATAGACCCCGTCAGATATACCCGCCACCACAGGTAAGCCCCGCGGACAGCGCAGGCCGCTACAAAGATCGTCAGCGGAGAGGTCAAAGAGGGCAGAATGCGCCGCGGTTCCGCGCCGTTGCGTCTCAGGGAAAAATTGTCGCTCATGGTCAAGGGCGGTAATCCCGAGTGCTAGAAGGAAGTGTAAGCAAACGACTGCGACCCTGCGGAAATCTCTGCGAGTTGGCGGCGAAATAGTCAACGAATTGGCTCGCCGGCCGGAGAGGGCATACGAGGGTGTGTGAATCGCCCGGCCCGCCGGGAAGGAGTGTCGAAGCTGCAAGCAGCCGGGCTGCTATACTCACGCCGATGGTTGCCTCCACGCCGCCCAAGAAGCTCTTCCTCATTGACGCCATGGGCTTCATCTTTCGCGCCTTCTATGCGCCCATGGCCCGGCTGAATAGTCCCAGCGGCGTTCCCACCAAGGTGCCCTACCTTTTCGGCAACATGGTGCGCAAGCTGCTCAAGGAGGCGCAGCCGGAGTACATTGCAGTGGTCTTCGATCCGCCCGGTCCTACCTTCCGCGACAAACTCTTCGCCGACTACAAAGCCGAGCGGCCCTCCATGCCGGAGGAGCTGGCCTCGCAGTTGCCGCTGGTGCGCCGCCTCTGCCAAGCCCTGCGCCTGCCCATGATCGAATCCCCCGGCTACGAAGCCGATGACGTGATCGGCGCGTTGTCGCGTCAGGCGGAACGGCGCGACCTGGACGTGTACATCGTCACCAGCGACAAGGACCTCATGCAGCTCGTCGGCGGGCGCGTGCGCGTTCTGCGCCCCGGCCAGGGCCCGGCCAAATCGGACTTGGTCGTAGATTCCGCCAAGGTCGAGGAGCTGATGGGCGCGCCGCCGGAAAAAGTTCCCGAAATCATGGCCCTCATGGGCGACTCCATTGACAACATTCCCGGCGCAAAAGGCATCGGCGAAAAGGGCGCGCGCGAATTAATCCGCCGCTTCGGCTCCGCGGAAGCGGCTCTCGAACACGCCTCCGAAGTCGAAAACAAGCGCTATCGCGAAGCTCTGCTCAACGGCCGCGAGCAGGTGCTGCTTTCCCGGCAGCTCGCTACGATCGCCGCCGACGCCCCCGTGACACTCGACCTCGGCACGTTCGGCCGGCGCGAACCCGATTTCGAGGCCTTGCGCGAGCTGTACGCGGAGCTGGGCTTCTCATCGCTGCTGCGCGAGCTTCCCGCGGGCGCCACCGTCTCCCCGGCCGCCACCGACTACGCCATGCTCGAATCGCCAAGCGCCGTCCGGGAATTTCTGGCGGCGCAACCGCGCGATCGCGAGCTCGCCGTCTGGCTCACGATCGATACCGGCGAGCGGGAAACCGCCGGATTCGGCGCGCGTGTGACCGGCTTCGAGATCTCCCCGCAAAGCGGGGTGGCTCGCTTCGCCTGGTGCGACGCCGAAGGCAAGATGCTCGCCGCGCTCTGCGAATTCCTGCGCGACGCCTCGCGGCCCAAAATCGTCCACGACCCGAAACTTCTCGAACTGCTCGCCGGCCCCGCCGCGGGCATCCGTCACGCCACCATGCTCTACTCCTACCTCCTGCGGCCCACCACCGCGCAGCACGAACTGCCGGCGCTTGTCTTGCGCCATCTGAACGTGACGCTTTCGGGCGCGGCCGGCGAATGTGCCGATCAATTGCAGCGCCTGGCGCCTCTGCTTCGGCGCGAAGTGGAAAGCCAAAATCTGACCGCGGTTTATCAGGACGTGGACTTGCCTCTCGCGCCGGTCCTGGCAGCCGTGGAAAAGCACGGCATTCGCGTGGACCCGGCGGCGCTTCGGAGCATGTCGGCGGCGATGGAAGGCGAGATTCGCACGCTCGAGCAGCGCATCTGGGAGCTGAGCGGCACGGAGTTCAATATCAACTCGCCCCAGCAGCTCGCAGAAATACTTTTCGACAAGATGAATCTTGCACCTTCCGCCAAGCGCAGCCGCGCCCGGGCCCGCTCCACTGCCGCCGATGTTCTGGCCGAGCTGGCGCTGGTGCATGAGCTGCCTCGCCGCGTCCTGGAATATCGCGAGCTGGCCAAACTCAAGTCCACATACGTGGACGCGCTCCCCCGGCTCATCGAGCCCTCGACCGGCCGGCTGCACACGCGGCTCAGCCAGACCGGCGCGTCCACCGGCCGCCTCAGCTCCTCCGACCCCAACCTGCAAAACATCCCGGTGCGCAGCGAACTCGGCCGGCAGATTCGCGCCGCGTTCGTCGCCGAGCCGGGCTGGACGCTGCTCTCCGCCGATTATTCGCAAATCGAGCTGCGCATCCTGGCTCATTTCTCCGAAGACCCGGTACTCATCGAAGCATTCCGCAATGGCCAGGATATTCACGCGCGCACCGCGCAGGAAGTTTTCGGCGTGGGCCCCTTGGCCCAAACCGCCGAGCACCGCCGCGCCGCCAAAGCCATCAATTTCGGCATCATCTACGGCCTCTCGCCGTTTGGCCTGGCCCAGCAGCTCGGAATCGAGCAGAAAGACGCAGCGAAGTTCATCGCCGCCTACTTCGCACGCTACCCCGGCGTGAAGCAGTACCTCGAACGTTCTCTCGATGAAGTGCGCCGCGTGGGATTTACGACCACGCTGCTTGGCCGCCGGCGTCCCATCCCGGAGATCACCTCGCCCGTGGCCAACCTGCGCGGGCTGGCCGAGCGCACGGCGCTCAATACGCCCTTGCAAGGCACCGCCGCCGATCTCATCAAGCTGGCCATGATCGCCATCCACCGCGAACTGGCGGCGCAGCGCCTCCGCACCCGCATGATCCTGCAAGTCCACGATGAGCTGCTGTTCGAGGCGCCGCCCGAAGAGTTGGACCGCCTGCGCCCTCTCGTCCGCACCGCCATGGAACAAGTCCACGCCCTGCGCGTGCCCCTGGTTGTTGACCTGAAATCCGGCCCCAACTGGCGGGATATGAAGTGAAGGGAAAATAAATTTTCCGGCAGACCCCCCACCCACCCCGGCAGTTTTCGCGAAAGAGCGCGCAAGCGATTGAAAACAGGCGAGTTGAACTCTTGCGGCGTGCAAAAGAGCGCGCAAGAGTGTGAAACAAAAGAGGTTGAGCTTGTCAGGGCAGCTAAAATCACGGCCTATTGCAGCGCGGAGGGGGTATACCCCCCGGGGTTTTGTAAGAATATCAAAGCAAAGAATTTGTGGGAAAATGGTTTTGTAAGAATATGAAAACAAAGGGGCGATCGCTGTGAATTGATGGAGGAAGCGTTCATGGCGCGTGAGTCGGGCTGGCAGCAGAAAGGCAAGGGAATAAGCGGCCCCTAGCGGCTCACAAACCGGGGCGATGAAAGACGGGATGAGCGATGTTCGCGGCACACTCTATTATCTCATGCGAGTAAAGCGAGGAGGCTGATTGGCCATGAAAAAAGCTCAACACAACAGAGGTCGCGGAGAGGCACAGCGGTCACATCAGCGAGAATCGGAAATTTCAAATCTGAGAATTTGAGATTTGAAAGGGAAGCTCTCGCAAAGGCGCACAACCCCTTCGATCCGCCGCGGCGCACTCAGGGCAAGCCCTTCGGCAAGCGCCTTCGACAAGCTCAGGGTAAACAGGGCAAGCAGGAATGGCTGTGCTACTGGTGGTGCAGCAGGCGATTGGGCGTATAATCCTGGCGCGATTATGGGCCTGAGTTCCGGCACACGGCTGGGGACGTACGAGGTGCGCGCGCTGATCGGCGCGGGCGGAATGGGCGAGGTGTATGAGGCGCACGACAGCAAGCTCGGGCGCGACGTAGCCATCAAAGTATTGCCCGAGCAATTCGCCCGCGATTCGGAAAGGCTGGCCCGTTTTCAGCGCGAAGCCAAGCTCCTGGCGTCGCTCAACCATCCCAACATCGCCACCATTCACGGCCTCGAGCAATCCGACAGCACGCACTATCTGGTCATGGAGCTTGTTCCTGGCGATACGCTGCGCGAGCGAATCACGCGCGACGGCGCGCTTCCGATCGAGGAAGCCCTGACCATCGCCAGGCAGATCGCCGAGGCCCTCGAAGCCGCGCACAACAGCGAGAAGGGAATCATCCACCGCGATCTGAAGCCCGCCAATGTGAAGGTCACTCCCGAAGGCCGCGTGAAAGTCCTCGACTTCGGCCTGGCCAAAGCCTTCGCGCCCGAGCGGCCCACGGAAGACATGTCCAATTCGCCGACCTTGAGCGCTGCGCCGACGATGCAGGGCGTGATTATGGGCACCGCGGCATACATGAGTCCCGAGCAGGCTCGCGGCAAGACGGTAACCAAGGCCACCGACATCTTTGCGTTTGGCGCCGTGCTCTACGAAATGCTCACCGGTAAGCAAACTTTTCAGGGCGAAGACGTCGGAGACATTCTAGCCACAGTGGTGAAAACAGAGCCGGACTGGAGCCGCCTGCCGGAGAGCACGCCGCCCGCCATCCGCACTTTGCTGCGCCGCTGCCTGCGCAAAGAGCGGCACCAGCGCCTGTCGGACGCGGGCGCCGTTCGCATTGAAATCGAAGAGGCGCTGGCCTCTCCGGCAGCGGCGCCCGCCGCCGCTGCCTCAGCGGCGAATCGCTGGCGGCAGTTCCTGCCGTGGGCTGCGGCTGTGGTTCTCAGCGTTGTCACTGGCCTTGCGGTCTGGACTTTGAGGCCCACGCCTGCGCCGCGGACGGTCACGCGCACAGTGATAAACTTGCCGCCGGGAGACCTACTTGCGGGACTAGATCGTCCGGCTGTGGCGATCTCGCTCGACGGCAGGCAGCTCGCCTACGTCGCCACACGGGGCAGCGTGCAACAACTTTACCTGCGGCCGATGGATGGTCTCGAAGCCCGGCCCATCGCCGGCACCGAGGGTGCCTACAATCCATTTTTCTCCCCCGACGGCCAATGGCTGGGATTTTTCGCAGGGGGCAGCCTGAAAAAAATTCTAGTGAGCGGAGGAGCGGCGCTGAACCTGAGCGCTGTTACTGCTGCTCCCCGCGGGGCCAGTTGGGGCAGCCAAGGCGCAATCGTCTTCACACCCACACTCGCCGCGCCGCTGCAGCAGGTGCTGGACGCGGGAGGCGCGTCGCAGCCGCTCACTCGTCTTGAAACAGGGGAGACCACTCACCGCTGGCCCGAGTTCTTGCCCGGCGGCCAGGCTGTGCTCTTTGCTGCCGGAGCGAGTGCGGCCACTTCGCAGGTTGCAGTCTATTCGGCCAGCACGGGCGAACGGCGAACTCTCGTCCCATCGGGCACGCACCCCCGCTACGCGCCTTCCGGGCACCTGATCTACGTGCAGCAAGGGACTTTGATGGCTGTGCCATTCGATGCCGCACGGCTGGAGGTCACCGGCACGCCGGTCCCCGTCGTGGAGGGCGTCCTGCAATCCGCAGCCAATGGAATCGCCCAATATGCGATCTCCGCCGATGGATCGCTGGTCTATATTCCCGGTGGAATCGAGGCCACGCAGCGGAAAATTGTCTGGGTAGACCGGAAAGGAATAGAGCAGCCGCTGCCCGCACAAGCGCGCGCCTATCGCTTTCCAAGGCTCTCTCCCGATGGGCAGCGTGTGGCCGTTACCATCGAAGAATCCGAAAGTCACAACTGGCTTTACGACCTGCGCAGGGACACTTTGACTCGCCTGACGTTTGAAGGCTCGATCAACCTCATGGGCGCTTGGACGCCCGATGGCAAGCGAATAGCATTCGATTCGAACCGGGCGGGGCCACAGAACCTCTTCTGGCAGGCGGCCGACGGCAGTGGCGCTACCGAGCGGCTGAACACCAGTGAATTCCTTTCCGTTCCCAACTCCTGGTCCCCAGACGGGCAGGCGCTGGCTTTCATTGAAATT
>Ga0214473_10000375_pt1 | contig 62055 bp, 57 predicted proteins | sample RVTome_7_FD_203509 | JGI IMG/M metagenome (GOLD analysis project Ga0214473, IMG submission 203509) | Soil microbial communities from uranium-contaminated site in the Upper Colorado River Basin, Wyoming, United States - RVT98D197 | ecosystem: Environmental > Terrestrial > Soil > Contaminated >... | reverse complement strand
TCGATTACCCCCGGTGGGCCGAGCAATGGCGCGATCAGCTGCGCACTCATGTCGAGACCCTGGCCACCGCCGAGGGGCTGACGATCGAGTTTATCAAGAAGGTGAAGGCCTTCCGCAAAGAGGATCGCGTTCAGCAGATACTGGCCACGCGCGGCACCCACCCGGGCCTGGTGCACATCTTCTCGGCCATGGAGCCGTGCCCGTCGTACAAGCCGTGGCACGACAAACAAACCCACCAGACCTTTCTCAAACCGGATAGTGGCAAGTGTCTGCACTACTACTTCTACTTCATCGATCCCGCCCTGGGCCTGTGTTACCTGCGCCTGCCCACGTGGTGTCCGTTCCGCCTCCAGTTCTACTTCAACGGCCACAACTGACTGGCCGCCCGACTGCGCGCCCGCGCCCGCGCCGACCTCTATGAGCCGCTTACCCGCACCGCCATCCACGCGGTCAAGGCGCAGCACGTCGCCACCTTTCTCGGCCAAAAACTCACCGCCGCCTTTCGCGGCGAGTTGGGCACCGACTTCACCACCCGCATGCTGGGTACCCGCATCAAGCACCACATGGGGCCGGCCGCCATCAAGCTCTACGATAAGTTCGGCCGGGTGTTGCGCATCGAGACTACGGCCAATAAAGTGGAGTTCTTCAAACACCACCGTCAGGTGGTACAGAAGGACGGGCGGCGGGTGATGAAACTCGCCCCCGTCCGCAGATCCATCTACAGCTTGGCCCCGGACCTGCAAGCCCTGTTGCGCGCGGCCAACCTGTGCTATCTCGCCTTTATCTCGGACCTGCGCGATCCCCGCGCCGGGGTCACGGCATTGCGCAAGGTGTGCGAGCCCATGGCCAAAAAGGGACGCACCTACCGCGGCCTGAACTTCTTCGCTGCCAATGACCAGACGCTCTTCGAGCACCTGGTGCGCGGGGAGTTCCTCATCAGCGGCTTGCGCAATCAAGACCTGCGCGCGCTCACCCGGCGCACCACCGCCCAGATCTCCCACGCCCTCAAGCGTCTGCGCGTGCACGGCTTGCTCAAAAAGCTCGCCCATACGTACAAGTACTACTTCACCAACCTCGGCCGACGATCCAGTCGCCAGGTTTGCACCGCTGCACGCCGCCCCACTTGCGGTAGGTGAAGCCGTCCGTTTCCAGGTCGAGGCGGACCGCGGTCACAGATGTAGTCCCTTGTCTTTTTCTTCTTACCAACATGTTGGGAGTGGGTGGCAAGATGTTGGGCGCGGGCGGGGCTCATGCGGCGAGTTTGAGGGTTGCAAAGGTAGCACGCAACTCGCGTTGGAGACTGATGTAATGTTGGTCGAGAGGGTGCAGACGTTTTGGGGGACGCCCGACTTTGGCTTTGCCGGCCCCGGCGATGACGGGCTTGATGACCTTCTCGCGCAAGATGAGCAGGCCGGCGAGGGTGCGCAGGCCGCGTTTGCACGGCCGATAGCGGCGGGTGGTTGCGACGCGTTGCACGAAGCGTTTGCCCCGCAGTTTGGCGATGTCATAGGCCGCGTGGCGCACGGTGTAGGGATGGTTGGGCCACACCGCTTGGGTGCGGGCAGCCAGTTCGGCCAAGGTGAAGCCGGCGCGTCGCGTTGTCCTGCGCATCCTGACGTACTCGCCGTGGGCGCGTGTGCTGCTGGAGGGCATCCCGTTCTTCCGGCGGCAACGCTTCGCGTGATGGGGCGACTGCCTAGTCCGCAGAACCGAGTAACACAGCGCCGAACACGGCAGAGGTGTATCCACACGTTGATAAACGAGCTGCTATACGACGCACGACAGATCATCACGCGTGCAACGTAGAGCGTTGAATGGGCTCACCTTAAGCACTGGCCGCCGGGCGCACGGCAAAAGGCGTCACGTTTGTGCCGGGCGCGACCGCCAGCCTTGAGTCGGTTTGAAAAGGCCAATCTCTGCAAAGGAGCCAAGAAGATCACTCCATAACGTGCGTTCCCTTTCTTCACATCACCGCATCATTCGCGAGATGCGCTTCATCATACTCGATCGATGCGCATCAGTTTAAGACCGACATGGGTGTAGGCGTCAGCTCTTCGGGTCCATCGTCGCCATGCCTGTTTCACCGTCGCAAAATCGTATTCCAGCTCCCCTATCTGTTCCACAAGCTCCACAAACAGAGCATAGGTCTCTGTGAAGAGGTCCAGATTGCCGGTGATGGTCGAAGGAATGAGCAATTGTAGCGTGTCGCCAAGGCGCCATCTCACAGTAGAGCCGATTGCCTGCTGAACGCGCTCGGCCACGCAACGATCCCGACCGCCCTTCCGTTCATGCTCGGCGTAGGCAGCAAAGAAGTCCATGAACTCTGGGAGAGGCGGGTGGAAGTACCGTCGGGAATCGTGAGCATCGATGATGAGTGCCGTTCCACCAGGAAGGGTCAAGTCAGCGACGTGCTCAAGCACTGCCTCTACGTCTTCTACGTGCTGGAGCAGCAACCGCATCAACACGAAGTCCCAAGCCCCGGTTACATCGAGAAGACCGCGCTGAGAAAAGGAGACGGTTCCCCCAGCAGCCTCCTTTTCCGCGATGGCAATGAAGTCCTCAGAAATATCGACGCCGTGATAGTTCTTTTCAGGGAAACGGCATGCAATCTGGCGAAGGTAGTAGCCATTTCCCGTGCCTAGGTCCAAAACCTTCTTCGCATGATGCCACTCCGGAGAAGTGTAATAGTAGGTCAGTTCTTGGGCGATGGCGAAGTCTGTCTGGATCTGCTGTATCTTGTTCCAGATCGTAATGAGAGTCCTTTCCATAGGTGTCGAGTAACGCAGCCGCTCGCTGAGTGCTGACCGCATTCTCCTATCGATTGGACGCCCCGCCTTGCATGGGAAGCTCAATGTAAACGACCAATAGGTGCATCGTGTGCGGTCCATCCACGTTGCCCTCGATAACGTGGGCAACGACGGATGGTAAGTACACTCCGCCCCGGAATTCAGGCCGCGGATGCGAATGGTTGATCCGCAAAGGCACGATCGCACGGGCGAACTCATGCCTGATCACGACCCTTTCCGTCAATTCCGTCTGTTCGTTCGTGAATTTTTCCCAGTCGCGAGCGTCCGAGAAAGGTTTGATGCGGTTCAGCAGTCGATCCAGTGTCAAGGGGCGATCGGCCTCGATCGCAGGCCGGCCGGCGTAGGCAAAGAGCCGCACAAACCCGTCGTCGTAGTCGGTGACCAGCGCCGGGCATTTGGGGTCCTCAAACTGTCCCCTTCGTGCGAAACGCACTTCAACGATCGAGCAAGGGTAGAAGGTCGCACACTTGTCTGAGACGACTCCGCGCAAGTGCAAGACCTCCTGGCTCGGCAGGGGTTTGATTCCCGCTTCGAACTCCTCCAACGCATCCTGCAAACTCGCACGCAATTCTTTGTCATATTGGTCGATGTCACACTTCAGGGTGTCCGGAATAGGCGCGCCGAAGTCAGAAAGGGGTGGAGAGCTGTCCTCAGCGATGCTATCGATCCGCGCAAGAATCTTCTCCTGCTTCCAGGGGTGGCGCACCCAAGAGTCTAGATATAGTGGGAGGGCCTCAGACGAATCCACAACCAGAATCAGCTTTCGTTCGAGCGTGGCACGATACGCCACCTCATAGATCACATTCGGGTTCGGCTTCTCGGCCATAAGTGCGACGAGAATGTCTGCGCTTTGAATCTGCTGAAGCCCGTGCTTGGGAAGACTATCAATTGCCGCCTTGCACACTTCGACGCCATACTTGATGAAGGGCTGTCCATCCACTGCAGTACAACGATTCTTAACCTCGCATGTTTCTCGAAGTAGGTACTCAAGACGTTTGTAGTTCAGAATGGCACGCCGTCTTTCCACTCTCTGCTGGTCTCCACCAAATGGCATAACCACAACGACTACTCTCTCGCTCATGTTCTCGTTCCTCCGTGTGTGGCGGCTTCACCATTCACCGCTCCCCTCGTCTCCCCTCGTACGTCTGCTTGAATTTCTCGGCGCTCATGCAGTAGGAACCTGGCCATTCTCCTCAATGTAGACGAGATAGACGCCCGCCACGTAGCGTGACTGTCCTTCCCCTGTCTAGAGTCGCGCTTCCAACTTCAGCGATCGCAGCTCAGCCGGCATGACCTTGACGCACAAGCCCGACCCGACCGGTCGATACGTGCGGGGAAAAACATCCGCGTCCACCGTGTAGATGCCCCCGTCGTTGTCGACGATCCAGTCGCCAGGTTCGCACCGCTGCCGGCCGCCCCATTTGCGGTAGGTGAAGCCGTACGTTTCCAGATTGAGACGCAACGCGGTGACGAACGATGTGGCTTTCTCGCGGCATCGACGTCGCTCTGCCATGTTAGATCCTGCCTGAGTGGAAGCGTACTAGCGCTAGCCTGGGAGATCGAAGTTCGTGGCAAAATCCTCCGACCGTACCTGCCGCTGCGCCGCCAGTGCGCCGAGTGTTTGCAGAACCGCCATGTTGTCAGGGTCGTCCATTTCCGTCAGGGATTCGATTTTCTTTGGATCGGTCAGGCTCGGCAGGAGTTGCTTCACACTATCCGAGCTGAGGTCCACGTTGTAGCGCAGGTAACTGAGCAACGGCATCGGAGCGAGCCGGTCGTTTCTGAGGTCACCGAGTTCGCGGTCGATTTGCCGCGCGGTCGGGCTCGTGGACATCCATTGCAGCAGCGTTTCCACGAGCACCGCGCAATCATCCATGAGCGACAAGAGCGACTGGACCGCACCCTTAGCGGTGATCCAGGTCGGTGTGATCTTCGGATCGCGCGCGCCGGTGCCTACCGAGACCAGCAACAGCTTGTCCGCACCGCCAGGCCATCCCACTCGGTGGCCGTCGATCGTCGCGTACATGAAGGCCTGCAGTGACGGATTGTTGAACGGGCTCACGCCGCCGTCGACAAACAGTCCCTCGACCGTTGATTTCCCTGCTTGCTCGATGATCCTGATCCGCTCCGGATCAAAGTACGTTGGGGCTGCGGTCGAGGCGCGCACCACCTGCCAGAGAGGATAGTCGGCGTTCGCGATGGCCTGGCTCTCCGCGCTCTGCGTGAAGTACTTCCCGCGGGGGTTGTTACCAAGCGGCCAGGGGCTGCAAGTGTCGAGGCGCTTGGTCACGATCAAGAGGCCGGTTTGCAGGCGCTCGCTGCCAAGCGTCGTGTCTGGTCCGAGGAGCTGCTGCAGTTCCGCACAGAGCTTCGCCTCATCGTATTTTGCCCGAAAGAGGCCCTGGCGAAAGAAGCTCTTCTCGAAGACCTTGCGGCCCAGTTCCAAATAGGATTTCGTGATTCTTTCGACCGTCCAGCCGCTCGCCAGCGCCGCGGCAATGATCGCCCCGGTTGAAGTCCCTGCGATCAGATCGAAGTAATGGCACAGTCGGAAGTCTTCCCCGGCTTGGTGGCGGTCTCGCAGCAACGCCTCGATGCGAGCGAGGAACCCGAGTGTCACGATGCCCCGCAGGCCGCCGCCGTCGAGCGCGAGAATGCGTTTCGGCCTGCCATCGTTCTGAAAATGCTGGTCGCGTGTCCGAACCTCGTAGGTCATTCTTTGCCTCCTATCTCTGCTGCGGGCTTAGGCGAAACGAGCTCTTCCAGTCTTCTTATGACCTCGTGGAGGCTCTGACGTGTCTCGGCGCCTGCCTGCAGGTCGGTGCTCCGCTTTAAATCCGCGATCGTTGACTGGAGCTGCCAAACAGTGGGCCCCTCACGCCGGATGTCCGTTAGCAGCCGTTCAGCGGCGGGAATGTCACCGTCGTCGAAAACAAAGCCCAGAAGTGTCTGCCGAACCCACGGGTCATTGGGATCACGAGCGCGAGACCGCTCGCATGCTTCCCGGCTGATTGTCTGCACGATTCGAGACCGCTCGCGGTCACCAGGGCCGCCCCGCTGTCGCAGCAGACGAGGAAGATTGCATGACGGAAAGTAATCGTTCAGGTCGAGGGCCATGCCGCACTCGTAGTGCTGGATTGCAAGGTCGAGGTATCGGGCCGCTGCTGCCTCGTTACCGTCCTTCTTCGCCTGGTTGGACAATCGTTTGTACCGCCCGCCCAGCAGCCCCTGTCGCTCGGCTGTGTCCCCAGCAATCCGGATCAGCTCCTTGAGTGCGCCGATCGCCTCTTCATGATCGCCAGTGCCAGATTGCGCGAGGCAGCGTTGCTCCCGAACAAATGCCAGGCCTCCAATATCAGAAGGGAGCGAGTCGATATATGCGAGTGTCGTTTGCCAGTCGGCATGATCGCGCAAGACCCGGAGAATCTCCAGGCTGACATAGGGCCGCATCGCGACGTTCCCCGCGAACTCGTCACGCAGCGCGAGGACCCTGGCTCGGCGAGCCTCAGGCGTCGGGCCATCACCGATAGCGGTGACGCGCGCGCGGAACTTCGAAAGGCATTCGGATAGGCCACGGAAGCTGATGGCGCGCTCAGGATCCACCTGGGGGTAGCCCGGAAGTGCTTGCCAAATGGGCGAGTTCCCTTTAGCGAGCTGCGGCAACGCCTGTGTAATCTTCTCACGAATCGCCGCTGCCGTAGCGTCGCTGACAGTCTGTTCCGGGAGCGGATAGGTAATCCGGCGCATTTGGTCCACGTCGAATAGAGGTCGTGACCAATCGGCTCCGAGGAGAACCGCCCCCGTCGGCTGAGCAGCGTGACGGATGCCGACCTCATAGTAGACGTTGCCGTTCGGGATGGTGAGGTCTGCCAGCACAAGGTCAGAGAGCACGAGCCGCTCCAGCATCTCGTGGATGATGAGTGCACCGAGGTCTTGGTCCGCCCGCACCGGATCGTATCCGAAGTGTTCCAACGCGGGCGCGAATACCTTCTCCCAAAGCGCGTCGAAATTGACCTTCGCTGGTGCACCCGCCGCATTTGTTCCGGTCGGCTTAGTGCCAAAGGGCATAACCATGAAACAGATCGGCCGAAGTGACGATGCGACGTGAGCCATAGCCATCTCCTTCGCAAGTCAGCCGATCATCTTCTTCACGCGTTGGCTGATCGCCTTCACGGCGTTTCCCAGAGCCTCCCCAGACACGCCCTTTAACCGAATGCCCTTGAAATCCGAGAGTTGCTGGGAGGCACGAGCGCTCGGTCCGATAAACACCGGCAAAACTGGGGTAGCTCGCCCCCGCAGCGCCGCCAGCTCCTCCTCCATCCAAGGGGTTACCATGCCCGACACAAGAACGATGGCGCCATCCGCGGTTTGAAGGGACCTGCTCACTTCATGCTGGAAGCTGCTGCCCGGGCGGATATCTTCCGCCGTAGTCACTTCGAAACCCTTGGTTTGAAGTTCTTCCGCTAGTCGGTGTGCAACGGTAGCATCCGCCACGCTGCTCGACACAAACAACCGGCGAGGCGCGGGCTCAGTGGGCTTAGACTGCGAGCCCGCACAAGATGCTCCAGGGAGTTCATCGACCGGGAGCTTCAGCCAGTGGCTCTTCTTCACTGTCTTTCCATCGGCGAGGTGGATCTCCGCGTGAATCGCGAACTCACCCCATCCGGCACTCTTAAGCCGGAAGCCGGCGCTCCGCTCTGAAACGCGCTGCACAGGTTTTGGAAACGTAGGATGCAGGAGCCAGGAAACGAACTCTACGTTGTCGAGCTCCTTCGACGGCCCTTCGAGCCAGACCGCCCACTCCCACCAACCTTCATGGATCTGCTTTGATTCCTGCGCAATTGAAAGAGTCATTCAACGTACCTTTTTGAGTTCGACGTGTACCCATTGTTGGGTCAACGGCGATACCCAGCGACTGCCGTTATACTGAACCTCGAGCTGAAGCATCTGCTGTTCGTTCTTCGCATGCAGGTAGGCGAACGTTCCGCCTGTTTCCCCCATAAGATCCACCGGCTGCCAGTCGCTGTATCGCCCGTCGGCCATGAGCCGATATCGACAGTGCAGATTCACGTTTGGCGCAGCCACGAGCTTCGATATGGATGGCGGCAGGATCAGCGCTTTGACTGGTAGCCGCTTCCAAAGGGCGATGGTCTCTGACAGCGACAGGAACGCCTCGATCTCCTGCTTCCGATCAAGCGCGATGTGCTCGTGCTGACTGAGCATTCCCCCTAACTCAACTCCACTCTCAACGAGCGCAACAAACGGTTTACTCTGGTTGCGCGCGAACAACACCTCGTCCCTAACCCAGTCCGAGGGCTTCCACTTCCCTTTGCCGACGGACTGGCGCCGTGTCATCAGGGCGACGAGGGCGTCGCACTCCGTGATTCGGCTTTCGATTTCAGGTGTGAGCGTAGCGCCACCCAGCCGCTTGCCGGTCACCGTCCGGATGTTGTGACTTTGGATGAGCCGCTCTGTCCTGCTGACCAGATCGTGGTCGTTCTGATCGAACTGAGACGAGAGGAAGATGGTTTTCATGGCAGTCCCTGCATACCCATCGATTCGAACTGTTTCATCGCCGACCCCGGGTCCCAAGAATCGGGCTGACGTATACGACAATTCATCCCAGTGGCAAAGTCACCTTAGCGTTTCGCTCTACCTGGAACGCAGCGCATCGACGATCTTATCGAGAGTCGGCTGAGTTCGTGCGGAGCCTGCTGCAGTCCGAACAGCGTCCGTGCCGTCTCTCGATTGGACACCGGCTGCTGCACCGCTTGCTCAATGAATTGATCGACGAGCCCGCGCTGCGTTGGCACGAGCGATACCTCGGCGCGCGCACGATCGGGTCGCCGTCGATGTGTCCCGATCGCGCTGGCCGCCAGCTCCTCCTCGTCGGGATGTATGTCGGCAATATCGCGCGGCATCGGGAAGGTCTCCGCGACGCCGCGTTCCATTACCGGTGGTGTGAGCGAAAGCCGCGTGGTGTCCCCGTTCTGCAGCAGCTCCAGAATGCCATCAAAAGAGGGTTCGTGGTTGGCAAGGTCGCCGTGCTCGGCGTCCGGGATGTACCAGGTCTTGATCCCAGGCAAGATGCCCGTGCTCCACGGCACCCGACCGTCACCGCGCGCCGTGCCTACGAACTCGGCCCTCTTACCGTCGCCGGGGCGATCGTGAAACTCGATCGCGATTGGTGTCGCCGGCGCCCAGCCGGCAACGTACAACACGCGATCGCTGTGCGCTACGCCGGATGCTAGTAGCGCCCGGACTTCGTGCGCCGCATTCAGCAGCTCACGCGTTGGGGGCACGCAGTCTTTGGGTTCAAACTCCTGCATCCGCGCCCAGGTCTCTGCTGAGAAGAAGTCGAGGCTGGGATCGGCGGGGAGCATTTCCACCACACCTGGGAAGCGCGCCAAGATGACGAGCAGTTCCTTGGCGCTGTCGCGGATGTCGAGCAATGCGAGTTTATTCAACAGGCCCTCTTGGCCGACGAGCAGCTGCGTTATGACGTGGAAACCGCCGTTGGGCGTGCCGAGCATGGTGAACCGTGCCCCCGGATGTTTGCAGATGCGCGCCCAGAGGTCGCCATGCAGCGCGATCATCGTGCGAGCGAGCAAGCCGCCCATCGAGTGGGCGAGGATGCGCACCGGTTGGTTGACATGTTCGACAGCGTCGAGCTTCGCGGTGATCTCGTCCGCGAGCCGGTGCGCTTCATCGCGCAGTGACTTCCGCCAATCGTACGGGAACGCGATGACCTCGTGGGTGTTGCTGAGATAGTCGACGATGCTGCCATAGGCCGACGACACCAGGGCCTGCGGCGTGACGTTGGCGGCTTCGATCGCGAGCTTGCGCAAGCCGCCGAACGCCAGGTCGATCATGTCGATCCAGATGCGGTTGCCGTTCACTGCCAGGTGAGTGCCCATGATGCCGGGCACAAGGAACACCACCGGACGCGGGCCGGTGGGCCCACGCACAGCGCGGCGCGGCACCTCAGCGCGCTCAACCTCGAGGGGTGTGAACCCAGCATCGCTTCCCTCCGCGCGCGTCAGGCCATCGATCAGCTTTTGAACGCTGCGCCGGTTTTCAAAGTAGAGAAAGTGGCTGACATCGATGCCTTGATCGAAGAAGAACCGTGCGCCGCCGACGCGTTGCGCCCCGCCGTACATCGAGGGAGTATTGACGACCAAGTCGTGATCGCAGCCGTAGAAGAGGTCGGGAATCAGCAGCTTGAGTTTGCCAAGAATGCCTGCACCCTCTGTGTCGCCGGCGATGACTGACAGGTCGGCCTTCACGCGCAGTCCTGGAAGATTCAGCAGTCGAATCAGGGCCGACTTGGGCATCATGGCCTCGAGGCCAGGCAGTGTCTTCGGCTCGGTACGTTCCTTGGCCACAGCAAGCGCGAAGTCGGTCAGCGACTCGTAAATTGGGTTGCCCTTGAGGGTTGGGATCTGTCCGACGAGGTTCACCAGGATCGACAGCCAGCGGTCCAGTTTCCCGGAAGCGAGCGTGGTACCCCGGGCAGGGCAGGCAACGCGGACGAAACGTTCGACCTGGAACTTGGTATCCGACAGCAAGTCCCTTGAGGATGAGGCTGCCGAAACCGCGCGTGCGTGGCCCGAGATCGAGTCGCGGTGTAACCAACACGTCATCAGAGGATGCGTCACGGCTGGCGGGAGGGGCAAAGTCGCGCCGAAAATCGGCGAACGATGTCCACAGGCGGAGGTCACCCTCCAGGCGCAGTTCGACAACGCTGTCAGGACTGATGTTGTCGATCATCGCCAGTTGGTCGCCGGCCCGAGCCGCATCGACGCGGACCGCGCCGATGCGCGTCACCTCGAGCAGGCGATGGGCACGCTGGCCTTCCTTGATACTTCCTTCGAATGTGACGCCGCCCGTACCTGGTACTCTCAGTCTCGCCATGTCATCCTCGCTGGCGAACACAACTGGCGCCGGAGATGGGCGCGGCGGTGAGCCGATGCAGCATCTTCCCCATTGCGCGGTTGCTCATTTGCCCTCCCTGGAGAGTCTGCTGGACCGCTAGCTGAGTCGTCCGAAGACTCCGCCTACGATGCCGGCGACAAGAATGCGCGATCGAAGTTGCCCGTCCGCCCCTCGAGCTGCGGGACCTGATCGTATCCGCCTTTCTTCACCTGCTGTAGTGTTTGGCTGTGCAACTCGCGGTAGCTGAGTTGCCCCTTGGCCTGTTTGATGGTCTGCACCAGGTGGTAGGTCAGGGCGCCATTGTAAGTGCCGCCGATGTACGCGTCGGCAGAGGTCTGCGTGTCGCGGCAGCCGGTGATCAGCAACTCGGAGATGTTGGCGTTGACGGCGTCGGTCTTCTTGCGCGCCGCTCGCGCCGAAGCGCGCAGCTGCCCCACGACCTTGCCACGGAGCGTGCGGTTCGACTCTTCCGCCATGATGTCCCACGGATTCGGCAGATAGCGGGGGATCGAGGGCGCGTCCGGCGGCTGAATCGCCCGCGTGTTCGTGCCGGAGTGGCAGCAGTCCATGATCGCCGTCAGGCTGACACCGGCTGGCAGTTTGTCTAAGGTGGTGCGCAGCCAATCGTCGCGCAGCGGGTCCTTCCAGTCGAGATCCGTCGGACACAGGATTTCATCGCGGCGGTCCGCTTCGTCGCCATTGTCATCAGGCACATTCGAGCCATGACCGGAGTAGTGCAGCAACAGCACGTCTCCCCGCTTCGCACCCTTGACGAGCCCGGCGATCGCCGTGCGCATTGCCTTCGTTGTCGCGGCCAGGTCGGTCAGCAGCGTGATGTCGGCGCTTTGGAAACCGTAGTAGCTCGTCAGCACCGACTGCATGTTGCGTACATCGTTCACGCAGCCCCGCAAGTCCGATCCGGGGATCCGATAGCGGTTAATGCCAATCAACAATGCCTTCTTGCTCATTGCAGTCATCCTTTGATTGAAACGTTACAGAATCGCATCCTGCGAACGGGGACACCGCGCCGTCAGTCCTCTGCTCGCGGATCTCCAACCAGATAGCGCCCTGTGGCTCTCTTCAGGGCACTCGACGTCCGTTCCCCCGGCTTGCCGTCCACCTTCACGAAGATGCCGGGCAAGCGGTTCAGGAATTCCTGCAACTCGCGGCCGCCGGGAATCTCCGGCCCTGTTGTCCAGTAGGTGATCAGGGGCCCGGTACCGGCCTCAGCTTTCTCCGGTGCGACCGGGACGCCCGTGCTGTCGAATCGAACCATGCCCTTTTCAGCCATGCGCCGGAGCAGCACCGCCGCGCCGCATTGTCTGGAGACGGCGGTGGGCGAGAAGGTGCCGTCGCTGACGTACTTGCCGCGCGTATAATGATTCGAGTAGCTCCACAGGTACGGCGACAGCACTTCCGGATGGCGGAGCCGGTAACCGAAGCCGTTGTATTCTTCGAGCTTGTACAGAAGCCCCGGCACGGTCCAATCGTGCCATTGGTCGAGCTTCCGCAACGTCAGCGCATCGGTGGCGCTCTGTTCCCAGGTGAATGGCGGATCACCCGCCGACGGGCGCCCGGATGGTACCTGCACGGTGCGTGCGCTCAAGGGATCGCCGTTGTGAAGATGGTAGGAGAAGTTCAACGACGATTCCATGCAGTGGACGACTCCAACGAAGAACCACGGGATGCCGAGCGCTGTCTCGATGCCGGCATAACGCTTGCGCCCTTTGTCGATCCCTGCCAGCAGGGAGGCGACATCCTTTGCCCGGTCTGGCCTAATATCGCAGATATTGAAGAGTTGGTCGTACTGGGCGCGTAGCCTGTCTGTGAGGTTGACTTTTGCCACGTTCCCCCTCTCAAGTCCGGCTCTACCGGTCGACCCCTTCACAAAAACAAGGGACCTATCAACTTGACGATCTTGTCGACGGCCTTTGCGGCCTTGACTGCTGAGTTGATTGCCTTCGCAGTCTTCTTGAGATCCGTGAGGGCGTCCTGAACCGCGGCTTTCGCTTCGCCAAGCGAAGACAGCGCCTTGGCGTACGCCGCGGTCTGGCTGTTGATATCCTGGTGAATCACCTCTTCCCAGAGGGCGAAGAGAACCCGTAACACCTTTTGAATCCGGTCGGCTTCGTCTGGATCGTCGGTGTTGTTCCGCAGTTTGTTCAGTGTGTTGACCAGGTCACTCAGCCCACCCCGAAGTGTCGCGTCCATGAGGCCACATCCTCCCAAGTCCTTTGTGATCTTAACATCACCGAGCGCAGGGCTACGGTGTTTCTCTCTTGTCGGCTGCCTTCAGCTTCCCGTAGAACTCACGGGCACTCTTGGCACGTTCGGAGATTTCGCCCACCGCGACCGCCAAGCCCTTGATGTCGAACTGATCGGCGGACACCGCGTCCGTGAGCTTGCGGTGAGCGGCTCCGATCGCTTTGGCTCCCTTGGCAACATCATCGAAGAAGCCTTCGCTCGCAGACTCCGCAGCCTTCAACATCCGAAGATTGTTTAACACCCGGAGCCGTTGCTCGAAGGTCATCGTGGCGCGGTCGCGCAGATACGCGGTACGCAGTGAGCCGTAGCCGCTCGCAATGTTCTGCTTGGTAAAGCTCTTGAGCTGAGAATTGCTCCCGAAATCATCGCTCACGAGTTGGTTCGCTTGCTGGACGGCATCATTGGCCCGCACGACGATGGTTTGTATTGCTTCTTTGCGCTTCGCCTCGGCGATCTCCTTTCCAATCGCATTCACAGCCGTCGCAATCAGGTGAATGTCATCATCGCTGAGATTGGCTTCCTTGCCGGAGGATTCTTTGTAGGTTGTTTTCAAACCAACGAGAGAGCCATCCAGGTCTGCCGCTGCCTTGTCTATCTCGGTGTTCACGTCGGCCTCGCAGAGCGCCTTGAGCGCCCCAGCGTAGTCGCCAAGCTTATTGAGCAGCTTGAAACGGACTTGCAGGGCCTCATAGGTCTGCTTGTCGCTAGCGGCAACAAGTGGTGCAAACGTATCGTCCTTGGGAGATTCCGCCGGATTAGAAGCGACGTCGTACATCTGACGGAGCACACGTGTCTCGTTGGCAGTCTCGTACGCACGAGTGCTGCTTTCCGTGAGACTTTGGGTCGCCGTGGCGAATGTGTTCACAGCCTGCAAGTTGACCGGCGTGCATGCGCTAAACACCCCGATCGAGGCGGCGGCCATGATGTAAGCGTAACCTACCAGCCTACGGCGACTCGCAACACGCATAGTGACCTCCTTGGTCAGACACTCAGTGACGTTGCTCCCGATCTACACATGACTGCACTGCCGGTCCCATATGGGCTACCGCGCAATCACACGGACCGCCCAGAAACCCTGGGGGATCCTCTCCGTCACAGAGGCATAGGGCAGGTAGGTGACCCCGGCCGTCCGGCACGTTCGGCCTGCAATCGATACCTACGATCCGTCTCGTTCGGCCCATTTGCGCCCCTATCTGACGTGAATGCGGAGCCTGCCCTCGAATATGTGGTCTTAGATCACGGGCTGTTATTTCGTGTCAAGCAGATCTTTGTTGACAAGTGGGTTGTGGTGTCTTTACGAGAGAGTTTTCCGTAATATTACTGAGGGCAGATTGCATGCCACTTGCCTCACGTGAATCGACGGTACCCCGCCCCACACGTCACTTCGATCGAGGGTTCCCTCCCCGCGTCGGGGAGGGTCAGGGAGAGGTCCCAAGCCGGCTCTCGGGACGAGAGCCTGCCGCCCAGAACTAGACGCCGTCGAGTGCCGCCAGGAGGCGGTCGATGTCGTCTTCGTTGTTGTAGCAATGCGGTGCGACGCGGATGCCGCCGTTGCGCGTGCGGACGACGAAGCCCTGACGTGCCAGCTCACCGTGCAGACGCCGCGGATCGCCGAGACGGAACACCACGATGCCGGACCGTTCGTCGGCGCCCCACGGGCTCACCACCTCGGCCCCGCGCCGGCGCAGTCCCTGCACCAGTCGGTCGGTGAGATCGAAGATGCGGCGTTCGATGGTTTCGGGACCGATCTCCAGGAGGAGATCGATCGCCGCCCCCAAAGCGTACGTGCCCAGCACCGAGGGGCTGCCCGGCTCGAACTTGGCCGCGTCGGGCCGTGGATTGAAGTGATACGGCAAGTAGGTGTCGGCATCGCGGACGCTCTTCCAGCCGTGCAGCACGGACTGGACGCGGTCGATCACGCGACGAGACACAAAGAGGCAGCCGCAGCCCTCGGGTGCCAGCAGCCACTTGTGACCGCCGACGGCGAGGCAGTCGACGAACTCGCGCTCGACATCGAGGCGCACCGCCCCCACCCCCTGGATGCCATCCACGCAGAACAGCACGCCTCGCTGGCGGCAGAACTCCCCGATCGGCCGCAGGTCCGTGCGCCCGCCGCTGTTCCAATCGACGAAACTCACCGACACCACACGCGTGCATGCATCCATCAATGCTCGGACATCCCGGAGCAGCACGCGCCCCTGGACCGGACGCACCATGCGCGTCTCCACACCCCAGCGCCGCAGCCCGAACCACGGATACACGTTGGACGGGTACTCGCCTTCGACCGCGATGACGTTGTCGCCCTCCCGCCAGTCCAAGCCCGCCGCCACCAACGAGATCCCTTCGGAGGTGTTTTTCACAAAGGCAATTTCATCCGGCTGCGCACCGACCAGACTCGCGAAGCCGGCACGCACCGCTTCGGTACGCTGTTCCCAGCGCCGCTGTGCCGCGGCACTCATCACCGTGGCTTCGTTGATGAAGGCGGTAACGGCGGCGGCCACCCGCCGCGAGACGGGCGATACGCCGGCGTGATTGAAGTGGGTGAACTGCTCGGTGATCGGAAACTCCAGACGGCACGGCATCCAGTCCATTGCTGCTCCCTCTGCGCTTTCTTATAACCCACGTGAGGCCGAGAAAAGCCGGCCGGGGTGAAAATCGGACGTGCGCACACTCACGGTTCCCTCCACTGCCACGGGCATGCGGCTGGATCTCTTCCTGGCCCACCAGGTCCCGGGCTGCTCTCGCCGCACCGCGCACCGCGCCATTGCGGCCGGTGCGGTTCGGATCAACGGTCGCCGAGCCCGCAAGGGCGACCACGTCAGCGCCGACGACCGCCTCCAGATCACGGAGGAGTTGTACGCCCCGCCCGTGCTACAGCCAAACCCCCATCTCGCCCTGCGTGTGCTCTACGAGGACGATGCGGTGATCATTGTGGATAAGCCCGCCGGAATGCCGTCGCACGCGCTGCGCGCACACGAGAGCGACACCGTAGCGAACTTTCTGCTGGCGCGCGATCCCGACCTCGCCCAGATCGCAAATGGGGATCGGGAAGCGGGGCTGGTGCACCGCCTGGACACCGATACCTCGGGAATCTTGTTGGCCGCCCGCACCACGGCGGCACACCGCGCTTTGCGGCAACAGTTTGCGCGGCATCAGGTGCTGAAAGAATACCTGGTGCTGGTCGAAGGCAGAGTGGCGGCGCCGGGCGTCGTGCGGACGCCGATCGCCCACGACCGACACAATCGGCGCAAGATGCGGGTCTCGCTAAGGCCTACGCCCGCAACACGCGAAGCGGTCACGCATTTCCGGCCGATTGACCCGCAGGGGAATCGAACGCTCCTGGTGGTGCGAATCCCGACCGGGGTGACACATCAGATCCGAGTACACCTGGCTTCCATCGGCCACCCCATCGTCGGGGACCGGCTCTACGGCAGCGCCACGCAGGTGGCCCGGCGACAATTGCTGCACGCCGCGAAGCTGTGTTTCGCGCATCCGACAACCGGGGAGCCGATGCAGATCAGCAGCCCGTTGCCCACTGATTTCGTGACGGTCTTGAATCGCCGGAAGCGAGCCCCATGCGGCAGGGCGCGGCTGATCTTGTAGCATCCGCATATCGCTCATGTTCCCGAACGATATGCGATAGGTACCGAGCGCTATGCGCCGCCCCGCCCGGTCAGGCGGCGGCTTGCTTGCCCTTGGCTTTGGTTTTGCCGCAGGCCCCACACAGATTGCGCACGTTATCAGGGTCTTCGACCAAGCCTTCGTCAATGTTATGGCAGACCTTCTTGCACTCGGCGCAGATGAAGTATACGCCTTCGATGGTCTTGTTTATACGTTCACGGTTCAGGATCCTACCCTTCAGTTTTTCGACGCGGATGCCCAGCAGGTCCTCGTACTGGCGCTTGATCTTGCGTCTTCCGGCCTCGTCTTTGGGTAGATCCCCTTCTTCTTCAACTTCGCCGCTGGCGTCGTCTTCGAAGATGTGCGAGCCACGCTTGGACTTATCCTTCTTTGCTGTGCGCCCCATGGATGTCTCCCCGGTAACGGTGATTTACCGTGTCCGCTCCATATAGCCGCAGTTCTTGTCGCAAACCCAGAAGAACCCTTTGCGTCCAAAACCCGTGAAATAGGTTACCCGGCTTTCGGTGCCGCAGCTAGGGCAGAGCTGTTTCGTCTGGGTGAGGCCAGACTTCTCTGCGGTTTTCGCCTTCTTTTCAGCCATGTGATTCTCCCCTACAAAGAAATATAGTGTGGAGTGCCAGGACGGCCGAAACAAGAGGCAAGTCGCCCGAGGCCCATAAAAAAATCCGGCCGAGCGTTCAAGCATGCCAGACCGGGATTTGCGCCACACTTAACGGGTTCGTATACCGGACTGCTCAAGCTATGTCAACGGCTATTGCTTGAATCTTCTCGGGCTGGAGCTGCGTACCAGGTCGCAGCCCGGCGTTGCCACGAAGCGAAGCTCAGTGGAGGTCACGACGGGCGCAGAAGCGGCAGAACGTTCCGGCCCTGATGGCGTAGCTGATACGGTCGAGCCGAGAGCCGCACGAGGCGCAGGTTTCAGGCTGGTCTTTGCATAATTTGGCCACACACCTACGGTGCCCAATCTCGATCCGCACCCGGCCATGGCGTTTCACGCATTGGTCAGCGTATTCGAAAAGCAATTCGCGGTCGTACGGTGTCTTGACCGGCAGGACGACGCCGCCATCCTGGAAAACAAGTCGCGCGATATCCTTCATGTCAGTCATCCAGAGCACGGCCCAGTTGAGTGAGTCCTTGCTTTTTCGGGCAACGTCAGTGTCAAACTTAGAATCCCCTCGCAATGGTCAGAGAATTAGCGTGGAAACTGATTCTTCGCCGTAAATTGGCCGGTTGTAAATTGCGGACTTGCCCGTGCCGAGTGAGGGTTTTCCCTTAGCCTAGGCCAAACCTCGTATCGATGACAGACTCTCCGGCGCCCGTTATCTTCAAAACAGAGGCTACAAAGATGAGCCATCACGAGCGGTGGTATCGGCCAATTCATCTGCTGCCTGTCTTGCTGTTTTTGACAGGTTGCGCTCTGAGTCATGATGCGCCCGAGCTGGTCTTGCCGCCGGCCGCCGATTCGCCCGCGAAGTGTCGCGAGTGGTGTGAGACAGTCGCTACGACATGTGTCCAACGTTGTGAGGGACAAGAGTGCGGAGGCAAATGTGCGACACAGCGAGCCGACTGCCTGGGACGGTGCTGACCTGTACCGGCTTGAATGGAGATCGCAATTTCGGGGTGGTAACATGAGCGACACGGGGGGCAGAAATGGCGAGCAGAATAGTTGCAATAGTTCTGGCGTGCCTGACTCTGGGCGCCACGACTGAAGGTGAAAAAAGTTATAAGGAAAAGACGCTTGAGGGCTACGTGCGTACGGGAACTCTCGAGGCCTGTATCCCGCTGAGCAGCATCAAGAGCACCAAGGTCCTCGACGACTCGACCATTCTCTTTTACTCGAACGGCGGCGGCGCCTACCTGAACGAATTACCGGATCGCTGCGGGCCGTTGGACCGCAACAAGTCGATCACCTATAGCACCTCGCTTTCGAAGTTATGCAACACCGACATCATTAACGTGATGGACTTCAGCTCCTCGGTCCCCAAGTTGGGAACGTGCGGTCTCGGCCAGTTCGAGATCCTCTCCGAAAGCAAGCGGGGCGGTCGGGGAGAGTAAATTTTGGACCTTGGGACTTTGGACAAGAACCAATCGGCCAACTTGCTGACAGGTCTGCGTGTGGCGCTGACGCCGGCATTTGTGGTCACGGTGTGGAGTGCTCCTATCTATCACGGTCTGGGGCTGATGGCGGGCAGTCTATTTGTCGTCATCGCTGCCAGCGACGTATGGGACGGGCGCATGGCGCGTTATTATGGAAGCGAGAGCAGAGCTGGGCGCGCCTTCGACCACGCCGCCGACATCATCTTCATACTCAGCGCCTTGTGCACCTACGTTGTGGTGGCACGAGTGCCCTGGTGGGTGCCTGCGGCCATTGGCGGGTCGTTTGCCTACTACCTTGCCGACTCCTGGTTACGTAGTCGCGCCGCCGGAGCCCGCTTGATCGGGAGCAAGGTCGGGCACTTGGCCGGCATCTGCAACTACGCTCTCGTTGGCGTCCTCGTCTTCAATGAGACGGCCGGCCTTGAGGTGCTCCCTGCGGTGGTGCTGCGGGGGCTGTTCTGGTTGGTGCCGCTCTACTCCGCTGCGGCGGTGATCTCGCGTGTCATGGTAGGCGCGCCTTGGCGGCAATCCGCATCGGGACTGAGTGTGGCCCGGCGGTAGAGCGGAAGTCGGACGTGAAGCCTCAGCGGACAGCGCTGGTCGTGATGGCGCGCTATCCGGTTGCCGGTGCAGTCAAGACCCGGCTGGCGCGCGTAATGGGTGCGGAAGCTGCCTGCGAGGTATACAGGGCTTTCTTGCGCGACCTCGACAAGCGCTTCGCCGGGGGCCGGCGGGCGTTGGTCTGGGCTTTTCTCCCGCCCACGAGCAACTTCCCCGCGCTGGTGACACCCGGCAGCCGCTGCATGGCTCAGCTGGGAGCTGAGCTGGGTGAGCGCATGCACCACTGCTTCCGTCTGCTCGCGGAGGAAGGTTGGGGCCGGATCCTGATCATCGGGGTCGATGCGCCCCATGTGCGCGAAGAGTGGCTGGAAGAGGCGGAGACGGCGCTGGGTGATTCCGACCTGGTGCTCGGGCCGGCGGAAGACGGCGGCTATTACTTGATCGGCATGCGGGCGCCACATGATGTTTTCTCCGGCGTCGAGATGGGCATGGCGACGGTGTTGGCCGAAACTGTCGTCCGAGCCGAGCGGCTGGGGCTGCGGCTACATTTGCTGCCGCAGACCTTCGACGTCGACGAGGCCGCGGATCTGCTCCGGCTGCAGCAGTGGCTGTCGTTGAACGGAAGTACTCAGCAACTACCCTGCACCGCCGCGCTCCTGCAGCGGTGGGATGGCTGGCTGGAAACGATCAGGACGCGAAGAGTTTCTCGATCGTGAGGCGCAGCTTTGGAAGGACGCGTGAGCGGACCGCACCGCTCTTGAACAGCGCAGCCCATGTTCTTTCGCCCAGCGGATTTCCTTGATGCCCTCGCCGACGTCCCACAGGATCGGCGCGAATCGCGATCCCCGCGTGCCGTTCGGGCGCCTGGGCGCAGAACTCGGCGAGCCAGCGATTATGAGCACGCGCGCCGGCCCACTGCAGCTTCGGGTCGACGTTCTCGGCCGGCAAGCTCAGACCAGCCCCGAATGGCGGCGTGTTCATTTCGGTGATGCCGTCCGGGAAAATCACCTCGGCGGCTATGCCGTCATCATCCAGGACTTTGATGCGCTCGGCATGGTCCCACACGCCGCTGAGTTGCCGTTCGTGACCGGCGCGCCACTCGCGGTTGATGTCGGCCACCAGAAATTTGTGCGCCGAAGGGCCTCCCCCGGAAGAAAGCAAGTATCGCAGTATAGCTCATGTTCATGGTCTGGGTTCGGCAGGCGGCTCGACAACCTCGAATTCCGCAGGCGGAGATGGTGTGCACCCAACGGCCGCATTCAGGCCAAAAACACTTCCTGATTCGCCATTGCAGTATGTGGCGACGACTCGATAGCGGCCAAGTTCAGACCTCCTGATCTCCCAGCGCTTGCCTCCCAGCGCGACTTCGCCCTACAGCTCCAATGGTTTCCGGCCATCCCCCCTGCTGCTGCGGCTTGCCGGGAGATCAGGAGGTCTGATATTACTAAACATTAATCAGGAGCAGTCAAAAAGTTTTCATGTAAGCGAGCAGTCTCTGGATATCGGCAGTGCTCAAGTTCTGGTTGGGCATGATGATGCCGCCATACTCCTGTGGCCAACTCTGCAGGTCGGAACTGGCCCGAATCATCGCGGCCGGGTCGGCAAGCCATCGGCTCAGCCACTCCTCAGAACGGCGCTCGGTAACTTTTTGCAGGTCAGGGCCAATGAGCTTTCCCTTGCCGACCGTGTGGCACGTGTGGCACCCGCGGGTCTGAAATAGCCGCCTGCCTTCTTCCTCAGGCTGTGTTACCACCCTTTCCCTTGGCGGAACGGGCACCTCGCGCACGACAGGCGGCACACCAAGTAAGACAGGCTTACGCACCGGCGGGATGTAATCCGGTGGAAGTCTCTGCCGTCTCCAGCTCACCATCAGCAAGGCCAATGCTTTGGCCTCCTTTTCGGAGAAACCAAAGGCTGGCATAGCGCTTCCCGAAACGATGTCCTGAGGGTCATGAAAATGTTGGCTATGCCAGTTGAACGCCGTCTGCGGCCCCTGCACGCGTGCAAAGTCAAGGAACTCAGGATTCTTGTCTCCCTGGTAGGTCAGCTCCGGTCCGACCAGGCCCCCGTCGCCCGAGATCACGTGGCAGGCGATGCAGCGGTATTCCTCAACGGCCTTGTTCCCTATGTCGATCAGGTCCATGCCCGTGGTGTTCTGGTCGTTGCGGTGGCAGCCGTTGCAGCGCACCTGCATGAGTTCCCGGCGGCTCAACCCGTACACCGCGGCGCGCTTTGCCGACAGGAGCGGCTCTTCCCAATGCTGGACTTCTCCGTGAGCAGCCTTGGTCTCGGTGGCATAGCCCTGCCCGCCGTGACAGGAGGTGCATCCGAACTCGGGAAACGGGTGAGCACCGAGGTAAGGGAGCCGAGGGTGGGGCGCGAACGGCTGTGGAAGGTCGGAGGAAAGAACCTCGTCCCACTCGTATCCCAGGTGACAGGTAACGCAGCGATCTACCTGATTGAGAGCGGGGATCCAGATTTGCCTGACGCCGACCCGGAAATCCCGGGCGGCCGCCACCTGCGCGTGCTGCTCGAGGATCTGGCAAAACTTTCGCTGGATAGGCAACCAGTCGGAGGAATGTTCATGCGCGTAAGCGAAGACGACGAGGATGAAAAACAGGAGCGAAGAGAAAACGAGCCACCAGAAGTCGCTGCGGGTGCGAAACGTGCTGAACGGTTTCATGGCTACAGATGCCGCGGCAAGGGCGGCCACTCCTGCCAGGGCAAGTAGAGTTTCCAGTACGGTCCACGGATGTAAATGCCGATCAAGATTAGAACGACGACCGCGAGAACAATCGCGGCAAAGAGGAGGTTTTGAACCTTGCGCTCCCGGGCGAACCATTTCCCCGCGGCTGCTGCCGGGCTGCGGTCGAGAAAAGGCCAGAACGCCATGGCCGCGAGGAGAACCCCCGGGATCAGTATCCCGCCGATCAGCCCGCCGCTGATACCGAAACCGCCGATCCGGATGGTGGTGATCGCCACCAGCTCCTGGAGCCACAAGAAGTACCACGGCGCCTTGGCCGGGTTCGGGGTGAGAAACGGGTTCGCCGGTTCTTCCAGCGGGGATGCGAACAGGATGCTCAACAGGAGGGTCACGTTGATTGTGAGCAGGAAGACCAGCATGGCGCGGCGTACGAGGTCGGGAGATGAGAACACCGTGTCCTCCTCCTCGATCATCGTGGAGCTCAGCACCTCGACCGAGCTTCCCTCCCTGATGCCGAACAGCGAGTAACTTTTCGACGGTGACGGCTCCTTCTCCCGCGGCGCGCGTTTCAGCCTCAACTGCTCAACGGAGGCCAGCCCGCCGTCCTTCCGTACACGCCACATGTGGTACACAAACAGTATCAGCACCAGCGACGGCAGAACGACGACGTGAAGGGCGTAGAAGCGAATGAGAGCGTTCTGTCCGATCAGGCTGCCGCCCAGCAGCAGAAAGCGAACGGTCTCGCCGACCACGGGGGCGGCTCGGGCGATGTTGGTGCCGACGGTCACGGCCCAGAACGCGAGCTGGTCCCAGGGCAGAAGGTAGCCGGTAAAGGAAAGGAGCAGTGTGCTCAGGAGAAGAACAATTCCCGTCAGCCAGTTGACCGCCCTAGTTCCCCTGTAGCTGCCGGTGAAAAAGACCCTGCACATGTGAAGAAACACCGCCGCCACCATGAGGTGCGCCGCCCACCGGTGCTGGCCCCGCAACAGCCAACCCAGGCTGGTGGCGTACTCGATGTCTTTCATAGTCCAGTATGCGCGCTCCACAGAAGGAACGTAAAAGAACATCAGAAGAAAGCCGGTCACCACGAGGATGATGAAGAGCGAGATGGCGATCACCCCCAACCACAGGGTGTAACTCCAGCTCAGGCTTCCTTTGGTCACCTTGGCAGGAAACCAGTGCAGCCAGAGGTTGCGGACGATCGCCTCACCGGCTTCGCGTTCACTCTCGGGATACCAGCTCCAGGTGAGCCGTTGCCAGATCTGTCGGATCTCTTCCTTCATGTGCACTCGCTTGAGTTGCTCGTGGCCAAGCCGCTCATCTTTCCCACGCTCTAACCGGTCGCCGCCGCATACGTCCCGCTTGGCCTAGGCTTTCTTCGGCGGCGTGAAACGGTATTGCGAACTGACCTCCGACGCCGTGTCCACTTCCAGGTATCCGTCCGGAGAGAGCCCCAGTGCATACCACGGGAGAGCTTGCGGTGCGGGCCCGCTGATCACCGCCCCATCCTCGCGAAAGTGGCTGCCGTGGCAGGGGCAGTCGAATTGGCGTGTGCCTTCCTTCCACTGCACCGTGCACCCGAGATGCGTACAGGTGGCTGAGATGGCGTGAAACTCCCCGCCCTGGTGGATGAGGAACAACCGGTGCTCGGTGAGGAAATTCGACCCCTCTGCAAAGCCCTCCGGCCGCCCGACCTTGAAGCGCTTGGCCGGTTCGTAGAGAACGTTGGGGACGAATGCCCTGATGGCTCCGCCGATCTGCCCGAGAAAGGCGAGGAAGACCGAGCCCTCGCCGAGCCGTTGCAGAAACTCGCGCCTTCCCCACTTAGGCATTCACGGCCTCCGCAAAATGGAAACGCTGCATTGTGATCGCTTCCGTGGGACAGCGCGTGGCGCAAAGGCCACAGCGTATGCACTTTTCCTCGTTGTACAAAAAGGCCGTGCGCTCCACCGTGCCCTCAATGAATCGTGCGCGTGCCGCGGCCTCGCATTCGATCTCTACCGCTTCGAGCGGGGCGAATTTGATGCAGTGCTCTGGGCAGATGTCGGCGCAGCGCCCGCAGAGCACGCACTTTTCGCTGTCGTAAATGGGATGAACGTGGCAGTACAGACAGCGGTCGGCCTGGCGGCGGGCCTGCTCGGCCGTGTAACAGATCTCGACCTCGGCGATGCCGCTGCGTCGTTCCAGGGACAGGACGGGGATCTCGCGCCGGAACTTTTCGTAGTTCGGAACCATGCGATAGGTGTCGGTGGGAAGTTCCTCGATCCTCACTCGTAGCTGCGAGCGCGGGGCCTGCTCGCCGCGCAGGTAGGCGTCGATGGACCGTGCCGCGTGCTTTCCCTGTGCCGCCACCGTGATGAGCATTGAAGGCGGAAAAGCACCGTCGCCGCCGGCAAACACGCCTTCGGCAGTGGTCGCCAGCGTTCGCGGATCGACCTTGATGGTCCCCGCCGGGGTGAGTTCGACGCCGTCATCCGGCTTGAGGAACGACGTGTCCGGGGCCTGGCCGATGGCGAGAAAGACAGTGTCCGCTTCGAGGATCTGCGTGGTCTGTTGGTCGAACTGGGGGTTGAACTTGCCCGTCTCGTCGAACACGCGCGCGCAGCGCACGAGTTCGATCCGTTTGACCCGGTTTCCCTCGCCGATGAGTCTCTGCGGTCCCCAGCTCGGCAGGAAGCGGATCCCTTCCTCTCCGGTGATCTCCATCTCCTCGCGCCCTTGCACGCTCTTCATCGCGGGCATTTCCTCCTCGGACTCGAGGCTGACCACCGTGACCTCGACCGCCCCGCGGCGCACTGCCTCACGGGCGGCGTCCAGGGCGACCCGCAGCATTCCCGCCTCCACCACTTCCTCCTCTTCGCGTGCCATGGCCAGGCCGGGGAGGATTGCCCGCATGGCAATGCGAGCGGCGTCAAGGGCGACCAGGCCGCCGCCGATCACCACCACTCTCTTGCCCAACGGCACCCGATACCCACGGTTGATGTTGAGCAGGTAATCGATCGCCTTGGTCACCCCGTCCAGGTTCGCCCCTTCGATTCGCAGCCCCCTCCCCTCGCTCGCGCCGATGCTGAGGAAGAACGCCTCAAATCCCTGTGCGTACAGCTCCGCAATGCCGAACGCGGGCGTGAGCGGGGTCTGGTAGCGAAATTGTGCACCGAGTGACTCGATCTCGGCGATGGTGCAGTCGATCACCTCTCGCGGAAGCCGGTAGCTGGGAATTCCGTAGCGCATCATGCCCCCGCCGAGCGGCATCGCCTCGAAAACCGTGACGGCGTACCCCATCAGGGCCAGGTCATGGGCGCAAGCGAGACCCGCCGGTCCGGCGCCCACTACAGCCACTTTCTTCTTCCGCTCGGGGGGCGAACCGAGCAGCTTCAGCAGGATGTCCGCGTGCCCCGGGGTCGTGCTCCCGTTGGGCATTTCGCCGCCAAGGATCTCTTGCAAGGAAAGGGCAGTGAGCGACTCGGGGCCGAAGTGTTCGGTCACAAAGCGCTTCAAGGGGCGGATAGCCACTGGCGCATCGATCTTGCCTCTACGGCAAGCGTCCTCGCACGGGGCTCCACAAGTGCGGCCGCACACTGAAGCGATGGGATTCGGGGAGCGGGCGACCCGATAGGCGTCGGCGTGCTGGCCTTCAGAGATGAGCTGAACGTATCTCCCAGCGTCGGTCTTTACGGGGCAGGCGTTCAGGCAAGGTACATTCTCTCGAAACCACCAGAGACTTCTTGGCCGGGCCGTGAATTTTCGTTGCTTATCCATGGGCACCAAGACAGCCAGTGCTCCCCTCTTCTGTTAGGACCGTGATAACTCTCGCATAGAGACGTCCACTGCTGCTTGCTGTTACGGTTGCGCGGCACTCACGGAACGGAGGTATTCCACCAAATCCCGCACATCATCCCCGCGAAAGCGCGGCCAGGGGAGCCCGCGCTCGCGGATCTGTGCTTCCATCACCGGCGCATGGTTCCACATGGCTGAAGAAAGCTCCAGGGGAGAAGAAAGCGCGGGAGAACGAGACAGGTCGGGCGCGAGAAGGCGCTCTGTGCCGCGGGGCGCGTAATGGCAAAGAATGCAGCCCTTCTCCATGTAGAGACCTTGCCCTCTGACCACGTCACCTCGAGGATCGAAGTACTGGAGGAAGAAGAGGTACGCAATGAGATCGGAGATTTCCTGGTCAGAAAATTCCGGCAAGGGGATCCCGAGCGCCTGCATCTTGGCCCACATCGCCGGCTGGTGGTTCCACATCAGACCAGCGATCTCAGTAACGCTGTGGTGGAGTTCCATTCGTCCGAGATCGGGTCCGATGTGGCCCCCCGTTCCCCGTACCGCGTGGCACCGCACGCAGCCCTTGCCCGTAAAAACCTTCTCGCCGCGGACAGGGTTGCCGGGCACCATGTAGATTTTCTCGGCGCTGTACTCAGTGGAAACGTTCTGGATGTAGGCAAGAATATGCGCCAGATCCCTGCCCCCGAACCCTGGCCGCGGGACATTACTCTCCCCCATTTTTCTCGCCATGGCTGCGCCGTGACGCCACATGGCCCCAGCCAAGAACAGTGGCGAGGCAAAGCGTTTGTACGCATCCAGCGCCGGCCCAACGTGCCCGCCCCGCCCTCCCACCGCGTGACACTTGCCGCATTGTTTTTCGGCGAAGAGCAACTCCCCTTTGCCCGGCTCGCCGGGTGGATCAAAGTAGTTCAGGAAGTACAGGAACGCCGCAAGATCGCCCATCTCTGTGGTGCTGATGTTCGGACGGAGGATGCGCCGCTCGCGCATCTTCTCGATCATTTCGGGAGAATGATTCCACAAGACCCCGGCGAGTTGCATGACGCTGTGCCACACCCCGCCCTTGCCTAAGTCAGGTCCGAGGGTTCCTCCCTCACCCCAGATCGCATGACACTTATTGCAGCCCTTCTCGACGAAGACCCGCTTCCCGGCCAACGGATCGCTGGGCAGTGACCCTGGGCCGCTCTGCGCCTGTAGCCCCGTGGGGCAGAGACACAACGCAGCCAGCAGCAGGAGGTGCATCACTATCAGTGAGCGCCTGTGTTCGAATTCTTGATTTCGGGTCATGATGTTCACTTCGATGCTTCCTGCACGCTGGGGAGGTACCCTTTGATCCGTTCCACCGCCTCGTCAAATCCCTTTTCTCTTCCTTCCCGGATCTCCCATACGGAAACGATGGGGAACAGCTTGGAGAAGACCGCATACATCAGGATGAAGGCGGCAAAGCATCCGGCAGTGAGAGAAAATTCGACCCACGTCGGATAATAAAACCCGCGATCGTACGGCAGGCGCGGGTTGACGAGAGTCGGGATCACAATGGTGAATCGCTCCAACCACATACCGATCAGCACCGCGACAGAAGCGGTGACCGTGCCGGCTACGGTGCGGTGCAGGGCGAGTATTGGTAGAGGAATGACGAAGCAACAGACTACCATCGTCCAGAAGAAGGGCGCGTACGGCCCGGTCACCTTGGCATAGAACACTGCCATGTGCGCCGGGTCGGAGCCGTAGTAGGTGGTCAAGTGTTCCGCAAAGGTGAAGTAGAACCACAGCAAGGTCATCACCAGAAGGAGAATCCCGAGATTGTTGAAATGTATCGGGCGGAGGTAGTCCTCCAAGTGATAGGCCCAGCGCAGGATTGCCATGGCGATGATGAGCGCGCCGATGCCAGAAAAGATGGCGCCCACGACGAAATAGGGTCCGAAGATCGTTGAATGCCACATCGGCTGGATGGTCATGCCAAAAACCCAGGACACTACGGTGTGAACGGACACGGCGATGGGGATCACCAGGATGGCCATGATCGCGATGCCCCGGTCCAGCCAGCGGTGCTGCCGCTCGGTTCCGCTCCAACCCAGCGCCAGTAGCCGGTAGAACCAGCGGCGTTTTCTGGTGCGGTCGCGAATGAGCGCAATGTCCGGGATGAGCGGCAGGTACAGGTAGATGGTGCTGCCGGCCAAGTAGGTGCTGACGCTGATGACGTCCCACAGCAGCGGTGATCGTAGATGGCCGTTCGTCAGCACGTAGAGCATCCGGTCTGGGCGTCCGAGGTCGATCACGATGTTGCTCATCCCGATAAACAGCACGAGCACAGTGATCACCTCGGCTGAGCGGGTAATGGCGCGCCGCCACTCCGCGTTGCACAGGCGAAGGATGGCTGAAATCAATGTGCCGGCGTGGCTGATTCCGATGAAGAAAACGAAGTTGGTGATGTAGAAGCCCCACATGACGGGCCGGTTGAGGCCGGTGATCCCCAGCCCTTCACGCATCTGCGTCACCCAAGTGAATGCGGCCCAGGCAATGATGGCAAGAAGGATCGCTGCGACGACGTAGAACCGCCTGCCGGTCTCGAGGACCGGCTGGAACAGGATGGCGTCGCCGCCGCGGTCAGGCTCGTGTGCCGCCATACCAGTCTCCTTCCCGCAGGTAGTATACCTTGGGCTCCGTGCCCAATTCTTCCATCAAGCGAAAAGCGCGGGAGCTTTTCGCCTGATGCGCCACCGCACTGTTGGGGTCATCGAGATCACCGAAATACAGGGCTCTGCTCGGACAGGTTTCAACGCATGCCGGAACGTACTCCCCTTCCCTCAGCTCTCTCCCTTCGGCCCGCGCCTCTTCTCTTGCCCGCTGCAGGCGATGATGGCAGAAGGTGCATTTTTCCACGACCCCTTTGGGGCGGACCGCCACATCGGGGCTCAGATAGTTTTCCATCTCGGGCGGCCACTCCGGCCGGTACCAGTTGAAGTACTTCACCGTGTAGGGGCAGTTGTTGGTGCAGTAGCGACACCCGATGCAGCGCGGATAAATCTGCGCCACCAGCCCTTCGGGGTCCTTGTACGTCGCCCGTACGGGGCAGACCTTGGTGCACGGAGGATTGTCACATTGCATGCACGGTCGCGGCATGTAGCGCGCCCGCACATTGGGGTACTCTCCCTCGATGGTGACAAGCACCTCCATCCAGGAGATCACCCTCCCTTTGGCTGCCTCCTTGGGCTCTGCAAACGGGACATTGTTCTCCACTTTGCAGGCGACCACGCACGCCTGGCAGCCCGTGCACTTGTCTAGATCAATCGCCATTCCCCAACGCGGCATGATGTTCGCCTTATGCTTTCTGGAGTCGGACTCGCGTCGCTCCAGCTGCAGCGAAGCCAGCGAGATGGTCATACTCACTCGCAGTGATCTGCATCGGATTCACCCCGATCCCCTTGGCCCAACGCCCATAGGCGCTGTGGCCGAGGTTGGCGGGAATGCTCACCACTTGGGGCATTGCAGCTGGAGTGAGCCGCGCCCGCACCTTGACTTTGCCGACCGGGGATTCCAGCCAGACCAAGTCGCCATCACCGATCTTGAGTTGCCGCGCTGTGTGTGGATTGATTTCGATCCAGGACTCCCAGCGCATGCCGACGTGCGGACCGAGTATTTCCTGCAAGAAGGGCTGGTCGCCGTTGCGCCCTGCCGGCATGGGCATCAGCACCATGATGTTCAGGTGAAAGGGATACTGCTCAGCGGCACCGGCAAACCGTGGCGGTTCGAAATGGGGAAGACAGAGACTGTCTCCGCGCACTGCCAGCTTCAGATCACCGAGTGCCGCCTTAGTGTCCTGTTTCCCTGTTCCGTTCGCACTTTCATTCACGAACCCGGCAAGTTTCTCCTTCAGCGCCAGGGAGTAGAACTCGAACTTTCCGGAAGTGGTCTGGAAGATGCGGTCCCACTGGCCGAAGTAATAGATGGGGTCCCACCATCCTCCCTTGTCCTGCAACTGGGCCCAGAACTCATCAAACGTAGGGTAAGAAGACGGCCACCATCCCCGTTCCTCCAGCAGGGCGGTCCACGGCTTGTCGGTGAATTGCTCGACGATGGCGCCTCTCCTGGCTTCATGCATGCCCGCAGCACGGTGCCGGAGCACCTCGAGAAAATCGGCCCACGGGAAACCTTGGGCCGGAGGGCCGCCGACTTGTTTGGCGATTTTGATGAGCACGTCGCCCGTGTGCATGGTGTCGTAGAGCGGGGTGACCACTGGCTGCCTGAGACCGAAGAGCGAATAGGGCATCACCGGTGGAGCGGGTGCGTCTTCCCATCTTTCTAAGTACGTGTGATCGGGCAGAATCCAGTCAGCCTGCACGCTGCTCTCATCGAGAAAAGGCGAGAAGCTCACGATAAAGGGAATTTTTTCGAAAGCCTGGGAGAACCGCTCCGCCTCCGGCAAGGAGAAGAGAGGATTCGTGTAGTAAAGGAAGAGGGCGTTCGCTTTGTAAGGCTTCTCCTCGATGATTGCTCCAGACAGGGTTGAAGGTGCATGACGCGCCAGAGGAAATTGCGGGCTCGAGGCGTGGTCCAGCCGCGCCCGTGCCATGCCCTGCCGGGCTGTCTCGTCTAGCTCCGGATCGGGCAACTCCTTCAGCGGCAGCGCACGCGGAAACACCACTCCGCCCGCCACATCGATGCTTCCAGCCAAGGCGTTCAAGGCGTGGACCGCCATCAGGCTGTAAACCGCGTTGGTTGAGGTCATCTCGCCGAGCGCAATGGCGGGCCTGTGGCTGGCGAAGTCTTTCGCAATCCGCAGGACGGTGGCAACCGGCACTCCGGTGATGCGTGCAACCTCATCCGGGTTGTACTCCTGGAGAACCAGCCTCCTGAAGCCGAGATGCTTCTCTCCGCCCGGGCCTTGCCAATCTTCGAAGCCAAACGTGTGCTGATCCACAAAGGCTTTGTCGTAGAGGCCCTCGCGGATGAGGACATAGGCAATTCCCAGGGCCAAGGCACCTTCGGTCCCGGGATTGATCGGGACCCACTCGTCAGCCTTGGCTGCCGTGACAGAGAAACGGGACTCGATCTGGATGATCTTCGCTTTTGGGCCCGGCCGCTCCTGACGCAGGTGGCCGTACGCGCGCAGCATGCGCACCGGCGAAATCGAAGACTCTAGAAGTGATGCGCCGAAGGAAAGAACGCAGTTGGTGTTATCGAAGTCGTAAGCAAAGGGAGTGCGGCTCCCCTGGGTGCAGTAGTGCGCCAGCGCCTGCGCTTCCTGCGCGGAAGGAGTCTTGCGGATATCGTTGGGTGTGCCGAAAACTTGGCAGAAACGGGCGATGAGCTTGTCCATCACCCCGCGGCACTCGCCGCTCAGAAAGACAACGCTCTGCGGCTCGGCGCGGTCCCTGATCTCCCGGAGCCGCTGTGCGACGACCTGAATCGCTTCGTCCCAGGAAGTCTGCTCCCACTTTCCTTCGCCCCGTTTCCCCACCCGTTTCAACGGCCCGCGAACTCGATCAGGATCGTAGAGGACCTGAAGCCCTGCGATTCCGGTCGGGCAGAGCCCGTTGCGGTTCAAAGGATAGAAAGGGTTCCCCGCAATGTTGACGGCTCGCCCCCCGACAGTCCGCACGCGAATGGAGCACCCTCCATCGCACTGGCCGCAGATCGAAGTGACCCACTTTTCCTCTCCGCCCGGTGCGCGGCGCGCCGATTCGGTGAGATCCAGGAATTCCGCAAGCTTATGCGGGCTGCAGCCCGAGGTCGCTATGCCGGCTGCTCCCGCCCCGCTTAGGGCAAGGAAACCCCGCCTGGTAAGACTGAGTCTATTCTTTTCGTCGGTATCCATCGGTGAACGCCTCATCTGTGGCAGGCATTACAGTCGGTGCTGGCGTGCCTCTCGACATGGCAGCTCATGCAGGTATCCATGTTGAAGAAAACCGCTGGCCTAGCTAATGGCGCAGCACTCTCCCCGATTGCACCATGACATCGAGCACACTCAATGCCACCCAAGGTCACATGCCGGCGATGCGAAAAATATGCGTGACCGGGGACCTCGTAGAGACGCCGCCAGGGAATCAGCTGTCCCTTCTCGGCGTATTGCCGGACCTTCTCTTCTTCGGGGCTGTCGGTAATGGCACCCTGGTGGCACAGCATGCAGGTTTCCGTGTTCGGAATAGTGGCAAAACTCGCCTTCTGGACGGACTGGTGGCACGAGTCACAAGCCAGGCCCTTCTCGGTGTGGGCTTTGTGACTGAACTGAATGGGCTGTGCCACCGGTGGAGAACTCTCACAAGCGCTCCAGAGGAGCGCCCCGGCCAATATGACGAGTGCGCGAATCACTTGGATGACAATCCTCTTACGTACGTAACAATCGCTTGAATCTGGTCGTCGGTGAGCTTGCGGCCGAACGCGGGCATTGCCGTCGACATACCCACGGCCTTTCCGCCCTCCTTGATCGCCTTGGCGATGTCGGCGTCCGCCTTCCCTTTCAGCGCCGTGGCGAAATCCGCCGGTGGCGGCTTCAACATCTTGCCGGCCGGTCCGTCACCCTTGCCGCTCGGCCCGTGGCAGACCTTGCAGTTCTTGTCGTACTCTTGCGTTGCATCCTGCGCCCGAACCGCACCCGCAGTGATGCCGACCACGCACAAGCCGGTCGCCAGGACAACCGCACCCTTGATATACTTGCTCATTCTTATCATCATCTCTCTCCTCTATTCCATTATTCCATTTCCGGCTACTGGTTTACCGTCTCGCCTCTGCCGCAACGGCCAGCGAGTCGGTCACCGCTCGTTGCAGCTCCCTTGCCCACAGCGCCTGTACCTGAAGGAGACGCCGTCCCACGACTCCGGCGATATACCGCATGACCACGTGACCGATGTGGGGCTCGGCCTCGAACACGCGGAACAGATCTTGGCGCAGAAACGCCGCTAGCTCAGAGGTCTCAGCCGCGCGTGCCGAGAGCGTAAAACGATGCGGCTTGACCAGTGCCGACCAGCCGAGGGCGTTGCCCGGTGTCTTAGACTCGACCGGCACGTCTTGCACAATGCCGTCGAACGACAGAGGAAAGGAGAGCTCCACCCTGCCGCTGAGCACCACGTACAGCCGGTCGGCGTGGTCACCGAGCATGAACAGGCATTCACCTTTGTGACATTGCCGGGGACGGGCCACGGCAAGGATATGCGCGGCCTCTGCCTCGTTCAGCTCACTGAAGATTGCTGCCCTGCGAAGTTCCACCGTATCCATCGTCAGCACCTCCCCAGGTCTACTTGGGCGTTTTCGTTCGCTCCCGGCGCCAGTTGATGATCCACTGCTCGGCCCACTTGGCACTTTGCGTCGAGTGACAGTCGGTGCAAGCGTTGGGTGCCCCGTACGCAATGGTCTCACTTGGGCTGGGGATCTTGAAGGTGTGGGCACGAATGTCGTAACCGGCCGCGCCCGTCTCCGCCCTGGGCATGTGGCAGTCGCCGCAGTACATCTTTTTCAATTCCATACGCGGCTCGGCTACGCTCTTGCCGTCGTGAACCGTTTCCGTGAGCACCGGGGGATGATGGGTATGCTGGTCGACAATCTTACCTCCGGCCGCGCGCTGGTCAGCAACGAACTCCGTCTCCCGCGATGTGTGGCACTTGAAGCAGATGAACCGCGCCCGTTTTTTAAGGAGGAAACGCTCGGTCTCGGCCATTAGACGTGTCTGGGTTGAGGACGGGACGGCCCTGAAGGCGTGAACTTCGTGACAGTCAAAACAGTGCAGGCCGTTCTGGAAGTGCTTGCTTTGAATGAACTCGTTGTATTGAGCGTGGTGTTTGCGAGCCATCCCGTTGCCCCAGAACAGATCGGAGTTCTCGCCCTTGATCGGTTCGGCGAAGATGAAGGACTCCGAAAGGTCGTGGCCGGGCTTGTAGCCGACCGGATAGGGGTACTTCCCGGATGTGTCGTTCCCTCGCGCATGACACTGTGCGCACACATGGTTGGCCTTCTCACCTCGCAGGGCGGCGGGATTGACGATGTCGTCGCGCTTTTTCGAGGCCGCATGTTTGGCACCGGGGCCGTGGCAGGCCTCGCACGTGATCGATGCCTGCGAGAACGTCCGCGTGGTGGGATCGTAACCGGTGCTGTGACACGCCGCGCAGCGGTCGTTCCAGCTCAGCGGCTCGGTTGTGGCCAACCCCTTGTCCGCCGCGGACCCGAAGATGTGGTCCCACTGGTGCACGTCGAGTGCTTCCCACGCGGCGCTGGCAAGGCTGTATTGGTTGCCGAGAACGTTGAAGCCGTTGCCCTGCTTCTGCAGGAACAGCAGCTTGCGCATGTTACCTAGAACATAGGCGACGTCCTTTATCGGGAACGGCGGCCGGCTGGCGGCAAGATCCATGACGCCGATCTGCTTGTCTTCCGCCGTCGTCCGCATCATGCGGGAATGCAGGGTTTGGGACCAGCTGTTGGCTTCGGGCACGTGGCACACCTTGCACGCGTTTGACCCGACGTAGCCGTTTTTCTGTTCGCTTTTGGTTGCGGAGGAGGCGGTGCAGGGTACGAGCAAAGCCGGGGCGACAAGGATCCCCAGGATGAACCATCTGGCCTGTAAACACTGCATCATGGCCACACTCCTTGCGACTGCGACTCCAGCCCGCACCATGGTCATCGGCTATGACACCGGACCGTTGGCTCGTGGCCGCATGGCGGCCAATCCCGCCGCGCCGCCCACGGTCAGCGAATCGACCATCGACGAGGGCACGATCATCAGCGAACCTTGTTCCTTCAAGCCCTCGTAAAGAATGTTCATGGCGCGAAGTTGCAAGGCTGTCGGATTGTTCTCGTAGCGCCGGGAGGCGGTCTCGAACTTGGCGGCGATCTCCACTTCCGCATCGCCGAGAATGAGCCGCGCCTGTTTCTCCCTCTGCGCCTGCGCCTGACGCGACATGGCGTCTTCGAGACCCGGCGGGATGGTGACGTCGCGAATCTCCACGGACGTGACGGCGATTCCCCAGTCGTGGGTACGGACATCGATGAGCGCTTTTAGATCGTCATCAATGGCCTCACGGCCGGTCAGCATATCCGCCAGATGTGTCTTTCCGATGATGTCGCGAAGAGCCGTTTGCGCCGCCCACGACACCGCCTTGCGATAGTCCTCCACCGCGAGCACCGCTTGTTCGGCGTTGTGGATCTGCCAGAACAACACCGCGTCGACATCCACCGGGACGGTGTCGGCGGTGAGCGTCTTCTCGGCCGCGAAGGTAGTGGTACGCACCCGCAAGTCGGCCCATAGAGCCACCCGTTCGATGAACGGGATCATCCAGAAGACCCCGGGCCCGGCCACACCACGGAATCGGCCCAGCCGCAGCACGACGGCACGCTCCCATTGGTTGGCGACCCGCGGCATGAGCGCGACGTATGCTGCCAGGGCGAGCCCGCCCGCAGCCACACCGAGATGCATCAGCGCACTGCCGCGCACCAGTACCACGGCCAGGGCGGTGAGTGCTGCCAGGCCTGCGAACAACACCACACTGACGGCGTTGAGCCCGACCTTCCCGCGCCCCTCTCCTTCTTCTGCCCAATCGACGTACATCTCCTTGGGCGGTGTTTCGTTTGCCATGTCTTTTCCTCCTGTGCTCCGGCGTTTTGAAATCTGTTTTCTGTCAGGCAGCTCGTTCTCCCCAGATTGCATCCCTGCGTGCGGGGAGCAGACGGCGCAGTGGCCGTACCAAACCGAAGTCCCTCGACGCGGCGCGCTGCATGTAACGCACCGCGGAGGGAAAACCGGGTATCATGCAGACCTGCAGCGGGATGGTCCACAAGCAGACGATCCCGGTGATCCAGATCGCCGGCGACGGCGCGAAGGGGTCGTTGCGGGTAGAGATGCCGTAGGCGATGAGCCCGACGCCAATCAGCACCGTGCTGGACGCGCTTACTCGCTTGAGTACCCCGAGCGTCATCCGGCGATACAGAGGAATGCGAGGCGGTCGCACCGGACGCTCCGGCATGAACTCCTCCGGAATTTCGAGAATGGGCAGAAGCTTTACCAGCGCAACATAGAAAAACAGCATGAACAAGTAACTGCTGGCGACCAGGCTCCAATCGAAGAGTGTGGGCTGGTACTCCGCAAGACGATAGGGGAGGTGAGGGTGGAAGAACGATGGGACGGTGATCAGATAGCGCCAGCACCACATGGCGAAGAAGATCGGCGCGGCACCGATTACCACGACGCGCGTGCTGCAGATCCTCGGATTGGCGCCCTGAATGAACAAAATCCAGAAGGGTACCATCATCCCTCCGACGGTGGCTCCCCACACGATCGGTGCAAAGCGCCCGAAAAGCAGGTCGTGAAAGACCTCCCGTTCGGCTTCCGGCGCGGCATACACGCCCGTCAGCACTTCGGAAAACAGGAAGTAGAGATAGAGCAGAGTAATGAAACCGAGGAAGATGCCGAGGCCCTTGAACATGCGGGGGGGGAAGATCTCCTGCCACCGGTAGATGCGGGTGATGGAAGCAGCGACAACGATAACGCCGGAGAAGCCGGTAACTACGGCCCCCAGCACGAAGTAGGGCGCCTGGAATGGATTGAACCAAGCGGGCCGTCCGGGGTTGAGCCCAAACACCCAGCCATAGACCGAGTGCACCGACACCATGATGGGGAGGATGATTACCGCGCACCACCAAACCGCACGCTCGTGATTCTCGCGCTCCTCCGGGGTGTCCGTGTATCCCAGCGCCAGCAGGCGATAGAGCCAGCGCCGCCGCGGCAGGACGCGCGAACACAGGTAGATGTCACGGCGCATGGCGAGATACAGATACACCAGGCTGCCCACCAGGTAATTGGTGATGACCGTGCACGACCACACGAACGGCCCGGTGAAGTTGCCGTGCATGGCCACGTTGTAGATGAAGCGATCGGGCCGGCCGACGTCGGCGGCGATGTTGGTGACCGCGGCAGTCAATGATACCAGCGTCACCAACTCGGCGACGCGCGCCAGTTGCTGGTAGCGTTTGAGCTGGAGGATGCGGACGGTGGCAGAGATGGCGATGCCGACATGACTGACGCCGATGAGCTGGACGATGTTGGCGACGATACTGCCCCACATCGCCCCTTGGGTTCCTTGCCCGGTGACCTGGTGGCCGTGGAAGAACTGGTAGATGAAGGCCCCATAGAAGAACCATACGGCACCCGTGAGGCCGAGCGCCAGCAGGGCGTAGGTCTTCCACGTGGTCCGCAGCTGAGGGCGCAAATAGATGAAAGCGTCACGGTCAGACATGCTGGTCTCCCGGTGTCAGCTCGTGGGCGTAAGCGCTCTGCCATGCCGCTTCCTGCAGGTAGATGACCTTGGGGAAGGTGCCGAGCTCGGGCAGGAGGCGGAAAGCACGTGGGCTGCGCGCCAACTTGGCAACGGCGTGCTCAGGATTGTCGAGGTCGCCGAACGTCCGCGCCTTTGCCGGACACGCCTCAACGCAGGCCGGAACGTAATCACCCTCGCGTAACTCACGCTGCTCGGCTCGCGCCTGCTCCCGCGCCTTCTGTAGACGATGGATGCAGAAGGTACACTTTTCGATCACGCCCAAGGTGCGGATGGAGACGTCCGGGTTCACCGCTTGTTTGAGGCTGCCGGGATAACTGACTTCCTGCCAGTTGAAATACCGGCGAGAGTACGGGCAGGCCGCCTGGCACAGCCGGCAGCCGATGCACCGGCTCGGCACCTGCATCACGATGCCTTCGACGTTCCTGGTGGTGGCGCGCACCGGACAGACCAGGGTGCACGGCGGACGATCGCAGTGCATGCACGGCAAGGGCAGAAAGCGCACGCGTTGGCGTGCGGCTGGCTGCCCGTCGTGCCTGTTCTCGCCCTCGCCCCCATGTGACTCGCGCTCTTCCACCCGAACAGCGAGCACCTTGTTCCAGAAGATCGCCCGGCCCTTCCACGCGTTCTGGTCGCCGCAGAAGGGTACGTTGTTCTCCATGCGACAGGCGATGGTGCAGGCCTGGCAGCCCGTGCACCGGTCCAGATCGATTACCATTCCCCATCTAGGCATTGCCAACACGCCTCCTAAGCCTTGCTGATAGCCACGCGCGCATCGTACCAGGCCGCACCGCCGGCCAGACTCACCTGCGCCGTCTTGACCAGCGGGTTGACGTTCTCGCCACGCCCGGCTGCCCAACGGCCGTACGCCGTGTGCCCATACTCAAATGGAACGTTGACCGTGCCCCGGTGTGTACCGTCGTGGAGGACGGCTTTGACGCGCACTTGACCGAAAGGGGAGCGTAACCAGACCTCGTCATCCTCCGCCACGCCAAGTGCCAGCGCGTCGTCGGGGTGGATCTCGACCCACGGCTCCCAACTGCGATCGAATTGGACGCCGAACGCTTCCTGCAGATGCGGTTGATTGGCTCCGCGTCCCTCCGCGTGGGTCATGGTTTTGTAAGACGCGAGAATGAACGGGTACTCCGATGCATTCTCCATCGATCGCACGGGCTCGTAATGCGGCAAACACGCCTCGTCCCACTGCCCCGATGCAGCCAGTCCCGCCAACACCGTGGCCTGCGCGGATGCAGCGTCCTCCCCGTGGCTGCCGCCGGCGAGACCCCGGAGGCGCTCGTTGAGCCGGGTCGAGTAGAACTCGTACTTGCCGGAGGGCGTTGCAAAAACTCGCTCCCACTCGCCGAAGGCATATGGTGGATCCCACCAGCCGCCGCCAGTCAGGAGCTTGCTCCAAAACTCATCGAAGTTGTCACTACGGATCGAGCCTCGCCGACTCTCGTGCACGCCGCGCACCAGGTGCTTGATCATGTCGAGCTCGTCAGTGGGGAACGCGCTGCCAACGCTCCCGCCGATCGCGCGTGCGAGCTGAATCAACACTTCGCCCGTACTGCGCGTGTCATGCAGCGGCGCCACTACCGGCTGCCGAATGCTGAACAGCGGGAAGCCGACGCTGGGCGCAATCACATCGAGCTGCCAGCGCTCCAAGTAGGTGTGATCCGGCAGGACGAAGTCAGCCATGGCTGTCGACTCGTCCATAAACGGCGAGAAGCTCACCAGAAGGGGGACTTTTCCAAGAGCGGCACGCAAGTGCTCGGCGGCGGGCGCCGAAAACAGCGGGTTGGTGTAGTAGAGAAAGATGGCGTTGAGCGGGTACGATTGGCCGCGCTCGATGCGTTCGGCGAGCGCTGTCAACTGGCTTTCGGCGAACGGCGGGACCTCACCGCCGTCGAGATCGAATCGTGGGCGACCGAGCCCGCGGCGTGCCGCCTCGTCGAGCTCGGGCTCAGGCCAAATGGCAAACGGCGGGGTCCGCTGCACCAACACCCCCCCGGGCACCTCGATGCTGCCCACCAGGGCGTTGAGGGCATGAATGGCGAGCACGTTGTACACCCCGTTGGTGTGAGACGCTGCGCCACGGCCGACCACCGCCACGCCGGGCTGGTGCCCGGCGAACTCGTGCGCCAGGCGCTCGATAGTCTCGACGCCGATGCCGGTGATCTGGGCTACGCTTTCTGGGGCATAGCTCGACAGGATCAAATCCTTGAAGCCTCGATGCGCGTGACCGGCCGCATCCGTCCAGGCCTCGTATCCGAGCGTGTGATTGCGGATGAACTTCTGATCGACCAGACGGTCGCGGACCATAACGTGTGCCAGTCCGAGCGCCAGCGCGCCATCGGTGCCCGGCCGGATCTGAAGCCATTCGTCGGCTCGGGCCGCGGAGACGCCGTAACGCGGATCGATCTGCACGATCTTGGTGCGCTGGCCGGGAGCGCCTTGCCGCATGTGGCCGTGAATGCGGAGCATCATGGCGGTCGGCCGGAACGACTCGATGAAACCGGCGCCGAAAACCAGCACGTATTTGGTACGCTCCCAGTCGTAGGCGAAGCGGTCACGGATACCTTGCGCGAGGTAGCCGGAAACCTTGTCGGCGGTCGTGCAGAGCGACTCGTGATCGATCTCGTTCGGCGAGCCATACGCCGTGAGAAAACGGCGGACCAGGTCACGCATGTGCCCGCGGTAGCGCCCGCCCAGCACGGCCACCGTGTGTGATGCGCCGCGCTCCCGCAAGCCGCGCAGCTCGCCGGCCACCGCCTGGATGGCTTCTTCCCACGACACCCGTTTCCACTGCCCAGCGCCACGTGCGCCGACGCGCCGCAGAGGTCCTTCGATGCGGTCCGGATCGTAGAGCACCTGCAGCCCGTTCAGGCCTTTGGGGCACAGCCCGCCCTGGTTGGTGGGGTAGTCGGGGTTGCCTTTGATGCGGACGGCGCGGCCCTCGACCACTCGCACGATGAGGCCGCAGCCGCCCTCGCACTGCAGGCAGGTACTCTTCACCAGGCGCTCTTCACCCTGCGCCCAGCCCTCTGCGCCCGGAACCGGCGGCTTTTCGACCGTGTACTCTTCCGGGTAGCCGCGCTCCAGGACCTTGCAGCCGCTGGCGATGTGGCCAGCGACGCTCACCCCAGCAACCTGAAGGAATCCTCGACGGGTGATCTTCATCGCATCGGCTCTCTCAGCTTCTCAGCGGTGACACCAGGCACAGTCGTTTTCGACGCCGCGCTCCCGGTGGCAATTGACACAGTTGTCCATGGTCAGGGTCTGTGCCACCGGGTACTCGGGTGGCCGCTCGCTCTGGCCGATACCGCCGTGGCAGGTTGGGCAGGCGAGGCCGGCGATGGTGGTGTGCCGCCGGTGCGAATAGTAGACGTGGTGCGGCAGGTTGTAGAGTCGCACCCAGGGGATCTCGGTGCCTGCTGCGGCGTGCTGGCGGATCAGCTCGATGTAAGGCTTTGCCGCTGGGTTCTGGGCGATGTCGCCGCTGTGGCAGCCCATGCACAGTTCCGCCCGCGGGATGCCGGCGAACGACTTCTCGAAAACGTACTGATGGCAGACATCGCAGGTGAGCCCGTTGTCGGCATGGATGCGGTGGTTGAACGGGATCGGCTGCACCGCCGCCGCCTCCCAGAACGCGGCGCCCACCGTGAACGGAAGGCACCACAGCAATGCGAGCAGCAATACTCTCACGTGTTGGCTCCTGCCTGATGCCCGTGGTCTGTTGCCGCGGCGAGCGAGTCGGTCACCGCCCGCTGCAACTCGCGCGCCCACAGCGCTTGCACCTGCAAGAGACGCCGCCCGACGACCTCGGCCACGTACTGCATCACCACGTGTCCAACCCGGGGCTGAAGCTCGAAGGCGCGCAGTAGGTCTTGGCGCAGGAAGGCAGCCAACTCGCAATTCTCCGTCGCTTGCGCCGACAGCGTGAAGCGGTGCGGCTTCACCAGGGCCGACCAGCCGAGAGCGTCGCCCGGCTTCTTGACTTCGACGGGAATGTCATGGACCACACCCCCGAAAGACAGCGGAAAGCTGAGCTCCACTCTGCCGCCGAGCACGACGTAGGAGCGATCGGCGTGGTCGCCGAGCAAGAACAGGCAGTCGCCCTTTTGCAACTGGCGCGGGCGGGCGATGGCGAGGAGTTGAGCCGCCTCGGCATCGTAGAGGTCACTGAATATTACAGCTTTGCGTAGTTCTTGGGTTTCCATCGCCGCAACCTCCGGACCGCACGCACTGCGGTGGCGAGCGGGCTGTGGGTTCGCCTAATGCGAGGTGAGTCGAGTGCCGGAGCCGCGATACAGGCTCTCGATCGACGGGTGCAAGACGAACTCGTCGGCGAGCATTTGCTCCGCCTCGAGGTACTGCTGCACCTGAAACGCCAGCGCCTCGTCACCCGCTGCGGGCCGCGGTGCGGAGGGCTGGTGGACCACGAAGAAGCGCGGAATTCTAGCGCCCTCAGCCCGAAGTCTGGCTGCCTCGCACTCCTTCTCTTTGAACTGCGCCTCGACTTGCTGCGCCCCGAAGATGAGGATGAGCAGCATGCCGCCGAACAGGAACATGAACAGACCACCGATCAGAATTCCCAACATCGGAAGCACCTCCCAGGTCGGTGCTACAGCAGGGGTTATGCCAACATAAGCCGCGCTTGGATTAGCGCTGCACGCGCCGCTTTCAGGCCGCGTACACGCGCGCCCGGCCTGACGGATCAGGTCAGGGCACCTGACAGAAAGTCAGGTAATGAGTGTCAGGTGCAGGGTTCGTGCTCGTACTCAGCGAAGCGTACTCGTAATCGTCTTTTCCGTCGGACCCACCGATTACGAGTACGCGCACGAGCACGAATGGGCTAGGTCAGGGAGTCGGCTCTGATTGAGCGGCGATGGCCTTCAACTCCTGGCCGGTCATGACTTCCTTGCCAAGCAGCGTCTTGGCGGCGGCGCGCAATACGCCTTGCTGCCGCTCCAGCAGGGCCCGCGCCCGCGCATACTGTTCATCGATGATACGGCGAATTTCGCCATCGATGCGGCTTGACGTCTCCTCGCTGTAATCCCCGGTTGGCGGTGCCGATCCGTTTGGCATGAACAACGGCTGGCGGTCGCGCTCGAAACTTACCTGTCCCAGCTTCTCGCTCATGCCGTAGCTCTTCACCATGCCCCTGGCGATATCAGTGGCCTTCAACAGATCGTCTTGCGCCCCGGTGGAGACTTCGCGGTAGATGATCTCCTCGGCCACCCGCCCGCCCAGGAGCACAGCAATTTTGTTCTCCAACTCGGACTTGGTCATCAGAAAGCGGTCCTCGGTAGGCAGCTGCAGCGTATAGCCGAGTGCGGCGATGCCGCGCGGGATGATGGAGATCTTTTGTACCGTGCCGCTGCCGGGTATCGACAAGGCCATCAGTGCATGGCCGATCTCGTGATGTGCGACGCGTTCTTTCTCCATCGGGTTGAGGACGCGGTTCTTCTTCTCCAGCCCGCCGATCACGCGCTCCACGGCCTCCTGAAGTTCCGCGTGGCCCACAGTGTCTCTGTTGCGTCGGGCGGCCAGCAACGCCGCCTCGTTGACGAGGTTCGCCAGGTCGGCGCCGACGAAACCCGGGGTCATGGCGGCGATTGCGTCCAGGTCTGCATCCGGTGCCAGTTGTACGGCACGTGCGTGAAGCCGCAATATTGCCAGGCGTCCGCCCTTGTCGGGGCGGTCGACCAAGACGTGCCGGTCGAAACGGCCGGCGCGCAACAAGGCGGGATCGAGGATCTCTGGCCGATTTGTCGCCGCCATGAGAATGACTCCCAGCCGGGCATCGAAGCCATCCAACTCGACCAGCAGCTGGTTCAGCGTCTGTTCCCGTTCCTCATGTGCCATGGGGCCCATGCCGCGCGCCTTGCCGAGCGCGTCCAGTTCGTCGATGAAGATGATACAGGGGGCTTTCTCTTTCGCCTGGATGAACAGGTCGCGCACGCGCGCAGCGCCCACGCCGACGAACATTTCGACGAACTCCGAGCCGCTGATCGAGAAGAAAGGCACATTGGCCTCACCCGCCACGGCCCTGGCCAGCAAGGTCTTGCCGGTTCCCGGCGGGCCAACGAGCAGAATACCCTTGGGAATCTTGCCACCGAGCCGGCCAAACTTGTCGGGAGTCTTTAGAAACTCGATGACCTCCTGCAACTCCTGCTTGGCCTCGTCGACCCCGGCCACGTCGGCAAAGGTGGTCTTGATCTCCTTCTCCATGTAGATCTTGGCCTTGCTCCGGCCGACGGTCATGAAACCGCCCTGACCTTGCATGCGGCGCAGCAGGAAGAACCACACTCCGGCGAACAGGCCAATGGGAATGAGCCAGGAGAGCAGGTCCCGCAGGAAGGTCATCTCGACCACCCCGGTAATCTTGACCTGGTGTGCTTGTAACTCGCGCACCAGGTCGGGATCTTCGACGCGGATTGTATCGAAGACGCGGCCCTCCGGCTGCGCGCCCTCCGCCGGCGGCGCCTCCGGCTTCATGCGCCCGTGGATCACTGTCGACGCTATCGCGACCTCCTCCACCTTGCCCGCGGCCACCGCCGCCTTGAACTCGCTGTAGGGAATTGTGGTGGGCTGAAAGTACCGCGTCATGACGATCTGAATCAGCATCAAGGTCGAAAGCGCGATCCAGACGTATCGTATGGAGAACTGTTTTTGCTTGGGATCCATGGGTCTCGGTAAGAGATCGAGCCAGATACCTTTTCGAGGTTACACCAATCTTCTTCACGGCGCACTCGGTTGACACCCCGCAGCCCAAGGCCGGCGCGGGCCTGCCGGAGTAGACGCGCCTCAATAGTCGAGCAGATACAGCAGGTCGAGACCGACGAAAGCCACAAGCAAGGCTCCGACGACGACCCAGAGGAGTCTTCGTTTCGTTCGGTCAGTCATGCGGGCCAGGTTAGCATCTCCCGGGCCGACGCTGTAGGGGCGCCCGCCGCGCGGGTGGGGGACCTTTACCCCACGTCGTGGTTGGCCACCACCCCGCCGGCGGGCGCGAAGATGACCTCAAAGACCGAGCCTGCGCCCGCTTCGCTCTCGGCCAGGCGGACGTCGCCGCCGAAGCGCCGCATGATGCCGCGTGACAGAAACAGTCCCAGCCCGGTTCCGTGCGGCCGGCCGGTGCGAAACGGTTCGAACAGATGCCGCCGCGCCTCCGACGTGATGCCGCAGCCGTCGTCGTGGATGCACAGCCGCACATCGTCCCCCACCCGGTAACTCACTGTGACGGTTCCGCCACTGTGGTTGAACGACTGGATGGCGTTGACCAAAAGGTTCAGCACCACGTGCTGTACGGCCTCCATATTGGCCCGTACCAGCGGCAAGCGCGGGCTGTCTTCGAGGCTGACTGTCACCCCGGCCTCACGCGCGGTGGGAATCACCAGCGGCACAACGGACTGCACTACGGAAACCAGATCGACGGGCTCGCTCGACAGCGGGATGCCGCGCGAGAAGCGGCGGAACTGTTCGGTGATGCCGCGGCAGCGCAGCACCTGAGAGCGCACGGTCTCGGCGATTTCGCCAATCTCCTGCAACATCGCTGGTGAGACCACGCCGGTACGGGCACTATCTTCGACGCGGCCGGCGATCGCCTCGGCGCAGGCGAGCGTCGTTGCCAGCGGTGTATTCACCTCGTGCGCGAAGCCCGAGGCGAGGGTGCCGAGGGATTCCAGACGTTCGAGCTCGGCCAGACGCGCCTCTTCGTTGACGCGTTCGGTGATGTCACGCCAGATTTCCACGACCTGGAAGACGTTGCCGTCCAAGTCGAACACCGGAGAGGCGTGGATCTCTTCGACCCGACCGCCCTCGCCGTTTTCCGGCGGAACCTGGAAGGTGGCGCGCTGGACTTCGCCGCTGACCAGACAGCGGGCCGTAGGACAGCCCGTGCCGGTGACCTCACACTCCAGACGGCACCTCATCATCTCGTGGCAATCGCGGCCGTACAACGCTTCGGGGTGCGAGCCGATGCGCCGGCAAAAGGCGTGGTTGGCGGCAACGATCTGAAACTCCTGATCCAGCACCACCAGCCCGTCATCGAGACTGTTGATGACGTTGGCGAGCTGCGATTCGCGGTCTTTGACCTCGGTCAACAAACCGAGGGCGGCATCCGCCATCTCGTTGAAGTCGGTAGCCAAAGCAGAGATCGTGTCGTCACCCGCCACTTCGGCGCGGTCCCGCAAATTTCCAGCCGCAATCGAACGGGCAGTGGTGCCGAGCTTGGTGAGCCGTACTAGAATGAGGCGGCGGACGACGAAGCCGACATTAATGAGTAAAAAGAACCCGAGCACCGCGGTGCCTGCCGCCATCCAGCGCCGGTCGCGACTAAGTTGTGTCTGGAACTCCGCCAGCGATACGTCCAAGATCAGGATGCCGTTCAGGCGCTCCGTCGGCGGATGGCAGGCGTAGCATTCCGGGCGATTTTCGATCGGTAACACGCTGCGCAGCACTTCGCCCCCCGGCAGCTCTAGAACGGCCCAGCGGGTGCGTTCCAGCGCCGCCTTGCGGTGACACACCGAACAAGTCTCCGTGTCTCGCGAGAACTGCTGGCCCACCAACTCCCTACTGCTCGACTGTCGCACTACGCCCTCGTGATCGAGAATCATGACGCCCTGCACCTCCGGCTGGGAACCGACTTCCTGCAGGATCGTGGCGATCAAGGTGCTGTTGGCGCGCTTTTCGAGCATCTGGTGGCGCAGCGCGGCTTGCAGGATGCGGTTCTGCAACTCCGCGGCCCGGCGGCGCCCTTCCACCATGGCATTGAAATGGTGCTCGGAGAGCAGGTAGAGCCCGGCCGCCAGCAAGCTCGTCACGAGCGCCGTGATGGCCAGCGACAGCCGCAGAGTTAGGCGGTTCATCCGGCCCAGACTACGCAACGTCCCTCCACTCGATAGTCTGAAGATGGCCGATGCTAGACCGGCCGAGCAGTGAAAGTCTACAGATTTCTTGTGAACGGGTCGGCGGGTAAAGGTGAACCCGCATACCGCACAAGCGCGCACTCGCTCAGTCGCTCACAAAGTCCTACTATCTGGCCAGCATGGACGCGTGCGACATAGCCATTGTCGGGGCCGGGGCGGCGGGGCTGACGGCGGCGATTTTCGCTGGTGAAATCTGTCGTCGGAGCAAGACCGCCGGCGGACATCGGCGAATCGTCATCCTGGACGGGGCGGCGCCTCTCGGGGCCAAGATTCTGATTTCCGGGGGTGGCCGCTGCAACGTCACGCACGACGAGGTCAGCTACCAGGATTTCAACGGTTCGGGCCCTGTCATTCGAAACGTGCTCGCTGCCTTCAACGTGGAGGCCGCGCGGCGCTGGTTCGCCGCGCTGGGGGTGGAGCTCAAGCGCGAGGAGGGCGGGAAGTTGTTCCCCGTCACCGACAGCGCACGCACGGTGCTCGCCGCGCTGCTCCGGCGTTGCGACCAACTCGCCATCGAGGTGCGAGCCGGGCAGCGGGTGCAGGCGGTGCGCGGCACAGGCAGTTCGTGCTCGGCGTCTTTCGTCATCGAGCACGCCTGCGGCTTGTTACGTGCCGAGCGGGTCATACTTGCCACCGGTGGTCGCTCGCTGCCGCGCACGGGTAGCGACGGCGGTGGGTGGCGCATCGCGCAGTCGCTGGGACACCAGGTCACCGAAACTTATCCCGCTCTGGTCCCGCTCGTGCTGCAAACGGAAATGTTCCACACCGAGCTGGCAGGCGTGTCGCAGGTGGTGGAACTTTCCACCTTTGCCGACGGCGCCCGCATCGATCGCCGCACCGGCAGCTTGCTGTGGACGCATTTCGGCGTCAGCGGTCCGGTGGTGTTGGACGCCAGCCGTCACTGGGTCATAGCTAATGCGCGCGGACAGCGGGCGGAGATGCGTTGCCATTTCTTGCCGGGATGGTCTTTCGAACAGGTGGAGGAGTGGATGCAAGCCGGGGCATCGGAGCGTCCACGCATGTCGGTCGGCCGTTATCTCGCGCAGCGCCTGCCCGAACGCGCGGCGGCGGCCGTTGCGGGCCGGGCACAATGCGATCCGAAGACGGCGCTCGGTCAGCTGGCACGCAAGAAAAGGCAAGCTCTGGTGCACACGCTCACCGCGTTCTCACTGCCAGTGGAGCGCGACCGAGGCTGGAATTTCGCTGAGGTCACCGCTGGCGGCGTGCCGCTGCACGAAATCGACTATCGCACCATGCAGTCGCGTATGGTTTCCGGTCTCTACCTGGTGGGGGAGATGCTGGACTGTGACGGGCGTATCGGCGGCTTCAACTTCCAGTGGGCGTGGGCCACCGGGTACCTGGCGGGGTGTGCGGCGGCACACGCCGCTTGTGCCGCAGAAGCCGGCTGCAGCGATGCTACGTCCCCGGATCGCGCCGGACCTGCTCCGACGGCAGAACCGGGCGCTCGATTTGCCGGATCGTCAGGACCACGGCGATGAGCGCCAGCACGACCAGCGTCAGGGCGACGAGCAGTCCAATGCGACGATAGCGAATGTCATTGAAAGCCTGGCGGGCGCTGGCCAACGCCTGCTCGGCGGCTTTGATTGCCGCCTCGGCGTGACTCGCCACCGCGGCAACTGAGGCGCGGTGCACTTCCGTACGTGCCGTGATGATCTCCTGGTGGGCTTGCTGCAACACCGCTTCCGCTTCGTCCATCAGCATGCCGGCCCGCTCGGCGCGCGTGACTTGCTCGCGAGCGTCGCTCATCGTCCGCTGCGCCAGTCGAAGCGTGGCCAGAATGCCGATGGCGGCGGCGCCTCCAGGATCCTGTGCGGTGTGGCAGCGCCCGCACACGCCTTCGCCTGCGACGGCAAGCCAGCTGTCGTCAGGAGGCAAGACGCGATGGTTGCCGTGGCAGGCAGCACACGCTCCGGCGCTCAGGTTCTCAAACGCCACCTGGTGTGGAGAGGCGCGGAACATATCCAGGTTGCGCGAATGACAGGTGCCGCATACGTACGCAATCGACTGCACACCCGGAGGCGTGGCCCCGTGCGCGCCGTGGCAGGTGGCGCATCCCGGAGCTGAAATGTCACCGCCGGTGGTCAGCGCGCGATAGTGAACCGACTGCTTGTACTCCGCCACCTGCGTGGCGGGTATGCCGTATCGCGCCATGCGTTGCTCATCGGTGTGGCAGACTGCACAAGTGTCGGCAACATGGGTTGGGTAGACCGGCGAGCGGGTGTCATGCACGGATAGAATACCGTGGGTCCCGTGGCAGGAGACACACGTCGCCGCCCCGGTGTCGCCGGCTTTGATCTTATGGCCGTGGACGCTGGTCCAGTACTGGGCCAGTTGATCGGTGGGGAGGTTCGGAACGAACTGCTTGATGAAGGCGGCGTTTGCATGGCAGCTGCCGCAGAGCTCAGGGATCTCCAATGCCTTCGGGACACCCCGAAATCCCTTTGCCGGATCCATGGAGTCTTGCGCCTGCTCGGCCCCCGGATCGCCGCCGTGGCACGCCGCGCACCCGAGCCGCGCCTGGTTGTGCACGTCGTTCTCGAACGCTTCGGCGGGTGCCTTCAGGTTGTCGGCGAGTAGGAGATGACACTGAACGCAAGTGTTCTCCGCTCGTTCCGCTGCCCGCAGCTGGCCCGCCGATAAGCACACCACCAACGCAAGCACGCTGCCAGCCAGCGCCAGCCGTTTCCAGGTCATTGCGGCCACCCGCCCGCCATCGAAAAGATGGTCATGCCGGCGACATAGAGGATCGCCAGCCAGCCAACGAGAGTGAAGACCGGGCTGCGTTTGCCATGGCGTGCGCGCCAGTCGAGGAGCGGAGCGAAAAACCACAGAATCGCCGCCAGGGCAAAGACACCCAGGCCCACCAACTCGCCCTCGATGCCGAACACGTGCGGCGGCAGAAGCTTGAGAGTTTCGAACATGAAGAGGAAGTACCACTCCGGTTGGATGTTCGCGGGTGCGGAGGCGAACGGGTCGGCCTTCTGCCCCAGCTCCCAGGGAAAGAAGGCGGCTAGCGCAGCCAGCAGGGCCAGCCCGATCAACCACACAGCCAATTCGCGTAACATGAAATTCGGAACGAATCGCATGGCCTGACGGCGCTGGCTCTCGGCTTGCGCCGACACCGGCACGTGCATGCCCTGACGCTGAACGAGCAGCAAGTGCAGCACCAGAACCGCCGTGGTCAGCATCGGCAGAACGGCGACGTGAAACCCGAAGAAGCGGGTCAATGTTGCACCGGTGACGTCTTCGCCGCCGCGCAGGAAACGGAGGAGCCAATCGCCGATCAACGGGGTTTTGTGCACCATCTCGGTTCCGACGCTGGTGGCGAAGAAAGCCAGCTCGTTCCAGGGCAAGAGGTACCCCGAGAAGCCGAAGCCGAGACTGAGCGCCAACACGATGCAACCCGTCCACCACGTCAGCTCCCGTGGCCGTACGTAGGACTTCATGAGGAAGACAGAGAACATGTGCACGAAAGCGGCGCCGATCATGAGGTTGGCGGACCAGGAATGAATCGAGCGCACCAGCCAGCCGAAGCTGACGCGGGTCATGATGAACTGCACGCTGTCAAAAGCGGCCTCGGCGGTGGGGCGGTAATAGAGGAGGAGCAGAATTCCCGAGCCCACCTGGACGAGGAAGAAAAACAAGGTTAGTCCCCCGAAGAAATAGGCCCATGAATAGCGGTGCCGGGGCACCTCCTTGTGCCTGGCGTAGTCGAGTAGAGGTTGAAGTTGGAGCCGCTCGTCCAAGAAACCGTAGGCACGCCGGATGACTCGCACGTCTCAAGCTCCGCGCGATACCCAGATCTTGTCGTCACTGACCGCCACCTCATACTGCTCCAGTGGCCGCGGTGGCGGACCGCCGACGTTCACGCCTTGCAGATTGTAGAAGCCGTTGTGGCAGGCGCACCAGACCTGCTGCAGGTCGGGACGATACTCGACCGTGCACGCCAGGTGCGTGCAAATGGCCGAGAACGCCTTGAACGTGCCGTCCGGTAGACGGACCAGCAAGGCGGGTTTCGCACCGAACCGAAACACCTTGCCGCTGTTGGACTGCAGATCCGAGATGGTGCCGGCGAGAACGCGATTGGTGGCCGACTCGGCCACCTCCGGCGGCAGTACAAAGCGCAGAATGGGATAGAGCACGGACAAGGTCACGGCACCCAAAGTGGTGCCGAGGAACCACTGCACCAAGCCGCGCCGGCTCACTCCCTGTATCTGCAGCCCAGGTTGCACAAATACCTCCGTGAGTGAACTCTTCATCTCCTGGGGCGACGGAGGGCGGCGCCTGCCACTCCCGTACGCCCGTTGCTAGCTCGTAGCGGAGTTGTTGCCGCCAACGAACGATGCCCCATTTCGCAACCAGCTGCGAACTTTGCAACCAATTCGACTTCCGTTCCGTCCTCGGTTACGCAGCCAAGCAAGCAGGGCTTCGTCTGCGCCGGGCTGTATGAGCTTTGCCGCCGTCTCAAGCGTGGCGCGTTCCGAAATGTGGTCGATCGCGTCAGTAAGTTCGCGACGCTTCATATCCTTCGGTGTAATCCAGGGAATTGTGCCCTGCCAGTACAACGCGTCGGACTTCGACGGAGTTCCGCCGCCATGGATGGTTACTAGGTCTGCAAGTGGCCAGGCACGATGCGTCTGGATGGCCTGGTCAAGAATCCTTGACGCGCCGCACCGCCACAGCGTGTCCGCTTGCTCGGCGGTCTGGTAGCGGAGGTCACACGCCTCGCGGACTTGGGCCGCCAGCTCCTCAATCCGCGCCACGATCCGCCGCTGCTCCGGCAATGGCGGGAGAGGGATTTCATATTCGAGCACATCAGCCGGACGGATTGCAGCGTAGTTGGTCGAGCCTTGGGCTTCGACTTGATCACGAAAGGCAGGCGTTCGGATGAAGTAGTCGAGAAAGATTCTGGCGAGCTTCGATTCGTCGATGACGAACAGGAAGTAGTGGCTGCTGACTATCGCTCCGTCCAGAGCCTCCGGGACGATGCCGAAACCGCCCACCTTTGCATCGATCTCGGCGACCAGAAACTCACCTGGTCGGCAAACCTGTTGTTGCTTCGTCTTGATCAGCGCGCCGGGCACCTCATCGCGAAGCACGATCCCTTTCGCATGCAGTTGGACGCGCGGGCGCTTGTAGGTGGTGAGGTCATCGATCGTGATGAACTCCTTACGAGGTCTAATCACCTCTCCCAGCCGCACAGTTCGCCACTTTGCGCTCATGTCTACTGCCTCGCCAGCATCCCTTTGATGTTCGCCACGATCTCGGCAATGCGCTGCTCTTTCTTGAGAATGCTCTCGGCCAACTGCGCAGGCGGGAGGTGGGTGATATCTTCCCTGCCGCGCGGATTCTTCAGGTCCAGGTTCACCGACTGAATCGAACCGTTCTCGCCATACTTGAGCACGCCAGCAACCGGCACCTTCCAGGCGCGATCGTTTTCCTCCCGCTTGTTCCACCATTCCAGGCACGGGGCGAACTCTTCGAACTGCAACGGCTGGGTCTTGGTGTATTGCTTGCGGCCGTTGGGGAGCGGCTGCTCGTAGTACCAGATCTCTTTGGTCGGCCCGGAACGATCGAAGAAGAGGACGTTCGTGGGGATGCTGGTGTATGGCGCGAAGACGCCGTTGGGCAATCGCACGATGGTGTGGAGGTTGAAGTCCTTCAGCAGCTCTTCCTTGATGCGGGCGCACACGCCGTCGCCGAAGAGCGTGCCGTTAGGTACAACCACCGCGGTGCGGGCCGGCGGAAAACCGGGCCTGCGTAATTTCCGCAGCTTGCGCATGATGAGCTGCAAGAAGAGCAGCGCCGTCTCCGAGGTCTGCTTGTCCTGCGGGAAGTTGCCCTGAATCCCTTTCTCTTCCTCGCCGCCGAATGGTGGGTTGGTCAGAATCACGTCCACGCGGTCTTTCTCGCCGATCTCGGTCACCTTGACGGCCAACGAATTGGCCGGGCTGATCTGCGGCGACTCGATGCCGTGGAGGAGCAAATTCATCTGCGCCAACAGGTACGGTAGTGGCTTGGGCTCGCCACCCACGATGCTCTTCGTCTGCAGCGTGTCGCGGTCTTCCACCGTCTTGCACCGCTTCTCCAGATGGCTGAACGCCTCAACAAGGAAGCCGCCCGTACCGCAGGCAGGGTCGAGCACGGTTTCGCCCAAGCGGGGATCGATGGCCTCCACCATGAAGCGAACAACGGCCCGGGGCGTGTAGAACTCTCCGGTGTCACCAGCGGCATCCCGCATCTCCCGCAACAGGCTCTCGTATAGATGCCCCAGCGTGTGGATCTCGTCGCTGGAAGTGAAGTGAATGCCGTTGAGATTGTTGATCACGTCGCGCAGCAGGTAGCCGTTGATCATCCGGTTGACGGTGCCCTTGAAAACTGTCGCGATCACGTCACGGCGGTCGCCGCCGTTCGCCCCCTGTAAACCACGCAAATAGGCGAACAGCCCCAGCCCCTTCGAGCCATCGGGGCGCACGGCTTCATCGTTGTTCACGAAGGCGATCAGCTCCTGGCCAGTGATGCCGTCCTCCCGGGCCGCCCAATCCCGCCAGCGGTACGGTGGTTCGATAGCCGGCTGAAAGCGGATGCCTTCCACCTTCGCCTCGGCCCGCCGGATTTGTTCCATATCATCGAGGAACTTCAGGAACATTATCCAGGTGAGCATTGGCAACCGATCCAGGTCGCCGTTCAGTCCTTTGTCCTTGCGCATGATGTCGCGCGCGGACTTTATTATGCTGCCGAGTTGCTGCGCGGTGGTACGGGGCGCCGAGTCTGGGCGCCGGCTCGGTCGCGCCTTCTTATCAACACGATCGACCGGAATCTTCCTCGCCATTCCCCACTCTCCTTCGGAAATACCTGCACAATCTCCCTCGCCCTCGCCCACGCTGAGGAGACGCGCGGGAGAGGGCGCCTCCTTTTCCTCGTCTTAGGCCGGCCACGAGGCCATGGGCACTCCTACGCGGCATAGAGCAGCGTTTGCAGCTCAGCCACCGCATCCCGCAACTTGTCCGGGCCACCGAAGGCCTCGGCAATCTCGATGACATTGCCGCGTTCAGATATCGGCGGCACCTTCAGGGCATCGGGAATTTTGAACTGGGCCGTGCCGTGGTCAGCGTACTTGTCGAGCAGATCGTTGAGTACCACACGCGCTTCTGGACCGTATTGCTCAAAGAAGTCCTTGCGTTCGCGGCGGACCCGATCCGCTCGCTCACGCCGCGTACGCAACGGCGTATTGAAGGCCACGTGACACAGCAGGTCGAACGGGTCGGCTTCAGGCTGCTTGGCAGCGGCGGCGAGTTGCTCGAATGTAATGCCGCGATCCTCCAGGCGCGCGATGATCTGCTTGAACTCCGTCATGGAGTTGATCACGCGGGCCAGCACCACATTCCTGCACGTGGGGGCATCAATGCCGGTTGTCAGCAGCTGTGAGGTGGTAAGAATGGCCGGGGTGTCGGTCTCGACGTCTTGGAACCGGCTCAAGTGTCCGCGGCCGATGTCGCCTTCATCGGCCGTCACGCGGCAGACGTAGTCCGGGTACTTCCGAACAAGGTCGGCATTCAAGTTTGTGAGCGCACGGCGCATCTCCTCGGCGTGTTCCTGATCGACACAAAACACGATGGTCTTGGCAAACCGGTCCGTCCGCTTCAGGAAATCCGTGAAGTGGCGGGCGATGGCTTCGGTGCGGGCCCGCAAGGCTACGACACGCTCGAAGTCCTTGGTGTGATATTCCCCGTCGGGAATGGTGCGGCCGTAACGGTCGAAGTCATCTTGGCTTGGCCGCCAACCCGCGGCGTCCCATGTTGTGACGACACGATGAACGCGGTAGGGGGCAAGAAACCCATCATCGATGCCTTGCTTGAGGCTGTACGTATATACCGGGTTACCGAAGTAACGGTATGTATCGATGTTGTCGTCACGCAACGGCGTCGCGGTCATGCCAAGCTGATAGGCAGGCTCGAAGTATTGAAGGATTTCGCGCCAGTTGCTTTCGTCGCGCGCACTGCCGCGGTGGCACTCATCGACAATGATCAGATCAAAGAAATCCGGAGCGTACTCACGATACAAGCCCGGGCGGTTCGTATCCTTGGCGATGGCCTGGTAAATGGCGAAGTACATCTCGCGACTTTTGTTCGCCAAACCGTTTTCGATCTTCCAGCGGGCTTCGCCGAAAGGCGCGAAGATCTTGTCCTTGGGATCGTCGATGAGGATGTTGCGGTCGGCGAGGTAGAGGATCTTCGGCCGGCGGTAGGCGCCGGTTCTGTTCCAGCGCGTGCTCCACAGTTTCCAGCAAATCTGGAAGGCCACAACGGTTTTGCCCGTACCGGTGGCCATAGTCAGCAGGACCCGTCGCTTCCCTTCGAGGATGGCCTGGACGGCGCGGTTGATGGCGATTTCCTGAAATAGCGTGGACTCTTACCCGAAAGATGATGTGACGGTATCAACACACGTTGCGCCACGATATCAGCCGCGAGAGCAGTGCGCTGGCGCAGCCTCGCCCAAAGTTCGTCAGGGCTCGGAAATGTCTCCAACTCGCGCTCCGTACCCGTCAGGTAATCGAACTCGACGATGCCATGCCCGTTGGTCGAGTAAGCAAACTTGAGATCCAGAATTTCGGCATACTCCTTTGCCTGCTGCAGGCCGGCACCCGGCGATTTATCTTCGGGCTTCGCCTCGATCACCGCGATCATGAAGTCGCGGGTGTAGCGGAGCAGGTAGTCGGCGCGTTTCTGCGCCCGGCGTCGGATCTTGTCGCCGGCCACGATGATACGCCCGTCGGTGAATGTTCGTTGCTCCGTGAAGGAGTGAGGATCGTTGTCCCACCCCACGGCGATGATCTTGGGGACGACGTGGCGTCGGCAGGTATCGGCTTCGGTGGACATGCTCGGCAGCTCGGCGGTCGTTTATCACAAGAACGGGACGGCATGTAATGGTCGATGTTTGAAGTCGGCGGTAATATGTAAGCGGCGTTGCGCCTATTCGCACCGGACAGAGCCCGGTGCCACCACTGTGGTTGAATGCCGTAGGTGAGAGACTAGAGTGTGACTGGATGCGGCCCGAGGCGTCGAAACCACGGTGGGCGGCGGAGCAAGACCGCGTGCGGGTAGGGGTGTCCTCGTGTCTGCTCGGCCAGGGGGTCCGCTACAACGGTGGCTACAAGCGCGACGCCTTTCTCGTCGACACACTCGGCCGCTACGTCGAGTGGGTGCCGGTTTGTCCGGAGGTAGAGCTGGGCATGGGCGTGCCGCGCGAGCCAATGCGGCTCGAGCGCCGGGACGGGCAGGTAGCCATGCTGGGGATTACCAGCCGCACGGACCATACCCCGGCCATGCTCAGCTTCGCGCGCCGGCACCTGGCGGCATTGGCGGCCGAGCACCTCAGCGGCTACGTGCTCAAAAACGATTCGCCCAGCTGCGGCCTGGAGCGGGTGCGCGTCTATGGCGCGGGAGGCGTCCCGTCGCGCTCGGGGCGGGGGCTGTTTGCGGCGGCGCTGCTGCAGCGTTTCCCGGATCTGCCCGTGGAGGAGGAGGGCCGGCTTGGTGACCCGCGGCTGCGGGAGAGTTTCATCGAGCGGGTGTTTGCTTACCACCGGCTGCAAGTGTTCTTCACCGGACGCTGGAGCTTGGGCGGGTTGGTCGCCTTTCACACGGCCCACAAGCTGCAGCTCCTCGCCCACTCGACAACTGCCTATCAGGTCCTCGGCCGCCTGGTCAGCGGCGCGAGAGAAAGGGCGCGCGCAGATCTGCGCGCCAGTTACAGCGCCCAGTTCATGGCTGCGTTGCGGCACCGGGCCACGGTCGGCAAGCATACCAACGTGCTGCAGCACATGGCAGGGTACTTCAAGCACGAACTGGAGGCGCCGGCGCGCCACGAGTTGCTGGGCTTGATAGACGAATACCGCCGCGGACTGGTGCCGCTCTTGCTGCCGGTCACGCTCGTGCGGCAGCACGTAGATCGATGCAACGTGAGCTACCTGAAAGGACAGGTGTACCTCGATCCCTATCCCAGGGAGCTGATGCTGCGCAACGCGTAGTGGCGCACGGGCGTGTGCCCCACGTGGCTGCCAGTGATCAGGCGCGCTCGCCGATCAGGTAGGTGGCACCGTCCGCGCCGACGTGAGCGGTATGCACCGTCCCGCGCGGCAACATCAGGCGGTCACCGGGTTTCAGCCGATAGTCGCGCCCGGCGGTAGCGAACACCAGGGCGCCGTCAATCACCCACAAACTCTGATCGTGGGCGTGCGAGTGAGGGTCGTAGCTGACCCCCGCTTCATCACGCCAGCGAAAGACGCTGAAGCCTTCCTCTTCCAGCTGCAGGCGCAACGTATTCTCTTCCACTGTCCCGTTGCCCTTCCAGAAGATTGTTTCCAGCCGCATGCTCAGACCTCCTCGCCTGACGAACGACAGCTGCATAGGGTGGCCCCCAACGTTCGGGCCCCGGCGGCCGTGTTACTCTTGTTCCTCGCCGAAATGCGCTCGTGCGATGCGCTCTTTGAGATACTCGAGTGTGCCGATGTCCTCGATGATGTCTCCCCCGGTATCGTAGAAGAAGATCTCCCCGCGTTTGTTGCGTCCGACAGCCACCAGCCAGTCGAGGTGGTCGCGGTCCTCAATCAGGTAGTTGATGGTTTGCGCAACGCCTTTGCCCGGGATGATTGTGATCTTGGGCTTGAGCGACTTCTGCTGCTTGTTCATAAGCATGGGACCTCAGCGCACCTCCCTTGTGCAGATGGGATGGGGTAATCGACGCGCGAACCGTAGAACGATTCCCAGGCATGATCTCGGTTACGAGAATATGGGCCGCCCCTGATCAAGTCAATACAGCTTTCACCACTGACTCGACATGGTAGGTATGTGGAAACATATCGATCGGCATAACCACCTCGACCCGATAGCGGGCGCCCAGCCGCTTCAGATCCCGCGCCAGCGTGGCGGGGTTACAAGACACGTAGAGAAGCCGCGCCGGGGCCATATCCAGCAGCATGTCGATGACCTCCGCGGCACCGCTGCGCGGTGGGTCGATTACCGCCATGTCGAACGAATGGCCCTGCCGCAGGCGGCGCAGCGCTTGGTGGGCTGGCGCGTTGATGACCTCGAAGGACTTCAGTCCGAGGCGCTCGGCATTGGCGCGCGCGTCTTCAGCCGCCAGCCGGTGTTGTTCCACCGCCACCACCCGTGCCACGCGCCGCGCCAGAGGGATGCTGAGATTGCCGACGCCGGCATACATATCGAGCACTCGATCCGCCGGAGCCAAATCGCCCAGTTTCAGCACCGTGCCGACAAGGGTGCGGTTGGCAGCCGGATTGACCTGGGTGAAGGCGCCCGCCCGAGCCACCAGTGTGAGGTCGTCCTCGGGCTGAAGCGTAATCCGGTCATCGCCCCACACCTGACGCCAACTTCGACCGTGCATGACGATGCCGCGCGGGCCGGATGGCGGCTCGGCTGCCGCCATCCAGCCCGCCACCCGAGAGGCGTCATCGGCCACAATTGCCCCTTCAACTTCCATCACCAGAACGACGCCCGGTAAGCTTCCGTGCTCGATGACTTCGAGGCGACGCACTTTGCTGAGGAGGCCCGAGACTATGTCCTCCGCCTGATTGAGGGCGGCATTGAGCCCGGGAGTTCCAAGCAAGCAGTGGCCGACGGAAACCAGATCGTGCGAGCCGCCGGCAAAGAAACCGATGCGGCCGTTGTGGACGCGGAGAGTGAGTCGGTTGCGATAGCCGAATTCCTGCGGCGAAGCGATGATCGGCAGCGGCGTAACGCCGGAGAGCCCACCCGTACGTTCCAGATGGTCCCGGAGATTCTGCCCTTTCCATTGCAGCTGCGCCGGATAGCTCAGATGCTGCCAGGGACAGCCACCGCAACGCGGAAGATAGGGGCAGGGCGGTTGACGGCGCTCGGGCGCGGCACGCACGATTCGCTCCACGTCGGCGTAGGCAAATGATCGGTGGTCCTCGCGCACCCTGATGTCGACGTCTTCTCCGGGAGCGACGCCACGTACGAATACCGCCTTGCCGCTGAGACGCGCGACGCCGTGGGGGCCGTAGCTCATGCCGGTGACCCGTACGCACTCTGGCGGACTCGTGCTCGTCATCAGTTGAACATAGCAGAGGCTGTGATTGCGTCGAACCGTACACGCCCGCTAGACTGAACTCGATCGGAGGCTCGTCATGAAGGGCTTGGCCGAACGGAGTTGCGTGCCGTGCAAGGGTGGCGTCCCGCCGCTCGATGCCGCCGAGATCGCACCATTACTGGCGCAGCTCGACGGTTGGAAGGTGGTCGACAAACATCACCTCGAGAAGTGCTACTCTCGCGACGATTTCGCCCAAGCACTCCAGCTGGTGAACCGCATTGGTGCTATCGCGGAGGAGCAGGGCCACCACCCCGATCTCCTACTGGCCTGGGGCCGTGTCGAGGTCAAAATCTGGACGCACAAGGTCGGCGGTCTTACGGAGAGCGACTTCATCCTGGCCGCTAAGTGCGACGCAGCGTACGCCGCTGAGACTCGCTAGCCGGCTTGGGTGTCTCTTCTTGCCGCGAACTCGCTCGCGGAGCTGGCAGCCGCATCGTCACGCCGCCTTCAGGCCACGGTCACGGACTTAGCCAGCGATCTTGGTTTGTCGACATTCCGCCGCAGCGCGGTGGCGGTGAAATACGCCAACAGCTGGGCCAGGACCAGTGGCAGGAAAGGCGCGGTGAAATCGTGGCTGGAGGTGACGGCGATACGCTCGTCGAACGTCTCTTCGCCGTCGTTGACCGTGAGGCCAAAAACGAATCCGCCACGGGCCCGCACCTCCTCGACACTCGACATGGTCATGGCGTGCAGCTCGCCGCTTGCCGGCGGGGGCACAAACACCAGCGTGTAGAGCTTCTCATCGACCAGTGACAGCGTGCCATGCTTGAGGAAGCCGCCAGCCATGCCTTCAGCATGGACGTAGGTGACCTCTTTCATCTTCAGTGCCGCTTCCAGGGCAATAGGATAGTAGATGCCGCGGCCCAGAAACAGCCAGTTGGCGATGTGGGCGTGGCGGTAGGCGGCAACGCGGACCAGACCGGACTTTTCGTTCAAGATGGTCTCGATCTCGTCCGGCAGCGCCGCAAGGGCGGCTTCGTAGTCGCGCCGCAGGCCGGCCGGCAACACGCCTCGCCGCTCTCCCAGCTCGATAGCCAGACGCGCCAGCACAACCATTTGTACCAGAGCCGCCTTAGTGCTCACCACGCAGACCTCGGGACCGGAACCCTGCAGGATGACGCGATCGACCATGCGCGCAATCGACGAACCCACCACATTGACGATGGCGGCGGTCGCGGCGCCGCGCTCCTTGGCGTGGCGCAGGCTCATCAGCGTGTCGTAGGTTTCTCCCGATTGCGAGATCGCCAGCACCGCCGAGCGTGCGTCGCTCTTGTCGAGGTGGCGAAACTCGTCCGAGCTGATCGCCGCCACGTCCATGTCCGCCACCGAGGCAAGCAGATATTGGCCGAGCAGCGCCACGTAGTATGTCGTACCCACTCCAACCAGATACAGGCGGCGGGCCTCCATCATCATGTCCGCCACAGCCGCGATCTCGGCGGCGTCGATACACAAGGCGGTGCGCACCGCCTGCGGTTGCTCGTGGATCTCCTTGAGCATGTAGTGCGGATAGCCGCCCTTGCGCGACAGCTCGGCATCCCAGGGCACCACGGTGATCGACTTCTCGAGCACCTCACCGCTACGCAAGCTCTTGACGGAATAGCTGTCGCGCGCCACCACGCCGTATTCGCCGTCTTCCAGGATCACCGTGTTCTTGGTGTAGTCTATGAAGGCGTTGAAGTCCGAACCGACGTAGTTCGACTCGGTGCCCAGGCCGATTATCAGCGGGCTTTCGTTGCGGGCGCAGTAAATGCGTTCGGGATCGTGGGTGGTGATCATGGCAAGGGCGTAACTGCCCTGCAGTGCCTTGAGGGCGTTCACCAGCGCCCTTTCGGGATCTCCGCACTCGGAGAAGCACTGCTCGATCAGGTGCGCGATGATCTCGGTATCGGTCTCGGAGTGGAACCGGTGACCGGCACGCGCGAGCCCCTCGCGCAAGGCCTTGTAGTTGGCGATGATGCCGTTGTGGACTACGGCGAAATCGCCCTGGCAACTCTGGTGCGGGTGGGCGTTTTCGCGGGTCACCTTGCCGTGCGTCGCCCAGCGGGTATGAGCGATGCCTACCTGCGCCGCAACCTGGCGGATCTGCTCCTTGCCGTCCACCTCGTCGACGGTCCCGATCTCTTTGCGGATTGTGATGTGATGGTCTTCGAGAAAGGCGATGCCGCAGGAGTCGTAGCCGCGGTACTCCAGGTGGCGCACCCCTTCGTAGAGACGGTCGGCAATCGGATGGAAACTGACGACGCCGGCAATGCCACACATGGAAGACTACCTCGCGCCGACGGTGGCGTGATGCGGCACCTTGGTGGCCGGCATGAGCACCGTGCCGGCTGCCAGCGTATTCCCCGCACCGACCTTGACATCGTCGCCGACGAAAGCGCCCACCTTGGTCAGTCCCGAATCCACCTGCTCGCCACGCACGTCGACGACGACGTTCGACTCGTCGAGGTTGCCGTTCACCGTCATCGTGCCGGCCCCGAGATCGACATGCTCGCCGATGACGCTGTCGCCGACGAACGAGAGCCGGCCGATGCGCGAGTTGCCGAAGAGGACACAATTCTTGAGCTCCGCTCCGTATCCAATCGATGAAGAAGGTCCCATGGAGGAATAGGACCGCACCAGGGCATTGTTGCCGACGTAGCAGTTGCGGCCGATGTAGCACGGGCCGGCTAGCACGGCGCCGGCTTTCACCGTGGAGCCGCTTTCGATGCGCACCGGGCCGCAGATGGTCACGTTGCCTTCAATGGTCGCATGGCGCGAGATGATGGCCTCTTCCCAGGTGTCCATAACCATGCGGTTGGCCGCCAGGATGTCCCAGGGATACTCCACGTCGATCCATCCCTGCTCCCAGATGGACGCATTCAAACCCGGGCTGCGGATCAGGCTGGCAAACACTTTTTCCATGTCGCCGCCGCTCTGTTCCAGAACCGAGAAGACCTCAACAGGCAGGATGAAGATGCCGGCCAATACGTAGTTCCCCAGTCCCGCCGTGGCCGGCTTTTCCACGATGCGGTTGATGCGGGTGCCGCTCAGATAGACGTTACCGTAGCGTCCCGTCGGCGGCCCGGGCAGGCACACACAGGCAATCGGTCCCTTGAACGAATTGAAGGATTGCAGCGCCTGATGGAAGACGTTGGCGCTGGTGACGATGTCGCCGTAGACGAGGATGAAATACTCGCCCGGAATGAAGCGCCGGCGAGCATCCAGGATGGCACCGGCAATCCCGCCATGCGCCTTCTGCTCGAGATAGGTGATGTGCAGGCCCGCCCCCTGACCGTCGCCGAGGGTGGTCTTGACCTTCTCGCCGGTCTGTCCGAGCACCAGCGTGACGTCGGCCACTCCCACCTCGCGCAGATGCGCCAGGGTACGGCTGAGCAACGGGCCGTTCCCCACCACGGCCATAGCCTTGGGCCGGGTCGAGGAGAAGGGGACGAGGTTGCGGCCGGTGCCGCCGGTCAGGATCAATGCCTTCATGTCAAGCCTCACACAGACTACTATCTTCTCTCAATAGCAAACTTAATCAACCCCGCAGAAACCCCAGCCCGCCAGGGGCCAGGGCTGGGGCTGAGGCGAAGACTCAACCTTTCGGCCCGCCCAGCTTGAGCCTTACAAAGTGCCACCCACAGGCGTTCAGCGATAAAGCGACCATCGGCTACGTCAGCGGCTTGAGCAGTTCAGGCCGGTCCTCCCCAACTGCAGTAACATGGGTGTCTCCAAAGTACCACTCACCCTGGCGTGGGATCACCAGCTCTGTCGCGCCGTGTTGGCGGTGTTCGTGCGGGCCGTGCTCGCCTTCGAGCGGCGACGGGCGCGGCGCGCCAGGCGGCGTCGGTGGCGCGGTAACTGCTATTCAGCGCTTCGGGTCGGCACTGAATACAAATGTGCACTTCCATACCGTGGCCGTACAGGGGGTGTTTATCGAG
>Ga0214473_10000374_pt1 | contig 62142 bp, 45 predicted proteins | sample RVTome_7_FD_203509 | JGI IMG/M metagenome (GOLD analysis project Ga0214473, IMG submission 203509) | Soil microbial communities from uranium-contaminated site in the Upper Colorado River Basin, Wyoming, United States - RVT98D197 | ecosystem: Environmental > Terrestrial > Soil > Contaminated >... | reverse complement strand
CATGTCAGGCTCATTGGCCTCAGGTGGATTAGGCTTCACCTGCCCGATTCACCATGTCCGGTAACCACTTATTAAGATTGACCGTTCTGGTTATTTAGTTACTTGGTAAGATACAAGGTGGACCATCACGAAAATCCCCACTCCCCCTATGTCGCCTCCATGCGGAGCGAGTCCTCGAGCGTAGCATGGAGGTGGACCATCACGAAAATCCCCCTCCCCCTATGTCGCCTCCATGCGGAGCGAGTCCTCGAGCGTAGCATGGAGGTGGACCATCACGAAAATCCCCTGTATCGCCTCCATTGCTTATTTCAATTTCCCAAGCCTTTCTTTCAGCGTATCTATTGCCCGGATGTTCATCGGGTCGAGGCCGCGCCCAATTGCAAGATAGTATGATGCGAAATCGGCGGTCTGGAGGATGGAAAAAAGTCGGGCGAGAAATGTTTTTCCCTCACCCTTGATCTGATGCACCCACGCCGCATTTTTTTCAACAAGATCGATCGTGAAATCCTGCCTGAACTGCACCCGCGGATGATCGTCCTTGTCGCGAATGAATATTATCCCGCAGCGTTTTGTCGCAGGACCCGGTTGCCCGTACGCCACCACCTCGTTATGGTTCATCTCAGGAATAACCGACGCATGCGCCGGCCATTTCCCGTTCTCGTTCAACTGAGCGGCGAACCTCATTGCTGCCGGCATTGTCTGTTCGGACGCTACGATCACGGGAAATGTCCCCTGGATATCGTACGCGAGCCGCTTGGCGAAGTTTTTATCGAACGGGAGATCGCGCGTATAGCGGTTGAGACCCCGCTTCACCGACTGCACCGCGTCCCTGAGGGCATCGTTGAAAAATTCGAACCCCTCGAAACATTGGCTGAGCACATACAGTACCGCCGGGAGAAGGTGGGTCAGAGCAAGACGCGGGGCGGGATAGTCGCAGTCGAGTTTCAGATGCGGGACCCCGTGACGATTTGCCATTTCCGCGATAGCCCCGCCTGTCGATATCGCCACGACGTCGGCCTTGCGGTTGAATCCCTGCGAATAGCACCAGACAGCCTCTTCGGTGTTGCCAGAATAACTGACAACGATCAGTAACGTGCCCGGACCTACCCATGCGGGCAGCATGTATCCCCTTACAATAGTGCACGGCACCTTCAGGTCTCGTGCGGCGACCGACCATGCGAGGTCTCCCGCGATCGCGCTTCCACCCATCCCGCAGATAACGACATTGGTTATCTCGCGCGACGGAGTTATCTCCAAAGGTTGATTTTCAAAAAAGTATTTCCTCGCGATTTCAAGATTCTGGTCTGATTTTTCCAGCCAGCCGTAGACACCCGACGGGTCGTATGAGTACGTGGTCGGATCGTCGAGATCGAAAAATTCTTCGCGCATCCAGTTCATCTGACAACACCTCTTCTGACTGACAGAGTAACAGGCTATGTCCATGCTCTCAATATCAAATATATTCTTTCAATGGAATAAAAGGATAATTATATCGGGATGGATTAAAGGAACAAAGTCTTCAGAAGGCTGATAATCCCCAGCGTGAAAATCGCCGCCACAATCGTCCAGGTAAGCTTCCATTCCTTTTGTGTAAGCTCGAGCTTGTCGTAATTTCCGGCAATGAAAGCACCGCAGATGAACGGGAGCGCCGGAACTGGCATGTTAAACCTGAGCGATACAGCGATCGATAATCCCATCCCAAGAAGCACCAGCCCGACCGTTTTGTATACGGGTATACCGAACTTTCTGCATCCGGCGAGGAAAATCCCGACAAAAACCCAGTCGCCGAAACCGAATGTTGGGGTCGAGTAATTCGTTCCGGGCTGCGGGAAATTTACCAGGAGGAAATTGACAATCGGCGGCTGTACCCATGTCTCCGGCGAAATAACACCGGGGATCTTATCGTAATGTTCGACCACTTTCTGGCCGACCATCTTGCTCGGACCCATGAACACGCTCCAGATGTCGACCAGCGCGCCGAGGATCGCTACCGGGAGGAGATGTCCGGACTTTTCAAGCTCGCCAGCAAGCCAGAATCCAATGGCGAAAGTCCCGACCAGTAAAATTATCGAATTGAGCGCCTGGAACCAGCGAAAATCATAGTCCGACCTCGCAAGCATCATCGTGGCTGTCCACCAGGCCAGCGACGCCGTGATAAAAAATAAAGCGAGCCTGCGACTCAGGATATGGACCGACCACTCAAGGCAGGCAAGAACAGTCAGGATGACGCCGATGGCGATAAACGCAAAAAAATAACCGGTTTCGGTGGGGAAAGACCGCACCTGGCTCAAACCGAGGCATAAAATGTAAAAAATAAACCAGGCGATTGTATATGGATAAAAATGACGCTTGCGATTGGAATGCTCCACACCGGTCACTGGCCGCTCTCCACATTTACCGTGTTTCCGGAGCTATCGATTGTGACATCGAATCCGAGGCATTCGAGCGTCTGCAGAAGCGGGAAGTACATTCTATATTTGTACAGCCTCTCCGGAACACCGGATTGTATAATTTCATCGCCGCAGCGTATTTCCCCGGACGGAATATCCAGAATTACTGATTTATTGCGATAACGAATTTCCGTGGATGTGTCCGTGATTGTGAGATTGCATCCGAGATCGCCGAATCCGTCCGCCGTAACCCACACTTTTTCCTCGTAATATTCGTGCGGCGCGGAAAATGCGACCTTCAGGCCGGTATCGAGCGATACAGTGAGCGGGTCGTACTGGTAGACGAGAATCTCGCCGTCGAAAGTCAGTCCGACGATCTCGGTGAAGCCGTCGCCGTCGATGTCGCCGAGCACCATCTCATTAAGCAGCGGAAGCTCGACGGTCACGCTGACCACAAACCCCCCTTCTCCCTCGGTATAAACCTCGAGGTGATCGACCGGCCTTGACGGGTCGCTGACCGAAACGAGCAGGTCGAGAAGCGCGTCACGGTTGATATCCGCGAATCCGGCACGACCCGATTCGCCGGGTTCAACGGTGTTTCCGGAACCGTAATCTTCGACAAGCGACATCAGCTCTTTCAAATCCTCGCCGGTGAAGTCCTGGACGAGATAAATTTCCCCTTCATCGAGCCTCGCTATTTCGTTTTCAGTGAGCTTTACAAAACCGTTCTGAGACAGTTTATATAAATCCATTCCCGCCCATTCATCGACCGCCTCAACAGGCTGAAATGGAGCCGGTCCCATTATCATGGGTGAATTCCCGGAATTGCCGATCTGCTCGTTTGACGGAAGCGCGATGACCACGGTCTTGCAGCCAAGGCAGCCCTCGCCGAGCAGGTTCGTGAGCACAAGATGCCCCTCAGCGCCGGGCACGCGGTAATTCTCGATCTTGTCTGTTTCTTCGTAGAGGTACCCGTTGTACTGAATCGTGTGCAGTGTACCCGCCGAATCGAGCATCAGGACTTGCGCCCTCATTCCCGGGATTCCGTCGTGCAATATTTTGATGTCGACAATATTCCCGTCATCCAATATTGGATCCGATATCCAGATAGGGACGAATCCGGTCGGAGTGAAGTGGTAAACGTGGAATCCGCCCTCATCGTCGGCGATAACCAGTTCGTCCGCGCCGTCGCGATCGATATCGCCAAGGTCGAATGCGCCCCGGAAAAACGTGTATCCGCGCGCGAGGTTGCCGCGGTGTTCGAGGTACATCGTTCCCGCATTCACCGCACCTGCGGTTAAAAATAGTGTTACCGCGAAGAGTACGATAAACCCGGTTTTAGCTGTGTACGTAAAAATCTTCTTTCGCCTCGTTCATATACAAGAATTCAACAGAGATCAACTGGTCTCGTTTGTATCCTCACTGCCGAATGCGTCGAGTATCAGATCGACCACACCCTCGAGCGGAACCGTTTCCTGCTCGCCGGATGTCATGTCCTTGAGAATCGCTTCGCCCCTTGCAAGTTCATCGTCCCCAATGATCAAAGCGGCGACGGCGCTTAAGCTTGACGCCTGTCCGAGCTGATTTTTAAAAGACCTCTTGCCGTGATCGATGTGAACCATCAAGCCATTATTTCTCAGCCGATTCGCGACGGTTATACCGGACTTCAAAGCCTTGTCGCCAAGCGCGATTATCGCAAGGTCGCATGTGGGGTTGACCAGGTCCATAATGTCGGACCAGTCCATCGCCTCGGAGATCCTCTCAAGACCTGAGCCGAAGCCCATAGCGGGTGTATCGGGACCTCCGTACAATTTGACAAGACCGTCATAACGTCCCCCGCCCATCAAGCTCGACTGCTGCCCCGTGTCGCCCTCCATCATAATCTCAAAAACCGTATGAGTGTAATAGTCGAGACCTCGAACAAGCTTTTCGTCGACCGTAACATCGATTTCCTCGTCCATGAGGAGCGATTTCAGGTTCTCGAATCGATCGAGTGAATTTTTCGAGAGCGACTCGTGAATTTTCGGCGCGTTTTGGAGGACAGTATGACACTCCGGGACCTTGCAGTCGAACACGCGCATCGGGTTGTGCTCCGCGCGAAAATGGCAGTCGGGACAGAATTTGTCGTGATTCGAATCGATGAATTTTTTCAGGACTTCATTATATCCGTGACGGTCTTCGGCAGACCCGACACTGTTCACCGCGACATTGAGGTTCTCAAGTCCGAGCGCCTGAAGAAAATTCACGCCGAGGCTGATTACTTCGACGTCCGCTGTGACCGAGTCGGGTCCGAAAATCTCCGCTCCGGCCTGCGTATGCTCGCGGTAACGTCCCTTCTGCGGCCTTTGGTAACGAAACATCGAACCGATGTAATAGAGGCGGGTCTGCTGGGAAAAATTCCATCCAGCCTCGATGAGAGCACGCGCGACCCCGGGCGTCCCTTCCGGCCTCAGTGTCATGCTACGGCCCTTCTTGTCGGGGAAGGTGTACATTTCTTTGGAGACGATATCCGACGACTCCCCCTCCCCATGCGCGAACAGCTCGGTCGATTCGAACATGGGTGTTCGGACGGGCTGGTAGCCGTAATTTTCGGCGAGGTCGCGGAACATCGCCTCGACGTGGAGCAGCTTCACGCTCTCCGGCGGGAGGAAATCGAGAGTTCCCCTCGGTGCCTGGTATTTGTTTGACATATAAAATTACCTGCGATCTTTCTACAGACCCTATTTTACTACAAAACCCCGCCAAACTCTTGTTTTAAAGCGGGGTAATGATTTCGGTGTATTGGGGTACCTGGAGGGATTTGAACCCTCGACCTCCTGATCCACAGTCAGGCGCTCTAACCAGCTGAGCTACAGGTACCATGTGCCCCCAAAAAACGCCCGTCTGTGTATATCACCGTAATGGACGTTAGTCAAGGGAACTGCCTGCGTATTTAGATTCGATAAATAAGCCGAATTATTTACCCCCATGGAGAGCTCGGAAGCTAAAGATATAATCAAGCATCAGCAAACACAGCATTGATATTCTTTATAAGGTTCTTAACCTTTTCGACGACGAGAATGTCCGCAGCCTCAGCTAAATTCCGTTTTTCTTTAATTACGTCCCTCAAGTTCTTTGAAACCTCTAGCTTGTTAAAAGTTACTCCTTTATTTTTTAAATAATTCTCGATACGCTTTGCGAAGGTCTCCCCTGGTCCATGTTCAATTACTTCTGCTTTCACTCCGCTTAGCTCTGGGTGAATTGGAGAAACAGTTTGCAGGTAATATTTTTTTTCGAAAATGTCTTCAATGGACATCGCTTCATCGCCAGACTCTGTAATTTCTGAAAGAAGCTTTGCTTCACAAACTTTTCCTTCTTGGAGGCATGCAACATTATCATCAAATGATTGCTTTTTCCCCTTTCCCTCATTATCAGAATCTAATAACAGCAAAACATCCAATCTATTTACTGCCATGTAATGTGCTAATGTCTTTGCCTCCGAAGCACTCCCACCGCTGCAAACTAATATTCTACTGTCTAAACCATTTTCCCCGCTCCTTTCAAGGAGCAAGGAAAATTCTTTGATTAAAATATAATCTGATGGTCCCTCGACTACTAAATTCTTTTCTGCAAGCAAATAACTTGTCTCGTTTCCCATTCCCAAAGCTGCTTGCAGAAACATCTTATTATTGTAATCCTTTGAGAAAAAAGCTTCCTCGGATTTTACAATGGTCCCCTCTCCCTTAGTCATCTCAACAACTTTAATTGAAGAAGGGTTTGCAGTATCGACCAAAAACGGTGAATGCGTACTGTAAAAAACCGTAGTCCCAGAGGCAACTTCCTTTAATGCACCAAGGAGTACCTTTTGTTGTACCGGGTCTAGATGGAGGCCAGGTTCATCAATCAGGATTATTGGATTTATTCTATGAGAAAAAAATTGTTTTGAACCCATGAAGTATGTTTCTACATATGGGTATGATAAGATATTGAGCAACAATGATACAAAATTCCGCCATCCATATGGCATCTCATCAAACTCAAACCTACTATTATTAAATAGAGAATTTTCATCATTGACTAAAAATTCTATCCCGAGATAAAGGCCATTACCTAGAATTTTCGGCCTTCCTCCGAGTGCATTCCATCGGCGACATGCAATGCCATCAAGCATCCCAGCGGCTTTGTCAATTCTTAACTGCTTTTCTCTAGGACTAATTTGGCTTGATAAAATATACTCACTCGATAATTGAGATATGACTGATAACGATGGAAAAAAATCCATGTCTGTTTTAAGGACAGTTCGGCCATCACCAGTTGGCCTAGTAATCTCTCTGTTCTCAGGTACGCTATCGAAGGTCATTCGGCCTGAAAACGGACGCATTTCAGAGACATAGACAAAAAATGGCAAATGATCGTAAATAAATCCCCTAATTTTGCGATCAGTTTCGGGTATGTTTGAAAATGCTTGCCAAATATCAGAATATCTTCTATATGGTTCCTCAAAACCAGGCTTAGCTTGAGAAAATACGTGTGGCCTGCTCATCTTTTTGGAACTGGATCCAATAACGTCAGGTGGAGGTTTTTTGGGTGGAGCCTCCCATTTTAGGATTAGATTTCTTAAGCCATTTATATTAATTTCCTTACTAAACCGCTCAGCATGTAAAATGTCAGTGGTTAATTCGTGCTCTGTGATTCCATTTAACAAGGTATTCAAATCTCCCTTAAACCTCAATGCACTTTTTACGCTGTATTGGTCACCCGCAGTCATCCAAGTGTCATCAGGTTCTTGGGAAATACGTAAGAAACCATCGTGGTACCTGGTAATTTGATAAAGTGCACCAACATCTTCACTTTCTATTAGCTTTTTCAAATCATCGGTTTCGTTATCACTTAGCAGAAAAATTCCAGTAATAATAGACTTTCGATCTGTGTGCGAACCATAAATGCGGGGAAAATCTAAATCTGATATCCAATAATCTCCAAAATAGGGATTTAGTTTACTCAAGCCTTGCAGGATTGATGTTTTGCCACAGGAATTTTTCCCGACAAGGGTTGTAAGCTCCTCCACGTCGACCCAATCGGTATCCAGGATGCCTTTAAAATTCAATATTCTAAAAGATTTCAATCTCATTTGGGCTTTCCCCTCCCCCCCATCAATTCAACTTCGTGATACTCGGTTTCAGGTCCATCTTCTTGATCCAAACTGAATAATCATCCCATGTCATGTTCTCCGGACGCATGCCGCTTACCGCCACGATCAGCGATTGCAGCACATTCGTCCCGAAACTACGTCCGCCCATGCGGGGGGTCGTTGTGACAAGCGTTTCGACACCCCTTTCAGTCAGGAGCTTGACATCCTCCTCGGTTGTCGTGTTCGTGATGATCATCTTGCCCTTCATGTCCATCGGCATATACTTGCGGATGTAATGAAAGTCTCCCGCGACAATTTTCGCCCTCTGGAACTGTTCCGGGAAGCGAGGTTTGAACTCCTCCTGCTTTTTCCCGGTCGGGTAGAGCCATGAGAAGGGGAGTTTCGTCATGATCGGAAGCAATGTCGCGGCGACCATGTTGAGTTCCTTCAGCGACCTGATCGGCTTATTTATTTTCAGCGCGAAAAGGAGATCCCCATAGATCGTGTCGCAGCCGATCTCGTCGAGAGCCTCAGCCATGCCGATTCTGTCGACACCGCTCACCAGCAACGCGGGATCGCCCTTTTTTATCAATCCGTGAACATTCATTAAATCCTTTATAACCATACGTTCAAGCGTGTGCTTGATCTCGCCGCCGTCGACAACCGGCGACTTCACCGCGTTTTTGGCGATGTTCCATGCGTCCTTGATCCGATATTTTCTTTTCGAGCTCCAGAGATAAATATCCGTGCCGCCGATGCCGAAGCAGTCGATCTTGCCGTCGAGGTCATGGATGATCTGCCCGGCTTTTTTCATGTCACCGTCTGTGCCGGTACGTCCGACCTCGACCTGCTCGCCGAGGAATTCCCCCACGTAGGTTTTGTCGCGCGTGCTCGAACCGATACTTACGCTCAGTACTTTTTTCATCGCGTCATCTCCATTCCGACCTGCGTCGGTTGATCAATTTCTATTGAGTCTCTCCACTGTCCACTGGCGTGATTATCACGTTAAACTGCTCACCGTAGAGCAGAAAATCGGCCTTGTAAATGTCTATAAGAGCGACAATTTTTATCTCCGCGGGCAGCCCGACATCCTCAAGCTCGTCCGCAAGCTCTATCAATGTATCGATAGGCATCTGGAGCGCCTCGCCGGACGTGTATGGGACGATTCCTCCCTCATCGACAATGTAATCCTTGGCGTTCTCGAAAAACCGCGCAAGAACCGCCCTGTATGGGTCTATTACTCCTTCCAGGTCTCCAAAGACCGCTGAATAGATTACGCGTCCGGAACTGTAGACCAGATCGTTAGCCGTTACTTCAAGGCGGACCGGAACATCCATATACTCGACAACGTTTTCGTTGGCTTTAACGATCACCAGCACACTTTCCGTATCGAGCGCTCTGATTTGCTCGAGAGCGGCACTGTATGCTTCGATCTGTATGCCAATCTTGTTATGGAAAAGAACATAGTCGCCGGTTATCGGGTCCTGGTAAGTTTCAGGGATTCTGTTTACAGCGCCGCGCATGATTTCATAAATCGTCGTGCCGTCAAGATTCGTGTCAATAGGTATTACAATTAGCTGCTGACCTTCAGGGACCTTACCCGTACCCGATTCAAACGACACTACCTGGGCGGTTAAGACCGATATTTCCTGGCGAAGATTTGAAATTTGCGACGCCAGCGTTGAAATTTCGACATTGAGCGAATCGCGTTCAGATGTCATTGATTGTACTTCGTTATTAAGCTCCCCCGTCCTCGTTATAAGGACACTAAGGTCAGACTCTTTTCCGGCGACCTGTCTTTCCAAATCGGTTTTATCATCGGTTAACCCTTCCACCTGACCTTGTACACTTAGAAACTCAGTCTCCACGGTGCTCAGGCTCCCCTGAATCTCATCCAGTGCCGCGAGGTATTTTTCCTTGTCAGTTTGGAGTTGCACTAAAGCCTGTTCACGTTCCGACTGTGCCTGATCACGATCAGATTGTGCCTCGTCGCGCTCGGTTTTGATCTCATCGCGTTCGTTTGTCAACGTGATGATTTCAGCGAGCGTCTTGTCAAACTCGAACATCATCTGGCGGAACCTCTGGCTCATTAATGTCAAGCCGCCAATGGTCAGTGCCGTGATCAGAATGCCCGTAAAAATCGCGATAAGGAGGGACGTTCGTCGGGGACGAAGTCCGAACAGAGCGATGCGCTTTTTTCCGAGGACGCTGCCGAGGACGTCACCGGCCCATGCGACAAAGCCGGACACGATCAGGAGGATTATTATGAAAATTGCGCTGGTCATAACGAATGTCCCGGACACGGAAACAATACCACATGCCGAAACAAGTGCAACACATTATAAATCATCTATAAGTTCAATTTTATACGAAATATTAATCATTTTTTCCCAGCAGCTTGGATCCAAATTGCCGACGGGACGTCTGCGGACCAGCCAGCCAGAGGCTCGCGCTCCTGAAGAATGTAGTTATAAACAGATTTTGGTGGGTAAAAATGATTAATAACAACTATAAGAGTTTAGCCGAATTAGTCGAGCGCTTCACTCAGTTCGTCGGGTGTTAATGTCGATGTCCCGGGCTTATTGACTACAACCGATGCGGCTGCAGCGGCGATCCTGCATGAATCGACGGGATCCACGCCTTTCGCGTAGCACAGAGCCAATGTCGCAAGGACCGTATCCCCTGCGCCGGATACGTCGAATACCCTCGATGCCCTGGTTTTGATATGAATCGGATCGCTTTCTTTTCTATAGAACGACATCCCGTCCGGTCCACGGGTGATCAAAAGCGATACCGGTGAATATTCATACATGATTTTTGCCCCGGCGATGTCGCAGGATTTATCATCCACGATATCAACACCGCTCAGTTGGACCGACTCCCTGCAGTTCGGTTTCATCAGTGCGCATCCTCTGAAAAGGCTGGCATTCACTGGCTTGGGATCGACAAGAACGGGCTTTTGATGGAGCCTGGAAATATCGTGGACAGCACCCATGATGTCGGCGGTTATAAAACCCTTAGCGTAATCGGACACGGCAACCGCATCGACGGTCGGAAGGGCTTTCTCCAGGAACACGAGCGCTTTATTCAAAAACAAATCGCTGAAGACCAGTTTTTCCTCTTCATCGACACGCACGATCTGCTGGCCGGAAGCAACGATTCTGACCTTTCGTGTCGTGAGGAAATAGTCGTGCAATAAAATGCCGGACGAGTCGAAACCCAACTGATGAACGATGTCCATGAACCGCTCACCGGCCTCCTTGCGTCCGACAGCGCCCATGATTATCGGCACCCCGCCGAGGGCCGCTATGTTCATCGCGCAGTTAGCCGAACCGCCGAGCTTGTCCTCTCTTGCCTGGAGATGGACAACCGGTACGGGAGCCTCGGGGCTGATTCGGTCCGCGTTCCCGATGAGATATGTGTCGAGCATCAGGTCGCCGATTACGAGCACCCGCGCTCCATTAAAACCGTCAATATGTTTTTTTAATTCAGAATCCGGGGTCATAGAAGCACCAATTCAAGGGATTTAACCAAAGGAGAGTACCCCCCATTTATACATAAGTGCAACCAATTTATCATTTTTGTAACATTTCAGCCAAATTGGATTAGCACATGATGGGCGGCTGATGTTCCACAAAAAGACCTGAAATTGTGGCACATACACGCGGAGCCTGCGTAGCGTGTGTGTGTGTTTCTTATTTAAGCCCTTCAGGACGCGGACGGGACGACCACGGTCCAGCGGGCGGGACTCCCGCGCTCCTGCCGACGAGGACGTCAGCGTTACAGCTGACTGAAAGTCAGCGTTACAGCCGACTGACTGTAATTGTATTCATTCGGCAAGCAGGAGCGCTGAAAGGAGCGGGATTGTGATCTCATGATGTCCTGTAATGTGCGCACCATGACCTCCCGACTCAATCGCGCGCATCACCGGATTCAGGTTTGACCTGTAGTGCCTGATGAAATCGAGATTGTATCCGTCGAATTTTTCCAGCCTGCATCCCATATTCTGGCAGATCGCGATTGCCTTCTCTATAACAACCGGTAAAACTACCGCGCTGCCAAGGTTGATCATGACCCCGCCCTGAAGCTCCGAGACGCTTTGAGTGAAAATTTTAAAGTCACGGTAACTCGCGTCGCCGAGCGCAGCGCCATCCATCGATGGGTGTATATGATTGACATCTGTCCCGATCGCCACATGCACGGTAAACGGGACTTTATTCAGATAACATTGGACAGCCAGAGATGAGGAAGCATTCGGTGGATTTATGCCAATTAATTCTGAGCCGATCGCCTCGCCGAATCCGAGCCCTTCCGCCTTCGCCCGGTTCAATGCTGAATTGATGATCTCGCCAGTCTCTTTTGTGACCGCGAAATTCCCGTCCTGGATAGTCCCCGGCACATCCTCCGACGTGTGTCCGAAGCACGCGATCTCCACGTCATGCACAACACACGCCCCGTTCGTACCCAGATGGGTTATAAAACCGGCCTCCATCAAGGCAATCAGATGACGCGAAATTCCGACCTTCACGGAATGGGCGCCCATTGTCCATATCCGGGGAGTGCTATTCTCTCTCGCATTTTTCAAACTCTTTATCAAAGACCTGATTTCTGTGCCTGCGAGTATCCATGGAATGGAGTCGAGCAGCTTTTCGGCCTCACCCGTGGACAATTTTGCCGGGTCCGTGAAATCCGCGATCTTCACAAGGCTGTCCCTGTCCTCGATCGAGCTCAGGTTTGCCCCTGAAAAATCGAATTGTTTATATATGGATGGCATTTTCTGACTATTGCTCTTCCGGTATCAACGCAAGGTCGGTCGGAGTCGTGATGACCACTCCCGACGATCCCCCAATCACATCCATCGACGCGAATTCCTCGGCAAGGTTCAAAATCAACTCGTCACCCTCAAACTCAACTCCATCCCTTTGGACTTTCACACCGCCGGTTGCGCTGAGTATTCCGGACGGGTTGTCCCATGTGATTTCGCCGACCGAAAAATTCAATTTCGCATCCATCGCCCTGCCCTCGACATTGCCGGACAAGACAAGAAGTTCAGCCTCCGTATCATAAGTCCCGATATCGCCGGTAATTTCAAGTTTTTCGCCGGATTCGAACGAATATCGCGCCCTCGGACCGGACAGCTCCATCTTTCCGCCTTCCCTGCTGATGACACTTTCCATATATAATGTCCAATTGACCGACCCATCTGCGGAAACCTCATTAATAATGGGACGGTCGATCATCACCTCATGCCAGTCCGTATCCCCGTTATTTTCGGCAGGAAGCTGCCCTGTGGTAACCTGCTCGCGTCCGCTAACAATGAGCCAGCTACCATAGGTCAGAGCAATCAGGATGATCGACCAGAACACGGCGGGATAATATCTATCGAACATTCTGCGCATTATTTCTTTATTCACTTACACCAGGAGTCGAGTTGATCAGCAGCTCCGTAATCTGCATCCTCATGGCGCGGCTTTTCGCCAGAAGCGACGACGGCGACATGACAAAATCGTCGAAATCGTCGGGAATTGTACCATCCCAAACTTCCACCGTCACACCGGCGATATCATAATCCGCCTGGTCGAGAAAACTCAGCGCCCGTTCATAGCGGTCTGTCCGCTCAGGACTGCCCGCTTCGAAAAGTACATTCGCGCCAAGGAAAAATCCGAGCCCCCTCAGAGCTTTTGCCTCGGCATCGGCAGAATCCGATTCAAGGACAGCGTTCATTGAGCTTATTGAAGATTCAAAATAATAAAAAGCATCGTTGAGCAGATTAATATTCTTGCCGGCTATTTCGTATATGTAGTAACCGTCGAGCAACGCCTTTTTTGCGTCATCTTTTTCCTGAGTAAATTCGGTTTCCCCGGACGTCGAGGTATCGGTCGATACAGTCGCCTCCCAGCTCCTGATGACATAAAGAAGCTCGTTTTTTCGACCCTCCCAGGTTTTTCCTACACCTGAAGGCACATCATAAAGCTCGATGCGGGGGATTAATCCCTTCACCTTCTGCCTGGTCTGCGGGGAAACCCGCGACGGACCTTCCGGCGATGCAGCCGGATCGGACGTAACATCCTGAAGGAATTCCTTAGTCAGATTGAACAGGTCAGCGCGGTAGCTGACCTCGCTGTTTATTCGGCCCGATTGAAGAACCCAGGCGGGCGCGAGGTAGTCTTCGATGGCGCCGTCACCGGTCTCAGTATCCGTAAACAGCGGGTTATTTCCCCACTCGTTCAGAATGTCGTTTGCCTCCATGTACCAGAGGTCGCTGCCGGGTGTTTCCTCTTTCAAACCAGCCATCGCGTCCGACCATCGGGATTCGGTTACTCCATCGAGGTCAGCGAGGTACCTTGCGGGTACGATAAATCCGATATAGACGAGTCCCGCGATAACCAAGATTCCGGGCAGCACAAGCAGGATTACCGTCACCCACGGAAATTTCCGGCCCGGGACTTTCATTGTTGTTTTTGCTATTAAAGGAAACTCGGTTGACTCGCCGGACTCGGTGAATGCTCCGACATGCCCTCCCGCTCCCCTGAATTCGAGTACGGTGTCGCCGATCTTGATCCTGTCGGATGCGTAGATTTCTTCCCTTTCAATGCTTTCACCGTTCAGGAAGGTTTGTCCGTCCGTGTCGGCATCATATAAAACCCAGCCCGTTTCTTCGCGCGTGATCCAGGCATGCTGTGACGCCACTTTATCATCCTTATTTAAAAGGATGTCGCCGATCGCGCGTCCGATTGTGGTAACTGTCGGAAGCAGCCTGAATTTCAACCCCTCGTGCGGTCCCGCGACAGCAACCAGCACCGGTTCATGTCCGGCATCCTCGCCACGCTCCCGTTTCGCGATCCTTGGGATTTCCTCCAGGATCGATTTCGCCGCGACGACAACATCCGACATGGACTGGTAGCGGTAGTCGGGGTTCTTGGCTATCAACCTGAAAACCAGCGATTCGAGGATGATCGGGACCTTGGGATTCATATCCCGGATGGGTTTCGGCTGGTCATTTATTACCTTATAAATAATCTGCGCGAGATTGTCTCCGGAAAAAGGCGGAATGCCCGCGAGGATTTCATAAGCAACACAACCAAGGGAGAAGATGTCGCTGCGGGGATCCACGTCTGAACCCGTTATCTGTTCCGGAGCCATGTAACCGGGCGTGCCAACAATGGATGTGTCGTCGGATGTAACGGTCACTTTTGATAGAAACCCAGCAACCCCGAAATCCGTGACACGGACTTTGCCGTCGCCGGTCAGAAATATATTTCCGGGCGACAAGTCCCTGTGGACTACTCCCTGTCTATGCGCGAAATCGAGCGCGTCGGCCAACTGCGCGATGATGTCGGCAGCCTCATCCGGCTGAAATTTTCGCCCGGACTTGAGAGCCTCATCGATTGTGACGCCTTCGATCAGTTCATAGGCGATGTAAAGCGTTTCCTCATCCAGCCCACAGTCCAGGGCCTTCACTATTCCGGGATGGTTGAGCGTCTCGGCAGCCTTCGCCTCCGACTTGAACCTCCGGATGAATTCCTCCTCCTCTTTAGCATCGAGATGTCCGGGAAGCACGAGTTTCTTGAGCGCGACTGTGGTCCCGTCATCGACCTTCACGGCCCGGAACACTACGCCGGTAGCGCCCTTGCCCAGTTCAGAAATTATCCTGTATCTTTTCATAGGGTAAATTCGCGTAAGGGGGGTACATCTATTTTATTTAAACGACCCCGAAACTGTCCAGTAGGTTCTCGGATTTTTCCCGTTTCATTGACTCCGCGTCGGATTCTTCCTGTCCTTCCTGATGGGTGTCGGACAGGTTCAGCTTCCTTATCTCGTCGGACGTGTCCTGTATTTTTCTGGTGATCCTGTCGATCTTATCAAATTCCATTTCCAGAATGACTAAAAGGCCCGCGTCGCTGATTTGTCCGGACTTCCTCATCTCGTTCACTTTCTGCCCGAGGGCGCTGTAATAGTCGCGGCGTTCGCGGTCCAGGCCGGACAGCTCTATGCGCATGCGAGTCACAGCAGCGGCACGTTTCCCGGAGACGGTGATTTTCTGGTAAAGGTCTGCAAGCGATTTGGTCATTTCATCGAATTTATTCATTTCGGATTGCCGCTACATTATATCATCGATTGCATGGCCTGGGTTCTTGATAAGGGGCGCGCGTTAATTCTGCATCTTTTCGCGGTGACAGGCACTCCGATTTCGCCTGTCAAGCTTAGTGATTAATTGAAGTTAGGCGAAAGGCGAAATCGGTGTGCCAGTCCCCGCTTCATGTCCGTTACTGTAAAATATACACAACCTTGGCGCGGATTAGTAATGTAATGAAACTTCCGCCTTGATATTGGACTTTATTGGTTTTAAAATACCTCCCCTTATGCCACTCTACAACGAGCAGCAGGTAAGGCTCATTCGGCAGTCGTGCGATATCCTCAACAAGGTTGAGGAGCGCCTCAAAACCATTATCCGTGAGGGAGTCACGACAGCCGAGATCGACCGTGTCGCCGAAGAGATGATCCTGAAGCGCGGAGCTTTTCCCGCTTTTAAAGGCGTGAAGGGCGACCCCGACTATCCGGCGACATGCTGTATATCGATAAACGACGAAATCGTGCACGGAATCCCCGGACCTCGTCGAATAAAAAATGGGGACATCGTGTCGATCGACTGCGGGGCGAGGTATAAGGGGTATTATTCGGACGCCGCGTTTACCATCGCAATCGGAAACGTGGCCGATGTCGCCATCAGGCTCATGGACGCCACACGTAACGCAAACTGGGCCGGCGCGAAAATGGCTGTCCCTGGAAATCACATCGGAGACATTTCAGCCGCTATTCAGAACACAGCCGAATCCGCGGGTTTCAGCGTTGTAAGGCACCTTTACGGTCACGGGGTCGGAGCAAGCCTGCACGAGGATCCCGCGATTTACAATTACGGCAAACCAGGCACAGGTAAATTGATCGAACCGGGCATGATGCTTGCTATCGAGACAATGGTCTGTGAAGGCGATTACACTATTGTCACTCTCGACGATAACTGGACTGTGGTAACCGCGGACGGGGGATTGTCGGCGCATTATGAGGATCAATATTACGTAACTGAGAAGGGTCCCGAGAACCTCACAAGAATAAATATTGAGGGAACACCACTTCTGAGAGCTTAACCGATCATTGCAGAATCTCCGGTTGCGATGTGCTCAGATTCTTTTCCAAGGCTGGAGTGTCCACGCCGCTGCCAAGATTAATGATCACATGGTCCGGAACTCCGTCGTCGTTAATGTCCAAACCATCGGTCTGCCTGGCTCCATACCCCAGGAGGTTGTAACCAATCACTTCCCCTGAAACAATTACAGGCACATAAGTGAAGTTTCCTTCGAAGTTGGGATCACCAAAATCAACTTCCTGCATCTGACCCCTGGAGAAGGGATTAATCGGAAACGAAGTAAGGTAATCGCTTTTTATGAGATCGTTGATCTCACCTGGATACCGATCGCCATGATCAATACCATATCGTTCCAGAGTTATTTGAATGGTGTGCAGATTCGCTTTGACTTGTGCTTCGGCAGCCTTATCAGGGGACTTGAATACGGATGGAAAAGCGACCATCACCATGATAAGCGCAACAAGGAATCCCGGAAGGCCGATTCCTTTTACAGTCATAGCGTCGGGCCGCTTGGAGTTGAAATAACTAACGATCGCAAAGATAAGTGGAACCAGAATGAAGACACAAGCGCTAATCCCCCAGACTTTCAACAAGAGCTCAAATTGCCCAACATAAGACAGGGGTAAATTCAATTCGGGACGTAAAGGCATCCAATATTGGGCGAGATACATAAGACAGAAAGTAAGGAACCAATAAATGATGAAACTCAGCAAAAAGGAATTAGGCGATTTCGACCTCACTGATACGACAATGGTCAGTACCAGCGAAACGAGCAGGGTGAGGATAAAAGCTAAGAGAAATGTCTGCGCGAAGTCCATCAGTTATATTTTACCACTTAAAAATCCCTTACAACCCAGCGTTCCTGTTTCACACGGGACCTGAAGCTGCTCAGATCTGGCATCGATTGCGCAATATCGATAAAAAGCATCGCGAGCATCTCGGGATCATGACGTATTACATGCGGATAACCGCGCTCCTGATCGTAATGAACCCTGTCGACCCCATTGATAAATGTCCGGCTGACAATGTCACCGCGGACGATTCGTTTTGAGTCCCCGAGATCATCGACCACAGGTACAAATCCCTTTTGAGCATAAAGATCCATCGCTTCATGGGGCAGTCCCGCGTCATGCACGAGGTAATAATTAATTTCACGTCCCAGCATTTTTTCAAGGACTATAAGATGATCATTCGCGGTCATGCCGTCCGTTACTCCCGGCTGAGTAAGTACATTCTGAATCCCGATAATTATCGCCTTGCTCTTCTGTATGGCTTCCCGGACTCCTGTAGTGGCAAGAATCGAGCCGATGCCGAGCCAGAGCGTCCCGGGGCATAATAAAATAAGGTTTGCCGATTCCAGCGCCATCAGGGCATTGGCGTTTGTCTCCATTTCGGGATTGTGATGGACACCGACAATAGGAATATCGCGGTTCTCGCGGTTGATCGCTTCCCATTCGCCCTCGATCTCGGTTTGATCGGCCAGTTCAGCCACGATCTGGCAATCGTCATCGGAAATGGGAATGATATGGATATTGAGCCCGAGCGCCTGAGTGAGACGACATGTCGCGTAATACAGGCTGCCGCTTTCATCGAGAAGGGCAGTTATGAGCAGGTTTCCCATACTGATCCCGGTCAATCTTCCTGTCTCGAACCTGTGACGTACGAGTTGTCCCCAGACCGTCTCGCCAGTGAGCGCGGCTATCACGGTTTTGACATCGCCCATCGACGGAACATGCAATTCCCGTCTCAGCGCGCCGGAATGTCCGCCGTTATCGGTCACACCGACTAGTGTGGTAATGCGGTCCAGGTCGGTGATCTTGCGTAGCGCCTGAAGGACCACCCCCTGTCCTGTTCCGTTTCCGATTGTGACGATGTCGTTATACTTCATGACTTACTATCACGTCTGCTTGACAGATTTTACAGTGGAATGGGAATTGTACTCCGGTTTGGGTAGGTGTCAAATTATTTAGGTCTAACCAAGTTACCTGCTTGTTTGTATGGGTTTGATAAAACGCGGACGGGACGTCCACGAGACTGCCGTCGGGACGACCGCGCTACTGCCGACTGCTGGTACGCGTATGTTATTCAACCGTTACGCTCTTCGCCAAATTTCTCGGTTGGTCGACATCGCAGCCACGATGCACAGCTATATGATACGCAAGCTGCTGGAGCGGAACTGTCAGAAGTATCGGCGACAGGACCTCGCTGACTTTCGGGACATGAAAAACATGGTCGGCAATTTTTCCGATCACTTCGTCGCCCTCATCCGCGATCGCTATAACCTCCCCGTCACGAGCTTTTACTTCCATCAGGTTTGACAGAGTCTTCTCATAGACGCTGTTATGGGTGATGAGCGTGACCACGGGCATATCGCTCGATATCAGGGCGATCGGACCGTGCTTCATTTCGCCTGCCGGATACCCCTCGGCATGGATGTAACTGATTTCCTTCAGCTTCAACGCACCCTCGAGTGCGATCGGATAATTTATTCCTCTCCCGAGATAAAGAAAATCTTCCTTGTTTCGATAATGACGCGAGAATCCCTTCATCACATCGTCATTTTTCAAAACCGTTCTCACGTGCTGCGGGATTTCCATCAGGTCCCGGAGTATCAGACGGCATTGGTCTTTCGAAACCTTCCCGCTGCGTCTTCCGATATGGAGGGCAAGTAGCACAAGTACAGCGAGTTGCGCGGTAAAAGCCTTTGTGCTTGCGACCCCGATCTCAGGTCCGCAGTGAGTGTATATAACAGCATCCGATTCCCTGGTGACACTGCTCCCAACGACATTTACGATACTAAGAACTCTCCCGTGTTTTTCTTTGGCTGTTCGGATTGCGCCGAGGGTGTCCGCAGTTTCGCCGGATTGGGAAATCGGCACGACAAGCGTTTTCTCATCGATTTTCGGGTCACGGTACCTAAGTTCGCTCCCGTAATCGACCTCGACCCTGAGGTCGCTGAATTTTTCGACAAGGTACTTCCCGACCAGGCACGCGTGCCATGCTGTCCCGCATCCTGTCATCAAGACATGATTGAAATTCTTAAAATTTTTCTTCGCGATTTCTTCAATCTCGTCCAGAACGATGTCGCCCTCTTCCAGATTGAAACGTCCGAGGATCGTGTCCCTCAGCGTTTCAGGCTGCTGGAAAATTTCCTTCTGCATGAAGTGATTGAACCCGCCCTTCTGAGCCTGGATCGGGTTCCACGTTATGTGCGTGATTGTTTTCTCTATTGGGTTACCGCTGAAATCGGTCAGTTCGACTCCGCTTTCTGTTAAAATCGCCATCTCGCCGTCGTCGAGGAAATACACATCCTTCGTGTGGTCGAGGATGGCCGAAATGTCGCTCGCGGCGATAGTTCCCGGATAGCTCCCGTTGTTATTCTCCTGGCACTGACCGACGATCATTGGGGGGCCCATCCGTACAGCGACGAGTTTACGGTCCTCCCACGATGAAACGACGAGCGCGAAAGCTCCTCTCAGTTCGGCAATCGCCTTGCGGGTTGCGGAAGCAAGATCACCTTCGAAATATTCAGCTATCAGGTGAGGAATGACCTCGGTGTCCGTCTGGCTCGAAAAGACATGTCCCTTCCTTTTTAGTTTTTCCTTCAGATCGAGGAAGTTCTCAATGATTCCATTCTGCACGACTACGATGCGATTTTTATCGTCACGGTGCGGATGCGCATTTTCCTCCGATGGAACGCCGTGCGTCGCCCAGCGAGTGTGTCCGACACCTATCGTCATATCAAAGGTCGTGTTGTCTGCGTCGAGGAGTTTTTCGAGGTCTTTGATTTTTCCCTGTGCGCGTCTGACAATAAACTCTTTATCGCCCAGAAGCGCGATCCCGGCTGAGTCGTAGCCGCGGTACTCCATTCTTTTAAGGCCTTCCATAATTAACGGAACCGCTGGATGCGAGCCGATGTAGCCGATAATTCCACACATGTTTTATTTCTGCCTCACGATGTCCGGTCAATTTGCCGCGAACCGACCCACCATAAATGGTGGGGTACCGGAAATATAAAATGAACCGACCCACCATAAATGGTGGGGTACCGGAATGTATCCGATAATGCAATTTTCGGGACAAAAACAGATTCCGGGGGAATTAAATCATATTTATCTTCTAAATCATACCGGGAGCAACCCGGCTTTAGAATGAGACCATTTCGAATTCCCGCATGTCGAGAACAATTTCATACATCCGTACATTGGCATAGACCCAGTGCGTATAATTTCTCGTCTCCCAAAGCGGGATGGAGTTGATGAATAAATCCTCGCTGCGCGTGGGAAGTTCCGCGCGGTACCTTTTCCACCGTCCCGGTCCGGCATTATAAGCCGAGAGGATGTCCAGCAGGTTGCCGCCCTGCACCTCACTTCGGAGATAGTCGAAATACCATGCCGCATAATCCGTGTTAAGCGACGGATCGTATAAGGTGGAAGGATCGAATGTCGCAAGCCCGCGACGGTCCGCGATAAACCTGCCGGTACCCGGCATTATCTGAATCAATCCGCACGCGCCTGCCAGCGATGTCGCGCGGGGATTAAAGCATGACTCCTGACGCATCGCGCCCCAGAGCCATGTCGGTTGAATATCGTGAGCAAGAGCGGCAGCCCTGACCTCGGCGTCGAAGGGGGTCGGATAACATGCAAGAAGGATTTTCCGTTGTCGAGCCGGTGTGATGAAAGCCTGGTCTCCTACCCATGCCGCATCGCGAAGGCTTACGACCGACATACGGATATCGTCCTGCTCCATCCTCGTCAACGCAAGCCCGCACTGCGCGCCTTTCAGACCTTCATCGAGAGCCGCTTGAAACTCGCTTTCCGCAAGATCCAGCGTCCCCGCGTCATAAAGCTCCCACGCTTTGGCGAGCGATCCGCTGTAATTGCTTGCCAGATTTGTATCGAATGTGAATGGGTCGAGCGCTGAATTTTGAACATATACAAAGCCGCCTTCCTCCCGAGCCCTGATTCCCCAATAGTCCCACGGAACTCGCGATGCAAGTAAGGCATAAGCGTCCCGGGACCCATTTGTATCTCCAAGACCCTCAAGAGCCTGAGCGAGCCAGAATTCAGCTTCCGCCGCAGCTTTACTGTCCGGAAACGCCTCGATACACCTCTCCGCATATCCCTTAGCCGACTGATATTGACGTTCCCTGATTCCCAGATACGCGAGCATGACCATCGCGTCCGGAGTTTCCTCGCTCGATGGATATTCATCGACTACATATCTGCATGCTTCGCGGGTGGTGTCGAGGTCCGCAAGCTCGAAAAACTTGTCGTAGAGTATCTCGGCAGCCTGCGGCGCAAGCTCGCCTCTGCCCCTCGCAACCCGCCAGTACGTCTCTTTGGCAAGATCCGGTTTTTCGAGTCTCAGGTAAGCGTAGCCTTTTCGAATGCCGGCGCGATCCGCCCATACGGTCCCGGGACCGGCGGCGATGGCCTGATCGGCAAGGTCGATGCATTCGTAATAATGTCCGAGGTCGTATTCGCATCGACACGCCCCGTGATACGCCTGCGCGCGCTCCGCAGAGGTCAGATTTCCACTGCTGGCAAGAGCGGTGAGCATTTCGAAGGCGTCTGATTTATGCGTGACGATTGCATTATATGCGACAACCAGCCTGTCTGTATCGGTCAGGGAATCTGTTGAGTAGACACCGCCAAAAAACATGTCGATTGAATCCACGGCCTCATCGCTGTCGGGAAAATCCCTCAGAATCTGAATTCGTTTGGATGCACCGTTCCCGAAATCGAACTCACCCTCGTAAATTTCCGCCCATTTTCTCAGGATTTTCGGCGTAAATTCTCCCGATGGATACGAATCGAGCGCCTTTTCACATTCGGAAATTGCGTCCTCAAGACGTTCAATGTCCCTCAGAATATTTATTTTTTCGATAAACGCGAGGGGAGCCAGTCTGCTCGACGGATAATCTCTGAGAAACTTGTCGAATGCGTCAAGAGCCGCGTCCTCGGTTCCTGAAATTATCAAAGAACGGGCGTAGTTGTATTCGACATAATCTTTCAACGGAGCATATTGCGCAAGCTCTTCAGCGAAAATCGGCTGTGCCTCCGCCTTACGTCCCTCCCTCAAAAGCAGGAAGCCTTTTAGAAATAGCGCGCGAAATTTCGGGATGCCGTCAAACCGTGTAGCGATATCGTCAAGGAGAATATAAATGGGAGGGTATTTCTCGGCAGGCGATGTCGATGTCTCGGCCTTGTGCAGAAGCGCCCTGATTTCGTCAGTCTTCATCTGAAGCTCATCGATGGTACGGCGGATATCCCCCCATTCCTCGGAACCGCCCTGATGATTGAGGTCCCATTCCAGAAGAGCGCCTTCGAGATGACCGAAAGTAATATACGCGCGCGCGCGGTCAAGATGAGCCTTCTCATCATCGGGATTTGCGGCTATTTGAGCGTTTGCGTCATCGAGCGTCCTTTCCGCTTGTTGAAGGGCAGCATTACCACCGAAAATCGATCCCCTGTCTCCAAGCCAGCCCTGGACACGGGGCAGGAATGTAGCTGCCGAAATCAATACAACTATCAATAAAATTCCAGCCCCAACAAAAATGCGCCATATCGGACGCGTGGGGGCGGATAAGTCCTGTTCAACCTGATGCAAATCCATCACTCCCCGAGAAGTTCCTTTCTGCGGTCTTTTATCCGCTCTTCCTTCTGCCTGTCCTCCATCCCGAGCATTTTTATAATTTCCTCAATAGGATGCAGTTGAATCGTCTCGAATGAAATTTCCATGCGTTCAAGTACGGTCCGGGCGACAGTGTTCTCGACCTCTTTCGCGTCGTGACCGTCCTTCACAGTTAGATGAAGGTTGACCACATCGAGTTCATGCGGGTCGTTGTTCCTTTTTGTGATTTCGATCTGCCATTCCAGTATGCCTACCGCATCGTTCAGGATCGGAAAAAATTCGTTGAAGTCGACAAGTGTGCCCTTTACTTTCGATAACTGAATCTCGCTGTGGTCCGACAACCTCGTTATGTTCGTCGACAGCCTGGGGACGGTCCGTCCGCACGCCTCGCATTTTTTTATGGTGATCCCGCCCTTCGCGTAATCGCCCGTACGATACCGTAGGACGACGCTTCCCCTCCAGTCGAGCGATGTAATGACAATTTCGCCGGATTCATCGTCCCCGACCCGCTCGCCCGTGTCCGGATCGATAATTTCAAAGATATGCATGTCGGGATAAATGTGATACCGGGTGGTTTCATCGATTGAATTTTCGGTCGGGCACTCTATCCATGCCACTCTTGCTTCAGTAAAACCATAAGTCGAGAGAATCGCGGGGTCCTTTGCGCCCATCGATGTCAGCAGCTCGTAGAGCCTTTGTTTTAAGCCCTTTGTCACGCGTTCGGCTCCAAGACAGATGAGCCGGACTCTCGACATATCCACCCCGCGCTCGGCTGCAATTCTCAACAGGTGATAAACATAGCCTGGAACCCCAACAATTATTGTCGCGTTCAGGCTTTCGATCATCTTGATTATTCTGTCGGTGCCCAGCACCTTCCCGCCGCCGGTATGGAACAACGGCGTGCCTGTCTCGATACCTCCCTGATACACAATCCAGAAAGCAAGATGAGGAGCGTAAGGGAAAATACTCACGACAAAATCTTTTGCCCTCTTGATACCGCCGATGTCGAAAAGCCTTCGCCCGGCCTCCTTGAGGAACTCGATATCGTGCGCGCTGTACAGAAAAGGGGTTGGCAGAGCGGTCCTGCCTGTGGTCGCGATGAAGAAAATCGGAAGATATTCGTCCAGGACCTGGTCGGAGATTTCACGTCCGGTCAGGAGCTTATTTTTTACCAGTGAAATTTTTTTCCCAAGGCTTATCGATGATGCATAGCGCTTGGGATCGGGCTGCAGAACGAACTTGCGGGGCTGTCCGGGACTTTCCTTAGACGGAGCTATATTCGACTTTGTCGTAAACGGGATTTTTCGGAGATCGTCGACAGTCCGGATGTCGTCCGCGGTAAGGTTTTCCTTTTTAAAAAGCTCAATATAGTAAGGTGAGTATTTCAAAACCTGTGTCTTGAGAAAATTATGGAGCAACGCGCCCTGGCGCTTACCTATTTCCGATTCCGACAGGTGGTCCCAGTCTTTCCAAAACATAAGATGAATTTCCTTTAAGCGTGAGTGTTCTTCAGGCGGTGACAGGCACCCCGATTTCGCCTGCCGAGCTTTGTAATAAAGTGAAGATAATCGTCAGGCGAAATCGGTGTGCCAGTCCCCGCTTCATTTCCGTCAATGTAAAGTATGCACAACTTTTGCGCGGCTTATTAATAATATTCAGTGTCGTAGAGATCGGTGATGACAACCTTCTTTTCCCTGATCCCGTCCGTAGTGTAATAATTTACATCGATCTCGAACCCGAACTCGTCCAGGACGATAAATCCGCTGTCGAGGCGTCCCAGAATGCCGAGATATCGAGAGTCGAAACCAAGACGGAATTGAAGATTGTCATTACTGACCTCGTCTCCATTTTCTGTATCGAAAAGGAAAACCTCTGAGTGGCCCCCATCATTGAAACCGCTCCCGAGAACGATCAGGTTGTCGCTGCCGTCTAAGACCATGGTCGTCAGGTCAAGACCCTTGCGCCATTCGTCATTGATGCCCCCTGAATTATCCCCCCAATCCATTATCCATTTGCCGGACGAGTCGAATTTAAAGACCCCGTACGAGTACGCTCTGTTGAAGTCGAACTGATCGTAACTGTCCACGATGTAAATATTTTCCGATGAGTCCATCACCATGCGCTGGGGACGAACAGGGTAATATTCCTGGGCTCCGATGAACTCAGAAACATTCGAGCCGTCTGGCGAAATCACATAAACATACCTGTACCCCTGGTCGAGCACGAGCAGCGACCCGTCCGACCTGACATGCAGGTCCACCGGAACGCTGAAGAAGAAGTGAAGACGCCCTCCTCCGCGATTCCAGTCGAGCGAGGTTTCTCCCTCCTCGAAACTGTCTTCGCTTCCGGTGTCGGGCTGTGAATTGTCCGAGCCGAGCGCATCGCTCAATGATGTCAAGTCGGACTGCGCGATCGTCCCCTCACGCTGGCCCCAGTCGACATCCAACTCACCGGACGGCGCGTGTTTGTAAACATAGAACCCGCCGAGTGCGCCGCCATATTCCAAAGTGTAGATAGACCCATTTTTATCGACAGTCACCAGCGCGGGGTGTATCGCGCAACACGATTCATAGCGGTCCTGGACAAAATCCCTGTCGGATTTCCCGTCGGCGTTAAACCGCCTGAGAATATTCGGGCTGTTGTGCCACGAATTCGAGATCAAAAGCAAATCGCCGGTTGTCGGATCGAGGTCCCCATGCGCGACAAAGAGGGCTCTCTGCGGGCCGAAGCCGCTGTCGAACTGCTGTCCCGACGCGGTGCCTCCAAGACTGAGCAGCGGCACGAGCGCCGAAATAATAATCGCGTTTACAATAATACTTTTTTTCACCTGTGCTCTCCGAGTATTCGTTTCTTCTCACCCATCCGCTATCACTCTATTATTGAATGTTTCAGGATTTCAAAAGTTCACGCGCGATCAGGTTTCGCTGAATTTCATTGGTGCCCTCGAATATCTGCGTGACCTTGCTGTACCTCATCAGCCTCTCGACATTGTACTCGCGAGAATACCCGTAACCGCCCATGATCTGAACCGCTTCCGAGCAGACCTGAAGGGAAACATCGGTCGCGAAATATTTTGCCTGGCTTGCTTCTTTGATCGGATCCGATGACATGTCCGATCCCGCGACTTCCTTAAGAAATGCGGCTTTTAAGTAAAGCATACGTCCGGCCTGGATCATGGTGTCCATCTCCGCGAGTTTCCACTGGATTCCCTGGAACTCGCAGATCGGAACTTCAAACTGGATCCTCTTTTTCGAATACGCGAGGGCCTCATCGAAAGCCCGTTGCGACACTCCTGTCGCGTTCGCGGCAATACCGATACGTCCGCCGCTCAGGCTGTTCAACGCGACCCTCAGTCCCTTGCCTTCCTCGCCCAGCACGTTCTCATTCGGAATGAAGCAGTCGCGCAGATGAACCTGGCATACCGCGGTACCGTTCCCACCCATCTTCGGTTCTTTTTTGCCGATTTCAAGCCCCGGTGCGCCTTTTTCTATAATAAATGTGGTAATTCCACGTTTGCCCAGCTTTGGATCCAGAGTCGCGAAAAGTACGAACAGGTCGGCGACATCGGCGTTTGTGGTCCAGGCCTTAGTGCCGTTGAGGACATATCCTGCATCCGTTTTTGTCGCCAGGCACTTCAATCCGGCGGCATCGGAGCCATAATCGGGTTCCGAAAGCGCGAATGCGGTAAGGTAATCGCCTGTCGTGCATTTCTGAAGATAGCGCGATTTCTGGTCGTCGGTTCCAAAATATAAAATCGAGTTCACCGACATCGAATGCACTGTCATCGTCAGTCCGATATTGAAATCGCCACGGCTGATCTCCTCGACACACATCGCGTAACCGAGGTAGCCGAGATCCGTTCCCCCATATTCCTCGGGAAGCAACAATCCGAGCAGGCCCAGTTCGCCAAGCAGCTTGAAATTCTCCCAGCTGAAAACCCCGGATTCGTCAATCTCGTTCATTCGGGGAGCGAGCTGTTTGTCAACAACCTGTTTGACGAGCTCCAGGATCTCCTTTTCGGTATCAGAAAGTGTAAAATCCATTTAATAAATTTCCTCCGGATCTATTTATTAGTCCGCTCGGATAGCAGCTACCCAACGCTTCCGCTCCGGGCTAGCTGCTACCGAGATACGCATAAATATTACATGCAATATGCGCGACTTAATACCTGTAAAACAAAGGTTTAAATCACAAGACTCCGGCCGGTCATAATGTCCGGCTTTGATATGTTCATCAAATAGAGAATCGTCGGCGCGACATCCTTAAGCGCCCCGACATCCTCCCGCAACTTGACGTGCTTGTTCAAAACGTAAAACGGCACCATGTTTGTCGTATGCTTAGTGTCCGGATGCCCATGATCATCGACCATCTCATCCGCGTTACCGTGGTCGCCAATAATGATCATCGTATCTTTTTCATGATCGACAGCATCGTAAACTCGTTTAAGGCACGCGTCAACCGCTTCGACCGCTCTGCACGCGGCCTCAAAATTTCCGGTATGCCCAACCATGTCGGCATTCGCGTAATTTACAACAATAAGATCGTATTTGCCAATTCTTTCGACCAGGCGGTCCGTGATCTCATACGCGCTCATCTCGGGTTTCTTGTCATAGTAAGGGCGGACCTCCAATGGCGATTGAACCAAAAGGCGGTCCTCACCCGGAAACTGGTCCATGACACCGCCGTTGAAGAATTTAGTTACGTGCGCCCATTTTTCGGTCTCCGCAATTTTAAATACCGTCTTACCTGCCGACGTCACCTCTTCGGTAAGCGTGTGGTGTAACACTTCGCCCTCGAAAGCGACCTTCGGGACCTGGTATTCATAATACATGGTGAATGTGACCATGTCGATTTTCGGTCTCCGACCCGTATCGAACGAGTCGAAGTCGGGCTGTGTGAGCGCGCTTGTCATCTGGATCGCACGGTCGGCGCGAAAATTGAAATGGATTACCCCGTCACCATCGAGAATCCTCCCATCGATCCCGCCCGGAAGGTCAATCACTGTCGGGGCGACAAATTCGTCGGTCTCCCCGCGCTTCAGGGCATCAAAAACACCCAACAGCGCGGACGCCGAATGCGTATCGGAATCACGTTTCACAATGGCATTATAGTGACGTTCCACTCTCGGCCAGTTATTGTCGCGGTCCATCCCCCATGACCTGCCCCCTATGGTCGAAATATACATTCCCGGATAACGGTCGACCATCTTCTGCGCTTGTTTTACATATTTGTCGGCGACATCGGGCTCCGTATCCCGTCCATCAAGATACGCGTGAAGAAAAACAACCACCGGGCGGTTGCCATTTATCATTTTAAGCAGGGCTTCAAGGTGCCTGATGTGGGAGTGGATGCCCCCGTCCGACAGCAAGCCCATGAGATGAATTCGTCCGCGACGTTTTTTCACGGTTTGGATGAAGTCGATAAGGACCTCGTTTTTATAAAATCCGCCATTGGAGATGAGATCGTTAATTACGACCAGGTCGGGACGGATTTCACGTCCTCCGCCGATATTCAGGTGCCCGACCTCGCTGTTACCCATCTGGCCTTTGGGGAGTCCCACATATTCTCCATGAGCGTAGATCGTTCTTGCCGGAAAATTTTCAACTATATAGTCTATAAAGGGAGTATTGCCGCAGATAATTGCGTTTTTGTGTTTGTTATCCGTTATGCCGAATCCGTCGAGGATCGCAAGTAAGATCATTTATACCCCTCTCACCGCCCATATGGCAGGTGCATAATTATAGCACAGCAAAAATCACAGAAATACGATTGTTGATGAAATAAACAGACCCCGGAAGCCGGGGTCCGATGTTTTCAATCCTATAAATATTTGATTATATCGAGATGTTGCGCCCGATCATATAGATGTTGCCGTAGTCTTCCTGCTTATCGCCGATTTCTATTGTGACATATTTCAACTCGAAGTTCCTGATGATGGTCAGGTCGACTTCCTCGCCGCAACCCTTGTTCAGGATGCAGATTTCGAGGTCTTTGATCGTTCTCAGCAACACACCGTCGGCGCGGATGATAAGGTCGCCGCGAACGATGGCGGCTTCCGCGGCCGGGCTCGTTTCCGCGACCGCCGCGACAAGGACTCCGACCACATCGTACTGCTCTCCGGTTTCCGGATCGATCTCGTTGATCGGTATTCCCATGTAGAGCGCAAGCGCCCTTGTATACGCATAGTGCGGGAAGATCCCGAGCCACGGATGGCATACGCGGCCTTCGGTTATCATTTGATCGACGATTTTCCTAACCAGGTTGGACGGCATCGTGTAGCCGATATTCTCTTCGCCGCCGGCCGATTTCCTTGTGACAATCGAAATCATCTCGGCGTCCGCGTTGAAAACCGGTCCGGTATGAACTCCCGCATGCAGTGCGGCGTCGATAACAAATCCGTTCAGGACAAGCATCCCGTCGTACCCGCGAGGTCCAACGACCCTGAAGTCCCGGATATTGGTGACAAAGCCGTAGGTCAATGTATGTTCAAGTCCGGCCGGAGCGCCCATCACGACAACCGGCTGCCCGCGGAGGACCGTATCGCTGTCGCCCCAGTTGACTTCCGGCAGGCCGGTCGCATCGATCTTCAACAGCGCAAGATCATAGTAATCGTCAATTACCTCGACCGTGGCATCATATTCATCGCCGCCATGTTTGACCTTGAGGATCTCCGTGTCTCTGACCACAGAAGGCGACGTCAGTATATAGCCGTCCGACCGGACAATTAATCCGGTTCCGCCAAATTCAGCGATCGTCCTCTGCCAGGGATTCAAGACTGAAAATCCGGCATACGGCAGTCCGACACTCTCGACCGTTACCAGACAATCCTGGGACTCGGCGGCGACCTTTACAGGCGGGAACTCGCTGCGGTCGATGGTCAGAACTTCCTGCGCCATGAGATAATTTCCAGGCAGGGCCAGCAGCAGGGCCGTTACAATCAGGGGTAAGAAAGTACGCATGATTATCTATTATCCTCCGCTTCCCGTTGCCCGCTCGCACGGACATACGGGTATTGCGATCAGTAGGTAATATCAGATGAATAACGAGTCACCTCGGAGCCGTAACTACCGACAGCGCTGGCTTCGATGTTCGTCCCGAAGTACCTCGTCAGTTTTTCCGCAAGAGTGATGCGCATCGGCCTCAAGGGAGCGCCGTTGCGTTCAAGCTCGATGACAACCTCGTCATCCACTTCCAGCGACATAATGTATGAGTAAATGTCGAAGATATTTTCCCATGTCCGCCCGTCGATTTTCTGAACTACATCCCCTTCCCGGATCCCCGCTTCATACGCGGGCGAATAGGGATTTACCGTGTAAATTTTCAACTCGTCCGGGCTGGTGTCGAACCATACCGCGCCTGTGTAGGGTAATGTTTCGGTAGCCCATGCGTCCTCGTATGCCTGCTGACCGGTTCTTTCCGGATGCAGCGCGATTCCGCACCAGGGACGGCGCACATGGCCATATTCGAGAATGTCTGTAACGCTTCTTTTAAGGAGATTTACCGGCACGCTGAATCCCATATTCTCGCCGGGGAATCCCCAGGTGTTCGTTCCAATAGCTTCGCCGTACACATTCAGGCAGGGCCCGCCGGAATTACCGTGGTTGATGGCGGCGTCCGTATGGAAAAGATACTCAACCGCCGACCCATAGTCGCGCGGTCCGACCCTTGAAAGAAAATCGACATAATTCTGCGTGAATACGTCGCGGTAGGTCCAAAAGGCTTCCTCGAACGATAACACTTCCGCGATAACGCCGATGTTCAGGTTGTAAAACTCAAGCCAGGAGTCCTCAAAATTATCGCGACTTCTGTCTACCCATCCAGGATCTCCACCGGGCGACCCGAAAGTGGCCACCGTATCGCCGGATCGCACTTCGCTCGAGTCCCCCAGGCGAACCGGGTTGAATTTATCCGCCGGAGCGTCGATTTTGATTACCGCGAGGTCGAGAGCGGGGTCTTCCGCAATAAGCTCCGCCCGCCATCTCGCATTTTCAGCGGCTCTGGATTCCTCCTGGTCTCCGTACAGCGCGATTTCCAGAACGGGAGCCTGGTCGGTAACGTGCTTGTTGGTAATGCAGTAACCTTCCCTGTCTATTACATAACCGCTCCCGGCGCCCGCAATCTCTCCAGTTTGTATCCCGCCGTTAAAGATTTGAATTATCGAAGGCACTATTTCGTCGAAAAATCCGGTTGCGCCGTGTTGAAGGTCCATGAGAGGAACTCGTTCCTCTTCGGAAGATGCCCCCATGGACGCGCCAAAACCCAGCCAAAGAATCAGCGTTAATAAAACTGCGAACCTGGTCGGTGTACGGTAGAATTCTCTCAAATCATCGCCTCCGTGTTGAGGTCCACGGAATTTGTCCTTTATACATCAAATAACGATGTCAAATTCAAGCCATTGCAGCATTTATCGGCATTTATATCGACACTCTCATTTCCCGTCCAGTTCATTCCGGGCGTGGAAATCTAATATGCGGAAGAAGTACTGGGCTCGGTTTCTTCGTCCCTCTGACCGAAATATTCTATTGTCAGTTCCTCGACGTACGGGTCCCAGATTGCGTACTCACGCCTTAACCATTTGATTGTGACCTTGTCGTCGATCCTGTAACGCTCGATCTGGTTGTTCAACTCCTCCATGTTGGTCACAGGGACACCGTTGAATTCAGTAATGATGTCAGCTTCGCGCAATCCGATATCCTCGGCAGGGGAATCCTCGGTCACGTAGATAACAAACAGGGCGTTGTTCAAGTCGACACCGGTTTCTTCCTCGAAAATCTCACGGTCGGCATCGGTTACAAGGCCATCGCCGGTGAGGTCCTGGATAATCGAATAGGCACGCTCGATCTGGGGATTCATTTCGAGAATCCTGAAACCGAACCAGGGCCTGCGCATTTCGCCAACATCGAGGATCGCGTCCACAACCTCCACCGCTACTTTGATCGGGAGCGCGAAATGGATCTCCGTGGCGTCCGGGTACGGGGCGATCTCGGTCATGAGCGCTATGACGCCGCCCTGAGAGTTCACAACGACACCACCCTCATTGCCGTAGTTCTGAGGCACGTTTACCTGGAAGTACTGGTTTGTGCTCTCCTCAATCGTCGGGAACTTCGGCCTGAGAGCGCTTATCACACCGAAGTCGTAGTTGATCCTCGACCTTGAGATCCAGTTATATCCCAGGAACATGATCGGCTCGCCGACTATGACATCGTCGGAATCGCCAACGGGTATGGGTACTGAATCCTCAGGATGTATTTTATCGACTTTCAAGACCGCCAGTGAGGTTGTACTGTCAAGCCCCACGACCTCAGCGTCAAACGTCCGGCCGTCGGCCAGCCTGACCAGAATAAAGTCGGCTTCCTGTTCCGGGGCTCCCGAGGTCATCGCGAAGTATGTTGACGGCGGATGAACGACGCAGGTGTAGCTTGTTACGACTATTCCCTCATTGTTGTAAAAGAACCCGGTCGAAAAATCTCCCTCGGTCGTGATGGTCCTTGGACGGCCTGCCTCCCGAATTACTTTGTTGTACCGTGCCTCAACCAGGACAACGGAAGGCTGGACAGCGGCGCCCTGGGACTGCAGGAACTGAGAAAATTCCAGGTCGTAACCTGGGGTGATCCCCTGCGTGGCGCCTGCCGGAATTGCCCCAACCAACGCGAGTAACGCGGTCAGGCAGATTGTTGTTAGAAATGAGCTAAAACGCATATACGATGACCTCTTTTATCTTTTATAAAAGAATCGCGATAATTGTTAAAAATCAAGCATAACACATTCTCGTGACGACTTTAATCCCCACGAAAGTCGAGATTATATCACATCGATTCCCGACGTTCCACAACCTTTTTTAAGTTAATCGGAATAAACTTCTGTAACCCCTGAGCATTTCGAGACAGGCATCCACGGTTTCTTCGTTAATTCCATAGAACCTGTACTTCGATGTCAGCGGCGGAAGGTCTGAGACAACCTTCTGCGTTGTGACTTTCAAACCGGCCGGGACGAACCGTCCCGAAGGGATCGTGACGTTCATAACCAGGCTTCCCGGTTCGAGAATGACTCCCTGCTCTACGCGCGCCCAGAACACGAGCGACTGCATGCCCAAATAAACGCCGTTACCTATATATGCCGGACCGTGAACCTGCGCCTGCGCGGCTATCGATACGCGATTGCCGATGTAAAGCGAATATTTTTCATTGCCGACATCGACAATTCGCTGGGTTATCACGCTGCCGTCCTTCCGACTTGGAAGGTCTTTTAACACTACGCATTCCTGGATATTCGATTCTTCCCCGATGTAGATCGGCTCGTCGTTTTCGCCGCGAATTACCGCCCCGGCGCACACGAAAACATTCGACATCACCCTGACATTTCCGGACACCATCGCGTGCGGATGGATAAAGGCGTTCCGTTCGATGCGCGGTTTCCACGGAGTCGGCGACCAGCTTACAGAGGCGTTTGAATCGGGGATGTCACGCATCGACCCGGTCGGAACTTCCATCGCCGGGGGATAGAACGGAGGGACCGGACCTGCCTGGGGAGCTTCGTACGACTTTGGCTCCATCGATGGCGCTTTGTACGGCGTAGTCTCGGATGACAACTCCGGGATTGATGTCTCGTACGGTTTGGCCTCGGTATACGGGGACATCGTGGACTTAGACTGCCCAAGATGCGTTGTTTGGCCAGGTGCGCCAAGCGAAACCGGCCCGGTTTTTCCGAACAGCATGCCTCCGCCCTGCTCTTTTTTGTCTTTGTCGCTTTTACCGTAGTCCATCTACTTCATCCTCCGTCTTCTTCTTTGGATAAAAAATGTGGTTTACGGTTGCATGGAAATGAAATTATTCGGTTTTGATTTCCTGCACCCATCCGCTGAATCCCATGCTTCGAAGCTCATCCGCGACCCTGTTGGCCTCTTCGAGCGTATGGTATATGCCGACCGTAACACGATACTTGGTCGCGTCGTTCTCATCGCGAAATGTCGAAATGCTTGAGTTGTACCCCGCCTGCGTCAGGTCCTTCCAGACGCCCTCAGCGTTGTCCTTTTCGGCATATGTACCGACCTGAATTCTGTACGTGGTCGAGTCGCCCAGATCGAATACACTGTCCCCGCTGTCTGAACCATCGCCTGAATCGGCGGACCCGGCTGTTTCACCATCTCCCCCTTCAGTATCCCCCGTAACCTCATCCGGATCGAGCGGCGTTACCGTAACAGTGGGAGCCTCTTCTCCGGAAGCCAGCTCTTCGGACGCAGGGTCAGCCCATTCCGCCTGAAACCTGTTCTCTCCGAACTCACCGCTGTCGTATCCGAACGATGACCGTCCCCCGACCATGTCAAGGACATACTCGTCCCCGTTGTCGGCAGTTACGGAATCGGGGTATTTCTCCTCGATATTCGACCGGGTTGTGTCCATAATCCTGCGTCCCAGCTCTTTTCCAAGCCACATGCTGGTTCCTATACACACAAGGAAAACCGCGAGGAGAATTATGCTTTTTGTCAGAAACGCTCCGGAATTCTCGGACATTTTCGTTTCACCCCAGGTTATTTTACATCCAACTCAGTCAAGACACCAGTTTTGGCCGACAGGATCGGTTAAATCCCGTTCATAAGTTCCGACCTTGCCTCCCCCACAAGATAAAGGGAACCTGTCACCAGGACCGGAATATCGCTGTCGCTCACATCATTCGCAATTTCGATACCCTTTTTAATAGAATCCGCTTTAAACACATTTATCTTACTAGGACCTCGACTTAATTCCGGATCGATGGAGCTCAAACGGTCGAGATCACACGCCATTTGGTCCGGACTGTAGCTCTCCGGCCACGTGAGTTTCGTCAGAATAATATTTTTAGCGGAGCGGGGTAACATCGGCAGGACACTATCGACATCTTTCGACTTTTTCAACGCGAAAATTATTGTCCCGCCCCCTTTATCTTGATAAAGCCCGCGATAATGATTCAGCACAGATTCGAGTCCCGCGCGGTTATGACCCCCATCAAGAATAAATTTCTTCCCGGTACGTTGATCGGTCAGCTCTTCCCACCGTCCCGGCAAACGAGCCTCATTAAATCCCTTTTCGAAAAATTTATGACTGGATCCCCTGGCGAAAAGTCCAGGATGAATTTCCGCGAGCGCTTCCAGCGCATGGAACGCAAGACAGGCGTTCATATGCTGATATGGACCCTTGAGGCCAAGCTCCATATCGTCCAAAAATGTCCCGCTCTCCGCGATCACCAGGCGAACACCTGTCTCCTCGCAGAATTTTTCGACTGTCCTTATGACATTTTCAGGATTTTTCTGGCAGACAACCGTGCTGCCCTTCCTGGCGATTACTATTTTCTCCAATGTAATCTCTTCAAGTGTGTTGCCAAGCAACTCGGTGTGGTCGAAATCGATCGAGGCAAGAATCACCAGGTCGGCATCGACCGCGTTCACCGCGTCCAGACGTCCTCCAAGCCCGGCCTCCAGTATCACAACGCCGACACCCGATTTTCTCGCGGCACAAAGAAACGCCGCGAAGATCAATTCGAAATATGTGGGGTCATCATCGCGCGACCATCCCGTCTCCACCGCTTGTTTTACTTCGAACAGCGCAGAAGCAAATTCTTTTTCGGTTGAATCTTTGCCGTGAAGCCTGATTCGCTCGGTCACGGATTCCAGGTGCGGTTTGACATGACATGCGACCGTAATACCATGAGCGCGGAGCAGGCTGTCGAGAAAAGCCAGGGTGGATCCTTTCCCATTCGTTCCGGCGATTGTAACATTGATAAACTCTTTCTCAGGATGTCCGAGAAGGTCCAGCAGATGGGATATGCGCCCAAGTCCGTAGATCGACTTCCCGGGAGGCGCGGTTTTTTCGAGATATTCCCGCGCTTCCTCAAATGTCCAGATTGTCATGCTCAATTTCCACCCTCAATGCTTCCAGCGCGTTCTTTACTTCAGCTTCGGTCTCCTCAACCGATATTGCCGTATTTATGACAACATCGACCCGTGGAATTTTTTCCTCGTCAGGAACCTGTGCGCTCATTCTCGACTCAACATGCTCTTCGGTTGCGCCGTCACGCATGATCGACCTTTCAAGCCTTACATTTTTCGGAGCGTAACAGAGCCAGACGCGGTCGAACAGGCTCTCAATATTAACCTCAAAGAGCAAGGGTACGAGAATAAATAGAATTCGATCATCCGATTCCCCGATACGTCGGTCCATCTCTCTGAAAATAAGGGGGTGAAGAACCGCCTCAAGCATTTTGAGCTTTGTGATGTCGTTAAAAACTATGCGCGCGACTTTTGCGCGATCCATCGAGCCATCTGGTTTGAGAATATCGTCCCCGAACAGCCTGACAGCCTCCGCAAGACCCTGTGTGCCCGGTTCGGTTACGTCACGCGCAAGCAGGTCGGTATCGAGCACGGTGTACCCCAGCTTCGATATCATCGATCCGACCGTGCTCTTGCCCGAGCCTATTCCGCCGGTGATCGCAACAGTTAATGATTTCCGTTTGCCGTCCATTGGTAGTTATAATCATTTTTTCCCACTAGAACTATGCATTAACACCCATAAGCTACGTTCGCCTTCGGCTCACTCCGCTTATGGGCGCCACCCAAGGTGGGCAAATGATTAATTGTTAATCTATATTCACGAACCCTCAAGAAAAAACCCGCTATGAAGCGGGTAAATTCTATCTTATCAATTTACGGATTCCCAGGCAAATTAAAGAGGAGTGCCGTTCAGCTCGGTTGTGCCCTCAGAGACAGACTCGGCAGGTTCCTCAACAGGCGCTGGAGTTTCCGGTATCGCTTCAACTTCCGGTTCAGCCTCAACTTCCGGTTCAGCCTCAACTTCCGGCTCAGCCGCCACGACCGGCTCAGGAGTTGGCTCAGTAACGGCTTCCTCAACCGATGCCTCAGGCTCCGCTGATGCCTCTGGCTCCACAGTTATCTGAATCTCAACGGGAGCCGGTTCGGCGGGTTTTTCCTCAGGGCTGAATATTTCAAGCCCATGGTCTCTAAGAGCTTCTTTCAACTGTATACCGAACATATCTCCGAGATCGCCCTGCGCTTTCATGAATTCCTTAACCTCGGCTCTTCTCTGGGACTCGGCGGCTCGGCGTACGGAAAGCTTGATCCTCTTGTGCTTCCTGTCGATGTTCATGATGAAAACAGAGACTTTATCGCCCTCGTTGAAAACTTCCTTCGCATGTGAGATTTTGTTATCCACAAGCTCGGAAATATGCGCCAGGCCTTCGAAATAATCGTCGAGTTTGACAAACGCGCCGAAATCGGCAACCCTGACCACAACGCCCTCGACAACCGTCCCGGCTTTGTACTTCTCGCCGATAACGTCCCACGGGTTGGGAAGAAGATCGCGGCGTCCAAGGCTGATTCTTTTTCTCTTCTTGTCTATTTTCAGAATCTTAACCTTGATCGTATCGCCCTCTCTCATCACGTCGGACGGATGATTGATATGCCCAAGGCTCATTTCCGATATATGCAGGAGTCCCTGCAGTCCGCCGACATCGATGAAGGCCCCGTAATTTGTCAGTTTTATTACCTTGCCGTCTACAACGGCGTTTTGATCGAGCGCGTCATAAATGGAATCGCGCTCGCGAGTAAGGTCCTCTTCGAGTATCGACCGCCGGCTGACCACAATTTTCGGGTGCGGCTTTGCCTCGCGGTCGTATTCGACAACCTGGACATCGAATTTCTGCCCGACAAACGGTTCGAGATCATCGATGCGCTTGATGTCGAGAAGGCTCTGGGGCAGGAACGCAATGGTCCCGATATCGACAAGAAGCCCGCCCTTTACGGCGCGGAAGCCTGTCGCGGACAGCCTCGTTCCCTTTGTCTGGGACTCTTCAACCTTGTCCCAGATGAGACGCTGATCCGCTCGGCGTTTTGAGAGCTGGTAGGTGCCCTCTTCGTCTTCGCTGATGACGATGGCGGAAATTCTGTCGCCGACATTGAACTGGGTCATGTCAATGGTCGGACCGAAGGAAATTTCGTCTCGGTTGATGATCCCTTCGGTTTTCGTGCCGATGTCGACAATTAGTTGATCGTCGGTCACCTGCACAATGGAGCCTTCGACAAGCTCGCCGCGATTGTACATCTTCATCTCGCCCATCGCGGCAAGGGCTTCATCCTGTGGATGCACTGCCTTCTTCTCCGGCGCATCCGCCGTTGAAGATTTGGGAATAGCTGCCTCTTCAATTTCAGGACCTGGGGTGTGGGTTGGTTCATCGGAATGAACAGTGGGTTCGATAGACACGCTTAAAATCCTCCGCTGGACATAGTGCTGGATAGTTGCCTACGTACGATTCAAAATTTTTCGTACTTAGAGTAAGGACACAATCCGCCGTTGCGACGCTTAATCGACGCAATTTGTAAATTTACCACATAATATAATGTTTGTCACTTAAAAAATTCGCTTTTTATACAATAAATAAGGAACATTTCACACGGAAATTTTGAATCCGGTCCAAACTTCCCTCAGCAGCTGGCCAACGCTTCCGCTACGGGCCGGCTGCTACCTGGACACGCTTGACGATACCCGCTGATATTCGAGTATGTATGAGAACTCCACAGAACGCCGGTCGGACTCGCCGGCAGAGTTTACAAGAGTAAATGCCAGGTCGATCGATTCGATGTCGATTTTCAGAGGGATTCCCGTCTCGATGCTGAAATAGCATATTGAATGAAGTCCGCCTGTCGCGGAAATATTCGCGAGCGGAACTCCCACCGGAGTTATTTCAATGTCGAGCTCCTCATCGCTCCGCTTAACTTTGAATTCCACGGCCTGACCGGGAGGTATCACCGGCATGATGGCTTCGAGTCCGCCCCAACCCCTGATTTTCTGACCTTCGGCCTCAATGATCAGGTCGCCGGGTTCGATTCCCGCCTCGCGAGCGGCCGAATCCTCGACCACGCCTCCGACCAGCGCCCCCTGCCCCAGTTGATCTTCGGTCTGATCCCCTTCTACAACACCAATGAACGGCATATACGAGACCGCTCCGTCCGGAAGCGCGGCGGAATAATCAGTCTCGATCACAACGCACTGCTGTCCCCTGAATGAAGCTATTTCGGTCAATGTTGATACATACGTAAACGGTATCGCGCCGACATTCATGTCCGGCAGAACATCAACCGGGCCTCCCGACCACGTGTCGCCGACTATCACCGGTGTATCGGGGAATACAGGGACATTATAAAACTGCGGTATGGGCTGGACCTTTTCGGGATATGTCGATCCGTCGGGCTGAATTATGTAATTACACTCGGGAAACAGAGCGCGCTGGAACCGTATTCCAAGGGGGGCGTTTTCCGGCATCTGCTCACCACTCACCGTGTAGCTGAACGACCCTTCGCGATTCTCAACGACATCGAACGTGAAACTCTCCGTGTTCACTACAACACTTTCGCCGCTTGTACCCCGCGTGGTCAGATTGTAAACATACGTGGTTCCGTCGACCGGAGCGTACCTGAGCGTGTACCCTTCAACCTCGTCCTGTGCGCCTGCTGCCGACCAAGGCGCCGTCGATATCGCCAGCCCTAAAAAAAGCAACGTGCCTGCCGTCAACCGAATAAGTTTCATATTTTATTCCACCCATCGAAACCCGGTATTGACCGATAAAGTATAGTAAACTTTTAACCGTGAGTCCAAATTCAACAGTAGTTATTTCAGCATCCAGACGAACCGACCTTGTCGCGTTCTATCCCGACGCGCTCCTTGCCAAACTCGAAACCATAAATCCGGAGCGTATCCACACACTCGTGATTTGGACAAAGAATCCTTTAAACATGTTCAGGCATAGAAATCTGAATCGAAAACTGCAATCGCTTGATCAGGTTTTCGTCCATCTTACCGTGACCGGGCTGGGCGGCAGTCGAATCGAGCCTGGAGTTCCATGTCCGGACGAAATTATGTCAACGCTTGATGAGTTGATTGAGCTTACAGGGAATCCAGACCGCATACGATGGCGGTTCGATCCGATTTTCACATGGAGAGACGCCAATGGCCTGCAATCGAACATCGACTGCTTCAGCGAACTCGCTCCTCGATTCGCGGGGATGAATATTACAAACGCTATTACATCTTTTTGCGCCCTATATCCGAAGGTAATCGATCGATTTTCTCGTAGCGATGGCTTGTATCCGGTCGAAATGAACCCGGGTGAACGGATTGAGCCGCGTCGACACCTCGGACTGGAATCCCGCAAATTCGGAATAAAACTCGACTGGTGCTGCGAGCCGGATAAAACCTCGGATGGGTGCATAAACGGTGTCGTTCTTCAGAAACTGCACCCGCACAACCGTCCAGCGCCGATTGATAAAGCAAAGGGGCAAAGACCGAACTGCCGCTGCACAAGGAGCTGGGACATCGGCTGGTACAGCCAGTCCTGCGGCGGGCAGTGCGTGTACTGTTATGGAAACCCGGAACAATATTCGCATTAGACAGAGAAAATTTGAACTTAAGACGGTTGTAGTATTGTCAAAAAAAAAACGGAATTAACAGGGGAAGCACTTGACAATGCCTGATTGTTTTAATATATTGTATATGGGCTATGAAACGCTATATAATTACAAGAAACAGCATAGATTTTTTGTGTAGAGTTTCACCAAGTAAGTGCTCATGGATGTCTTGCAAGGTTATAGTATGTATGTTATATTATTCTCAGTAGGCATATCAGATCACCAGGTTTAACATGAGGTGATGAGCCATAAACCGTTTACGTGAGTTCCGAGTTAAAGCCGACAAGTCACAAATCGAACTGAGTCGGCTTACAGGTGTCGCGCAGGCAACGATTTCCAATATCGAATCATGCAACCGCACACCTTCCTACCTGACCAGGCAGCGCCTTGCGAACGCGCTGGGCTACCCGGTCGAGGAAATCTTCCCCAATGAGGAAGATCTGGGCACCAAGCGGAAGCGCGCTAAGGTAAAGACCGACGAGTCGGTAATCGCCGACATCCTTTTAGTCAACTCGCAGCAGACCCTTTCGTCACGCCTCCTGAACAAGGATGGCGGTCCGAAAACCAAGTCTGACACGATCGAGGACGACAAGGTAATCGGTTTTATCTTCAACACCAACGGCGAGAAGTTGAGGTTTTACCCGATTCGTATTTTCAAGGGTAAGGAATTCGTCGACGTTGCGTGCACCGACGCCACCGGCAAGTTTGTCTTCGGCGGCCTTAAGTCGGGCAAATACACCCTCACAACCGAGGGGAAATCGCTCGAATTCAAGGTCAAGAAGTAGGGCTTTGCTGCACTAAGGAGAAAGGGACTTTTGGAGGGTTGGGCCCGAAAAGGCCCTTCTTTCCTTTTTAGAGGGTTGGTAGTTAATCGAGTTTAAAAGTTTGTCTTCTATCTAAGGCTCTGATAAGCCCGTAAATCCCGGAATTTGAAGGAGACGCGAAATTTCATTGCCTTCTTCGTCAAGTTCGATGTCCCACCAGTCTTCCCCGATATCGATTCCCGCTCCCCATGTCGACTTAGTCCACCAGTCGCCGTCACCTGCGTTAGGTTCGATGTATGTGTCATCCCCAGCCATGTCCACAAAAACTCCGATCCCGCCGAAATCGCGCGACAGGCTCCCGTACCCGCAATAATTCAGCGGATTTTTCGCGAAGTACCCGTCATTACCACCCCGGTCGACAAACACTCCTACCGAATTCGTAAGTCCGATCCCCTGCCCTATATCGTGGCACGTGTAATAATCGTCCCCGCCTTCGTCTATCAACCATCCGACCGCGTAGTCGTGCCCGAATCCCTGCGTGCATCCACGAGCCTCATATCGATCATAACCATCGCCGCGGTCGAGGAGAATCCCGGACGAGAGATGGATGCCGGATCCCATCGAGTAATGCTCCGCATTGTGCCAGTCGCAGCCGTTATCGTCGATTAATGACCCGATCGAGAACCAGTAGCTCACTCCCTGGCCGTAAACCTCGGCATTATAAAAATCGTTTCCGTTCCTGTCGTGGAGGATCGCGACACCACCAGATGCGGACGGCCTCATGCCGATCGAAAATCCCTGCGACAGACTCATCGCGCTCGCGTCGAACCGTCCGAAATCCTGATCTTCTCCGCCCGACGTGTACACATCGCAGCCGTCACGGTCCGAAAGCATCCCCCAACCTCTTGTGAACGAGAATCCCTGCGAATAAACATTTGCTCGATATGTATCGTTACCGTCTGACTCAAGCATAAGCCCGAATCCGATCGCGCCTGCGCCTTCAGTCAGGTCTCCGGCTTCATATATATCTTTTCCGCCCCTGTCCTCGAAAATCGCGGCTCCGAACAATCCTGCTCCGATGCTGAAATCGCCGCATCTATATACATCATCGCCCGATACATCGACAAATTCCGCCACTCCGAGAATCCCGGACCCGCATGACCTCTTTCCGTTTGATAAATATTGGTCGTCGCCGCCAAGATCGATGCAGACAGCGGCAAGATTATTGGATTCATCCGGGAAATTTCCCGCGACGGCAACCGGGCCATAGTACGTGTCGTTTCCGCCGGGATCGATAATGATCGACGCGGTCGGCCATTGGTCGATATACCAGACATCGTCTCCAATGCTGCCTATCAGTATCGTCCCTGACTTTCCTTGCAATGCGAACGGCTGACCGAAATCGGCGTCACCCATTGCGCTAAGCATTGACGTAACAGCGGTATCAACCGAAATAGAAAGCTCCCGCATAGTTCCTAGTAACGCGTCGATATCGTAATCCTCGATCGCGTCGAGATAATACTGGTCCGGCGCGTACTCTTCCGTCGTGGGACATTCCGGATCGATATCCTCGTTATCGGTCCATTCGCATTCGAGATACCACCTGAGCCACGACAATGTTTCCTCGCCGAGACTCGGCAGCACTGTGTTTTCCATTCTCGACTGCGCGAGCGCGACCGCCATGTCGAGGCCGGTTAGCGAATGATCCCATGCATCGGGTAGAAGCGGAAATTCCATTGGACGTCCGAGGCTGGCGAGTGTCGGGTCAAGCGGGATAACGTTATAGCCGTCGCTGTCGAGGTCGATCGCCGCACGAAGCATGATGTCGCCCGCCGGTTTCGCATCGAGGAGAAACGCGTCCCATTCGTAATTCCAGAGAACGAGCGAATACGGGTCGTCGAGCGCTCTCTGGCAGACGTCCAGGCGAAACGGGTCATCGACATAATCCTTACGGAAGCTCATGTCGGACCATGTCATATTGATCGAGTCGAGGGCGAGGTCGATCACGCGGATTTCGTCGTCGGTCAGCGCGCCTGGTTCCAAAACCGGCGCCGGAAGCGGCCAGGTATCGGTCTCCTGCGCGTTCGGCGCGATTTGGAGAATAATTAATATCGATACTGACAGTAAAATCTGCCAGGCTCTTTTATGTATATTTATTTTTTTCATTGTTGTGCATCTCCCAAACCTAATAATAATAATTTAATTTATTGAGTAACTTCACTGTCATCCTCGACCGGTTCCGGGATTCCGGCGTCCAGACGTTCCAACGCTTCGTCTATCTTCCCGATCACAAACGGATTCGTCTCCTTCTCTTTCAAAGCCTCGAGATAATGGACCGCCTCGCCGCCGTATGTGTAACCGATAACCTCGACCGCATATCCGCGGACACGCCAGGACGTATCGTCAACGCTTGCGTCGATTATCGAAACCGCGGTGCTGTACGCCCGACGTCTCTGCTCCCATGCGTAATCGCTGTGATCTGTCGCAATCGCGCTCAAATACCGCCACAACGCCTCCATCGAACATAAACGCGGCGATTCTCCTCCAGGCGACAGCACAGCCCCGCCCAGTAAAGCGTCGAACGCGAATTTTCCCAATGTCGGTGATGACACCGCGAGCACGGCAGCCTGACGTACGCTCATCATCTGGTCGGTAAAACCGCTGATTGCCGCAGCTGCCGACGCCTGTGTCGGTATACGTCCAAGCCCTATCACCGCGCCAAGACGTACCGCTTCCTCCTCGTTCGACAGATAAGTCGCCATCAATTCAATTTGCGAGGGGTCGCGAATTTCGCCGATCGTTGTTAAAAGCGTACGAGTGACGTGCCAGTCCGTCTCGACCTGCAGTGCCGCCAGGACAGCATCCAACGCGGGTTTGTCCTCGGATGTCGGTCCGACAGCCTTCGGATCTTCAAGCGTTTTGATGAACGCAACAGTCCCTATCAGGTAAGCGGCATGATTTCGCACGATGAAATCATCGTTGATCAGAAACGGTATAAGGTATGGGGTTGAACCATTGCTGATCTTTGTAATTATGTCGTCAAGCTCGATTCGCCTTCTGAGATCGACCGAAGCGATCCATTCGTCAAGGAGCGGCTGCACGACTGGGACGCCCATATCGACAAGAGCCTGACGGCTTGCATCGCGGACATCGGCATGCGGTTCATCCCACTCGCTACAATTAATAAAAAGTTCGTGGATGGCTTCGGGAGTGGGAACGTCACCAGCCTCGGCAAGGATCTCCTCCGGAGTTCTAACAATTGGGTCCGCTGCATTAGAGCCGGGACCAATTGCCGCGAATAGCAGCAAGACCATTAATCCCGTGAATAAATTTTTGAGTTTATCCATTTTTACATTTTCTCCGGTGCGGGTGTCGATGCACCTAAGGGGATTCGTACTGTTGCGAATTGCACCACCCGTACCGCCTGATTTTGACAGATGAATGTCGCCAGGACCTCAAGATCCTGACGGAAGCCCTATTTTATCTAATTTGAAGCCGGATTAAAGCCAAAATCTCGAATAACAAGCCTATTATTCCAAATTATTTTTCATTAATTTCCGGTCATTACCTCTTTGGAACCATCCATGTAGTATAATTAGTGTGGAAGATGTCGTGCGTGCTGTTTGTTTTAATCAATTTATTAAATCATCGAAACGCTATCACGCAGGCTGACCTTCGATTTATGAAAACACCGATTTATTCGTTTTTATAAATCAGACCCTTGGAATATATTTATTCCGCCCGTACAAACGTACAAATCAATTTGTTCTTCTCCTGAAAGTGTCACCGATTAATACGTCTTTCTGGGTGACATGAAGGGCTCAAATGACCGCAACATGGTCGTGCGAAACCCGGAAAGGAGGAGAACATGAGGGTCTTAGAAAAATATTTCACTTTCAACCACGCCGGACAGACGACATTTTTACGCTTATTTCGCCTAATCCGCCTAATCCGCCTAATCGCCCTGACCGTAATCGGTTATCTTCTCACCGCGGTTCCCGTGCATGCCGATCCGTTGCTGCTTGAAACCGGGATGCTCACCCGCTCGACCGGGCTTGTGATTGTCGCGGGACTCGGCATCGAAATCCTTATTTTAAGACTATTTATCAAGCGTCCGATGATAGAGATCGGCGCTGCCTGCTTTCTCGCAAACGCGGTGACCGGTTTCATCGGTTTTATCGCCCTGCTGCTGATTAACATCGATAATATCCCGATACTCCCGCCCGGACCCCTCGCTCTGGCGGCAGCGCTTATCGAGATCCCCATCATGCTCTGGATCCTCGCGAAAGCGCCTGTTAATAGAGTAATCCCCGGTGTTTTAGCCGCCAATGCCGTCACACTGATTTTTGCGCTCACATTGATCGCGCCCTCTGCAATCGACGGTCCCGAACCGGGCGCCACACAGGACCTTGAACTCAACCGCGGACTTGCGTCGATCAAAGAAGCGGTCCTTAAATACAATGAATTAAACGGTTTCTATCCCGACTCGCTGGTCGGCGGATCATCCGAGTCAGTTGGCTCGAAAGACCCGCTGATCCTGTCGGGATTGATCTCATCATACCCGGCCAACCCGTACGCGCCGTTCCTCCGCTCGAGGCATTTCAATCTCAAATTCCTGCTTTCCGGTCTTGGTTCTCCCACCCATGAGGTCGAGCTCGATCAGCCTAACTCCGATTGGGAAGCCCGATGGTTCCACACGGTTAAAGCTGACCCGAGATTCAGCGATCGCCAGGGTAAGCTGCTCTGCGCCAACGGACTCTCCGACTCCGCAGTTCCCTCCACTCTTACGCCGACTTTCTACCATATGAATGGCGCGGACTTCATACCCGGCTGCTTTTTCTACAAGTCGTATGATTTCGATCTTAATGGATCTGCCGACGATTTTATCCTCGGCGCGTACGGTTGGCCCGACAGCACCGGGACTGTCCCGTTCGACATCATCGACGGGGCCAACGGCGAGCTGTCGCTCTGCATCGATTCAGGATTATGTATAGCTGGAGTTCCCGACGGTAACCCGGAGTCCCTGATTGGCCTTTATGTCCGGGGCGCTTACGGCTCTTGAAAATGACATTCTCCCCCTCCTCCTCTTTCTCGCCGCGACCCGCACCCCATGCGGGTCGCGGTTTTTTGTTCTAAGACTTGAATGGCATCCGCCGGAGGCGGATGACGCTGAAATACCTCGGCCAGGGATGGCCGAGACACGTAAAGGTTGATATTTAAAAATAAGGTTGACATTTGAAAAAAAGGTATTCAATTGGACTTGGCATTAATGCGATTTCTATTGATTTTTCTGCCCCCGATGTAAGTTTTTATCCCTGACGTACGTTATAGGTGTAAGACCAACCAGGGAAATCTTGACGAATGTAAAATCCTCATGCTGCTGCCGCTAATGTTCATATCCTTTCTTTTCGGTCTTTACTCCGGCTCTCCGATCGCCGTAACTCATCCCCTTATCATGATTTCAGCGTCCGCCCTGGTCCTGATGGGCTGCGGAATTGTAAACAGAAATGTTTTTAACAGTCTGACTGTCGCCTGCGCGCTTGCGTTCACATTATTCGGACACATCTGGATGAGCCTGACACCGTCCTGGCCAACCCCTTTGGAAATTACCGGTAATGGACAAGAATGCTCTTGCTCAATTATTGGAACTGTGTCTTCAGAAACAATCGAAACCAGGTCCGGACGGCTGCTGCCCGTAGCAGTGGAGTTAATGAAGAAGGACCCGTCAAACGCCACCGATGGAGATACTGCCGAATGGCAGCCCGAACACGGCACGGTGTTGGTTAAAGTCGAGAGGGGCTTCAGCGCAGTTGCCGGAACGCGATTTTTAATCGAGGGAAACGTTGAGACCGTGGAATCCGCATTAACGGCGCCCTTTGTCCTTCGGTATCGCCCAAGGGCGATCATCAAGATGGGTAGTTTATCGCTTTATCCCGGGCAGGCCGGTCCGCCCGCATCCTCAAGGCAATTTTTGAACGGTTTGAAATACCACCTGCTCAGTCATCTGGAATGGGGAATATCCAATCCGGAGGACGAGCTTGTTGCAGGAATTACATTCGGGCGAAAGGGACGACGTCTCGACGGCAACTGGTCCATGAATTTTTACAATTCCGGCCTGTCGCATCTTATTGTAGCGTCCGGGTCGCAGGTGAGCATACTATTTATGCCCTTGTTTTTTCTTCTGGGACGCTCCCGGCTTAACAATCCTGTCAGATGGACTATTTTGATCGCACTGGGCATCGCGCTCAGCGGTTTCGCTCAACTTCTCGGGGGCGAGCCGTCGATCCTCAGAGCCGCACTGATGGGATGCGTCCTTCTACTGGCAATCGGGCTCGGACGGAGGACATCGGGGCTGGCGACTCTTTCCGCCGCGGGTTTTTTCTGGCTTGTGGTTAATCCTCTGCTTGTTCATGACACAAGTTTTCTTCTCTCGTTCGCGGCGAGTTTCGGCATCATTTACATCACACCGACGTTATTCGAGTTTTTCGGCAGCGTGAGACCGGTACCCGGTTTCAGATTCTCTCTCCCGGTCACATCCGGGACTATTCCGGAATTTTTCGTGACTGCGTTCAGGAAAATATCAAGGTTTCTAATCGACATTGCGTTAATCACATTCGCGGCACAGGTCGGAGTATTCCCGGCGCTCGCATGCACGGTGGGCCGCATCTCCGTCGCCGGGCTTTTTGCGAACCTTGTTGCCGTTCCGATCGCTCAGGTGATCCTGTATTTGGGCGCCCTTAGTTCCGCCTGCGGGTTCATAAATCCTGTATTGCCTTTATTCATTAACAATTTTCTCGAAATACTGGCCCGTACATTGATGAATATCGCTGAGTACTTTTCCCGAATCCCCTATGCGAACATTCCGGTCGATCCGATGCCGGGGTGGTTTTCGTTCCTCTTCTACGCTTTTATATTTTTACTTATCGAAAGCCGCAACCTGTCAACGCGTCCCATCAGGCACATGCAATCCGCGAAATTCCGCTCAGAAAAAGCAGGCGTGGGTTGAGACCGCGGTGTAATAAAAAAAACCGGCCCGCTTGGACCGGTTGAGTCATTCCAATTGTCTATTTTATTTTTGGCGGATTTTTAGTGGGCCGTCTGCGTATCGGTCATACTTTGAATCGCCGAGAACAGAGGCAGGTACAAACTGACGACAATGAAACCGATGACAACGCCCATGAACGTGATCAGCACAGGCTCGATCATCGTCGTGAAAGCGTCAATCGTATAGTCGACCTCTCGGTCGTAAAATTCAGAAATTTTCACGAGCATATCGTCGAGCGCACCGGTCTCCTCCCCGACCGCGATCATGTCGATCACCATCGGGGGAAACTCACCGGTTTCCTCCAGCGGGTAGCTGATTCGCTCTCCTTCTTTAATTGAAATCTTGGCTTTCGAAACGGCAAACGCGATGACCGCGTTACCGACGGTCTCTTCAACGACCGTAAGGCTCTTAATTATCGGCACGCCGGACTTCAGCAGGATCGAGAATGTTCTTGAAAATCGGGACAGCGCGATACGTCGGAGCAGGAATCCGAATACCGGAGTTTTCAGCGCAATTTTGTCCAGAAAACGTTGCCATGCCGGGAAATTGCTCGCGAACTTCGATGCGAAAAATAATAGAACGCCGCCTACTATAATGAACGGCATACCGTGGCGCACCACTTCCGAGATCTTTATCAAAACCATGGTCGGGACAGGCAGCTTAGCGTTCATCGAGCGGAAGATCTCGACGAACTGCGGGACAACCAGCCACATGACCAGGGTCACGATGATAAACGCCGCCGACAGAATAATCACAGGATATCGTATACCGGCTTGGACGTTTTGCCTAATTTCGATTTCGCGTTCCAGGTCTTTCGCGATTCGGTCGAGAACGATGTCAAGTGAACCGGATTCCTCACCTGATTTGATGAGGCTGACTATAAGGCTGCTGAAAACCTTTGGGTGCTGGCCCATTGCGTAGGATAACGAGTAGCCCTCCTCGACCATCTTCGCGACCTCCTGAAGAACTTCGGCAAGGTGCGGGTTTTCGGTCTGTTTGACGATGATCCTTAGTGACCGAAGGATTGGTAAACCGGCGTTGATCATCGTTGACAGCAGTCTTGCGAAGATCGAGAGGTCCTTCAACTTGATCGGGGCCAATCTCTGGAGCGCCCGGTCGAGTTGTTCGTAAAGACTGTTCTCACCGATCTCGGTGATCTTGTTTACGAAATAGCCCTGGTCGCGAAGTCGTTCGACGAGCTGCTCGCGTGAATCCATTGTAACCGTGCCGGTAATATTTTTGCCGGTCCGGTCGCGGACTGAGAAGTTGAATTTCGGCATAATTTAACCTGGCTCCTTTATCACGCGGCTTGTTGGCCGCGGTGTTGGGATACGAGCCGTCCCAAGGGTATAGTTCGCCTATTACCCCTAATATCTCTAAATATAACATAATCTGTTCGATACGTCTATTTTACAGTTTATTTAATTTTTTATTGTACAATCGGCCTCCGGCTGTCGTCTCAATATTCGGAAGCCGGAAGCATCCGACACGTTTACCCAACAGCCGGAGGCTGATGGCGCCTATTGGCGCCTTTTCCTCTTGCCCTTACGCTGCTAACTGTCTAGAATGTGACTCGGACATATAAATTATCGTGGAGATAGCAATAATGCGCATCCTCATTACCGGCGGGGCCGGGTTCATCGGCTCCAATTTCGTAAAATACACCCTCGACAACCATCCCGACGACCGGGTAATGGTCCTGGACGCCCTCACATACGCGGGCAACCTCGAAAATTTCTCCCCCGACACTTTGAACAATCCTAACTTCCAATTCTTCCACGGCAACATATGCGACGAAGGCCTGGTCGGGGAATTAATGAGAAACGCCGACACGGTAGTTCATTTCGCGGCCGAAACGCATGTCGACCGGTCGATCCATGAAGCCGGCGCATTTCTGGAAACGGACGTCTGGGGTACTTTCATACTTCTCGAAGCCGCAAAAAATAGCGACATCCAGAGGTTCGTGCACATCTCCACCGATGAGGTCTACGGCGAGGCAGGCGACACACCCAGCGTGGAGGGTGACGACCTCAGGCCGAAAAGCCCGTACGCCGCCAGCAAGGCCGGAGCCGACCGCCTGGCCTGGTCGTACTGGGCCACTCACAAATTGCCGGTGACAATCTCGCGCTGCTCGAACAATTACGGCCCTCTCCAGTATCCTGAAAAACTTATACCTCTTTTCGTTACAAACGCGCTTGAGGATAAACCTCTTCCGGTCTACGGGCACGGAAAAAACACCCGCGATTGGATCTATGTCCTGGACCACTGCTCCGGCATCGACGCGCTTCTCAGGTCGGATGGGGAAAAGGTCGAGGGCGAGGTCTTCAATATCTCCTCCGAATGCGAAAAGTCGGTTCTAGAGATCACCGACATCATCCTGAGCGCGCTCGGAAAACCGAAATCGCTCATCAAGCACGTCGACGACCGACCCGGGCATGTCGCAAGGCACGCCGTAAGTCCCGCGAAGATAAAAAAAGTCCTCGGTTGGACTCCAAAATATGGTTTCGAAGAGAATATCGAATCGACGATCGGGTGGTACCGAGAGAACGAGGCCTGGTGGCGGAATCTAAAGGAAAAACAGGCCGAGTACAAGAGGTGGATAGAAGCGCAGTATGGTAGTTGATGCTTTTTGAACTTTTATCTGAATTTATAAACTCTCAACAACCCTCTCAAGTTTCGCGCGGACTTCCTTAGCGATATCTCCCAATGCGGAATATTCAATGGCCATCATCGACGCCACAGGGTCGATTGCCGCAACCTCTGATTTGCCGTCATCAGTCTCCTGGACAATTACACTGCACGGAAGCATCGTCCCGATCTTGTCCTCCGCGAGCAGAGCCTTGTACGCATATCGCGGATTGCAGAATCCGAGGATGACATAATTCCGGAAATCGACATCCAGCTTATTTTTCAACGTGGCTTTCACATCGATTTCAGTCAGGACACCGAAACCTTCGACTTTTCCCGCAGCCCTGACAGCCTCGACAGCCTCCGCAAACGGCTTGTCGATGATTTTGTTGAAGTAGTATTTCATTATTTTCTCCTGTGGCAGCTCAAAATGCTATCGATGTCAGGAACCCCATTATATACCATTAAAATCGAGGATTAACAAAACGCTAATATGAGGCACCCATAAAACCGGGGACGGTTGTATGGGCGCCATCGAATATGATCCAAAAATTCTCTGCCCGGGATTCTTCATGAGCATACCCGGCGGACGTATCCGCCGGGTCACCTCTGATCGCCTATGTCGTCGCTGATCACTACCTCATTCATTGGCACGGTATATGTAAATCGTTTTTATTTGCTTCATACTTTAATTCTTTTCTCCCGATCCCCGCACTCGCCCATTATGAATCTTAAAGCGTCCTAAAGGTTCAAATGATTTCCGATTGAACCTCGATTAACCCGGTTTAATCTTAAAGACGAGCCTTCAAGGCTACAAGTTTTTCAGGAGGAAATTATAAAATGTCTTTAACCCGACTTCTGCAGGCGGCCGGCTTACTGCTGGCAATCTACGCGGGAATCCTGCTCTACAACCACTACTTCACATCCGAGGACACGCTCGACCACCGCCTCGGCAAGCAGGCGTACGCGACGATGCTCGACCGCGACGATGTGTTCAAAGACCATGTAACCGGCATAGAGCTGGTCGAGCCCGGCGCCTATAACCTTCAAACTCAGGGGCTCACCGACTCCCGCACCGCAGGCAACATCGCTTATAACTCCATGGCCGTGCTCGTTATGACCAAGTGGAAAATGCAGGCGTCACGGCATATTTTCACCATCTACGGCTATGACGGCGATGAGCTGATTTTTGAGGTGACGAACACATCATTCGATGAGCCGATCGTGACGCTTCGAGGGAGGTTCGAGGGAGAGGAGTACTCACCGACATTCGGACCCCAGACATCCGCGCCCCCGTCCATCAGGAACAACTCCGATGAATCGTCGGAACCCGCATACCGACATCGCGGCCACGAGGTCGCATATGGCGTAAAAAAAGTATGGTCACTTGCATGATTTAGCATCGACTGGCCATAAATCTCCATTATGCCGCAGGAACAGCTAATCCTGCGGCTTTGTTGCTGTGTGAGTTGACTGAAGGAATCCGCTCCATTACTGTCGCGGTTCTGTTGGATATTCCTCCCAAAAGTCCGGGTTTATCAACAGAACCGCGACAGTAATGGAGCGGATCGCTTCTCCAATATATGATGTGTTACATAAGTTTTATTACGTCATCAAAAAACTCCCGTTGCCGGGAGTTTTGGAATTACATTTGATTTTGAAAATTTGGATTTCCCCGCGTTACAGAGGTTTGGCGAAAATCAGACGTCCCGCGACTGTTTGAAGAATACTGGTGACAGCGACAGGAATCTCGTTTCCGATGTAACCGTCCCCGCCCTCTACAACGATCATCGTGCCGTCATCGAGGTACGCGACTCCCTGCCCGGATTCCTTTCCATGCTTAATAATTTGCACGCGCAATTGCTCACCGGGAAGGAATACCGGCTTGAGGGCGTTCGCGAGCTCGTTGATGTTCAGGACCTCGACACCCTGCAGCACTGAGACCTTGTTGAGGTTGTAGTCGTTTGTGACGATCTTCCCGCCGATCTTTTTGGCGATGCTTACAAGATGGCTGTCGACTTCGAGCGTGTCCTCATCGGGCTCCGAAAAGTCGTCATAAATCTCGATGCTGATCTCGGGGTCTTCCTGAATCTTGTTCAGGTGTTCCAGACCCAATCGCCCGCGGTTTCTCTTGAGCGTGTCCGTGGAATCGGCAAGCTTTTGCAGCTCCTTCAGAACGCTCTGGGGCACGATGATCAACCCCTCGAGGAAATTCGACCGGATGATGTCCGAGATGCGGCCGTCAATTATTATATTGGTGTCAAGCACCTTCGGGCTGGCGGACCCCACTCCGCCGCCGTCCTCTCCCCCAAGACCGATCTTGACCGACGCCATGAAAAACGCCCCGAGGTAGACAAGGATGATGATCACGCCGACAAACGCGAGAATTTTGAGCCCGAAATACTCCTGCTGTCCCCAGAACAGGGCATCGATGAAATACGTGTTAATAAGCAGCGCGGCTACGAAACCGAGTCCGCCGCCGAAAATTCCGTTTACCAGCCTTGGACCGTTCGATTGAAGGATCAGCTTGAGGAACCACTCGTTGAACTTCAAAAGCGAGCGGTACGCGACAGTCGCGAACATGAACCCGAGGAGGGCGAAGACGATGACAATTCCGGGTTTGTCGGGGATTAACTGCGTTGCCGCGCCGTAATTCTGGCCCGTGAGATTAAGCATTCCCGCGATTGCGTATCCGATCACGCCACCCAGGAACAGGCACACGAACTTCATGAAACGAAGACCCATGGTGTGCTCCTTATATGATAAGATAAATTTATAATGCCGTGTTTATAAATTATTAATTTATTTAATAAAAAAACGTAAACGAGCATGCTCAAGGGTCATGCGCTATATATGATGCAAAAACAGGCCGATTGGCTCAACCAGTCGGCGATATGATGGCTACATTTTACGCTAAAACCCCGCTTTTAGCAAAATATCGACCGGTTTTAGTGTTTATGAATGATATTGTTCATGCGCTGGGAGCGCATGACGCTGAAATTCCATCCGCCAAGGCGGATGACACAGAGGGTATCTATGATATAATTTCCGGACAGTCAACTACCTGGAGGTAAGGTCATGTTAACAAAAACCTGTCTCGGGTTCTTTTTAGTCATCATGTTTATTTTTGTCACGGCTTGTTCGGGTGGCGGTCTGCCCGTCATTCCGGATAGCACGAGTCCGTCGGGAGATATTACGCCGCACGCGGATCAATCAACGCAAAGCGGTCATTATTTAATCGGATACTGGACGATCATGATTCCTGAAGACGGGAAATCTGTCGAGGTTTCTCCGGCCCGTGCGGTCGACTTGCATCTCAATGTGGTCAAATTGCTTGAGTGGACGCCATGTACCAACTGCCTGTCGGTTGGTAATCTGCAAATTACCGGTCCAAACGAACTCACACTCGATTTGACAATTCGCCATCCCTTCCCTGGGCTCCCGAATTTCACCGGGTTCGATGTGCGCGGGATTTTCATTTCGGATGCCGACTACACTTTCCCAATTTCCGAGAGGAGCATCGCATGGGGAGACACAATCCCTCGCCTTTTAAATGCGGACGGTCATACAAGCCTCTTCAACCCGACTGAATATCCCGCGAACTCGCCTGCTCCGCCGATACTCAAATATTACCCTGGCAAGATGTCGCCGGTCCTCTACCTCTCCGCTACACTGAATCCATTCATCGCGTATTCAGAAGGCGCCACAAGACGTATTTTCCTTTCGGGCGACCAGAAGACCGAGCAGGTGGTCCTTCATTTCCAACCTGGCGGTTTAAAATTCGGATATGCCGTGGATGTGTCCTGGCTGAAACCCGATGCGCCAATTATCGACCCGCTCACGGAATTCCCCATCGAGGCGAACTGCATCGAAGCATACAAGTTATCCGCATCTCTTGCGGGAGAAATCACATCGGCGATGGGTTCGTCCGCCGTAATAAATGTCGAGGTATTCGATCATCAGGGTCTCAGCACAATTTCATCGGTGACTTTCGAAGCACCAGACTTATTCTCTGATGCACTCACCCTTGCTTATTCCACTCAGACCGGGGAAGACAGTTGGCTTTTCAGTGGGACAATTACGAATGAGGAAGGTATTGGTGATGGGTCCTATCCTCTGCTTGCAAAGGTGGTAGACACAGAATCTGATCAGAATCTGGGGGTAATTAACGCATGGCAGGTCGATCTAGTAGGAGTAGGAATAGTTCAGGAGACCGGTTGGGTTAGAACCTGGGGAGGATTGGGCGTTGACCGAGCCAGAGATTTGTCGCTCGATCAGGATGAGAATATCATCGTTGTCGGTATTTCTGAGTCTCAGGGCGCTCAAAATGGAACTATTGATAAATTCAGCCAGAACGGTGAACTTAAATGGTCGAAGGTGTGGGGTGATACAGGAACTGTTTGGGTTGAAGCTGGCTGTCTTGACCTTGCAGGCAATATTTACGTCGCTGGATGGTTTGTTGGGACGGTTGATTTTGACCCAGGTTCTGGTGCTGACGTGCATAGCAGTCAAAACGAAGATTGTTTCCTGAGTAAATTCGATGCAGACGGGAATTTCCTTTCCGTGAGAACATGGGGAGGGACAAATCTCGATAAAGTGTATGATATCAAGGTTGCTGGCAATGATCGTATTTTTATGGTCGGGACATTCAGCAAGACAGTAGATTTTGATTGGGGTCCTGGCAGTGATATTCATACAGTTGTAGGACATTATGATTGCTTTCTAATGTGCGTCGATGTCAATATGAGCCACCTGTGGACCAAGACATGGGGTGGGGCTGAAAGAGATGTTTGCCAGTTTGTGGAAATCGATGAGCTGGGTTACGCATATACATCTGGCTTTTACGAGTACACGGTTGATTTCAACCCGGAAACTGGCTTAACGGACTTTCACACGTCCAATGGCGGGGTAGATGCGTTTTTTGCTAAGTATGATACAAATGGAAGTTTTCAGTGGGCAAGAAGTTGGGGAGGAGATGGTGATGATGGTTCTAATTGTGTTAAGTATGATGGCATAGATTCACTTTACGTTGCTGGTTGGTTTTTAGGAACAAATGTAGATTTCGATCCAGGTGACGGTAACGATTACCATACCTCGACCAACACAAGAGACGCGTTTCTCTCAAAATTCGATCTGAATGGTGATTTTAAATACGCAAGAACTTGGGGTGGTGATGGTCCCTTATATGATTTCGCATATGGAATTTCCCTCGATTCCAGCGGAGATGTATATGTGTCTGGATTTTTTGACGGGGCCGATACTGATTTCGATCCCAGCGGAAATGTTGATATCCATAGCTCTTTAGGGTCAAGAGACGGCTTTTTGTCCAAGTATCTTCCGGACGGCAACTATATTTGGACGAAAACCTGGGGTTCAAGCCAAGAAGATCGGTGCAACCAGTTGGTTGTTGACAGCTCCGACAACATTTTTGTGTCTGGTCAGTTCTTCGATGCAATTGATTTTGCACCATGCGGAGAGCCTGAGGGCATTCATACCTCAAACAGCGATTCAGATAGTTTCTTGATTAAGATGCTAACTGATGGTTGCTGGTAAAAGTTTTGGGAATAGGATGGGAAGCGTGAATATACCTGTCCCTATTTTTCCGGCGCTGGAAGCGCATGACGCTGAAATTTCATCGACATCCCTGTCGATGACTTTTTATTAAATCAATTTCGACACATGCGCGATTGGGCCGGGGATAATTTTTATGACCTCTCCCGGTTTGCTCTTGAAACTATGCCATGCCTCTTTAAGCGGTATTCCACAGACATAACAGGCTAATACCGCATTGAGCGACTGATGCGCGACCACCAAAATTTGTTCCCCATCCTGTGCATATTCCCGTGAGACCTCATCCCACCATTCGCCGGCACGTCTCTGAGCGTCCACCGCAGCTTCCCCGTTCGATGGGCGGAAGCTCCCCATATCGTTGCGATAATCCATGTACTCTTCCATCCAGCGGACCTTTACCTCCTCCTCCAAAGTGCCCTCCCAGTCGCCAAAATCAATTTCGATTAACCGATTCTCAACCTTTTGCGGTATATTTCTGTCTTTAAGGATTATCTCGGCTGTTGTTATCGCCCTTTTTAATGGCGAGACAAAGGCGCGGGTGAAAGGAACCGCGCTGAGCAAATCTCTAATGGTTTCAGCCTGCCTTAACCCAGTTTCATTCAGGGGATTATCGGTACGACCCTGGAAGATCTTGTCGCGGTTGAAGTTTGTCTCTCCGTGACGCGCAAGATAAAGTACCGGCCACGAAGCAATTTTTTCTCTTGAGCCCTGGATCATGGTCCGAATTCTATCCTTTTATGGTTTTTTGGTCAAAAAAATGCGTGATAATAAATTCGTTTAGTGTAAAACCGGGAGAGAACACGTGATACTAATGTTTAGCCAGGAATCCGTATCCAGTCCAATTTCACTTGGCGCTACAGAAAAGCAAGGAGTTACGGCGATGAACCGATCTATCGCCCGATTATGGCGCACGATTGTTGTGTGCCTATGTGTGTTTTCATTCCTCGCGACAGGTGTCGCGAGCGCGCAGGATGCCTCCGCCCCTACGGTCGACATGGAGTTCGTCCCGATCTACAACCTCGGGCAGGATGAAGCCATCCTTCAGCTTTACCAGAATCTGGAAGTTGTCGGCATAACGCGCGACCAGATCGTAATTACAACTCTTTCGCAGGTAACCGACAGGATCGTACTGCAGGGTCCGCGCGACATCATCGAAATCGCCAAGGAAATTTTAAGGACAATCGATCCTCCCCCTCCGCAAACCGAAACGCCTCCCGCGGAGCTGATCGACGACATCACAATACGGAACCTTTCCCCAAGCCAGTTTGCGGTCAAGCTCGATGAAATCATGAACAATTTCATCGGGATGGTGAAACTGACGCCGTCCAGCGATAACTTCATCGTGTACGCCCGCGATGCGAACGGCAACGGGCAGATCACGTTCTATATCCCAAACATGGAAGTGGCGGTCGAGGCATTCGAGCTTCAGCCGATCGGATTCATCGGTTACAAAATATTCCTTCGAGCCACGACAAATGAGCAGGGAATTATTGCATCGATAAAAAACCTCATATCGACGATCGATCAACCGGTCGAGGCCAGGGATTTTAAAGTTGTCGATATTTACTACCTGGAGGTCAACGAAGCCTTAGGCAGCCTGAACGCTGCCGGTTTTCAGACGGACGTCGACCCAGCAACCACGCTTGCAACCGGCAGCGGTCCGATAATCTATTCCGCACCGCAGGTTACAAGCACATCTGCCGGCCTTTCAACCAGGTTTGAGGGCAGCTCGGCCGGCGGAATAGGCAATAACCAGTTCTCGGTCCTGGAATTCAGCGACCCTGTCGCGACAACCGATGTCAACAAGCTGATTATTTTCGGCACACCATCGGAGATCGCCTCGGTCGAGCAATTCCTATCATTGATAGATCGTCCCGCGCGGCAAATCCTCATCGAGGCTCAGGTAATTGAGCTGAATGTGGACGACCTCGATGATCTCGGCCTCAGGGAAATCTCGGCATTGGACGATATTCTGAGCGGCAGCGTTAACCCTGTGTTCCCTGGCGAAGGGGGATCGTCGGCCAGCGGTAATTTCTTCACCTATGACGATAATGCCGACCCTGCGGGAAGTTTTTCCGCCGGACTCGCGGCCCTTATTCTTAACGGGCGGGCGACCGTAAAGGCCCGGCCTAAAGTTGTAACGGTCGACGGCAGGCAGGCCATAATCACAATTGGACGGCAGGTTCCTGTCGTACAGGAAACTCAGGTGGGCGATCAGAGAAGCACATTCGACATCACATTTGTGCCGGTCGGAATTACGCTTAACATCAAACCCAGAATTGGCGCGGGCGGCGACGAGGTCCAGATGCAGGTCAACGCGGTGGTTTCCAATGTTGAGACTCTCAACAATGTTGTCAGCGAGCTCAGCCTTATGGCGCCTGAATTAAATACGCGTGAAGTTTCAACGCTCGTAAGAATTCCGAACCACCAGTCGCTGATACTCGGCGGCCTAATATCTACAGAAACCGAAACCCGGACGTATAAAATCCCGATACTCGGCGACCTTCCGCTAATCGGCAGCGCGTTCAGGCGGACACGCGAGATCCGCGACAGGACCGAGATCATTATTGTAATAACTCCGCACGTTGCCGAAGAAGTTAATCCGAGGCTGGGCGACGATGTCGATAATCCGTACCAGATTACGGATCCTTATCTTGTCCCGCTCGGATCCGACATTCTGGACAATCTGGACAATGTCCTGTTCCCGGGCGAATATATCCTGAAAGAGCCGGACATTCGCGGTATCGATCTCACAACAGGTCTGCCGGCAATTCCCGCAGACCAGATCATTCCGAATTCAGCGAACGATCCCGTTATGCTGACGCTTCTTCGGGTGGTCAGAAAACTCACTTTGGTCGATAACCTGCGAATGATGGCCGGAGTCGAAATTCCGTCTGATATGGACGCTCAGACGATACGCTATCATGCCGAGGCATTTTTGATCGCATATCTGAGATACCTTAACGGACTTGATGTCGAGGACATGCACGCCGGACGTCGGTTGCTCGTTCCCGCGTTTCCGATCCCTGAGGAAGGATTCGATGAACCCGAGCTCGCGTGGCACACAATCAATTACCTCGCGACAACCCGGGGTAATCCTCTATTGACGGGTCTCGCGGAAACAATCAGGTATCTTGACCAGCAACCGTCTTTTAATCCCATAGAGCTTTTTACCAGGCCCGATGAGGATGAACTTCCGCTCAGCAGTACGGATGCGTCGGATTCCGACGAGAACTCGACCGAATCGGCCAGTTGAATAGTCGCCCAGACCCGAAATCCCGAATGTAACTGATTTGAAACATTTTGGAGGAAGAGACGAAATGCGGACGAATTTCCCGATGCGGGTTAGCATCAAAACCATCCTGACGATTATCGCAGTTGTGCTCGCGTTATTTACGTCGTGTAATAAGACCGCGGAGGACACAAATAAACCCGTAAACATTTCGGGTTTTGTCTTCCACGTGGACGGCGCCCAGATCACGCCGTCGGGAACCCTCCAGATCGAGCCGGGTAATGTCCTGAACATAACGGTGGAGTATATCGATCCCGACGCCGGTGATGATCCGGATCCCCAGTGGTATTCTTTTACGTGGGTCGTGGAACGCCTGAATGCCGGTGTCAGCCCGTTCAATCCGAACGAAAATTTCATAGTGATGAATGAAAATCCCTGCATCTGGACAGCCCCGACGGTAACGGGATTTTACCGTTTCCTGGTCGAGGTCAGGGACCGCTACCAGACTCCGGCCCAGGAATCGATCGTTGTCGAGGTCAATGCGAATAAAAAACCGATCATCAATGAACTCTCCGTTTCGAACAATGAGCCTTATGTAAATGAGGAAGTCACCATCACCGTGGACGCGTCCGATCCTGACGGCAACCTTCCTCTTGAGTATGACTGGCAGGCAGACGGAGGTTATTACACGTCCGAAAGCGACGGGGAAGCCATATGGGTAACCCCTACCGCCGGGAGCTACAATCTGACCGTGGTTGTTACCGACCAGGCCAACGGCAGCGTGTCAAGGACAATTCCGATTGTGGCGCTGGCAAACCATAATCCCATGATCTCCGGATGGAATCTGGACCCGGGCAATTCGGTAAAATACAACGACCTGGTGACAGTTACCATCAATGCCAGCGACGAGGACAATGATACGCTTGAATATAACTGGCAGGCGGACAATGGCACATTCAATTCGGTAAATTCGAATGTCGCGGTATGGCGCGCGCCGGCATTGACCATCACCGCGAAAATTACCGTCACGGTCGAGGATACAAAGGGCGGGAGCGATTCGGTCGAAATTATCATTGACGTGACAGAGTAAGAGAATTCAGTAACTACAATAAAAATACGGAATAATGCGCTTAAAAACTGTACTTGAAAATTAGATTTTCAATCCCGGGAAAATGATATTATTACCATGCGATAAGCGGAAGCGTCGATGAATGATACCGAATTACATGTACTCCTTCTTAATTCTGAATCTGACCGGGTTGAAAGAAAGGCTTCAATCAGCTCGAAACAGGATATCAGGCGCACAATATGCGCCTTTGCAAATGACCTGCCGAACAACGAAGCGCCGGGAGTGATATTCATAGGCGCGAATGATGATGGTTCATGCGCCAACCTTGGAGTATCCGACGACCTGTTAAAAACACTTAGCGACATTGTATCCGATGGGATCACTCCGCCACCGATGGCAAAAATAATTAGAAAGGAAATATCCGGTTGTGACTTGGCCGTGATAGTTGTCGAACCATCGGTAAATACACCCGTGCGATGCAACGGAGTAATCTACGTAAGGGTAGGGCCCACAACAAGGACGGCGAATCAAGAACAGGAAATTCGATTAATAGAGAAGCGTAAGTCAAAAGATTTGCCATATGATATAAGGCCTATAAATTCAGCATCAATCAGTGATCTTGAAAACATCCTCACTGAACAATACATCCGGCGGGTCGTTAATCAAGGTATTCTGGAAGAGAACAATCGATCAAGTACGGACCAACTAAAATCCCTGAAACTGGCAGACGCCTCTGCCGATGTCCCTACCGTGTTAGGTTTACTGCTTTGTTCAACCGATTGCACTAAATATATTCCCGGCGCTTATATCCAGTTCCTAAGGATTAATGGCGCCGATGATAACGACATTCAAACCAGTATAATTGATGAAGCGGCCATTTATGGCACAGTGGTACAGCAGATTGTAAGGATAGAAGAAAAATTCAATGCGCATAACAAAACGCAGTACTCATATGAGATTACTCCTTCCGTTATAAGACCCGAATATCCTAAAAAGGCGTTTGAACAGGTCATTAGGAATGCCATATTGCATAGGACATACGAAAGCAGCAACGCGCCTGTCAGAGTGTATTGGTACAACGACAGAATAGAAATCCGGAGTCC
>Ga0214473_10000373_pt1 | contig 62340 bp, 35 predicted proteins | sample RVTome_7_FD_203509 | JGI IMG/M metagenome (GOLD analysis project Ga0214473, IMG submission 203509) | Soil microbial communities from uranium-contaminated site in the Upper Colorado River Basin, Wyoming, United States - RVT98D197 | ecosystem: Environmental > Terrestrial > Soil > Contaminated >... | reverse complement strand
CCTACACCTTAGTTGCAAGGGCTGATTTGGATATCGGTGTGCCGGGTAGAGTTGTGGAAGGTATAGAAATCAATGACAACCGGTCTTTGGGCACCTATACAGTTATCGGGCCGCCGCCTTGGTTTCAAACCGGGTCTGGTGATGTTGGTAGTAAGGGTGCGATAAATCCGCGTTACGATCCTCCAAAGAACGAGGACAACACAGATTATTTGGCAATCAGCAACCATACCACGATATCCAAGTTCTTTTCTGCGAGAGGTTGGCTGGTAAAAAAATATTCTGACTACGGTGGTATTAATGTCAAACCAGCACTCGTTGGCGGTTCAATCTACGACGCTTTTTTTGATAAATACAAACCAGATATTAATCGAAATTGGGGCACTAAATCATTGAGTGGTATACCAAACACTGGAGGTTTTTGGTTTGTCGACGGAGGTCTTGATCATAAAAAAGCGTTTTCATACACAGGAAAGCCCGCTATAATTTTTGTAAACGGTACATTTAATATCGATGAAGGCTTGTCATTAGGTAAAGATATTGGACTTATTTTTATAATAAGCGGTAATGTAAACATAAAACACAGCGTTACTCGTTTTGATGGGGTTTTGGTTTTTGATGGGGATATCGATACTAAAAATAGCACCACCAAGTTAACAATAAACGGATCGGTGATTGGTGCCTTCAATGGAAATCTTCTATTAAAAAGAGATTTTAGATCAAAACTTAGTAATACCGAACCAGCGGAGCTTTTTCTTTACGAATCAAAATATTTATGGCTTTTCAGAGATTTACTGGGCGATAAAATCACCACATTCAGAGAAACCGCTCCTTAGCAGAGTCTTCTAGACAAATAATTTATTTTTCCAACGTCGTTTAGGTTTTATTCAAATTGGTTAAAGCTTCACATCAGCACTTCTTTTTGCTAAAATAAACCGCTACGTAAGTTTGAAGTGGCAAAGCTCTCAACTCTTTATGGGTTGTCTTACAATTAGGAAATTAAATATGGGCAGGAAAAATTTAAAGATGGATAAAAACAGCAAAATATTAGTGGCATTATCAGGTGGGGTAGACAGCTCTGTAGCCGCCGCATTGTTAAAACGTGCCGGATACAGCGTTGAGGGGGCTTACATGCGCTGCTGGAGCGAAGGTCCTTATTGCAGTGCGGATATTGACCAATCAGACGCGGCAAAAGTAGCCTCGAAGCTAGAAATACCTTTTCACGTCTTTGATTTTGAAGAAGATTACAGGAAGAACGTCATAGATTCCTTTTACGCGCAGTATCAGGCTGGTAAGACGCCAAATCCAGATGTAGTGTGTAATCAAAAAATAAAGTTTGGGCTGTTGCTAAATAAAGCGCGTGGTATGGGGTTTGATTTTATCGCAACAGGGCATTACGCCCGCGTTACAAATGGTGTTGGGTACGATCTGCTTGCCGGGGTGGATAGCGATAAAGATCAGTCGTACTTTCTTTATCTTCTTGGACAAAAACAGCTTTCGCAAGCTATTTTTCCACTCGGAGAGCTAACTAAGAAAGAGGTGAGGAAGTTAGCTCAAAAATACAATCTTCCCACCGCAGCTAAACCAGATAGCACCGGAATATGTTTTATCGGGCCAACTAACATAAGAAGCTTTTTATTGCGTGAAATAAAACCTCGGCACGGAGATGTTGTCAGTATAGAGGGAAAAGCGCTAGGAAGACATATCGGCCTGCCTTTCTATACAATTGGGCAGAGAGAGGGCGTAGGTATATCAGCTCAAGTTCCTTACTATGTGGCAAGCAAAAATGTAGCAAATAATACCCTTATCGTAGCTCCTTTTGGTCATAGCGCGCTATTTAAGCGAAAATTTACTACCAATACTCCTCATTGGGTAAACGAAGAGCCAACATTTCCTTTGCACGCACAGGTGCGTTTGCGACACAGAGCGCCTTTGGTCGATGCGGAAATCGTAAATAATAAAAATAGTTTGGTTTTTAATTTATCAAATGAAACTAGAGCTATAACTCCTGGTCAAAGCGCAGTCATTTATTCCGGAGAGAAAGTCTTGGGAGGAGCAATAGTAGACAAAGTTATATATTGATACATTTATTATCATTTAGTACATATATTACTTTAATATAACTTAGTATTATAAACATGAACAATATAGTACATATTTTAAGATTTGAATTTTGGTTTCGGTCTAGCCCTAACCAAATAGAACAAATGATTTTACCTGTAATTTTATTCACTCTAATTTTTTTAATCGGCTTTGCGGCAATTTTTTACAACCAAAAAATAATAGGAAATTATCCTCCTAAAAATAAGATTTTTAAGCCTGCGGCAATAGGCTTGATAATTTTGGGTTTAACTGGGTTGGTATTTTGTTTACTCACTTGGCAAGGGATCTCTTTTTTAGGAGTGAGATTTTTTCTACTCGTAATTTTCTTACTAGCCTTGTTTTGGTCTGTGGCGTTTATTTATCTTTACCAAAAGAGGGTGGCCAAGGAAATAATCAAATATGAAACTAGGTTAATCAAACAAAAATATTTTAAGAAGGCGTCTAAGGGTTGACATCGCTGGGTTTATAAACTAGAATGAGGCTGGAAATGAGGTTAAATATGTAACCATCAGCAAGGTTTGTGCATCTATTCACTCATGAGAAGAGTTGGGTTGTGCCAACTCTTTTTGCTTGGAAGAACGGGTTTTAGGATGTAGGATTTAGGATCTAAGTTAAAATCAGAGAACTTAAATCATACAACTTAGAACCCAAGAACCTTGACAATTCAAAATGTAGCAGCCCTGTACCGAAGCGCCGTTCAGCTGCTAGCTTTCCGCTACGCAGCCGAAGTCGCGCATGGTACAGGGTAGAACGTCATATCTTTGAGACTATTAACCTCGCCCGCCATTTTTGGCGAGGCGGGTTTGATCAACTTTCTAAGCTTTGCTATGCAGAGTGCAGATTGCGAGAGTATTCAAATTTCTGGAGCCAACCGCGAAAGAATTTGGATACGGAGTAATCTATTTTGGAGAGTTTGATCCTGGCTCAGGGTGAACGCTAGCGGCGTGCTTTAGGCATGCAAGTCGAACGACGTGCTCCGGCTTGCCGGAGATTACGAGTGGCGGACGGGTGAGTAACGTGTGAGAACGTACCCTCTAGTGAGGAACAACCCCGAGAAATCGGGGCTAATACCGCATGTAACCGTAAGGTAAAAGGGCGTAACTGCCCGCTAGAGGAGCGGCTCGCATCCCATCAGCTTGTTGGTAGGGTAATGGCCTACCAAGGCAACGACGGGTAGCTGGACTGAGAGGTTGGCCAGCCACAAGGGCACTGAGACACGGGCTCTACTCCTACGGGAGGCAGCAACCGGGAATCGTAGACAATGGGCGAAAGCCTGATCTCGCGACGCCGCGTGGAGGATGACGGCCTTCGGGTTGTAAACTCCTTTTATAAGGGAATAAGCCCTACCCTTTTGTGCACAAGCACAAAAGGGAAATTCGAAGTACGAATATCTAAATTTCAAACAATTTGGAATTTGTAATTTAAAAAATTGCGGTTTGTTTAGGATTGCTTGCTTTGCGCAAGTTTTCTTGCGAAAAGCGGATTTAGAATTTCGATTTTACTTTGTTCGCTTGCGAACAGAAGGGTGGGGTTGACTGTACCTTATGAATAAGCCGCTGCTAACTACGTGCCAGCAGCCGCGGTGATACGTAGGCGGCAAGCGTTACCCGGAATTACTGGGCGTAAAGAGTGCGCAGGTGGTGAGGAAAGTCTTTGTTAAAATGCTACGGCTCAACCGTGGAACCGCAAAGATACTACTTTACTTTTGAGATAGTCAGGGGGTACCGGAATAGATGGTGAAGCAGTGAAATGCGTTGATATCATCTAGAACACCCAAGGCGAAGGCAGGTACCTGGGGCTTTTCTGACACTGATGCACGAAAGCGTGGGGAGCGAACGGGATTAGATACCCCGGTAGTCCACGCCGTAAACGATGGACACTAGATATCGGACTGGTGACGGTTCGGTGTCGTAAGCAAACGCGTTAAGTGTCCCGCCTGGGGAGTACGGCCGCAAGGCTAAAACTCAAAGGAATTGACGGGGACCCGCACAAGCAGGGGAACGTGTGGTTTAATTCGAGACAAAACGAAGAACCTTACCAGGGTTTGACATGTATGTGGTAGGAACCCGAAAGGGCGACAACCCAGCAATGGGAGCATACACAGGTGCTGCATGGCTGTCGTCAGCTCGTGCCGTGAGGTGTACCCTTAAGTGGGGTAACGAGCGCAACCCCTACAGTTAGTTGTATCACTCTAGCTGGACTGCCCCGATACATCGGGGAGGAAGGAGGGGACGACGTCAAGTCATCATAGCCCTTATATCCTGGGCTACACACACGTTACAATGGACGTAAACAACGGGCTGCAACTTCGCAAGGAGAAGCTAATCTCTGAAATACGTTCTCAGTTGGGATAGCCGGCTGCAACTCGCCGGCTTGAACTAGGACTTGCTAGTAATCGCAGGTCAGCATACTGCGGTGAATACGTTCTCGGGTCTTGTACACACCGCCCGTCAAGTGAGCAAAGTCGGGGGTAGTTGAAGTCCCACTTTTTGTGGGCCGAGGCTAAATTCGGCGATGAGCGCTAAGTCGTAACAAGGTATCCCTACTGGAAGGTGGGGATGGATCACCTCCTTTCTTTAATTTTTAAGTAAAACAGCACACCGCTGGTGGATTGGGTTACTTAAATAAAAGACGAAGGAAGTGTGAACCGATAGTTTAATGGTTCTAGGTCTAGGCCACTCACGGTTTTAGACCATGTCACCGTCCACTTTGGACGAAGCCATGTACCACGTTGGGTACATGGGAACGACGTTCTACTCAGCACCATCAAACGGTGCTGGGATGCTACATTTTGGGTTGTCAAGCTTAGCTTGACTAAAGCCAGCTGAGCTGGCTTGTCGAAGCGAGTCCGAAGACCCCACGAAGCTTTAGCGTAGTGGGGGTCAAGGAAGAAGAAAACCCCGCACGTTGCGGGGTTTTTCAGTTTGTGCTAAAATCTCACCGTGTTTGGGCGCATAGCTCAGTTGGATCCATAGCAACCTTCGTATCGCGAAACTTTCAGTTTCTTAGTACTCTTGGTTGCCGCGACCACTCCTGCCGGCAGACAGATCGTGGGCTAAGAGCGCTGCAATGATTTTGAAATCTGGGCACGTAGCTCAGTGGTAGAGCGTTGCTCTGATAAAGCAAAGGTCGATGGTTCAATCCCATCCGTGCCCACCAGATTTTCAAAGCAAGAAGCTTTAGCTTCTTTTAAGGCAAAGGTCGATGGTTCGTAGTCCATGGAATGGTCGCAGATCGCAAAGCGATCTATCCCATCCGCGCCCACCATTTAGCAACCCCACTTTTCAACTGATAAAAAAGCCCACTATACTTGACTTGAGGTTATTTCCGTGGTATATTAGGGCCGATGATGCGAGATAGAGCATCAGAGGGGATGATTAGGCTCAAGGCTTAAGTTTTTTTGTGTCTTTCTTCGAGTTTTGTAGTAACCACTAGTCTCCTTCCGCTTAAAATTCCCCTCTAGACAAGGTACAATTTAATATATAGAATTAGCCAGCTCCAAGCCGTGTATTTTTGTTGATTCAGTTTTAGAGAGGCACTCGGTTGCGGCTAATTCAAAGATCAAAGTTCAAAGTGCAAAAATACAATGCAAAGATTAAAAATTTTGAATTTTGATTTGTAATTTTGCTTTTTAATATTTGATTTTTAGTTTTATTTACTTGGGCCTGTAGCTCAGCTGGCTCAGAGCGCTACATTTGCAATGTAGAGGTCGCCGGTTCAAGTCCGGCCAGGTCCACCACACTTCGCTCCTTCGGCCGCCGCCGACAGAAGTCGGCTATGGCCGACGAGGGTCGGAGCTTCGAGTGGCAGGCCAAATTATTAGAATTTGGGTTGCCTTAGAAATTCTGAAACGAAGTGTGTCCCTCGTAGCTTTATGCAAAGTGGGACAGACGAGTTGCACCTTGAAAACTGGATAGAAGAGGTCAGTGAGCAGCTGAACAGCTAGCAGGTAGCAGTTAGCAGATAGCATTTACTTTGCTTTCTGTTTTCGGCTTACTGCTTTCTGATTTCTGCTTTCTGATCGATGGATCTTATTAATGCATTTGGTGGATGCCTTGGTTCTCTTGGCCGATGAAGGACGTAGTAGTCTGCGATAAGCTTCGGTGAGCTGACAACAAGCTTCGATCCGGAGATTTCCGAATGGGGTAACCCCTCCGATTTATCGGAGACTTATCACCCAATTCATAAGTGATATAGAGGGAACTCCCTGAACTGAAACATCTTAGTAAGGGGAGGAAGAGAAAGCAATTAGCGATTCCCTGAGTAGTGGCGAGCGAAAGGGGATTAGCCCAAAGGCCGATTAAATCGGCCGGTTGTAGGACTCGTCTGTCTTTAATGACAAGGAGTTATAAACCTTTTTGATAGCAGAAGGACCTGGAATTGGCCCGTCATAGAAAGTGAAAACCTTGTATGCGAAATCAAAAAGGCTCCTGATGAGCACCTGAGTACCGCGGGACACGTGAAACCCTGCGGGAATCCGCCTAGACCATTAGGCAAGGCTAAATACCAAGAGAGACCGATAGTGAACTAGTACCGTGAGGGAAAGGTGAAAAGAACGCCGGTGAGGCGAGTGAAATAGATCTGAAACCAAATGCTAACAAGCAGTGAGAGCCCCGACTTGTCGGGGTGATCGCGTGCCTATTGAAGAATGAGCCGGCGAGTTATTCTGTAAAGTTTTGCTTAAAGGCAGTGATGTCTGGAGGCGTAGTGAAAGCGAGGTCTAACTGACCGTTTATTTTACAGAGTAGACCCGAAACCGGGTGAGCTACCTATGGGCAGGGTGAATGTCAGAGAAATCTGGCTGGAGGCCCGAACCCGTGTCTGTTGCAAAAGGCTGGGATGACCTGTGGGTAGGGGTGATATGCCAATCGAACCCGGAGATAGCTGGTTCTCCCCGAAATATATTTAAGTATAGCCTTCTGTGTTGAGCTTGTGGGGTAGAGCTACTGAATGGTTTGATTAGCGTAAGCGAGTCAAACTAACCAAACTCCGAATACGCAAGTTTCTAGCAGAGGAGTCAGACTAGCCGGGCTAAGCTGGTTAGTCTAAAGGGAAACAGCCCAGACCGTCAGCTAAGGTCCCTAAAGTCAAGCTTAGTGTGAAAGGAAGTATCAATCCTCAGACAGGTAGAAGGTTGGCTTAGAGGCAGCCATCCTTTAAAGAGTGCGTAACAGCTCACTATCCGAATTGGGAATGATGCGCCGAAAATTCAACGGGGCTCAAGCTTGATACCGAAGCTACGGATCCTTGTCCTTCGGACAAGGAAATTCTAAACTCGAATTTCTAAATTCGAAACAATATCCAAATTCTAAATTTTCAAATTCCAAATCTTGGTTTTTGAATGTTTTAATTTAAGATTTGTTTAGGATTTAGTATTTGTGATTTAGTATTTCCTCGCCCGGAGGGTGAGGGTGGTAGGGGAGCGTTCTTGGCAGCAGTGAAGGTAGTCCGTAAGGAACTGCTGGAGCGCCAAGAAGTGAGAATGCCGGCATGAGTAGCGAGAGTCCGGTGAAAAACCGGACCGCCGAAAACCCAAGGTTTCCTTCGCAACGTTAATCGGCGAAGGGTAAGTCGGTCCTAAGCTGAGGCCATAACAGGCGTAGGCGATGGATAAGCCGTTTAAAATTCGGCTACTAAATTCAGACCGTTTTGGCCACGCAAGTGGTCAGAGTGATGTTTACATTGCTATCAACGAAGGGTTGACAAAGATGGATCTTTCCAGGCAGCTTTTACATGTGCTGCTCTAAGTAGTAAGGAAGTGGCGGCAGGAAAATCCGCTGATTCACCACGTTTTATCCACTTTTTGTGATCTTAGAGCGTGGTCCACGTTTTATTCGAGCTACGATGGCCCTACTGAGGCTTGTCCGATGTGGGGTGGAACGGATTCGACTTTCGAGAAAATGCTCGTCGTGAGGTATGAGTTTAACCGTACCGCAAACCGACACAGGTGGGTTGGTAGAGAATACCAAGGCGATCGAGAAAACTATCTCTAAGGAACTCGGCAAAACAGCTGGGCGTAAGCTTTGCGAGATGCCCTCCCCGATGCAAATCGGGGCGCAGCGAAAGAATCTCAAGCGACTGTTTAACAAAAACACAGGACTCTGCAAACCCGTAAGGGGAAGTATAGGGTTCGAGGCCTGACCAGTGCCGTAAGGTTAAGGAAGAAGGTTCACGCTTTCGACTGAAGCCACGGTAAACGTCCGCAGTAACTATAACTGTGCTAAGGTAGCGAAATTCCTTGTCGGGTAAGTTCCGACCCGCACGAAAGGCAAAACGACTTGAGAACTGTCTCGGAGATAGACTCGGCGAAATTGAGATGGCTGTGAAGACGCGGCCTAGGTGTGCCAGGACAAAAAGACCCCGTGGAGCTTTACTACAACTTGGCCTTGCGTTAGGTTTCAAAATGTGTAGCGTAGGTGGGACCCCGATTTAATCGGGGGACAATGAAACACCACCCTTTTTGTAATTTGACGCTTACTCCGACCCATACAAACTGGGCGGAAGACAAGGTCTGGCGGGTAGTTTGACTGGGGCGGTCGGCTGCTAAAGAGTAACGCAGCTGCCCAAAGGTTCGCTTAACCCGGATGGAAATCGGGTGGAAAGTGTAAAGGCATAAGCGAGCTTGACTGCGAGGCCTACAAGCCGAGCAGGTGCGAAAGCAGGGCTTAATGATCCTCCGTTTGCTTATGGAAGCGGCGGAGCTTAACGGATAAAAGCTACCCCGGGGATAACAGGCTAATAGTGCCCAAGAGTTCACATCGACGGCACTGTTTGGCACCTCGATGTCGGCTCGTCCTATCCTGGGTGGGAAGTACCACCCAAGGGTTGGGCTGTTCGCCCATTAAAAGGGTACGCGAGCTGGGTTCAGAACGTCGTGAGACAGTTCGGTCTCTATCCGGCATGCCCGTTTGAACTTTGAGAGGAGCTGCTCCTAGTACGAGAGGACCGGAGCGGGTCAGCCTCTGGTGTACCAGCTGTGGGAGTTACCTGCAGCGCTGGGTAGCTATGCTGGGATGGGATAAGCGCTGAAAGCATCTAAGTGCGAAGCCCACCTCAAGATTAGAGTTCGTAGATCCCTGGGAGACTACCAGGTTGATAGGCGGCAAGTGTAAGCCCCGTAAGGGGTTCAGCTAAGCCGTACTAATAGATCGAAATAGATTCTATCTATTTCGATCTGCGAGAACTACAAAAGCTATTGAAAACTTTGTTTCGATAGCATCCCGTTCTCTAAGATCGTTATAGAATTAAACTTCTATCCAGTTTTCAGGGTGCATTCTAGATGTCGGATATCAGATGTAAGACATCAGAAAAAGCGGTCTTGAATTAGTTTTTAGATTTCTTAAATCTAGAATCTTAGATCTGATAACTAACTTAAGGCCGTTTGAGCGAGGTGGCTCCACCTCTTCCCTAGTCCTCGCGAAGCGAGGTCGCAGCAGCCGAGAGTACTGACCCCGATATATCGTGGGAAGTACGGAGGATGCTATACCGAACAGTCCAATGGAATTGGACTAGAGACTAACGAAAGTTGGGCTCTATTCTAAGGCCGTTGTAGCGCCAGGGCTCTACCCGATCCCATACCGAACTCGGTCGTAAAAACTGGCAGCGCCGATGATACTTGGTCCGCAGGGCCCGGGAAAGTAGGTCACGGCCTTACTTTTTTGGCAAAATTAAGGCCATGACCTGCAACCATTCCATGGACTAAGGTCATGGTTTTATTATTATTCTTCGGCAAAAATTGAAATAATTCTCCAGTACAGTTATAATGAGGTCGATCTTCCAAGAAAGGCAGGATGTTTGGGTCTAAGTCATAAGTTGTAAGTCTTAAGATGTCCGATTTTTAACCTCTTACAACTTAAAACTTAAATCTTATAAATAATTCATGGCGAAAAAAAATGACAAAGATACTCCCTCCCACGAGTCAAAAATACGAGGACGTGTTTTCTCCCCCGATACATCGGGGTCGAAAATGGCAGCTCTTCTTGCTGACAAAGGTTTTAGCCCGCGGGCCGTTTCTAAAGGTGAAGTAGTCGAAGGTAAAATAGTAGCACTTGTTTCTGATTCTGTACTTGTCGATATTGGAACAAAGGCTGAGGGATTAATACCTCGTAGAGAGTTGGAAGACTCAGGTCAAAAAACAGAAATTGGTGAAAAAATATCTGCAGTGGTGGCTCAAACTGAAGGGGATTTAGGTACAGTAATACTTACCGTAAAAAGGACTGTTAAAGAAAAAGTCTGGGAACAATTACAAGATATATCAGACAAAAACGAGATAATTGATGTAAAGGGAATTAGCAGCAACCGAGGCGGTTTAATTGTTGAATATAAAGGGGTACGTGGATTTATCCCTTCCTCCCATCTTGTTACGGATGCGAAAAAAACAATCAATCAACTTGTCCAAGCAAAAATTATCCAATCAAACGGTAACTTGAATAAATTAGTTTTATCAGAAAAAGAAGCAATTGGCGATTCTTTACCTAAAGTTGAATTACCTTTCAAAGCGGGTGACACTATCGATACTAAGATTACCAAAATATTACCATTTGGATTGCTGGTTTCCCTTCCTTCCGGATCTGACGGACTAGTGCATATTAGTGAGGTATCCTGGAGGAAAGTAACATCTCTGCAAGAAAGTTATAATCTTGGCCAAGATATTAAGGCTAAAATAATATCAATTGACCCTAGTTCAGGAAAAGTAAATCTATCGATCAAACAGCTAGAACCTGATCCGTGGCAAATAGCCGCAAGCAAATACAAAGTTGGGTCAACATTTGAAAGGCCAGTGTCACGTATTACAAGCTACGGTGTATTTGTTCAACTCTCTGATGGAATCGAGGGTTTGTTACATAGTTCAAAAATTCCCTATGGTCTAGATTTAAAACCAGAGGAAAAAATTAAAGTCTCGGTTGATTTATTCAACAGCGAACAGAGAAGGGTTGCCTTGAGACTTGCAACTGATGGGGTAGGTGCGGATAATAAAAAGATTGCCGCGCCCGAAAATGCCTCCGGTGTAAGCCGGAAAAAGATTGCAACCACGGAGGCTAAGAAGGAGAAAGAAACACGGAAAAAATAGCACGCTTCATACCTCGAAATACAGGATCTCTTAGTATTCCCGCGTGCTGTACAGACGTTAAGCACGCTTCATAACTAAAATTTTCGTTGACCCTGTAGAGTTTAGATACTCTTGCACACTGTCTACCCAACGCACCACTAGCCTACATCGCGTTATGAGGCATTGCTGGTGGGGTCTAAAAAAGGATAGAAATGTCTAAAAAAATTACTGAAAAATTCACTAGTAGGTCAAAACAGGCTCTTTGCCAAGCAGCAAAAGAATCACAACACTTAGGTTTACAGTTTGTTGATACAGAACATATTTTACTAGGTATTCTTTCAGATGAATCTTCGGTTGCATACAAGGTATTAAGTTCCTTTCAAGTCGAAACTGCTCGGATAAAAGAGTCGGTTATAGCTTCTACAGATAGAGATCAATCTGGCCAGGTGCCAAATAAAAAAAACAAAACAGCGCAAGGGTTTTCAGAAAGTGCTCAAGAAGCAATCGCGTTTGCTGCTTTGCAGGCCTATCTTTGGGGCAGTAGTTATGTAGGGACAGAACATATTCTTTGCGGCTTAGCCAAGACTTCATCCGGCCTAGCTTGCCATATACTAAGAAGTTGGGGAATTACTTATGATTTATTAAAGCATCGAGTGGAAAACTATACTTCAGTGACCCCTCAACCAATGACAATAAAAGAAACAAACACACCACTGCTAAATAATTACGGTAGAGATCTCACCGCACTAGCCAATGAAAATAGTTTGGACCCAGTTTTTCAAAGAGAAGGTGAGATAATGAGAGTACTCCAAGTGCTGTCTCGAAGGGTAAAAAATAATCCTGTCCTGCTAGGGGATGCCGGTGTTGGTAAAACCGCGATTGTTGAAGGACTTGCTCAAAAAATAGTTTCTCGTGAGGTACCTAAAAAATTTATTAATACTAGGGTAGTTAGTTTAGATCTGGGTTCTCTAGTTGCTGGAACGAGGTTTCGTGGCGATTTCGAAGAAAGGCTGATGGGGATAATTGATGAAATAAAGCGGGCAGATAATATTATTTTATTTATTGATGAGGTTCATACTATTGTGGGTGCTGGGGGAGCTGGAGGCGCGCTAGATGCAGCGAATATATTAAAACCAGTCCTATCTCGTGGAGAACTGCGCTGTATTGGAGCAACTACCGCGGAAGAATACGCCGAATTTGTAGAAGACGACACTGCCTTGGAGAGGCGATTTCAATCTATATATATAAACGAGCCAAACATAGAGGCCACGATATCGATCTTAAATGGATTGAAAAGTAGATACGAATCTTATCACGGGATAAAAATTTATCAAAATGCAATTAGTTCGGCTACAAAACTAGCCCATCGCTATCTTATCGACCGACATTTACCAGATAGCGCCATTGATGTATTGGATGAGGCGGCAAGTAAAAAAACTGTTAGCCTAGGGCAATTACCGAAAGGTACGGTGAATATCGATGATAAATTAGAGAAAATCGCTTTTCAAAAAGACCAACTAGTTAGGGAAGAAAGGTGGCAGGACGCTATTGAGCTAAGAAGCGAAGAGAGAAAATACAGAAAGAAACTGGATACGTTGGTGGGAGGCAAAATAAATAAATATATAGCTACTGTTGATGAAAAGGATGTTGCCGAAACAGTTTCAGTAATGACCGGGATACCTATAGACGAACTTACACAGCCTGAGGCTCAGAAACTTATCAATCTCGAAAAATATTTAGGTAAATATGTGGTTGGCCAAAATCATGTACTAAAACAAGTTGCAGGGGTTTTGCGCCGTAATCGGGTTGGGTTACGCGATCCCAGCCGTCCGACTGGTAGTTTTATGTTTCTGGGGATTAGTGGTGTGGGCAAAACACTTGTCGCTGAGACACTTGCCCAGGTTTTATTTGACGACATCAAATATTTAATAAGGTTGGATATGAGCGAATTTTCCGAACGACATACTGTTGCTCGTATCGTAGGCGCACCTCCTGGTTATGTGGGTTATGAAGAAGGAGGAGAGCTAACTGAGAAATTAAGAAGAAACCCATATAGCGTCATCTTGCTAGATGAAATTGAAAAAGCCCATCCCGAAATTTTTAACACTCTTTTGCAAGTTTTAGACAATGGGCAGCTCACAGACGGTAGGGGAAAAACCGTGAATTTTCGCAATAGTATTATCATTATGACTAGTAATGTCGGTGGACACCTTATCAAAAAAGAGGGAGATATTGGATTTAATAAAAGCAAAATTTCCCAAAAAAATTTAGACGAGCGCTACCAGAATATTTCTCAAAAACTTCAGGAGGAGTTACATAAAATCTTCAAACCGGAATTTTTAAACAGAATTGACTCAACAATTGTATTCAAACCCCTAAATAAAATGACAGCGAGGAAAATAGCTAATATCTTGGTGAAAGAAGTAGCCAAGCGATTAAAACAAGAATATAAGATGAAACTTAAGGTAGATACCAAAGTTTTCGGCTTCCTCGTAGAAAAAGGTTTTTCTGAAGAATACGGAGCTCGTGAGATGAAGCGAGTCATAACAGATTTGATCGAGAACCCCTTATCAGAAAAAATACTATCAGGACAATTCAAAAAAGGTCAATTGGTTAGAGCGAAAGTGGAAAAAAGTAATATCGTATTAAAATAGCTTCGTAACCTACAATAACTTGTCAAAACAATTAGTCTCCTCTAGAATAAGCAAGCTATGGCGAAAAGTTCTTCAATATATACGTGTCAACAGTGTGGGTATCAGTCACCCTCATATCTGGGGAAATGCCCAAATTGTGCCTCTTGGAACTCTCTTGTTGAAACAATCGTGTCAGGAAGCGGAGAGCAGAAAGCGTCTAGTAGGGAAGGTGTAGTTAAACCCCAAAGGCTATCTGAGGCGGCAAAGAAACCCTTTAAGAGGCTTCAAACAGGCGTTTTAGAACTAGATAGAGTATTAGGTGGAGGAATTGTGCCTGGTAGTATTGTACTACTCGCGGGTGATCCCGGGATAGGCAAGTCGACAATTCTCTTGCAGGTAGCTTCGTTATTCAAAACCCTCTATGTCAGCGGCGAAGAAAGCACGCAGCAGGTTAAATTGCGTTTTGATCGATTAGGTAAGCGTGCAAAAGACCTATTTATTTTTCCCGAAACAGATATCGATCGGGTACTAAAAGCAGCTACGGGCGACGAGTACCAAATTTTAGTTGTTGATAGTATTCAGACGATGGTTACGGGTGATTTAAATAGCGCGGCTGGTAGCATTGGCCAAGTACGTGAGACGTCTTACAGGTTACAAAGATTAGCGAAAGAAAGTAAGACCACCGTCTTTATTGTTGGTCACGTGACTAAAGAGGGAGCAATTGCTGGGCCAAAAGTTTTGGAACACCTTGTTGATACAGTTTTATACTTGCAAGGCGATCGCAGCAGTGTGTTTCGGATCCTTTCTGCAGCAAAGAATAGGTTTGGACCAATTGATGAGATAGGTGTTTTTGAGATGAAAGAGGATGGGATGGTCGAAGTCAAAAACCCCTCAAAAGAATTCCTTTCGTCCCGTATTTCTGCGCCAGGCTCTGTTGTGGTACCGGTGATGGAAGGATCCAGACCGTTACTTACTGAAGTGCAGGCGTTGACCAGCCCTTCGAGTTTTGGGTTACCAATTAGGCGTAGTTTCGGCATAGATCAAAATCGTCTCCAAATACTAGTCGCAACATTGGTAAAAAGAGCAGGTGTAGTACTGGATAACCAGGATGTTTTTGTAAATATAGCCGGAGGGCTTTACCTTAAAGAAAGAAGTATTGATCTTGGAATATGTTTAGCTATTGCAAGTAGTACTTATGATAAGGTAATATCAAAAAACACGGTAGCGATTGGGGAAGTGGGTTTACTTGGTGAAATACGGCCTTCTCCAAACGAAGATAAGAGAATACAGGAAGCAAAAAGGCTAGGATTTGAAAAATTTATTACAAGCAAAAAAATAAAGACATTGCGTGAAGCAATAAAGTGCGCTTTAATTTAAAAATTTAAAGGGGTTTAGCGACTAATTAACGAGGAATTATCTATATTTTTCATCCGCTAACTCCCAGAAGGGATCCATCCTAAATGAATTTTCAGGTTATTGTTCGTGTTATTCTGGGTGTAATTTTTGGAACTTTGGGGTATCTGGTTTCTCCCAGATTCCTAACCATAGAAGACGCTGGAGTATTTATTGGAATAAGGATTGTTATTGCGATTGCTTCTGGCGCAATCGGAATTTTTTTAGTGCCTATTATAAGTACGTGGGTTAGGGATTGGAGCTCAGTTTTTGCCAAGAGAGTTGCGACGGAAGTAATCTCCCAATTGCGTCTGCCAAGTTTAGGTAGGGTCAGAAATTTGCCTGGTAGATTGAACGAATCAGAAGAAAAGAAAAAAGAAGAAGCCAAATTTACCAACCCAATACTTGTTGATACCAGTGCGCTTATTGACGGTAGAGTTGCTGACGTAGTGGATAGCGGGTTTTTGTACGGGACTTTAATTGTTCCTAAATTTATATTGTCCGAACTTCAACATATTGCTGATGCTTCAAATGCCCTGCGTCGGGGTAAGGGAAGAAGAGGACTTGAAGTTTTGGAAATTATGAAAAAATCAAAACAAGTAAAAACCGTAATTTATAATGGTGTTGAACCAAAAGGAAAAAATATTGATGAAAAACTACTTAATCTAGCGAAAACTTTAAAGGCGAAAGTATTAACCACAGACTTTAATCTAAATAAAGTAGCTACGGTATCTGGTATCAAAATATTAAATATAAACGAACTAGTAAACGCTCTAAAGACCACATTATTGCCTGGCGAACCTCTTGAAGTGAAAATTATTCAGATAGGCAAAGAAAAAAGCCAGGGTGTTGGTTATCTTTCAGATGGGACAATGATTGTTGTCGAAAACGGAGCCGCGTTTATTGGTCAGACAATTAACACAAAGGTACTTCGTGTTCTGCAGACTGCAGCAGGGAGAATGATCTTCGTTCAATTTGATGAAGCCGAATGAAGAAAAAATCCCGTACTTTCGGTGAGAACACCATGACTGCCGAAGCAGTCAAACTAAATTGATTAATTCCCGCAAACTACCAGCCAACCTATTTTTGAAGCTAATTATGCTATGGGATTTAGTAATTTCACGGCTATTTTTTTCTATGGGTTTAAAAAACTTGACAAGGGAGAGAAAATGTGAGAAACTACGCGTAGTTACAAGGTACTGCCTTAAACTCCGTAAGGGGTAATGGTAGGTCCTCGGTTACAATCTTTGGGCAGGGGATTGTGACAACCCCGAGTTAGACTCGGGGAGGAATTATAAATTGCGCTATAAACGCAAACTGTTAGAAGAAAGTAGTTGAAAAAGAAACACCACCATGGTCGGAAGGACTTAGACACCGATGGCAGTGTTTCAAAGAGTACATCTGGACAGCAGGTGTACTGATTAATTTCTATTAAACACTTAAGCGACGGTAAAGTCAAGTCTGAAGTTTGGTTACTAGGAAGTGTATAAGTTGCACTATAACAAAGTATATCAATAATGTTTCAAAAAGCAGATCTTTTTGAGTAGCTAATTTGTTCATCTAGCCTCAAAAAATGGCCGTGGAAATTACTCTCCGGCGTCTGGTTTGGCCCCGTACAAATCGCCAACCAGCCCCGGCGTCTGGTTTGGGGTAACACTCATACTGGACGCTGAGGCAGGTTGGTGATTTTTTGTGGCGATTTTACGGGGTAAAAGTAACACTACTAGCACTAGGCGCGCAGATTGAGAGAGTACCTAAATCATCGAAGATTATTTAGGTACGGAGCAATCTCTACTGGACGCTGAGGAGTAGTCTTCACGGCCTTTTTGTTAAAGTTTTCTGGTGTCTGGTCCACCTTCGTTCCTCGACTTTACTCAGAACTACAGCGGGTAAATTTGGGTATGGAGGATGCTATACTGGATGCTGAGGACTGTCTGCGAGTTTTTTATTACAAAGCTAAACCTCCGTGTCAATAAAAATCAACACATTAGTGTTCTTCTACGATATTTCCTTAAACATTTAAAAATGCCCTAGGTTAAGTAAATAGACTGCTTTGCATTCTGCGTTGTTTCACTCCTAAGTCGTTAGACTATACTTGAACGCAAGTCTTGAGAGTACGTAAATTTTGCGTGGCCAAATTTACATACGTAAAGACTTATAGTTGACAAATTAAAATATTAGATGTACAATTAATGAGAACCTATATAAGGTATTCAAAGGCTGCCTATCAGGCAGTTTCTTAGTTCTTTAACATCCTTAAGGCAAAATAAATTGCCCCGATGGAGGTGATTGCATGGTTCAACTATTAGCCACAGTGGCTTCAGTGGTCGTGGTAGTAGGCCTATTTGGCCTGTTCAATCTAGCTGCTTCTATCTGGCGCCCGGATCAACTGTCTTTTATTGAAAGACAAGACTCATAAGAAGGAGGGAAGGAAATTGAATAAGGACGCCAAAGTCGGACTGTCGATCTTTGCATTTTCTGCGATTGCCTTGGTGGCGATCTTTGCAGCCGCCATCCTCTTCGGAGGAGGGGTAGAGAGGGTAGGCCTCTCACAACTTGCGGCGGGGGAGCCTCAGGAAGCACCCGTTTACGTACTTGAAGGTGCCGGTGGGACCTACGGTGTTCAAGCTTACGTCTTGGATACCGATGCACCAGGCGGTCGGGAGCCGATTTTCTTCGGTGACGAGTACGCGCTGTATAACATCCCCCGTCTTTACGATGACGAGAACCGTGGGCTGTCGTTCGAGATAAGCCAAAACGGACAGCCCTACAATGGCGTCATCGAGGTCCGACACCCTACGCTACAGAGTGCTCCGGCTGTTAGTTTAGCCCAGCCTCAGAGCGGTCTTCTCGGCATCGATCGGTCAGCAATGATGGTAGCCGAGAGTACAATCCAGCTTGAGGTTGTGGATGGAGCTGCTAGTTGGCAGGGAGAACCTCTGGTGGGTAATGCCCTAACCAGGGAGACTCTAAACGAGCTTAGCGTCAGCCTCCCTGGTGCTAATGGAGAAGCTGAAGCGAGCTTGCATGCCTATTCCGAATACGGTCAGGGGTCGATTCGGGACGATGTTATCGAAACCCGAAGTGAGATGGTTGAGGTGCTCTCTGGCGAACAGCCATCGGATCTGCTTGTTCAGCAAGCAGTCCATGACGGTTGCGGTATAGACGCCTCGGACATCACAAGCGTCGAAATACGACTCAATGATCAAGATAGGTACCAAGCGGGATTAGCGTCAGACGGACACTCATTTGTAGCGGCCGACGTGGTTATCCCAAAGGGTCAACCGATTTGGGTTGCCTCAGACGGGAAGGGGGACGAATGCCCCTTGAACCCGCCTTGTGGGAATCCACCACCGCCACCACCGCCAACGCCGACGCCGATACCTCCACCACCGACGCCAACACCGACTCCACCTCCGCCCACACCCACACCGACACCAACCCCACCACCAAAGGGCCAACTTGAGATCATCAAGTTTTGGGGTAAGAAGAGTGCGAACTGCGTCCAGGACGATCGCGAACCGTACGTGGGTGGTTTCACCTTCCAGGTGCGGAACAAGGACGATGGCAGCATTGCCAGGGATGTCGACGGGAAGTTGCTTGATGCCGTCCACGTTGGCACCGAACCAATGCACCTCAACATGACGGTGGGAGAGTACATAGTTGAGGAAATCGACACGCCAGACAACTGGCAGCCCTCGCCTTGCATGATTGACCCGCAGACGGGGAAGGCATTAAGGCAGGCTACGGTCGAACCGGGCTGGCCACCGGCCGAGGTGTTCTTTGAGAACATCTTTGTCAAACCACAGCCAACACCGCCGCCAGAGCCGACGCCGCCACCGGAACGAGTGTGCGAGGTCGAGATCATTAGTCTACAGAAAGTTGGCGCCGACGACACCCACGCTCACATGCAGGCTTCGATACAATGGAGCATCATGCCCAACTTCGACTACCAAATCGAGTGGTGGAAAGACGGTGCCTTCGTCGACTACGGTTCCTCGGTCGAGTTCGATGTTCTCTTACACCAAGAGTCGGACTTGGGGGTGTATATCCTAGATGGACCTGACTTGATCTGTAAGGACGAGAAAGTAGTTCCACCACAAGGATCAGACCCGCCGGGACCTGGTGATCCTCCGGGGACGCAGACTGACCCACCGGAAGCATCGACACCAGCTCCACCGGTAGGCAGTGATCAGAACGACGGATCGCCTTAGGGATCATCAGAATCAACGGAAAGAAGTAGAGAGGGATGGGAGTGAGTAAGACATGCAAACCAGCTGTTCTTACCCACTCCCACCACTTCTATAGTTTGTAAATTTAAGCTATTTGCTACCTGTAGAAGTGGGACTTGTAATAAAGACTTGACAAGTCCTATAGCTTATGTTAAAATGCTCAATACTTAATTATGTTTACTAGAACAGCTCTAAAAACTGCATCAATATTCTCATTTACCCTAGCTTTCCTGCTGGGTTCTGTAGCGTTACCATTTATTAATGGCGCAGGCGCAGATGCCCAGATAGATTTCATCAAAGAGGTGAAACAAGAAGGCGACAGCTCCTACAAATCAGAAATCACTGTTACCGATACTTCTAAGCCTGTAATATTTCGTATATATGTATACAACCCAACTGAAACTACTTACACAGAAGGTCTTTTACGAGATGAATTTCCTTTTGATCAAACCGGCAGTGTGAAAAACCGAGCTTTACTAAAAACTAGCCACACTCCTTTGTACCACTCTGATGCTGTGATAAATTTACCAGAAGGTAAGAAATTAGTTTATCGAGTTGGTAGTACCCAAGTCTTTGGTTACAACATGCCTGGTACCCCAATCCCAGATGTAAATGGTGTTTCACCTTTGATTATCCCACAAGGAATGACAATCAATAAAATCCGTGGTGGTGATAAACAATACAAACATTGGTACGTATTTTATGCTGATATTGTCAACGAGGAAGTTCCTACCCCAAAGCCCCAGCCAGGTATGGAAACTGATAAGGTAGTAAACAATATAACTGAAAATACTGGTTACGATGATTCCGTCGCAGCTAGTGAAGGCGATATCCTTGAGTTTAGAATTTTGGCACATAACAATATAACTGGTAGTGAAGCTGAGAATGTAGTAGTGAAAGACGATTTGCCAATTGCCGAAGGTGAAAAATTCGTCAATAACGCTTTTGTTTCTGGTAGCAATTTTGATACTTTGTCCGATACGGCTACTGTGACCACTTCTTTCCTAGCTCGTTTGGAGTATATTCCTGGTACTACACGTACCTTTGTGCATGCGGATGATTCCGATGGAGAATTGATTGCTGATGAAAACGGCCAAAGTAAGCTATTCACCTCTGGTGTAGAACTGGGGACAGTCAAAGGTTGCTTTGAATTTGAAAGATTCATTACATTTCAAGTCAAAGTAATTAAGCCAGAGGGTTTAAGTTCCAAAGGACCAGTAAGTGAATTACCCAATACCGGTCCAGGCTTGGGACTCGCCTTGCTATTTGGCGGAGCTTCAGCTGGAGTAGCTTTGCGCAGATTAAAGAAAAAGATCTAAAATCCAGGATCTAAGATCTAAGATCTAAGATCTAGGATCTAAGTTCTAAGTTCTAGGTATCTTAAATTTAAACCCAGCTTGACAAAGCCCTTGCTATGTGTTTAAATTGTGCAGTAATTTGTGCCTCGGTTCGCTACGCGAACCTTCGTAACAATAAGATTCCCAAATAAAGTAGAGATAAATGTACAAATTTTAATAAATTAACTAATTGATAATTATTATGCCTACACCAAAAAAAACAAAAGAAGAAATAGTAGAAAAAAAGCCCGCTGTCACGAAAAAAACTAATATTCAAGAAGCTGGCTCTGCTCATGAAAGAAACAACGGGGAGCCGGTACCCGAACCTTCTAACGCTCCAACCTACACCCCAGCTTATTACGAAGAAAAACAAACTACAACAAGTAAAAAAGGAGTATTAGAAGTGATGCCGGAAGGTTATGGTTTTTTGAGGGCAAACGGATTGATGCCTAGTAATGAAGATATTTATATTTCTCAATCGCAAATTCGCCGCTTTGATATTCGTCCAGGAGATGAAGTAGAAGGTCAGGTGCGCCCACCCAAAGAAACAGAACGTTACTACGGTATGCTCAAAGTAGAGAAGATAAATAATGCACAGGTGGAAGAATCTGCAAAAAGACCTCGTTTTGAAAATCTTACCCCAATATATCCAAACCGGCAAGTAAAATTGGAGGTTGGTAAAAAACCCCTTTCAACCAGAATTATCGATATTCTGGCACCGATCGGGTTTGGACAGAGAGGGATGATCGTCTCTCCTCCAAAAACAGGTAAAACAACAATTCTGAAAGAAATCGCCAATGGGGTAAGCACCAATTTTCCCAAGGCACGACTTATGGCGGTATTGATTGGTGAGAGGCCAGAGGAGGTCACTGATATTACCAGAAGTATTAAAGGTGATGTATTATCCAGCAATTTTGACGATCCACCAGAGCATCAAACTAGAGTTGCCGAGCTTTCACTTGAGCGGGCAAAGCGTCTTGTGGAAACCGGAATAGACGTGGTTATGTTGCTTGATTCAATAACTAGGCTTGGTAGGGCTTACAATTTAGCACTACCACCTTCGGGTAGAACACTAAGCGGAGGGTTTGATCCAGTCGCGTTGTATCCACCGAAGAAGTTTTTCGGAGCAGCCAGAAATTTCGAAGAAGGCGGATCTTTAACCATAATTGCTACAGCGCTTATCGATACCGGTAGCCGTATGGATGATTTGATATACGAGGAGTTTAAAGGTACAGGTAATATGGAACTTCACTTAGATCGAAGTTTGACGGAGAGAAGAATATTCCCTAGTATAGATGTTTCCCGCTCTGGTACTAGAAACGAAGAACTTTTAATTGAAGAAAAAACACTGCAAAATATTTGGCGCTTGCGCCGAATGCTCGAAACCTTGAACGAAATAGAACGTACTGAGCTATTTATCGATCGGCTTGCAAAAACTGCTACTAACCAGGAGTTTCTTGAAAGTTTGCACAAAGAAGTTAGTTAGTTGGTTTTAAGCCATAAGTTGTAGGTTTTAAGTACCGTTTTTCTTACCGTTCTGAACTTAAATCGTACTACTTAGGGCTTTGACAAAGCCGGGTAAGCTGTGATAATATTAATGGGCGAGCTTAAGTAGAGAAACATACACCTACTTAAGCTTTTTAAGCTTTAGGGCAAGGCTAATTATTTCTTCCGCTGCAATAGCGGATTAAAAAGGAGGGCTCCCGTTTGAGCCGAAGCTAAGTTTCAACTAAGTTAACTGCTAACGGTGTCGGGAATAAGCCTAATGACAAACTCGCAAGAGTCTGAAGGCGGATTATCATTTTCTACAACTAGTTATACATACGAGCTAGATTTCGTCCAAGACGATTTTAATTTACGTACAGCTTGGCTATCCAAATTTATTTACATTTTAAAAGCAACGATTGCTTTCTCCAAAGACGCAATAATTACTAGCACTAGAGTAAGTTGGCAAAGCCTTATATTTACCTGCTTTTACCTAATTTTTATCCAAAAAAGACTCGTTTCATTTGTTTATTTTCTTGAAGAAATTAAAGATGGATTGGTAAAGCTTTTGATGTGGCGCCGAGGACTGCTTTTCAGACCCACCGTTCATGGCGGTTTACTAATAATAACTTCGTCAGCGCTGCTGATAGGTAGTTTATTTACGAGAGGAGTTGCACCGCAGGATTTTTCGCGTGACCAAGTTTTAGCAGCAGCTAATACCCCAGAGACGATTATTCCTGAAGGCCGGCCAAGGTCAGAAATAATTCAATACAAGGTAAAAGAAGGAGATACATTATCCGCTGTTGCTTCGGCCTACAGTATAAACGTTGATTCCCTAAAATGGGCGAACGATATAACCAAGGATGAAGCGATTCAACCAGGTGATGTATTATCAGTCCCACCAGTGAGCGGAGTTGTGCATAAAGTCAAAGAAGGCGATACCCTTGATGCTTTAGGCGCTAAATACGAATCCAACGCCCAAACTATTGCTGACTATCCTTTTAACTATATTGATGATTCGCTGCAACTAAGGGTAGGCCAAATGTTAATAATTCCAGATGGTAAAATGCCTCCGCCAAAACCTTTGCCGCAATATGCGCCAACTTCTAGACCGCCAATAAATTATGTGGCTGGGGGAAGCGGAATATTTTCTTGGCCGGTTGCTGGGTCTCTAAACCAAGGTGCATCCTGGTGGCATCCAGCGATAGATATTGGTGCGTCTTATGGTAGCCCTGTGGGTGCTGCTGATGGTGGCACAGTAACCTACGCGACTTTTAGTGGTGGTGGTTTTGGTAACTTTGTTATCATAGATCACGGTAATGGTTACACATCAACTTATGCGCATCTAGGCTCAATTGGTGTTCACGCCGGTCAAGTCGTGGGCAGGGGACAATATATCGGTAGTGTTGGCTGCACTGGTTTCTGTACCGGTCCACACTTGCACTTTGAAGTCCGACGTGCTGGTAGCTTTGTAAACCCCCTTTCTGTTCTTCCATAGTCAAAATTTTGACCTTACTCCTAAGCTGTACTAGAATGTAGTTAATGCCCAAGTTATCCAAAAAATTCTTACCGCTTCTGGTGGCGGTGTCGTTAGTTCTAACCTATTTCAACTGGCCCCCGGTTTACGCTGATATTTCTTCTTGCTCTGCATCTATTTCGCCCCACACTGTTACACCGTCGACATCAACCGATTTTCAATTCCAAATCAACAATACCGATGTCAATCCAACCCATCGGATAAAAATCACCCGGCCTTCAAGTAATTTCACCATCACCGGATATTCAGTTGGCGGCTGGGCGGTTGGGATGACCAATGACTATCTGACTCTTGGTGGAGGAACTATTTCCCCGTCGGAATCACTTGATCTTGTTGTTGTAGCCGCCTCCGGTGGTTCCGAGGTACCTTCGGCAGATTGGACCGTGGAGGTTTCCGATGATTACGGTGGGGCCAACCCCTTTAGTTGCAGTGGTGATTTAGATACGGCAATTTCTGGGCAGGCACCGGATAGCACGCCACCAACCATTTCGGATATATCGCCATCTGCTTTGACTTCTACTTCAATTACCATTTCTTGGACAACTGATGAGCCGGCGACCTCACGGATTTATTACGGTTTGGATGAGGATTATGGTAGCGAAAAAGAAAATTTTACCCTTAAAACCAGCCACAGTCTCACGTTAAGTAATCTTACCCCAAACACAGGTTACCACTACCAAATAGAAAGTGTTGATGCGGTAGGCAACACGGGTTATTCGGAAGATAATACTTTTCTCACACCGCTTTATTCCGCTACTCCGACGCTATCGCCAGGAACAGCACCCGGGCAAAAAAAGTTAATACAAACTGAAAAGATACCGCCAACTATCAAAATCTCCACGTTGTTAAACCAACCGTTTAAGGAAGTGCCAAAAATCGCTGGTGAAGCGGCTGACAACTCTGGGGTATACAGCATTGAATATTCGACTGACGGTGGGAAAAATTGGCTGCCTGCGGACAAAGTGGGTAGTTTGGGAGGGAAAGAAGTCAAGTTTGAATTTACGCCGAAGAATTTGGAGGACGGTGACTATATTACCCTTGCCCGGGTGACTGATACCTCGGGTAATACTGCTGTCTCCGACAAGCAGACTTTGGTGATCGACCGACTGCCGCCACTGGTTGGCGGAAGCGTAGTGGCAATCGGTCCCCAAATCTTAGAGCCTTCTAACCAGGGTGTTCTTTTTTCCATAGCTGGAGTCGATCAGAAAATCACCTTGGCAGCAACCGGTGGTCCGACGAGTATTAATCTAATGGCAAAAAACGCTACTAGTGGGAGAGAAAGTAGTTTATTTTCTCTCACCAAATCAGTAGATACTGGCCTTTGGAGTGGAATCTTAAGCTTCAAGAAGGCCGGAACATATAGCCTGGTAGCAAATTCCACTGATGGTGCTGGCAACAAACTAACCAGGGAATTGAGCACGGTTTTTATCAAAAATCTGCCAAGGGTGCTAAATAAGGATAATGGTCAGCCCGTCGAAAAAGCGAAACTAACTCTTTATTATTTGGAACCGGAATCAAAGACTTGGGTGGTTTGGGACGGTGCGCCCTACGGTCAGGAAAATCCTCAGGAGACAAGTTCGGACGGTAGTTACCGACTGCTTGTTCCAGTAGGAAAATATTATTTAAAAGTAGAAAAGACGGGCTTCCAAACTTTGATTAGTGAGATGTTTGAGGTTGATAAACCAACACCGCTCACGAGCGACATTAATTTGAAAGAAACTTTTAAGATAGACCTGGGGCTGGGCAAGCTTTCCTTGCCAAGTTTTTCCGTCCAAAAAATCACGATTAATCCAGAAACCAATAAATCACCCAAGACCCTTCAAGAAAAAAGCTTGGTTAGCAAAGAAGTGCCCTTGTTCTCCATTCCGAGTACGAACGGTCAAGAAGTAAATTCAGTTAGCCTGCGAGGCAAACCGACCGTAATTTCTTTCATTACTACTTGGTCGCCGGCTGCTAAGGAGCAATTACCGATGTTAGAATCCTTGCAAAAAAACCACGATATCAATGTTGTGCCGATTTCCACCTTTGAAAACCTTGCCAAAGTCGCCGTTTATACAAAAATCGCCGGTTATGATCTTGATATTTTGATTGACAAAGACGGCCAAACACCAGAGGCATTTAATTTGCAAAGCCTGCCCACCCACTACTTTGTCAGCCGAAGGGGGATTATCAAGAAAGTTCTGGTAGGTGTATTATCAAAGGAGGAGATCCTTAACAGCCTGGGAGGGCTGTAAGTGATAAGTCTTAAGTTGTAAGTTTTAGATTTAGGACTGAAGTCTTACAACCGACAATTAAAGATGTTGCCTGTCCAATTCTTTGGTCAAAATGTTCATTTCGCCATCAGCCTTTTTGCGGCGCTGGTTTTCTTTGCCGTTTTCTGGCTAATATTTGATGCCTGGATCTTGCGGCGGGAAAAGAAAGAGCTCCTCAAATGGGTTGGGTTTTTACTTATTTCAATTTCCTTTTTGATTCATGCTACTGTTCTCGAACAGGGGGTCTTGGGAGCTTCGATTCTTGGGGGAGGTTCGGAGATATTGGCAACCCTTCTAAGAATCTTTGGTTATTTGGGGATAGTCTGGGGCCAGATGATCGATCCACTACAGCCGGCTCCAAAGACCGAAGGCTTGGTACTGGAAAAAAAGAAAAAATCGGCCAAGGAAGTTTTTGGTTTGTTACCGCCACTGGCGGCCCTCACACCATTTCTGAAATTCCTTCTGCCGGCTGGTGCTTTAGCGGCTGGTCTTTTATATTTGCGTCGGGGAACGATTGGGCTAGAAAGACATCTGAAGCCAGTCGCTTTTGCCCTTTTCTTTTTAACAATTTTTGAGATCCTTTCCTTGGCGAGTCTTTTGCGGGGGAGTGCCAACCCAATTATATACGATCTTGTCGCTCCTTTTGGCCCGATTTGGATTCTCGAACATCTATTCCTATTAATAGGTATTTTCCTTCTCGGTAAATGGGTTTGGAATTATTTAGTTACTCGGTTGCAAAGCCAACTTTTTATGATCTTTACGAGTAGCGTGCTGATCATCTTTTTATTAACTACGGCTAGCTTCACCTTTCTTCTGATGCAAAATATTCAGCGGGAAGCCTTAGCCAATTTGGAGACGGCGGCGAAAGTGCTGGATTACGCTTTGGGGGGCAAAAAGGCGGAAACAGCTTCGAGCGCCGAAAGTCTGGCTCACAATCCGGAAATTATGGCTGCTTTGGCGGTCGAAGATCATCAAAAACTAGCCACTCTCACCGGTAAAATTTTGGAGACCAAAAAGCAATCGAGTTTGATTATTACCAATGAATTTGGTCAGGTGTTGGTCAGAGCCGAAGATCCAGATCGCTGGGGCGATTCAATTTCTGACGATCCGCTGGTCAAAAGAGCCTTGGTCGGTACAGGGATGACCAGCGTTCTTCCAAAAGAAGATGTGCTTGCGCCGCTTATCTACCTCAAATCTGCGGTTCCAGTGAGGGATGAAGCTAAAAATATTATTGGGGCAGCAGTGGCTGGGGTAGTAATTGATGATGGGTTTGTTGACGGAATTAAAAATGCTACAGGGCTCGACAGCGCGGTTTACGCTGGTAATGTACGAAGTGCGACTACTTTTCTTGCTCCCGATGGCAAACACCGTTGGATCGGTATCAAGGAGGAAAACAAGGCGGTTAAGAAACAGGTTTTAAATCAAGGAGAAACATATAAAGGGTCGGTTAGCGTCCTGAATCGACCATTTTTGGCAGTCTATGCGCCTTTGAAAGATGTGGATAACAGCGTGGTCGGAATGCTGTTTATTGGCAAACCAGTAAGTTCGATTTTCCAGACAGCTGGGAGAAGTGTAGAGCTAACATTTTTGGTCGCCGCCGTTCTTTTAGTAATTTCAATCATCCCAGCCTATTTGATTTCTAAATATATTTCTAAGCAATTAAGATAAGGGGACCCATGATTTTATCAAGAAAAACATTAATTCCTTTCCTTTTGTTACTTGCGATAGCGGTGGTTTCTTTGGGGGCAGTGTGGAGCAACGAACAGCATCATTTAAAAGTTCTATTTGAGGACCGTCAAGCCGAGCGGAGGCTGTTTTTTGACAAAGTTTGGGAGCTGCAGGGTGAATCAGCGGCTACTTTTGCCAAAGATTACACTTATTGGGACGATATGGTCGAGTTTGTTAAAACTGGTGATCGGCAGTGGGCTATCGAGAATCTGGAAACTGGTCTTTCCACCTTCAAGGTAGATGCGATTTGGGTTTACAATCCAGACGGCAAGCTTGTCTATTCGGTAATTTCTAAAGGTGAGGAGCTTGTTTACGATCAGGAAATTGATTTGCCGGCTAGGAAAAACCCAGAACTATTTGCCAAGGAGAAGCTAATTCATTTTTACATTACCACGAAGGAAGGCGTGTTTGACGTTCGGGGAGCAACTATCCATCCCACCGATGATCCGGAGAGGAAGACTGCGCCAGCTGGCTATTTTTTCACCGGCTGCTTCTTAGACAAAAATTTTGCTGATGATTTTTCCAAAGTTATTAACGGTCAAATTTCTGCACTTAGTGCCAACAGAGTAAGTTCAAGTGCCGACAAAGACAATTTAAGTAGCGGTAGCTTTACTTTTTATCGGGAATTAAAGGGTTTTGATGGCAACCCAGCCGCCTATGTTCAGGTGGAAAATACTTTGCCGACTATTAGGCAACTGGCGCGAAATTCTTTTCGTGATCTTGGGGTTTTGGCAGCCGTTTTTCTAGCGGGACTGGGAGCCCTTTACTGGATTGTTTACTTAATCGGTAGGACCGGTCAGCAAGCAGCAAAACTAGCAGGGGAAATGACCAAGAGACTCCGGGAAAGTGAGAGCCGTTACCGGTCGTATATTGAGCTGACTGGCCAACTCGCCTGGAGTACAGACGCGAACGGAAACGTCACCGAAGATATTCCCACCTGGAGGGAATTTACTGGCCAAAGCTACGATGATGTTCGTGGTTTTGGTTGGTCAAAGGCACTCCACCCAGATGATGCTGAACGCACGCTGCAGGTATGGAAAAATGCCGTTGCCACCAAATCCTCGTATGAAGTAGAGTACCGCGTGCGCCGGTATGATGGGGAATACCGTTGGTTTCTCGCGCTTGGCGTACCAGTCGAAGGGAAAAATGCAACCATTCGCGAATGGGTAGGTACGTGTATCGATATTACTGAGAGAAAGAGTGTGGAAGAGGAGAATGCCAAGCACACGCAGGAGCTAGAGCGGCACAACAAAATCATGGTTGATCGGGAGCTAAAAATGGTGGAACTGAAAAAGGAAATTGAGAAGCTGAAGAAAAAATGAGCTGGGAAGTACTCCGAACATTGATTTTAATCACTGGCTGGCCGATATTGGTAATCGGTAGTGTTTTTGTTTTGCGCGAGTCACTAAATTTTTATAAAAATGTGAAAATGTCGGTTTTTGGTAAGCTCGTCCTCGGGATGGCCGCGGGGTGGCTCGCTAGCATGTACAGTTTAGGGATTGTAGCCACGGGCTACATGCTGGACGAAGCAGCGCGGGGAACAAAACTTGTTCTGCCAATTTTCCTGGTTTGGTTTATCACCATGGTTGCGCTTTCAGTAGCAGTGCGTCACTGGAACAAAGAGGCTGTCATACTCGATAATCTTTATCTAAATCTGGAGAGGCTCGTAAAGGAGCGTACTGGGGAGCTAGAAAAACAAAAATCTGAATTAGAGGAAGTAAAAGGCCAGCTTGAACAAAGAAAAATTTCACTTGAAGATTTAGTCGAAGCACGGACAAAAGAATTGGAAAAAGCTAAGGGTAGTTTAGAAGCAGAAGTTGCCAAACGCACGAGTCAGCTGCAAGAAAAACTAGAAGAGCTGGAGCGAATGAGTAAAGCGATGGTCGGTCGGGAACTAAAGATGGTGGAGCTGAAGGAGGCTCTTCAGAAGGCTCAAGGCGAAATTGAGACGCAAAAGAAAAAAACAAGCTAGATTATAAATTAAGGTAAAAGCTGATGGAAACCCTTGAATTTACAAACTATATTCTTAACCCGCACTCCCTACCATTTCTCATTGTTGGAGTGGTGATCATTGTCCTTGGTGTCATGATACTACTTGAAAACATTAAATCCTCAATCCATCTCGCTTTTTACGCCTTAAGTCTCTCAATTGCTTGGTCACTTATCGCCCAGGCAATTGCTTACAGTACCTCTAGTGGGGAACTAGCCCTTTTTTGGTATAAGATTCTTTGGGTCGGAGCTATTTTTATTGCGCCAAGTGCCTACACGTTTACGGTTATCGTTTTGGGTATTCCCAAGACCAGAGAGCAAATAATTCTAGCGTATGTCACATTTGTTCCTTTCCTTTTCACAATCCCCGGCGACTTGTTTGTGGCTGCCGCGGGAAAATATTCCTGGGGTTATGTTCCCGAGGGGGGGTATTCTACAGGTTGTCTTTTTGGGTTTCTTTGCTTTTTATCTTAGTTTTTGTATTTTTCATCAAGCTCGCCACGCATTCAGCAATAGTCTACCAAAGGTAAAACGCGATCAAGCGAAGATTTTATTGGCCAGCTTCTTAGTTGCCTATTTTGCTGCCCTTGATTTTCTTCCTGTCTTTGGCATTCCCTTTTACCCAATTCGTTTCATACCTTTTTTCATTTGGCTAATTATCACCGCTTATGCGATTAGGCATTTTAAGCTGCTTGAAGTTACACCCTCGATTGCAGCGCCAGCAATTATCGCTACGCTTGCCGATCCTCTTTTTGTAACTAATGCGCAAGGCCGTGTGACGATTGCTAATCAAGCAGCAGTAAATCTTTTACAGACAGAATTAAAAGAGGTATTTAACGAACCACTTGTGAATTTCCTACCAACCGCAAGCGATCTGCTTGAAGAAACCAAGAATCTGCCGATTGAAAAAACTACTTTGATCTCGGGTAGGGAAGCAGTTATTAAGACAAAGCAAGGTCGAGAAATCCCAGTTTCGGTGGCTGTTGGTGTAGTCCGCGATGAGAAGGGGTCTCCACTTGGTTTGGCGGTGATCTGCCATAGTATTGAAGGGCTTAAAAAACAGGTCGAGTTTGTTAGTAAGCAGGCGAAAGATCTGGAGGAGACAAAGGTAGCGTTGCTTAATGTCTTGGAGGACGATAGAGAGCTGCAGCAAGAACTAAGGAAAGAGAAGACGAGTGTGGAAGAAAAAGTTGAAGAGCGTACGAAGCAGCTGCAAAAAGAGCAGGAAGCGCTAAAAGAAACCAAGAGGCAAGTGGAGCTAGGTTATCTAGCAATCCAAAAGGAGAAAGCAAAGCTAGAATCATCAATAAATAATTTACCAATCGGTTTCATTTTAACCGACGCCGCGGAAGAAATTTTAGCAGTTAATGAGCAGGCGAAGGGGATATTAGGACTTAGCAAAGCTCCGAGCCTTCGCGATATCGAGAAAAAACTTGCCGGCGCTTTTGATTTAAGAAACGCTTTCGAAAAATGCAGGCGAGAAGGAAAAACGGAGGGGACAGAAGAACTCGCCTTTGAAGATAAATTTTTGCGAATAGTTTTGACTCCAATTCTGATGCCGCATGACCACCGGGAATTTATTGGAATAGTAATTTTGATCGAGGATATTACACAGGCTAAACTGCTGGAACGAAGCAAAGACGAGTTTTTTGCTGTTGCCGCTCATGACATGCGAACACCGCTGACTGCCATTCGTGGTAACGCCTCAATGATTTTGCAGTATTTTGCGGGAAAGCTGAAAGACCCGTCTTTGCGAGAGATGGTTTCCGACATCCATGAAGCCTCAACCCGTCTAATTAATTTGGTCAACGACTATTTGGATACGGCGAAGCTCGAGCAGCAGAAGATCGAGTTTGTAAAAGAAACATTCGACCTGCCAAGTCTGGTTCAGGAGGCAATCGATCAATTAAAAAACACCGCTGCGGCAAAGGGTCTTTATCTGCGGCTGGAAAAACCAAAAGAGGAACTCTCACCAGCGGTTGCTGACAAAGCCCGCACCAATCAAATTCTTTTTAATCTCCTTGGTAACGCCATCAAGTTTACGCAGAAAGGTGGGGTGCAAATTAAAATCACCAGGGATGGCGGGTTTCTTGCAGCTTGGGTGGTCGATACCGGTGTAGGGGTTTCCTCCATAGGTCAGAGAATGCTTTTTAAGAAATTCCAGCAGGCCGGTGAGCAGATTCTTACCCGTGAAACTACCGGCAGCGGGCTTGGGCTTTATATTGCGAAATTGTTAGTTGAGGGTATGGGTGGGAAAATCTATCTAGAAAGTTCAGAAGTTGGCAAGGGGAGCAGCTTTGTCTTTACCTTGCCAACCGCTAAGGAAGAGATGGTGAGCGCAAAGATTCCTGTCCCCTGAGTTTGACCAAGAGGAATAATTAATTTTTAATTCTCAATTTTCATTCAATTTTTCAAATTTTAATTTTTAAACATTGAGATTTCATTGAAAATTAAAAATTGTAAATTGAAAATTTTGTGTGTACTGAAAATAAGACCCATTGAAATAGTTTTAAAATCCATTAAAATTAAAATAATATGGCAAAGATACTAATTGTTGAAGACGATCCATTAATTTCAAGGCTCTACGAAAAAATCTTTACCTTTGAAGGTTATGAAGTTTCTCTGGCTCCGGATGGCCAGGAGGGCTTGGACAAAGCAAGGCTTGAAAAGCCGACTCTGGTGCTTTTGGATATCATGATGCCCAAGATGCACGGTTTGGAGGTGCTCGAGCGGCTGAAAGCCGATCCGGAGACAAAAAACACCCCTGTAGTCATCCTCACCAACCTTGCCGGCGAAAAAGATGCGGAGACAGCGCTGACCAAAGGCGCGGTGAAATATATCGTCAAAAGCGAACACGACCCCAAAGAAATCACCGATATGGTCAAAGAAATCCTCACAGGCTACTCCAGGGAAGAAGTCCCCGGTGGGAATTAAGATCAAATTTTCAATTTTCAATTTTCATTCAAATCGAAAAAATTCAAACAAGAAATTAATCTTTTGTTTTTGTAGCGATTTTTGAAAAGATTAGAGTAAATTCTTGCGCTTCTTTCCATAGAAACTTGCATTCTTCTTTGAGTTCTTCGCAAGCTCTAGCTAACATTCTCAGCCAATATTTGGTTTCTTTAGACTCTTTTTTACAAATATGGATCTTATTCCTAAAGTCCTTTTTGCTGGAAGCTCCGTTGGCTTCGGCGTAATTTGCACCGATACTTGTTCCGGCTCTTATTAGCTGATCAATTATGGGTATCGTGATTGTATTTTTTGGAGCTTTTTTGCAAAGCCCAATTATGCTTTCGGCGAATTTAGCTGTTCGTTCTTCTAAATCATACTTCATAGTTGCAATTTTAGATTCTCAATTCACGAATTGCAACCAGTCTTCAATGTTTAAAATTTTAGAAGTTAGGATTTCATTGCAAATTGAAAATTTCAAATTAAAAATTTAGTCCTGGTTGATGATCAGCCAATTGAATTTGATAGTTTGTTTTGCTGAAGCTGTCGCTTGGTTTGGCAGATCGCCGAGAGAGCGTTCCAGGGCGACTGTGAAGCCTTCTGCGGTCTTCTGTTCCTTGATATAGAGTGTTAGGCCGTCGGTTTTGGTTGTAGGCGTGACGTAGATTAGGGAACCCTCAGTTACCTTATCTGACTTAATAAACACCTCGGTTTGATCCGGATCAAAAGTAAATTCACCGGCGGTTTGAGCATCTTTTTTGACAGCAAGTTCTCCGAACACTAATTTTTGAAAATCACCCACAAGGGCAGTGACTTTTTCAAAAACCGCCTCGCCAGTGTCAGAAACCCAAGCGACAACATCACCAACAGAATTTTGCCAGACGAACTTCGCATTTGCTGAAATTGTTGCGACAAAATTGTTTTTCTTGTCAAGCGATATTAGGGGTTGAACCCCTAAAGGGATTGAGCTTTCGTTGAGCTCATTGTACAGGTCACCGTCACTAGCTAAGTTTACAGGGTTGGCATAATGAGTGTTGACGAAAGCTAGGACCGCTCCTTGGCAGGAGCTTCCACCATCCGAGGAGTCCGTTCCGGCCACCTCGGAGGTGGGGGAATCGGGACAGTTAAAAGCGGTCAGCGCCCGACCGATCACGTAGCCGGCACGGGTGGCTTTCATTCCCACCCCGGGGGTGGGAGAACTGGTGATTAGGTCTCCGACAGCAATCGGCCCGCCCTCGCCATTTACTTTCACTGGGACTCGTCCGACTAAAGCGACCGGTACGGCTCGGCCAAAGCCAAGACCAATCGCATCATCCAGCGTCCAACCAGGAGCAGTTGAAACAACCCCGAGCATTTGGGAGTCATAGAGTTTGCTCGATTTCTTCGCTCCTGCAGGCAGAGAATTATCTATCGAAACTATATGTCCGGCCACGATTGACTCATCTCTCGTGTAGTAATTTTCCGCCAAATCTGCACCAAGTTCGACCAAAACTACAGTAATTGTCGAAACGTTACCATCATCGAGCCCAGAGGCATCGGTACAAACAGTGTAGTTAATGGTATTAGCAGCGCCGGGACTGTCTAAGAATACGGCTGTTGCAAGCCACTCACTACCTGATGTGGTGTGGTAACTGCCAGAAAAATCTGCCCCGACTTGAGTGTCAGTACAAGCCGGGTTGCCATTTACAATCCGGCGAACTTCAAAGACCCCGTGGGCGTCGGTGTTATCATCACCAGTACCGTTTATTGTAACCGAAACAAGCACCGTAGAAGATGTGGAATCGGCTACGATATTCGGAGCGGTATCATTGAAGATTTCAGTTCCTCCGGTAGTAAAGCTAACAGGATTTGAGACAGTCGAATCGGTAAAAGTAGCGGTATCTGGGAAGCCACTTCCGCCTTGGTCATCAGCACCACAAACCAGTTGTCCAGAGCCATTTGTTTCCAAGGCAGTACAAGAGGCGAAGTCGGTAAATGTGATATTGCCGGAAGCGCCTTTGGTTAAAGTGAGAGAAGTGGTTGTGGTGGTATTGCCAATGGTAATGGTTCTGGCTGCAGCGCCGGTACCGACGTTGATATCTTGAGCGATCGCGTCGTTACCAATGCTGATGATCCCACCAGAGGAATTTAGTTCCAGTACACCGACCGAATCCAGTAGCAAGGTATCGGTTGAATTGATCAAGATATCACCGGCGCCCGTTGAGTCAATCGTCACCCCACCAGTCCCAGAGTCAATGTTGACAAGGGTAGCTCCAGTGGCATTTCCAATATTAATGGTTTTGGCGATTGCGTTTCCAATCGAGATCGCACCAGTACCAGAGTCGAGTTCTAGAGAACTGGCATTGGTTTCGTTGCCGATGGTGATGGTCTGGGCTCTGGCTGCGGTTCCAATAAGAATAGAGCCGTTGCTCGCAGTTGAAGTACCCACGTCAATTGAAACATTTCCAGCTGTTCCGGCAGAAGCATTGCCAGTTACCAAAGTAATTCCTCCGGTTGCAGTTGTACCAGTACCAGTATTCAGTGTTACCAGTCCAGAAGCCCCAGCGCCGTTGTTGGCGGAGCCAATGGTAGTCGCTGCTCGAGAAGTTAAATTGGGGCCAAAATCGAGTAAAGAGAAGTTATCAGCATCAATATCGCTGATCCAGGGGGTTAAGGCGCCGCCATCATCAGTACCACAAACCAATTGGTTCGAAACATTGGTTTCAAGAGCGGTACAAGCTGCGCCAAAACCTGGCAGGATGATATTACCGGTGCCTTGGGCGTCGATCGTCAGGTCTGTATCCGTAGCGGAGGAGAGAGTAACGGCTCCGGAGCCTGTGTAAGAATTGCTAGCAGCAATGGAGATTCCGGCATCGGAAGTTATTGAGTCGGCATTAAGGGAATCTTGAACGTCGACACTGCCGTTGGCGTTAATTACTAAATTACCGTCAGAAGTAATGGAATCACCATTTACGGCTAAAGTATTACTTACAATTTCAAGGGTTGTAGAATCGAGTTTCAGTTCTTCCACTCCGGGAGTGAACCAGCGAAAAGTTCCTTGATAATTGTCAACTTGCCAGATGGTGTAGGTATTGTCTTCAAAAACCATCCGTGGTGTGCCGGATTGGACCCCGATATCGATACGATCAACAGACTGTGCCGCTTCCGACACTGCTCCCTGAGCACGGATTGTACTTGCAAATGTAGCTAGACTAGTCGAAGTGTCTATTAACACAAGATTACCACTAGCACTATTTTGAAACGCGATACCATAAGCGGAATCTGCTCCAGGGCGTAAAACAACTGATCCGGTTCCTTTTGACAGGAGAGTAATCGAGACGTTTTCGTTGGTACCGATACTTCTAATTGTGTTATAACCGAAACCAATACCTTGGGTGGTGTTTTGGGCATAAAACCCGACAATATTTATGTCAGGATCATTGCCGTCGCTTAACACTGTAAGCTTCTCTCCCGGGTCTGCTGTCCCAATGCCGACGTTTGCTCCCATAAGCTCGATATCATCACCGTCACCATCAAAAGCAATTCTTTCCGCCGCAGCCCCAATACCGATCCAGTTATCCTCACCTACAGTGATGTTTCCAACGCCGGTAATATTGTTAGAATTAAACTCCAGTCCAGTAGAAGAGAAGTTATATTCATCGGAGCCGTTTATTTGAAGATTAATTGTTTTACCAGTAACTGTATTAATATTCAGATCTCCAGAATTATCCCTGAAAATTGAAGATACAGTTCCAGCCGGAGGACTGGCGTCATCACTGGTAAAGGTGAGGGCATCGTTGGTGGTATCATCGACTTCACCGGAGAAGGTACCACCACAGGCTCCCCAAATTGGGGCGGTACCAGCCCCAGCGGTCTGTAAACATTGAGCAGCCGTGGAAGCGGCGGTCTCCGAGATGGTGCCATCGGTTTCTGAAATGTACAGAACCCCATTGTCCGTAGTGAATTTACCTAGTTTGATGTTGGTCGATGAACTATTTCCGATGGCTATTGTGCCAGTGGAGGTGCCGGTATTAATATTGGTGTCATAGTTTGAGGAGGCGTTAAGTGAAACGGCCGCGCCAGTTATTGTTAGGCCTAGAGAGCCTTGAAGAAGCCCGGCGCCAGCGTTTACGCCAACCGCAGTGACCGCCCCGGCGTTGGAGACATCGAAGTTTGGCGCATCAATGTAGTCACCATAGGCGCCGCCGCCGGAATTGGTGATCAGGATCGCGTCTGTAATTGCCAGGTTGGTATCAGCATTATTGATTACGACAGCTGCATCTAGCCCATTGGTGTTGGCTGAATCGGCTTGTTGGACAAAAATGGCTTGAGCCGTTCCGCTAGTTGACGAAGGAGTGCCGATTAGGGAAATGACGTTTACACTACCAGCCAGGTCAGAAGTTGTTGCCAAGTTTTGTGTTCCAGCGAAGGTTAGGGTTAAAGTACCGCCACTAAATGTATCTGAGGTGTCACTGCGTAGAAAAGATAGAGAGTCTACACCGTCCAAAGAATCAGAGTTGAGCGCGTAAGAAACAGCTGCGATCCGTTGCCTTGGGGTCATCTCATTGTCGCCACTGACTTTTACACCAAGATAAAGCGCAGCATTGTCAGAGAAAAGGGAAGCGGGGATCGCTGGGTCGCTACCGCTACCTAGTATGACCGAGAAAATACCATTTTGATCTGGATCGACACTACGCGGATCCTGTGATTTCCAAAGACATTCTTCACCAACCTGTCCGGTACAAGTCCCCTCGTCACCGCCGCTCTCCTGATTCCAAATCCGAAAAGTTATGCTGGTTGGACCGGAAACTGGAACGTTATTGTCATCAGTCAGCCGTCCTTGGAAAGAAAGTATTCGGGGCGGCTCCGCCGCCGCCAAGACATTGCCCAGTTCTTCGCTAAGTTCTTTCTGCGTTTGTTCCAAGTTAGGTCGGATTATTTCAGAGTAGAAGAACAAAGAACCGACAGCGATAGCAAATAGAACCATAATGACCGTGTGCAGTGTATTGGTCCAATCCCTCTCGTGATAGCGACGGTACCATTCAGGTCGAGTATTTTTGATATGGTGGATCACCTTTTGATGTAGTTTGTAATTTGATATATCGACTTTTTGAGGTTGGGTAGTGGGAGGAGCGGTAGGTGCAACAATTTGAATTGGTTTAGGCGGCACGGCTGGTTGATCTACCGGTTGGACTATTTGGGTTGGTTGGATAGGAATATTTTTCTTTATTCTTTCGATTTCAGAAGTGGGGATTAATCTAGTGCCGCCAGGAGTACGGGTTACTTGAATTTTCCCGGCTTTATCCCAGCGGCGGATAGTATCAATGGAAACACCAAAGAGTTTGGAAGCCTTACCGATAGTTACAAGGTTTTGTTCGTGACCGGGCAGGTCCTGCATAGATTTGTATAGATTTACCTATATTTATTGTAGCTGAGTTTCCACGCGTTTGTCAAATTGGGTCTAGGATGTAGGGTGTAGGTTGTACGATTTAGGATTTAGGGTGTAAGGTATAGAATCTAAGATCTAAGGTGTTTGATTAGGCCTGAGAGCATTCGGCCAACTCTATTACAATCTTCGTGAAGTTCTGCGTAGAGACTATCTTTCAAGTAGCCCAGGTCTTTAGCCAAAAGTAGGTGGTATTTTGTCTCTTCCAGAGAGCCCTTAGCTAAATGTAAGAATTGGAGATATTCTTTTTTGTGAGCTCTAGAACTGCCCTCAACAATGTTTGTTGGTACGGAAGCCGTAGATCTCCTCAGCTGATTTCCAAGTCGAAATTTTTCTTCCCTAGGAAACTTACTTGTAGCTTTATAAATTTTTAGCACCAGTTGGTGTGAAACTTTCCAAACATCTAAATTTTCAAATCTGTTTTGTGTAGCCATGATTTATTTCATATATCATACAACTTACAACCTAAAACCTAGACCCAGGCTAGAAAGTAAACGGCTGCTCGACTCCGGAACTATTGAACCATTTACCGTGGCGCATTAGTTGTGAGTTTGTCGGTCCGCAAGCACTGATCGTCCAGTTGGTGTTGTTCCCAGCGTTGGTTGAATTGTTAGCTATAATCGTACTACCACTAGCATTGCTGTCTTTGACATTCACATAGTCAACAGTTGAGGAGCCAGTCACATTTAGATTCCATTGGGTGGGACTAGAGCTTGAGCGCAGCATGATCTGGGTCCCGCACGCACCGCCATTAAAGGTTAAAGCGCCGCCGACAGTTTGGGTAGTGCTAGCCGTGAAGGTCATATTTTTTGATGTAGTAACCGAGGTTAAATTATAGAAAGATGTAGTACCGACAAATGTGGATGTTCTCCCGTTGTCATCAAAAGTTACAGTACCGCCATTTGCCGTAAAGTTCCCAGAATTTGACCAAGATCCTCCGACAGTGAATAAAGCTGAGTTTGATGCCTGAAGTGTTGTATTAGCGCCGATTGAAACAGTTCCATTAACGTCAAGAATACGGTCATTTGTGTTGTTATCGACTGTCAGAGATGTGGCGCCATTTGCAAGATAAAGATTGGCTGAAACAATAATCTGCCCTGTACCGGTGGCGCTGGTTGTGACTGTGGGCGTTCCCCCAGTGCTATAAAATTGAAGGTTATAAAAGGTCCAATTGTAGCTTTCGGAATTTGCGCCAAAATTCTTTGAAGCCGCAACATAATGCTTAAAAAAGCATGCTGTGAGGTTTACCGTGCCGGCGCCGACTACGTTGCCCCTTGCTTGAAAGCCACCGTCTCCCGAACCGGAAAGAGTTCCATTGATGGTTAAGTCTCCGGTTATTGTGATATCATTACCAGTATCACCACCGGCATGGTCAAAGATTGCCGAACTTGCTATCGTTGCGTTTCCATAGACGAACAGAAATGGCCAATTTGCCGTGCTTAGAGTAACGGCATTTGTGCCATCGCCTACGACCAGATTATTGTATACGTATGTGGTTCCCCCAGCAAAGGAGTGAATGGGTGAGCCGGATGCCGGCTTTATTTCAAGATTGTAATAAGTATTATCATCAATTGTTGTTGCGCCGGTCCCGGTATATCTAAAAGTTGATGTCTGATAGTCAAGGTAGTTTGTACTAACCGGGATGCCGGTGCCGGTTATGGTCCAGGTTGTGCCTTGTCCGAGATACAGTTGATGCGAGCCGGATCCGGTAAGGTTTTTTGTTGTGACGTTGGGGTCATAGGTGTCGCCGTACCCAATTACTACCGCGCCGTTTGCATTAAGAAGAAAGGTGTTATCCACGGTTATAGTTTGGCCGGCTGCAGTGCCAAGATCGTAACCTTCATTATTGGTGCCATAAAGTTGAAGATTGTAATAGGTAGTTGCCGTGACTGCTGTATTCCCCGCTCCGTCAACGGCATTATAACGGAAAGTTGAAGTGCCAGCAGAAAAAACTCCTTTGCCCGAAGTGATTACAAAAGGCGTTCCGGTAGTTTTGGTAAGAATCCAGGTGTTGCTTCCTGCAGCCAAGTTAGTGGCATAGCTATCAGCAGCATCCCCGAGAGTAAGGGTATCAGAAATAGTGTATGTTTTAGTAGAAGGGGTAGAGATAGAGCGAATAGCTGCGGTGGAATCATTAGAAAATTTCAAATTGTTGAATGTCCAAGAAAGACCGTTGTCAATTCCAAACCATGGACTACCATTAGTTGCGTGAAGTTCAAATGTTCCCCCAGTAAGATTAATAGTGCCTGTTCCCAAAACGCCGGCTGCGCCGCCCGAATAAACTTTTATTGTGCCGGTTCCAGCCCCTGATAAAGTAGCATTGGCAAGAATGTAAAAATCAGCACTGGTAGTAGTTGTGCCAACATTCAAGTTTGGACTATTGCTGGTGCTGACAGTAACGGGATTTGTGCCGTTTCCGATCGTAAGATTCGTATTTGCTGTAGTGGTTCCGGACGCAAGGGTATATGTGGGGCTCCCTGCTCCTGAGGGCGCAAGACTTAACCTCCAAGAAGTTGTTGCGGTGATGTTTGTCGCGGCCGTCGAGGTGTAGCTTACCGTAACAGTCCCTCCAGAAAAGCTACCTCTAGGAGTTATATTGAAAGGTGTACAGGGACACCCGTCACTATCTGAAAAAGTAATACCGTAGTATGCCACCCCACCTTCCAGTGTATCGGTTACGGAAGATCCAGCATTTCCTACGGTGAGGGTTTCCCAAACCGCGATAGTGCCTCCCATGGTATAGGTAACCGCGTTTGCATCAGCCGTCGTGCCAACGCCGAGACTATCATAAGTCGTGCCGGTAATCGTGGTTGCGGAGGTTCCAATATAGTTAAAAGTAGATGTTGACGCAGTAAATGCCCCATTTTTTATAAAAGGCGTACCGGAAGCTGAAAGCGTCCAGATTTTTGAGCCTGCATCAAGGGTTTGGTTTACCGTGATTGTGAGCGTATTTGTGACTGTGACACCACCAGACCCAGTTGCTGTAGAAGTTGTCGTGCCAGAACCATCGCCAAAAGTAAGATTGTAAAATGTCCAAGCAGTGTTGCCGCCGAAATTTCCCGCGTAGTCTAGCCTGAAAGTTCCTCCGGTGAGAGTAATAGTCCCATTGCCGGTAGCACCACCGCCGTTTACATTAATATCATTTGTCCCGGAAAGAGTTCCGGCGGTTGCGTCAAGGTCGCCAGCTATAACAGTTGAATCGTTAAAAGACCATCCTCCCCCAGACCCGCTAAAAGTAACATTGTTCCAGTCGCTCCCCCCGTCTGTTATGGTCTTGCCGGTTGTTGTAGCATCAAAAGTAACTGTGCCGGAGCGGGCAGTGAAGATATAGGAATTTGACCAAGAGCCGCCGACATAGATAGCATTATCTTCGCCTGTTTTTGTATCCAAAATTCCGCTGGTTATTGTTAAGTTATTATTTACGTCAAGTGTGGATTCTAATACAAAATATACACCAGTCCCACCATCGTTAAACACAAGATCATAGAAATCATCCAAAGTCGCGCCCGTTGAATCAATTGTTTCTGTGCCAGAGCCGGCGTCAAAGGTGACAGTAGAACTGGCACTAGTAAATGTGCCTGAGTTTGCCCAGGAACCAGAAACAGTTATGGTTTCGCTGCCGGAAGCAGTGTAGGTGCCAACGATTTTAATATCATCAATTGCTGTAAGATTCCCTCCCGGGGCGAATGTATCACCAGTCCAAACATAAAGCTCCTGCCCATCATCTACGGTAAGGGTATCAGGAGAACCGTTGGTGGCGGTGAAAAGAATATCAGCGTCGTTACCCTTATCATAATTATCCATATTATCTATTGTCAGCGAACCGGTTTCTGCTCGCGTGATGACGTGATTTTGGTAGAGATGGAGATTGTTAAGATCCCCTGTGTTATATTTTGTTACAGTTACAGCTTTCTCTGTTTCTCCATCTAGGTATACGGTGATGATGTCATTGGCGCCTACACTTACATCAGCTATCGAGTAGGAACCATCCGAAGTAGTGCAAACGTCACTATCTGTACCTGCACCATTTACTTTTAAGTTGACGGTAAGGTTAGTACCGCCCGTACCAGTATCGCAATTATAGGCAGTGGAGCCTTCATCAGTGTAAATATTGCCAGAAATTGTCGCTGGAGCAGCAACGGTGTATTCGATATGAAGCAATGGAGGAGCATAAGTAGCATGATCCCAAGTTGCGAGGCCTCTATAACTAGCTGTTGAACCATCATCCTTCCAAAAGATGTTTATGTCATAGCCGCTGGACCAACCGGCTCGACTAATCACTTCTTGAATAACACTCTGCAACTCTGGCGAATCATAAGCTTGACCAGCCGTCCACAACGAAGAGCTGTCCCAGTCGGTTTTGGCTGTCGTAAGAAGACGACCGTCAAAATCGGAATAAGTAGTAATTTGAGTGGCATCATTCGTAGCTTCAGCTTGAAGTCTAGAGTAGAAAGATGTGCCTAGTCCTGCCGCAAAGGCAACATATCGAACATACGTACCGGTATTGATTGTTGCTCCCTGCGGAATCGTGATATTAGTATATCTCTGCGCTCCGTGATAATAATTAGTACTGCCATTATAGCCTGTATACTGCTGTGCAGTAGCGGTGGCGAAACTGCTAGCCCCATATCTATAGACATCATCAGCACTGGCCGCAACAGAAACCTCGAGATTCGCATCAATCATCACGGGAAAAACCGCTTTCTCTATAAACGAAAGCGGGACGCGATGGGTTATAGATAGCTGATCCCCCGACTTTTTAAAACGAAAAGTGCCAAGCTGTTGATTGCTGATAGGATTTTCTGGATTTGAAGTTAAGGGGTCGCTGCTGTCCCAAGAAAAAGGCGGAGCAAAGTGCCAGAGCGTATCACCCTCTTTGTCTCTAAATTCAACATACCCTTGAACGTCTTTATCTTCTCCCTGCCATTCTTTACCATCAATAAAGATGGTCGCACCTTTTGAAACGCCAACCTTCAGGCTTAATTCGAGGACCGGATTTTTCCCGTCCGCTATAGTCTTTTGGACTGGTGGAAGATCGGACTTGTTATTTATCGTGAGAAGTTTCGCCAGCCGCGAGGGGGAAATTTCCCAGGAAAAATCACGACCCTGTCCGTATGCATCGGTCCAGGAGATTTTGTTTCCTTTCAAGGCGCCTTCTAAAGCTTTTGGTGATGCAATAGGTTGGACACCGCCTGAGTCGTTTGAGTATTGCAGGGTGCCAGGTGTTAAGCGGACCCATTCGTTGTCTTTTTTAAACTCCACCACTTCGCTTGATGCGAAATCGTTTTTGCCGTGAACCTGAAAACCCGCTTTTTCCATTTTCCAATCCCAAGTGCCGGCGTCTGACTCTATCGTGGTGTCAATCTCCTGCCACCCTCCTTGCGCGTCTTGGTAATGAATGGGGCCAATGGATGTATCGAGGGTATATTTGCTTTTTCCTGCCACGTCTTCGCCGATATAAAAGGTTTTGGAGGCTGCTGTTCTTTTATTTACTCGTTCTTCTGCATTTGGATATTTACTTATCACGTCAGCGCTGATTTGTTTAGCTGGGCTGGCGGCAAGCTCTTCTGCGGTTGGTGCATCTTCAGCACCTCGGACGTTACCGGTGTCTGGAGCAGTAAGTATGCAATAGGTCAACACTATCAAAGCAGCGATCAAAATTAGCCACAGTTCGTACCGTATTTTTGTTGCTTGCCGAACTGTATTTCTTATATTTTGCTGCAGTCTTGTGGTCATAATTAAAACTTAGCTAAGTAATTAAGAACAATATCGCCGACTCGGGCGTAATTATTATTTCTGCTTTTTAGTTTTATCCTGATAGCGGCCCGCTCGCCGGCTAAGTCCCAGTCTGGAGCACCGCCGTCATCAATTTCTGAATCATCAATCGTAATAACTGCCCAGGAGGTACTAGCTACATCACTTTTTGTAACTACTGGCGTACCAGGGGTGTCATCTTCATTATTAATTCGCGCACTGACGGCGTTGTCCGCGGTTCCTACGGCTTCAGTAATATAGCGGATGAGAATAGCGTTTGATGCTTCCCAAGCGGAAAAATCAGCCGGTAAGGTAAACCGCACTATCACCGAGTAGTCGTTTAGCGCGGCTTCAGATGAGCTCCATTCATAATAATTGCGCCAGTTGCTGGTATCGACATCACTTGTCATCGCCCCAGTATTATTCGTCCCGTCATCCACCGATAGGGAAGCGCCCGGGTATTCTGGTTGCAAGGTGACGGTTTTAGAAATCCTAGCTGTGCCTGAGTAGGTAGGGCCGGAGGATGTGCTAAAAGTAAATGTGTTGCCCTCGGAGCCAATTGTACCCGAAGCTCCATTGACAGTTAGAGTGCCGGCAAGTGTTAAATTACCGGCGGATGTGATGTAGTTTGATACAGAAAAGAACCTTAAATCACCTGTCGGGTTTATCAATAGGGCGGTGCTGCCGTCAGTATTGACGATCGTATTTGTTCCTGCACCAAGTGTCAGAGTCCCAGAGGCGGAATCTAAAGTAAGAGCCCCCGAGCCACCAGAGCCGATTGTGGCAGCCCCGATAAAAATGAGATTTCCATCGTCGTTTAGGATAGGTACTTGTTTGGCGCCTGGGGTTTGCGAGCCATGGAAGCCTTCCAGAGCGTCAGAATTGAGAGCGTAGGAAACAGAGGCGATCCGTTGCCTTGGGGTCATCTCCGGATCGCTTCCAACTTTGACGCCAAGATAAAGCGTGGCATTTTCAGAGAATAAAGTGTCGGGAATGATCGTATCTCCTTGATCAGTATCGCCAAGTTGAACAGAGAAGATACCGTTTTGATCTGGATCAACACTCCAAGTTTTTGATTCCCATTTACAAGTGTTTGCACAAGGGGAGCCGGTGTCACCGCTTGTGGAAGTATAAATCCTAAAGACGATATTGACAGGGTCGACCACCGGTACACCAGAAGCGTTGGTCAGTCGGCCTTGAAAAGAGAGTATCCGAGGTGGGGAAGCAGCAGCTAAAATGTCACCAAGCTCGCTGAGTTTGTATTTTGTTTCCTCGACATCAGGCTTAAAAAATTGCGTGTAAGCGACTATTGAGCAGGCAACAACGAGAAAAATTACTAGGATGGTTATGTGCAGAGTGTTGGATAAATCTATGTTGTGATAGCGGCGGTACCAGGCAGGCCGAGTATTTTTGATATGGTGAATCACCTTTTGATGTATTTTGTATTTTGATAAGTCGATTGGTGGGGGTGGGGTAGTGGGAAGGGTCGGTGCGACAATTTGTATCGGCGTTGGTGGGACGGCTATTGGAGCGACTGGTTTTTCGATTGGTTCTTCCAAGACCTTTTGTAGAGTTTTTAGTAAGTCTTCAGTTACCAGGCCGTTTTTTTGCGCCCAGAACAAAAATTTGCGCAGGGATGAAAGTCGACGGGCGGCGATCGAAGGCTTAGACCGAAACTTTTCTTTGAGGAACGAACGGTAACTTCGGACACTGTTTTCTGTAATTAAGGAAAATTGAAACTTCTCGTAATTAGTTTCTATCCAGACTATTAGATGGCGAAGGTCGCTAATATAGTTTTTGATGGTTGGGATGGAATACCGTTTTATTTTTAGGAAGTTGCGGAATTGCGAGACCGCTTTTGAATCATCAACGTCTCTCAAGATAGGGGAGAGAGCTTTCAAAAGATCACGTGTTAATAGTCCTTCTTGTTCCGCCCAGGCTATAAAGGTACGTAGAGACGAAAGCCGGCGCGCGGCGATGGCGGGTTTGGCTCGGAAGTGGAATTTTAAATCTGCTTTGTAGGCGCGAAGACTTTTTTCGGTAATTAGAGAAACCCGAAATTCTTTGTAGCTATTGCTGATCCAAACAATAAGATGACGGAGATCTGATAGGTAATTCTTGACTGTTGGAGTAGAATAGCCCTTCGAATTTAGAAACTCGCGAAAACGCGCAAGAATATCTTGCGGAGAATTGTTGTCTCGCACAGACAGGTTCATTGTGGCAGGTCCTCTGGGTATAATTATACCTCTTTTATACTTTAATTTTAGCCTCCCGCCACCTTCCTTGTCAAGCACAATAGAAAATTCCCACCCCCGGGGTGGGATAGACAGAGGGTTTATAATTTAGTTTGCTATGCCAAAGCGAGAACCATCCCTTGTTCAAAACGAAGTTTATCATATCTTCAACCGCGGAGTAGAAAAGAGGAATATTTTCTTAAACGAGAAAGATTACAAACATTTCCTAGAAACATTGGAGTACTATCAGGTCCCAAACAACATTAAACTATCAAAGAAATCGTTACTGCGACCCAAGAGAACTGCAAATGAATCATTAGTAGAAATACTCTGCTACTGTCTCATGCCAAATCATTTTCATTTGTTGATACGGCAGAAGTGCGATAATGGCATTTCTATATTTATGAATAGGGTGTTAAACAGCTTTACAAAATATTTCAACACAAAAAATGAAAGAATAGGTCCTCTTTTTCAGGGACGCTTTAAGGCAGTTCGGATTGAAAGCGATGAACAACTGCTGCATGTAAGTCGTTATATTCATTTGAATCCGTTGGTCTCGGATATAGTAGGTGATTTGAAAAATTATCAGTGGTCCTCCTACCCCGTTTATGCGGGTTTAGTAGAGTCGCAAAATATTTCAATAAATCCTCAAGACATTCTAGCCCATTTTTCTTCAAACGAGGATTATAAAAAGTTTGTCGCAGACCAAGCAGACTATGCTAGAAGCCTCGAAGAAATAAAACACCGCCTATTCGACTAACGGGAAATTCCCACCCCCGGGGTGGGAATTTGGGAATTCGGTTGGGGGAAAATTTGCGGGGAAGGCGGCTATTGAGAAATTGGTTGTTGGGATGGTAAAGGAGTCGGCGGTACCTTCTTTTGTTTGTCCTCGTCCTTTTTGCGTTCTCTTAGTTTCTTTATCAAGAAGAAAAGCAGTAGGAGTTCTAAGGCGAAAAGAAAGCCAAAGAAGAAACTGGTGTTGGCCCGGATAAAATCTAGCGGTCCTTTTAGTAGTCCCGTTGGTGTAAGGGGTGGACCGATAAGATGCCCTCTTGGTTTTTCCTTTTCTGGTTCACCTGGGGTTGGTGTCACTGGCCCAAGTGGAGTGAGTTTTTTACCGGGGCTGACCATGGTCAAGTTATCGACTGTGACGCTGATGGTATCTGTCGCAGTTTTGTTTGCTATGTCATAAACAGTTGCACTGATTGTGTGAGAAGCGTTGCTGGCAACTACCGTGTCCCAGGAGTAGGTGTAGGGGGCAGTGGTGTCGGTTAACTTTAAAAAACCATCAACGTAAAATTCGACCTTTGTTATCCCTCCGTCGTCGTTTGCGTTGGTGGTGACATTGACGATGCCAGAAACTGTGGCACCGTTGCTAGGATTGGTAATTGTGATGGTGGGGTTTTGATTGTCAACAACTGCGTTGATATCGACGTCACCTTGAGCCCTGGCTTGGCCAAGACCAATAAAAAAACTAAATACGGCAAATATAATAAGTATGGAAAGTCTTTTGGTCTGGTTCATTAGCCCGGTGGGGGTTGGGCAGAAGATTCTGTATCTTGATTTTCCGGTGTGCTAGATGTTGATTTCGAAGCCTCTTTCTTTTCTGCCTTTTCAGCTTTGGCAACAATCCAGTGGTTGTACCTCTTTATTATAAGTATTAATAGTAAGATGAGGATAATAATTGCTAGGGCGACGACTAACAGGATTTTCCAAGGGATGACCCAAAAAGTAAGGCTACCCGTAATTTGTTTTCCTGAGTCTCCATAGGTTAATAGGAGATTAGCTGTGTAGCGGCCGACCGTGAAGCCTCCTGGGTTCCAAGTAAGATTGTCGCTTTCTTTATCGAACCTGCGGATACTTTCCGGAAGAACGTTACCATTCTTCCCATTCACATTAAGTGTTGCGACTTTGCGACCAAACGTATCTTTTATTTCAACATTTCCTTTTGGTATTACGTGGACATTACCGGCGTTTTCTACTCGGACGACAAAATCTACCGGTGGGTATTCATAAAAATTGCGGGGAGTCGAAAATGCTTTTAAAGAAGCAGCTTCTTTGGCATCGCCGGCAATTCGTACGAGAACAAGCGAACCAACCTTATTGGAAATCGCCACCCCGGTGCCAGTAGCGGCTGGCGCGGTAGTACCAAACAAAATCCCAGCGTAGCGGCCGCCAGGTTCAGCATCCTTGGGTACACTAATAGTAAAGTTCAAAGCAGCACTCTCGTCTGCTTTTAAGGTGATCGGTTCTTTTGAAATTGTGATCCAAGAAGCCAGAGAATAGGTATAAGTCTCGCTCTCCTCACTCTTTAAGAAGGAAGGGGCACCACTCTCACCAGCTGGCCGAAAATCGAGCACTTCTGGATAGAAAGTCTTGGTCGAAGTGCTAACATTGCGGATTTTGATGATTTCTTGGGCTACACCGCCTGGATCAATACCAAAGTTATAAAGGGGAGCAGAAACTTGAATGCCGGTTTTGCCGGTGGTAGATTCCGTAGCTGCTTCTTCTGCCTTAATAGCGACAGCAAAAGCGAAAATAGTGAGCATTCCTACTAAGGAGAGAAAAATTATTTTTTTGTTCAGAACAGTTCGAGCAGTCATTTATCTAGTTCCTAGCAATTAGCCACTAGTGATCAGCCACTAGGTTAGCATATAAATTCAAAAAGTACCAGTTGTAATATGAGTTACGATGTGTTGGTAGCTTCCGGCTGGCGTTGCTCCGGCAACCGAGGCGGCATGACACAAAGTAGTTGCCTCATTAGTTACTGGCCCACCGGCGCTAGCGTATTGCTGGGCGCTTGTTGTAATAGCCGAAGCCGGTTCCGGGTTGTCGCCGGGATCATCGCAATCGTCATTTTCAATAATTGTCTGGCTATCGTCAGAAGTCCCTACCCCATATTCTTCGCTTCCTTGATCGACGTCATTATCGCCGGCGGCATCGTTGATATCATTTGTCAGATTTCGGAGACTGCCGTCATCCAGGATCGTCGCGGCGTAACCGCTACCGGCGTTTGTATTGACGGTATTGGTGTATTGGCAGGTTTGAACGCTTGAGTTGTTAAGTGCGCCTAAAGCGCAAGTAGATGCGCTGAGGAGTGAGGTAATTGATGGATCAACTGTTGCTGAGACGGTCACCTGGTCCTCGGTCATGATCGCCACTGCCAAGCTGCCAGTGTCGCCAAAGTTCCCGCCGATAGAAATGGTTTTGCTGCCAGAAGAACCGGGGTTGGCAATATAGTTATCACCTGCACTGGGGACGCTGGTGTGCGTACCGATTTTGACTGTGATTGCGGAACCAGCTATCTCAGAGGTGTAACTACCACAGGCTGTGAAAGTAATTACTTGGCCGGAGATTGAGGTAATCTCGATAGCATCATTGGCAGCACAGCCGCCGTTGGCGACAATCGATTCATCCGTACTCGCCACCCTAATATCATAATCCAGCGGATCGCTGTTGGCTAAATCGGTTAGGTCAAAACCAGCGGCAAAGGTCAAAGCGATCGTTTCAGTAGCGACAAATTGGGTAGTACCGGCTTGGGTAAAGGCGATAGTGTGGTTAGAATCCTCCGAGAGTTTTAGCCGGCTCATCGTATCAGATATAGCTGTTAAATTGCCGGCATCAGTAGGAGAGGCAACAAATGGAAAGACGGAAGAAGCAAGAACGATCGCTAAAAGAAGATGTTGAATCCTTTTTTTCATTTAGAATTTACCCTCAAAGTATCAATTATTATCATTATCACATCTAAACAATTAATTTGTCAACCCCACTGCGCTTAAAGCTACGCGGGGTTGACACCTCGTAGCACTGAGCTTGTCGGGGCGAAGTGGTGTCAAGAGATTTGGGTCTGGGATGCTGGATCTAGGATCTAGGATGTAGGATCTTGGATATAAGATATAGGATCTAAGATGTAGGATTTAAGATCGATGTCTCGCATCTTACTTATGTCCTAAAACTTACAACCAATATCAGAATGTACCAGTTGCATAGCCCACGAAGTGGTCGCAGAGCGTGGGAGTACTGACCCCGATTATCGGGGGGGGGATTACGGAGCGATCTATATATGTAAATACAATAAAGTGCACCAATTATGCTCAGAACGTACCGGTTGCTATATACGTTAATACATGCGAATAGTTTCCAGCAGCGGTTGTTCCCGAAATTGCCGCTGAATAACAAAGTGTGGTGTCGTCTCCATCTTCATCAGTCGGTAAGTCAGAAGAGGCAACAGTTTGGGGTGTACCTGTAATCGCACTTGCTTCAAAAGATGTTCCGCAACTAGTGTTTTGAACTATATCCTGGCCGGATTTTGATGTTCCCAAGCCATATTCTTCGGTATTTAGGGTGATTTCGCCATCGGCATCGGCGATGTCGTTCGCGGCATTGCAAGGTTGGGTGGTGCGGCAGATATTGCCATCTTCCTGCACAGTGACTTGGTAACCTTCGCGGGCATTAGTAGTGACGGTGATCGTATTGGAGACACCTTTTGGCGTGCCTGAAAGTGAGCCTAGATTAACTAAAGTTGGATTAATCGTGAAAATAATTTCCGGTACTTCAGCTAGCACATATTGAAACCCGCTGCCGGTGCCGTAATTTGCACTCGATCCAAAACCGACGGCAAAACCACCGCCAGTGTCGGTCAAGTTATAATTTGCCGAACTTTTTGCGCCGCCGAAAATGCCAAATTCACCTTCCAATATATAACCATCCGAACTGCTGGTAAAAGCGTGGGCTTTTGATCTAAGATCTAAGACGAGCGATATAAGTAATAAAAAGATAATCGCTAAAGCGATGGGCAGGGTCTTTCTCATCCACCTATAATAATATTGTATTAGGTATCAAGTATCAAGTATTATGTATGATGTGTTCTCTGGGATGATTAATTACTAGTGGTTAGGAACTAATAAAATGGTCGACTACACAAAAATTAGAGTCAAAGCAGGTAAAGGCGGCGACGGGGCAGTCTCTTTTCAACACTTGCGCGGACGTCCATACGGGCCGCCAGATGGTGGTGATGGCGGGGCAGGTGGAAATATTTACCTTCAAGTAAATAAGGATTTAAATACCCTTCTTCCATACCGATATAAAAAAAATTACCAGGCAGAGGATGGTATTCGTGGCGGAAAAAACCATAAAAAGGGTAAACGTGGTGATGATCTGTATTTACCGGTTCCACCCGGTACAAAGGTAACTGACAGTTCTGATAGGTTATTTGCGGATTTGACCAAAGTGGGTGAGAGGATGATGGTAACAAAAGGCGGCAAAGGAGGTCGGGGAAACGCTCACTTCAAAAGATCAGATATCAGCGATAGATCGCTCCGTAATTCCCCCGATAATCGGGGTCAGTACTCCCGCACTCTGCGACCACTTCGTGGACTACAGAAATCAGAGACCAGCAAGAAGGAAGCTTTGCATTGGTTCGAAAGAGGAGAAGAGGGGCAAGAAATAGAACTAACTCTCGAGCTAAAACTCTTAGCTGATGTTGGGTTGATAGGATTGCCAAACGCAGGGAAAAGCACGCTTCTTTCCAAGCTTACTGCAGCTACACCAAAAATAGCCTCGTATGCATTTACGACTCTAGAGCCAAATCTTGGCGTGATGCATCACAAAGGTAGAGAAGTGGTTATCGCGGATATTCCTGGGTTGATTGAAGGCGCTTCGCATGGTAAGGGTTTGGGACATCAATTTCTCCGGCATGTAGAAAGAACTAAAATATTGGTCCATTTGATTAGTGTGGAATCAACTGATCCAGTAGCGGATTTAAAGGAAATAGATAACGAGCTTCGCGAGTATTCAGAGGAATTAATCAATAAACCACAAGTATATATATTGACTAAGATTGATATAGTAGACCTAGAGGATTATAAGAACATATTAGATCTATTTAAAAAGAAGAGGATCAAAATATTACCTATTTCATCATTTACAGGGGATGGTTTGGATGAGCTGAAAGACGAACTTATTGCAAAAGGAGCTTGACAGGGAGTCTCGTTGTCAGATTTCCGTAGATTCACCGTCTTTGAGTATAATTACTCGTACACTTCCCTTATTTTTGCCGGCAAAACTTTCTGGGTCTGCTAAAAAGGTTGGATGGGAGTAGTGCATCGGGATAATTTGCTTTGCCTGGAGGGAGTCTACAAAAGCCCACGCGCGGTCAAAATCTATGGTTGGACCGTTTATAGGAATAAAAGCGTTTTCTACCTTCAACGTGGCAAGCTCAATCCCGTCCCCCGGGTGGAAGAGAACACCATTTATGACAAAGCCTGTATTTGGTGGCCCATCAACATATTTTGGATTTAAGTTTGGATGGTTTTTACATTTTTTGTCACTGGAAATTTCAATTGCGGTTAGGGTTTTATTTTCCTTGGTGCAGTAAAGCATTTGGCAGTGGGGAATATCGATTGGTCTGATATTAAAACCGGCAATTTGAAACTCCTTGTCGGGCTCGGTCAAATTTACCTCGACAGCCTGTTTGGAAAGAACACTAGCTACATCATTATTACCATAAATTGGAACCTCTGAGCCGCTGAAAGCCCGCGCAGCTTGCTTTTCGAGGTGATCTGGGTGTTGGTGGGTAATTAAAACGGCTTGAATTGTGCCAAAGTCGCTAGGATTGAATTTTTCAAAAGTCAGATACCCTGGGTCAATTAAAATTCTGCTGCCTTTTGATTCAATAAGAAAATTTGATTGGGGGTATTTAGTTACTTTCATGTTAAATAAATTTACCAGCTAATTGAATTTAGTCAAGTAATTTGTTAAAATTTGAGTTTGTTCGAGGGCCCATGGCTCAATTGGTAGACCTGCTCGTAGCACAAGGGCCGGTGGCGCAACGGTAGCGCACCTCCATGGCATGGAGGGGGTTGAGAGTTCGAATCTCTTCCGGTCCACCACACTTCGCCAAGGCTTCGCGTGGCGAGCCAGGGGCCTGAAGTTTAACTGGTTGAACACCTCATTCGCATTGAGGAGGTAGGCGGTTCGACTCCGCCCAGGTCCACCAACCAAAATTCCCGCCCCGGGGTGGGAATTTAAGTAGACGTTAGCCTCAGGTGAATGATAATTTATTGCGAGAAGTACATTATTCCGGAAAATCCTGAGTCTGAAATCTTGCGATCCTAAGATCTGTTGATTATTGCCCGATATTCGCGCTGGGCGAAGATTCTTGAAGTGGGGAAGGAGCTTGGGTTTGAGCGGGTTGACTTTTTTGCGCTTCTTTGAGCTCTGCTTTTGCATCTTCGAGCTCTTTTTGCACTCTTTCGCGAGCTGCTTTATTTTGCTTGGTGTTTTCCAGCAGTTGCAGAGTGGCTGTCAATTCATTTACGACTCTGGCAGGATTGCCGCCTTTTCTCTTAACTGCTTGGGCTAAGCTGTAGTGGCCGGAAGCGTAATCAAACTTTCTGATCACCGCAAACTCATAGTTTCTTATTGCGTTGTCTACATCACCCAAATTCATATAGACGTTACCAAGAGCCTCAAAGAGCCTTGGATTAGTTGGATCAAGCCGAATAGACTGTGAGTAAGTATTGATTGAGTGTACCGACGCGTCTTGTCTTAACTGGCCGCCAATATTAGCGTAAACTGTGGCTAGAGATTCCCAGTTGGCGACATTCTGTACCGATGTACCTGGACTTCTCTTGATGTTAAAAGCGCCTAGACCGCTACCTTCATAACCAGTGATTATTCTGCCTTGATCGATAGCGTCACGTACAAGCGCCAAAAGAGTGTTTTGTTGCTGTTCGTCTAATTTTCCTTGTTGGTTCAAAGCGCGGGCAAGAGCCAGATCTGTTACCAGTAAAGCTCGGTGGTAGGTGTCTCGATAGGGATTTGCACTTATTGCTGCTACAAGGTTGTCACGCGTGTCTTTTCCTTGATTTTTAGTTGATGCGACGAGGGCCCTTTGGTAGAAAAATTCTGCCTTGTAATTGGTCCAAGAAAGGAAAAGAATTGCTGCAAAAATTACAATTGCTGGTACGAATACAGCCCAAGAGAGGGAACTAGTGTCTTTGCTAATAGTTGGTGCAGGCGCACTACCGACTTCGACACTTCGAATTGCGCCGCTACGTAAAGCCACAAGTTGCAAATTTACCTCAGAAGCAATATTTGAACCAAAATCTCTGGCTGTTGAGAAAAATGCTGCGGCTAAAATAATAAAAGCAACCCCCGTAAGTGCGGAAATGTCAAATAATAAGAAACTTGCGATAGATGCTACGATAGTTCCAATCAAAAAGATAAAGCCAATGTTGGTACGAGTAGCTTCATGTCCTGTGGCAATCGTGGTTAAGGCGCGTAGTAGTACTACTATAATTAATAAGAAGCTAAGAATACCTACCGCACCAGTGGTAGCTAATAAGTTTAGCAACCCATTTCCAGGCAGGTCAAAACGTACATTCCAAAGATTGTTTTCGTTTATGTTATTAAGCGAAATTGGTTTAAATTGAGTAAAAATCATGCCAAAAGTGCCTGGCCCGCTGCCAAAAATGGGCCTGACGGTGATTGCGCTGGCGCTAGTTTGCCAGGCGACTGATTGAGGCAATTTAGCCGGTTTAATTAACGAAATAGATTTATCTTTCCCGGCAATTAATGGCTTAATTACCGGATTACCCAAGCCCTTTACGTTGACTAACAAAACAATAAACACAGTAAGGAGGGTTAACGCTCCTAATATCCATTTTTCCTCTGCTTGTAACTTAATTTTTGGTAAGAAAAGTATTACGGTGACGAAAGCAATAATTAATGTGATGTATACAAATAAAATATTTACGAGCGCCACCGAAATTAACTGAAGCGCCGCAAGTACGTACGCAGTATATTTGTAAGCCGCTTGCCTCATCGATAAGCCCAGGGCTGTTGTTAATGGGATAGATATAGCTAGGAAGGAACCTAGTTTATCCAAATCACCGGCCGGAGTCCAAAATCTTACTTGGGCCCACGAAGAAGATAGAAGCGGATGACCGAAATAATAACTAATATTTAGGAATGCTAGTATTGAAGCCGAAAGAGCGAAGGCTATATAAGCCGCTTGTCTATATGTAGAATTTAGATGGCTGGTGGCTAAAAAGTAAAGGACGACAAGTGCGGCTACTGTAGGGAGAGAATAGAAAAACACCGGGTGCCAACCAATCATCGAGACAATCGGATCAATAGAAAAAATCGTCGCGATTATATATATGCCCAGAAATACTAACAATGGAACATCAAGAGAGGTCCGAGTCATTTGCACTCTTTGCTCGGCAACCATTTTTAGACCCCAAACAAAGAAAAGAAAGAAAGAACCCAAGACTAATAGGGTGGTTTTGTTGAAATTATAAAATTCACTGGTGGTTGGTAGAAAGAAAAATGGGACGAGGAAAGCGATTAGTACTAAGCCGACCTGAATTACTTTATTTGATAGTATCGCAATGTTTTCCCTCATAGTTTGCCTTGCCCTAAAAAATGTCTTGTTAAGCATAAAGTACACTTATATTTTTTGTCAAGGCCCTTTTTCCCCACAAACTGACAAGGAGACTCCCTGTCACAAGTATATCTTGACAGGGAGTCTCCTTGTCATAGATAATTTAGCTATGCCGTCTCGTCACACCATAAAAAAATACGTCGAAGGAGGATATTATCATATCTATAATAGAGGGGTAGAGAGGCGTAGAATATTTTTGGATGACAAAGACTACAGTGTCTTTATGGAGCTAATGAAATTTTATTTATCTGATCCTCAGGGTGCAAATACGGAAAAACACCCACTGACGCAACCTACGGGGTTTCTTCCAGTGAGACCGCGACCGCTACAAAATTTGTCTGATAAAGTAGAAATTCTTTGTTATTGTCTTATGCCGAATCATTTTCATCTGCTTCTGCGTCAATCAGACAGAAATGGAATGGAAAGTTTCGTGCGGAGTTTGCTCACTAGTTATGTGATGTATTTTAACCGGCGCCACGAAAGAATCGGACATTTATTCCAAGGCACGTACAAGGCGGTCCTAATTGAAAATGAAAATTATTTACTGCATCTATCTCGTTATATTCACCAAAATCCTACTTTAACGAAAAATTTCCTTGGCCAATACCCTTATTCAAGCTACGCTAATTATTTGGGTGAAAGGGCTGATAACTGGGTAAATACCAAAGAAATTTTATCGTTTTTTCAGGGTCCAAAAAGCGACAAATTGGGTCTGAATGAATTTACAACTTACAAAAATTTCGTTGAAACGTATAAACAAGAACCAGAGACGATACTGGGGAAATTAGTGATCGAAAAAGACTGACAAGGAGTCTCCTTGCCAACTCTTGTCAACCTATGTCAATTGACTATTAACCAATCGAATCCTACGTTTGCAGAGATCGGTTGATCTAGTTGCAATGTAAAACTCTCACCAGCCTTTTTTGTTATCCAAAATCGTGTGGCAGGAGAATAGTTATCGGCAAAGGTAACCAAAACCTTGCTTCTCTCACTAACTTTGTCATTCCCAATCGTTACTGATTTTTGGCCAGCTTCCACAACATCCGAACCTGAGGTTTTATCACTTACCACCAGCTCGTCTGTCGTTACACGAGCAGCAACCAAGTTCCCGTTGACTTCCACATCCCCCTCGATTTTGAGAGCACCATTTTTGACCATGGAGAGTTTTGTGTTGCCGATAAGTAGTACTTGGGTGTTCACGATGTTGGATGTTAGATTTTCAACGTTCAGGTTCGTTATATTACTTAGATCTGATCCGCCGGCTGGCGGACTGGTCAACGGAGCCACATACCAGCTAGTTGATACAAACACCATTATTGTACCTATTCCTGAACCTCCATAAGACTCCAACGCCTTGCCTATAATGGGTCCTGAGCTAGTTGCTTTCATGGCCACACCAGGCGTGCTGGAGCTGGTTAGCGGGTCTCCAGGCTCGATCGAGCCGTTTTCAGTAGAAACCTTCACCGGAGCGCGGCCTGCCAAAGCTACATAAGGTTTGAGTGGATTAAACTTATCACCGGCAGTTTTACCAAAGGTGATGTTAGTTGCATCAATAACTGCTGCCGGATCGGTTGAAACCACACCTATTAAAGCAGGATCGTAGGGCTTGCTTGATTTGCTTACTCTTGAATCACCACTTGCAGCAATTGTTAGTACATCACCCTTTCCTACAGCCTCAGTGGCCGGGTAGTATTCGGCAATATCAAAAGCCGAGACATTACCAGCACCGACAGAATTTTCGACATAAATTGCTCCAGAGGTTGGGCCGGCAGGACAATTGGCTGTTCCGTCATCGACACAAAGCGCTCCTTGTATCACTACTTTATAGCTAGTATCATCCCCGGTTGGGTCTCGACCAAAGCCACTTGTGGCCGCCAAGAAAACATTTTCCTGAGACGTCACGCCTGTTTGATAAATGGGGTAGCGGGATGTACCGTTTCCAATACTTCCTATTCTGAGACCGTAGGCAAAGGTAGTATCAGCCCCGGAAACATCGTAGATAATAATTCCAGTTGTGGCACCGGGTGAACTTCCTTGCCAAGAGGATCGGACCTCTATTCCAGTTCCAGTATTAATAAGGCCAGTCCCAGCGGCAGTAGAGCTCAGTTCGGCCCGAATACCAACAAGCGAAGATAAAGCAAAGGATGAATTGTACTCAGAGTCGAAAAAACCACCATAGACAAGCATGCCACCGGCGCCGGTGGCCGAATAAGTTGGATTGCTCCAAATACCGGTCAGAGCAGCTATAGCTGAGGTAGTATTTAGATCTATCCTTATACCGTTCGAAACACCCGCATTGAGCGTATCGTCGAGTAAAAGAATTGTGCCGTTATTGATGACAGCACTACTACCAAGAGCAGTCTTATCTGTTACGACCAAATCATCAGCTATATTCAGACCGCCAGTGGCGGTAAAATCAGTTCCAGCCGCACCAATATTGCTGATTATCTGATTGTTCATGTTTAAGCCTTGAGAAATTGTTGCTCCACCCCAAGCCAGAGTACCGTCTATATCAAGAGTTGTGCCAGCGTTTGTAGTCAGTGTACCGGAAGTGAAGCTATCGGAAGTATCACTTCGTAAAAATTGAAGAGAATCAAGGCTGTCCAAAGTTGTGGCATCTGATATAGAGGCGGAGGCGGATATCGTAATTGAGTCGGTGGTAGGATTTGTACTAAAGTTTATATTTGTCCCAGCGGAAAAGGTCAAAATATCGAAGTTAGAATCGGCAATAAGGCTATTTTGACCGCTGACAGCGATATTTTTGAAAATCGCCTGGGAACTTCCCAGATCTATATTACTTATAGTAATAGTGTCTAGACTATCGTCAGAAGATATCGAGATGCCGGTTCCGGCCACTAGGTCGATCTCGCCTTCGTCGCTACTCACTCCATCAATTGCCGATAAGACCTTCGGGCGCTTGGTGATGGATGACCAGAGCAAGTCGGTTAAGTTTTCTCCATTGCCAGAAAAATCTAGAGCGGATATTTTACCTTTAATAATCAAATTGCCATTGTTGTCAATCTGGACTAAATTATCCGGAATCACCGGTGTATCTATTTCAAGGTTGGTAAGACCGAGTGGGTCGGCAGATTTAGAGTCTTCCGGTTTGCTGGTCTGGATAATCATGACAAGTGTTTTACCCACAGGAGAGACAGCCCTTTTGGCGATATCTCCCCCTGTTTCCATCGCTTTTTTCACTGTGTTTTTCCCAGCGACAATCACCGGGTTGCCTGGAGCCAGCATATTAGCGACGAAACCCAAAGAAATAAATATAAGCAAAAGGGAAGAGGCAAGCATGAACATCGAGTTACTGGAAAACTTTTTGTAGAGTTTGGCCATGGAATCAAGGTCAGTTACTTGGTTGAGGAAACGTCGTCTTTCCCTGGCGGTCTCCTCTTTAAGAGCAGCGAGGGACTTGCCTTCCATCAGTTTGTCTTGGATAGCGATGATTCTTTGAACTGCCCAGGAAGGGAAGTGGCCGTTTTGGGCAGGGGGAAGTAAGCCTGCGTCAATAAAAGTATTCACCCGAGCTTTTGGATCATCACCAAGGTTTATGCCTGAGGACTCAACTTGCTTGATAATGTCCTCAGTTGTATAAATTGCTTCAACTTTTGGTATGTCTTGAGTAGGTGTATCCATTTTTAGTTGTAAGCTATAAGTTTTAAGATTTAAGAGATCTTATATCTGAGATCCGACATCGATCTAATTAACAATCAACCAATAACATCCTCCGTACTTCGAAACTTACAGTTTCTCAGTACTCTCACGTCCTGCGTCGCTCTCGCTCCTACAAATTCAATGATATTTGCTCAACATGGCTAATTAATTACCCACCAATTAAATCTGATGTCTTTGGTATCTGGCGAAGCGATCTCAACAGTAAAGTTTTTGCCCTCTATAATCGTGTTGGCAGAAAGAACCTTATCGGTTGTTGTCGTTGAGGTGACGAAGATTAGGGAATCCTTGGTTACTACAGAAGTTTCAATGACTATTTCAGTATTCCCAGCAGGTATTGTGTGTTTTCCAGCCGAGGCATCTGTGATCTGGTTTGATTCAGTCCTAGATTTTGAGATATCAATCTTTTCCGCAATTATCTTACCGCCAATTTCTACATCCCCCTCAATCTTGAGGCTACCGTTTTTGGCTATCGAGATTTCTGTATCACCGACAAACAGTATTTGAGCATTCACGATATTGGATGTTAGATTTTCGACGTTCAGGTTCGTTATATTACTTAGATCTGAGATCGAAGATCCAGCATCCAGCCCCGCCACATACCAGCTAGTTGTTACAAAAACCATTATCTTTCCGAAGGAGGGTGAAGAGGGTTGAGAAGGGTCAGAAGAATTAGAAGGGTTCCCCCCGTCTTGACCCTCTTGCCCATTTGTTACTTCTATTCCTCCTGTAAAGGCCTCGAGTGCCTTTCCAACGATCGGCCCGCTCTTTGTAGCTTTCATAGCTACTCCAGCCGTGCTGGACGAGGTTAGAGGGTCTCCAGGCTCGATCGAGCCGTTTTCAGTTGAAACCTTGGTTGGCACACGACCTGCAAGCGCTACCCAGGGTTTGTTTGGATTAAATTCACTAGGATTCACACCTACCTTGAAAGTTCCTTGATCTATTAAAGCCGCCGGGTGAGAAGAAGCTACGCCGATTACACCTGGGTCGTATTCACTGGAGGTTTTTTTCACCATTTGGTTACCAGCAGCCGATACCAACTCGCCCTGACTGACAGGTTGAGCCGCGTCATATATTTCTGCTACATCAAAGACGTCACCGGAATCATCACCTACTCCGCCAGCTGTATCAACCTGCAAACCGCCTGCAGCTACGTCTGGACAAGCAGTGGCATCACGGATACAAAGACCACCCTGGACGACCACGTCAGCATTGGCCCCGGCAGCTTGCAATATTAGTTGAGAAGCGTTTGAGGAGATAGTACCGCCAGTCACCGATAAAGTGCCTGAAAAAGAGGCATTGCCAGAATTATCTATGAAAGCTCTTTCGACGCTGCCATTGTCCATAAACGAAATTCGGTAAGCTGGGACAGTTGAGGTTACGATGTTAAGCATCTGCATTGAAACCGTTTGCGAAGAACTGCCGTTCCAGTAGGCGCCTTCCAAAACTATCCGATTAGAGCTTTTTGTCTGGGTGATGATGTTGGCATCGCCAAACCTCGTCATTGTCAACCAATCATAATTGCTGTCTGCACCTCCGATTGTGACATCATCAGTTATAGTTGTAGCACCTCTAGCTGTAATAGCATTAATATTGTACAAAGTTCCGTCGTTTCCCAATCTAATTGTGCCGCCTGTATAAATGTGAGCATTTGCATAGATGCTACCAAGTTCTCCCACTCTAAAAAGATTTGTTCCGACGCTGTCCAGGACTTGAAAATGGTCGCCCGCAACTGCACTCGAAGGTTGTACTAATAAAGGAACTCCACCAGTACCGGCAAAGGTCCAACGGCCAGACACGGATTCGTTATTTGCAAGACGGGCAAAAGCAGTCGAGTTGAGAGAGTCAAGTAGATCAGCATCAAGCCCACTCCCAGCACCAGCTCCAGAAATTCCCGTGGCAGGCAGGGCGAGAGAGCCGTTGATAGCAAGTGTTGTGCCAGCGTTTGTAGTCAGTGTACCGGAAGTGAAGCTATCGGAAGTATCGCTGCGTAAAAATTGGCTTGAGTCAAGCAGATCAAGTGTATCAGCGTTGGAAACTGTGCCTGTGATGGAGAAAGTGAGTGAGTCGGAGGTAGAGTCGGTGGTAATAGCCAAGTTGGAACCGGCGATAAAGGTTAGTGTGTCTGAGTTTGAATCTGCGACAAGAGTATTTTGGCCGGGAACGGCGATATTTTTGAAAATGAACTGGGAAGAACCGGTGTCGGTAGCGTTTATTGTAATAGTATTAAGGCTGTCATTAGAAAGGATTGATATTCCGGCACCTTCTAATAGATCAACGTTCTCTTCGTCAGCCTCAATTCCATCAATTGCCGATAAGACCTTCGGGCGCTCAGTGATTGATGACCAGAGCAAGTCGGTTAAGTTTTCTCCATTGCCAGAAAAATCTAGAGCGGATATTTTACCTTTAATAATCAAATTGCCATTGTTGTCAATCTGGACTAGATTATCTGGAATCACCGGTGTATCTATTTCAAGGTTGGTAAGACCGAGTGGATCGGCAGATTTAGAATCTTCCGGTTTGCTGGTCTGGATAATCATGACAAGTGTTTTACCCACAGGAGAGACAGCCCTTTTGGCGATATCTCCCCCTGTTTCCATCGCTTTCTTGACTGTGTTTTTTCCAGCGACAATTACCGGGTTGCCTGGAGCCAGCATATTAGCGACGAAACCCAAAGAAATAAATATAAGCAAAAGGGAAGAGGCAAGCATGAACATCGAGTTGCTAGAAAATTTTTGGTAAAGTTTGACCATTGAGTTGAGGTCGGTAACTTGATTTAGGAATCGGCGACGCTCTTTTTTGACTTCTGCTTCCAGTTCCGTAATAGATTTACCCTCCATTAGTTGATTTTGTATCGCAATCACCCTTTGGACTACCCAGCTAGCGAAGCGGCCGTTTTTGGGTTGAGGTAGCAGGCCATGAGCGATAAAAGTATCAACCCGTTTTACAGGGTCATCGCCAAGATTTATGCCTGAGGATTCAACTTGCTTGATGATGTCCTCAGTTGTATAAATTGCTTCAACTTTTGGTATGTCTTGAGTAGGTGTATCCATTTTTAGTTGTAAGCTATAAGTTTTAAGATTTAAGAGATCTTATATCTGAGATCCGACATCGATCTAAT
>Ga0214473_10000372_pt1 | contig 62348 bp, 52 predicted proteins | sample RVTome_7_FD_203509 | JGI IMG/M metagenome (GOLD analysis project Ga0214473, IMG submission 203509) | Soil microbial communities from uranium-contaminated site in the Upper Colorado River Basin, Wyoming, United States - RVT98D197 | ecosystem: Environmental > Terrestrial > Soil > Contaminated >... | reverse complement strand
CACGGCGAACGAGGCGGCCGGTCCCCCAGCGCCTTCGCCGCCAACGACGCGTACGCGTAGTCCATCAGCGGGCGGAGGTTCACGACGTCCTGGCGGTTGTACTCGATCAGCGCGTCGAGCGAGTCGTCGTCGCCCCGCTCGTACCGCCGCCAGAGCTTCACCGCGTCCGACCCCGTGAGGCCGCGCACGTCCTCCGGCCGCTCGAGGCCGAGCCTGCGCTCGAGCTTCTTCAGCCCGCCGCGGAAGCCGAGCCGGCGCATCGGGTACTGGAGGTCCACGTGCAGGAGCGTCGGAAGCGTCGGGAACGCGTTCCGCAGGATCGGCAGGTCGAAGTGCGTCCCGTTGAACGTCACGAGGAGCTTGTACCGCCTGAGGACCGCGGGGAGCTCGTCGAGGTCCACGCCGCGGATGTACGTCTGGAACCGCCGCGCGTCCGCGAGGCCGACGAGTGTAATCAGGTCCCCGCTCCAGTTCAGCCCCGTCGTCTCGATGTCGAGGTACGCGGCGTCGGCGCGGAAGTCCCCGTACGCGCGCCAGCGGTCCGCGGTCGGCAGCCACGCGGCGAAGTACCGATGGTCCCGCGCCGCCAGCCTCCGGCTCGACTCCTCGACCGTGCGCCTCACCGCCTTCCGCACGCGCTCCGGGACCCGCACGTGCTCCCCCCGCTGGAGGAAGTCGTCCCACGTCGGCGTCTGCCGCCAGATCCGACGCTCGGTCACGTACCCGACGCCGGGCGCGTGGACGAACGTGTGGCGGAGCACCGACCCCGCCACCGGATCTCGGGCCTAGTCCGTTTCCTCCGGGACCGCGAAAGTGCCCAAAGTCTCTTAGCCGCCGCGCCGCTCCCGCCGCCGTGTTCGAGCTCCGGGACCGCGACGGCCTCGGCCGACTCGGGCGGTTCACGACCCCGCACGGGACCGTCGACACGCCCGCGCTCCTCCCGGTCATCAATCCGAACCAGGTCCTGATCCCGCCGAAAGAGATGGCGACGAAGTTCGGCGCGCAGGCGGTGATCACGAACGCGTACATCCTCCACCGGTCGATGCGGGCGGAGGCGCTCGCGAAGGGCGTGCACGGCGTCCTCGGCTTCGACGGTCCCGTGATGACGGATAGCGGCGCCTTCCAGCAGCACGTCTACGGAGGCGTCGAGGTCTCGAACGAGGACATCGTCGCGTTCCAGCGGGACATCCGCGCGGACGTGGGCACCTCGCTCGACCGGTTCAGCGAGCCGGAGCACGGCGAGGAGCGCGCGAGGGCGGACGTGCAGGAGACGCTCGCGCGCACGCGGGCGGCCGCCGCCATCCGCGGCGACCTGCTCCTCGCGGGCACGGTGCAGGGCGGGCTCCACCCGGACCTCCGCCGCCACTGCGCGGAGGAGCTGTCGAAGCTCGACATTGCGGTCCACGCGATCGGCGGCGTCGTCCCCCTCATGGAGACGTACCGGTTCCGCGACCTCGTCCGGGTGATCGTCGCCGCCAAGCAGGGGCTCCGGCCGGACCGGCCCGTCCACCTGTTCGGCGCGGGCCACCCGATGGTCTTCGGACTGGCCGCGCTCCTCGGCTGCGACCTGTTCGACTCCGCCTCGTACGCGAAGTACGCGCGGGACGGCCGCCTGATGTTCGCGGAAGGGACGCGCCACGTCGAGGAACTGCGCGAGGTCCCGTGCGAGTGCCCCGCCTGCTCCGCCGCCACCGCCGAGGACCTGAAGGCGGACGAGCGGCTCCGCGCGGAGCACAACCTGCACGCGAGCTTCGCGGAGCTGCGGCGCGTGCGCCAAGCGATCGCGGACGGGCGGCTGTGGGAGCTCGTCGAGCGGCGGTGCCGGTCCCACCCCGCGCTCCTCGAAGCGTTGCGGGAGCTCCGACAGCACAACGAATTCCTCGAACGGTTCGAGCCCCTCAGCCGTCGCGGCGGGTTCTACTTCACCGGGCCGGAGACGCAGCACCGGCCGATCCTCTGGCGGTTCCGGCAGCGGGTCCAGGAGCGGTACCGGCCGCCGAAGCGCCTCCTCGTGATGTTCCCGGAGGGGCCGCGGCCGTACGCGACGGCGCGCCGCGAGGTGATGGCGCGCATCTTGGCGGCGCGGGACGTCCACTTCCTCGTGAAGTCCGCCTGGGGCCCCGTGCCGATCGAACTGGACGAGGTGCACCCGATCGGGCAGAGCCTCGTGCCGGACGCGCTCGACGCGGAGAGCCTCGAGGCGATCGAGGTGTTCGCGCAGCACTTCCTTCGCGGCGCGGGGTACGAGCGGGGCGTCCTCTGGCGGGGGGAGGAGTCGCTCGCGGACCTCCCGGAGACGGGCCCGGGCGACTTCGACGTCACCGCCGCGCGGCTCCGCGCGGTCGCGGACTTCCAGCTCGGCCGCGGCGCGGCGGACGCCCTCCTCTCCGGCCGGATCGAGACGGTCCGCTCGAGGGCGACGGACAAGGTGCGGAACGTCGTCCGCGACGGGGCGCACGTCCTCTCGCTGCGCGCGGAGGACGGCCTCTTCACCCTGAAGGCGGCGGGGGCGAAGGTCCTCCACGCGGCGTTCCCGCGGCCGCGCCTGCGGGTCGTCGTGGAGGCGGACACGGCGGAGTTCAACCGCCAAGGGAAGAACGTGATGGCGCGGTTCGTCGTCGACGCGGACGTCGGCCTGCGACCGTTCGACGAATGCCTCGTCGTCGACCCGGAGGACACCCTCGTGGCGGTGGGCCGGACGCTCATGAACCGGGAGGAGATGGTCGCGTTCGACCGCGGCGTGGCGGTGCAGGTCCGCGAGGGCTTCCCGGCGTGATCACGACGGCGGCGGGGGGCGCCGGCCGGCCCGGAACAGGGAGCGGGTCTTCTTCTCCGTGAGGTACCAGACCGTCGCGACGCTGAAGAGGACGCCGACGAAGCCGAGCGGGAGGGTGAGCATCCCCGTCCCGAAGCTGATCGCCGCGAACACGATCCCGAGGAGGCGGCCCCATTCGCGCCGGGTCCACAGGCCGACCGCCGTCACGAGCTCGGCGGCGAAGACGCCCGCAGCGATCAGGACGAGGCCCTCGGGGAACTCCAGGAACGCCACGAGCGCCCGGGGGATCGTGCCGAGCCCGTAGATCGCGAACAGCGTCAGGCCGAGGACCGCGGCGCCGACGACCAGGGACCACACCGCGAGGAGGGCGATGCCCATCGGAGGCGCCCCCCGGGGGAGCCGCGAATCCACCGGCTCACGCCCCCGCCGCGCGCACCGCGCGCTCCGCGACCGCGAGGCACGCGAGGTAGTCCTCCACCGTGTGGAGCAGCTGCATCGGCGTGTCCGCGGCGATCTCCGCGACCAGGCGTGGCCCCACCGCCCGCGACCGCACGTACCCGGCGTCGTCCGGGGCGAGCGCGTCCCGCACGGAACGGGCCGTCGCGTCGTCCGCGTACGCGACCTCAAGAGTGCACTCCACCGCGCGTGCCATCGACCGCCCTCGGCATAGCCCCGGGCAGATTCGAACTGCCGCCACCAGGTCCAAAGCCTGGGATCCTTGCCGCTAGACTACGGGGCTGCCGCGGGAAACAGGCTCCTCCCCTATTAGGCCTCTCCGCCGGGAGGCGCCGCGGGCGCCGGGGCGGCGGGCCCGACGGCGGTCCGCTGACGGAACAGCCTCAGGAACTCGAGGAACAGGTACGTGTACGCGAACATCCCGAGGGCGGGGACGACGACGAGCTCGAGGAGCCCGAGCGTCTCGATGAGCTGGAGCGTCGAGAACTCGATCTGGAACCGGGCGAGGATCCCCGGAGCGACCGCGAGGATCACGAGCGCGGCGGCGAAGTGGAGGGCCGTCTCGATGGGCCAGACGAGCCGCCAGAACGTGACGGGCATCCCGCGCGCCCGCTGGAGGAACCGGGTGCCGAAGACGGCGCCCGCGAAGAGGGCGAGCGCGGCGGCCGCCCACAGGCCGAGCATGATCGACGCGGCGCGGCGGATCTGCTCCTGCGTCACGAGGTCCGTGTCGACGCCGAAGAGGCTCGGGTAGAACGGGAAGAGCCCCGCGAGGGTCACGCGCCACATGAGGGTGAGGGCGAGCCAGAGGAGGAGGGAGAGGGTCGCGAGGAGTCCCACGCGGGCGAGCGCCTGCCGCTCCGGGTCCTTCGCCGCGATCGTCGCGCCGGCGCGCGCGGTCCTCGAGTGCATCCAGAACGCGCCTGCGAGGAACGCGACGCCGACGAGGTCGAACAGCAGGGTGACGCCGATCGGGATCGCCGCCCGCGTGGCGGCGTCGCTCGCGCCCGTGAGGTCCCCGTCCGCCGCCATCCGGAGGGCGAACAGCGCGATGACACCGCCCACGAGGAACAGCAGACCCTGGAGGACCATCAGGATCGCGCCCGCCATGCCGAACATCGACGCGTTCCGCGCGCTCCGCGCGCGCCGCCCCGTGAGGAGGAAGACGGGCGCGGCGCACCGCGGGCAGAACAGCGCCGTCCTCGGGAGCGCGGCGCCGCACGTCCGGCAGGTCGGCGGGGCGGACACGGCGATTCCTGCGACGGGTGGCGGCGTATTTCACGGTTTGGGGCTCACGCCATGACGCCCGTCAGGTCAACGCCCGTCGCGCCGACGATGCGCGCGTCAAGGAACGCGCCGACCGCGTGCTCCCCGGGCAGGACGACTTGCTTGTACGCGTCCGTGCGGGCGATCGTCGTCCCCGGCTTGCCGGGCTCCGTCACGAGGACGCGGACCGTCCGGCCGACGTGCGCGTCGTTGATCGCCCGCGCGATTCGCTCCTTGGCGGCGACGATGCGGCGGGACCATTCCTTCACTCGCCATCCGACGGGCGCGTCCCACGCGGCGGCCGGCGTCCCCGGCCGCGGCGAGAACCGGGTGACGTTCACGAGGTCCGGGCGGACGCGTCCCAGGAGGTCGAGCGTCCTCGCGACCGTCTCTTCGGTCTCCCCCGGGAAGCCGACGATCACGTCCGTGCTCAGCGTCAGGCCCGGGAACCGGCGGCGGAACGCCGCGGCGATCCGCTCGAAGTCCGCGACCGCGTACCCCCGCTCCATCCGCCCGAGGATCCCGTCGTCGCCGCTCTGGGCGGGGAGGTGGAGGAACTTGAACACCTTCTCGGACCCATACGCCGCCACGAGGTCGTCCAGGATCGGGAGGACCGCGAGCGGGTCCGCCATGCCGACGCGGACGCGGAACTCGCCGGGGATCGCGGTGACCGCCGCCAGGAGCTCCGGGAGGCCGCGCCCGAGGTCGACGCCCCACGCCGCGGTGTCCTGCCCCGTGAGCTTCACCTCCCGGACGCCTCGCACGACGTGCGACCGGACCCGGCCCACGACCTCCTCGATCGGGTACGAGGTCACCCGCCCCCGCGCGACGCGCGTGATGCAGTACGTGCAGCGCCCGACGCAGCCCTGCGCGATCGGCACGATCGCGTCGTGGGACCCGAGCCCCGTCGCCTCCGCGTCCCGCGCCCGCTCCGCGCACGCGTCGTCCGCGGCGAACAGGGACGCGACCTCGGCCCACCGCCGGGGCGGCACGACGTGCGCGCCCGGGGCGATCCCGTGCACGAGGCCCCTCTGCGCCCCCGCCATGCACCCCGCCACGACGAGCGGCTTCCCCGTCGCCGCCAGCGCGCGGATCCGCTTCACCATGTCCCGCTCCGTCCGCTCGACCACCGTGCACGTGACGAGGAGGTGCGCGTCCGCCTCCGACTCCGCCGCCCGGACGTCGTGGCCGCCGCGGAGGAGCGCCTCCTGCATGAGGCGCGCCTCCCCGAGGTTCTGCGTGCACCCGTACGCCTCGACGTGGACCCGCACGGGGCCGCGAACCGCCGGGCGCCTTACAAGGGTTCCGGCGCCGCCACGTTTATGAGCCCCCGGCCGGATGCGCGCGCATGGCCCGGCCGACGATGACGATCCGCTCGCTGAAGGAGCAGGCGAAGGCGCGGGAGAAGGTCATGAAGCTGCGGGCGGCCGTGGCGAGGATGCGCCTGAAGGTCACGAAGCTCGACCACAAGGCCGAGCGATTGCGGTCGAAGATCCAGAACTACGAGGAACGGGCCGACCGACTGGACCAGGATCTGATTCCGCCTCGGTGACTCAGCGCGCGTCCACGGCGGGCGCCGGTCGCGGTCGCTCTTCCATCGCTTTCGGCCCGAAGGCGTTCCGCGCGAACACCTCGTTCACGTACTGCGCCTTCAGGACGAGGGCGAGCACGTCGCTCTTCGTCCGGATGAGTTTGCACACGGGCGCAGACCCCGTGCCACTTCATAGCGCGGACCTGCCTAATGTACCTTCCGGTCCGGGCCGGAAACCCTTTTCCCCGCCGGCGGGTTCGCGGCCCCATGGGAGACATCGTATCGGACGCCCTCGAGGCGTACGTCGAGGCGCACGTGGCGGCGCGGGACCCCGCGCTGGCGGCGGTCGAGGCGCAGGGCGACCGGGAGGGGTGGCCGATCGTCGGCCCCGCGGAGGGCACGCTCCTCCACCTGCTCGCGCGGCTCGTGCGCGCGCGACGCGCGCTCGAGCTCGGGACCGCGATCGGGTACAGCGGGACGTGGATCGCGCGGGGCCTCGAGCCCGGCGGCGAGCTCGTCACGGTCGAGCGGAACGAAGACACCGCCAAGCTCGCGGCGGAGAACTTGAAGCGCACGGGCGTCGCGGACCGCGTGCGGATCCTCGTCGGCGACGCGAAGGAGGTCGTGGCGGACCTCGAGGGCCCGTTCGACCTCGTGTTCAACGACATCGACAAGGAAAGCTATCCGGCGGTCCTTCCGCGGATCGCGGAGCGGCTCCGGGTCGGCGGCCTCCTCGTCACGGACAACGTCCTGTGGGGCGGCTCCGTCGCGAAGGGGCGGGGCGATGCGGCGACGCGGGCGATCCGCGCGTACAACGACGCCCTGGCGGCGGACCCGCGCTTCGCGTCCGTGATCCTCCCCCTCCGGGACGGCGTCTCCGTCGCCCTCAAGGTCCGGGACTGAGGTCGTTCCCGGTCCCGAGAATCGAACCTGATGCGCGCGCACCGCCTCTTAAGTAGCCCGGCGTCGGGACGAAGGAGTTCATCATGACGCGCACCCTCGTCGCCCTGGGGGTCCTCGCCCTCGCGGCCCTCGTGCTGCCCTGGAACGCCTCCTCGCTCCCCGCGGACGGGCCGGGCGAGGCGGCCCCCGCGACGCTCCCGAACGTCCCCGCCGTGCAGCCCCCGACCATCCTGCCGATCGTCCCGGACGGCCTCTCCCTCCGGCCGGACGCGCCCGTGGCCACGCCGCCCCACGAGGCGACGGTCCGGTGGCACCTCCCCGCGCTCGCCCCGGACACCGCGGACGCGCGCGTCGCTCCCATCTCGTTCGACGCGGTGCGCGCCGACGTCCCGAGCGCCTCGGACCTGGGAGTCTCCGGCGGCGATCTCTCCGCCTCCGACGGGAGCGCCGCGACGCCCAGCCACGAGGGCGGCGCCGCCGCGCGGAGCCCGATGCCCGTGATCCCGCCGCCGGAGCCGGACCCCGTGATCCTCCCGGTCCCGCGGTTCGACGCGGCGTAGGGCCGAAAGGCTATAGCGGTCCCGGCCGCTCCGGCCGCCCGTGGGGCGCCGGCGGGAGCATCTGTTCGTCGAGACGGACGGGCAGGTCTTCCTCGTGAGGGACCGCGGCCTCTGGCGGTTCCCCCGCGCGGGCGCGCGCCTCCCGTTCCGCTACGCCGTCGCCGCCGCGATGGACTTCGGTCCCGACGTCGTGCTCCGCGCGAAGCCGGACCTCTCGCGGCACCCGGAGGAGTGGTTCCAGCGGGACGACCTGTTCGCGCGCGCGGACGTGGACGGGCTCGTGCTCCGCGCCGTGTACATGACGATGGCGCGCCTCGTCGCGGAGGTCGTCTTCGTGAAGCGCGGCCGCGTCCTGATGGAGAAGGCGTCGCGCGGGTTCTCTAAGGGGCACTGGAACATCCCCGGCGGCTTCCTAGACTACGGGGAGCGGCCGGAGGAGGGCGCCCGGCGCGAGTGCGAGGAGGAGCTCGGCGTCCCCGTGCGGGTCGACCGGCCCCTCGCCACGTACCTCTCCGGCTTCCCCGGCCGGCCGACGTTCACGATTGGGTTCCTGTACCGCGGGGCCCTCGGGTCCGAGCGGTTCCGCCTGAAGCGGGACGAGGTCGAGCGCGTGGACTGGCTCCCGGTCCCGGACGGTCTCGAGGCGACGCGGAACCCGTTCGCGAAGTGGGCGCTCGCGGACGCGTACCGCCTCGGGTGGGTGCCGGAGGTGCCCGTGCGCCGCCACATCCCGCGTCGGTCCGTCCGCGCCGCTCCCGGACCCGTGGTGTTCGCGGACCGGGACGGGACGATCAACCGGGACCCGGGGGACTGCGTCCGCACCCCCGCGCAGCTCGAGTTCCGCCCGGGCGCGAAGGCGGCACTGAAGGCGCTTCGCGGCATCGGCTACCGCCTGGCGGTGATCTCGAACCAGGACGCGGTCGCGTGGGGCCTCGTCACCCACGCGGACCTCCGACGGATCCACGCCAAGCTCGTGCGTGAACTGGCGGCGTCCGGCGCTCCCCTGGAGAACGTGTACTACTGCCCCCACGAGGCAGCGGACGGGTGCGCCTGCCGCAAGCCGCGGCCCGGGCTCCTCTTGGCGGCGTGCAAGGACCTCGGCGTGAGCCCGCGGGACGCGTGGATGGTCGGGGACCGGCCGGAGGACGTCCTGGCGGGGAAGGCGGTAGGCGCGATGACCGCGTTCCTCGGTGCTCCGCGGCGGTGGAGCCCGCCGGACACCGCCCCGGACCTCGTCGTGCCGGACCTCGCGACGTTCGCCCGGCTCCTGCGGTCCGGGGGGATCCGACCTCCGGTGCGGCCCGCGTACACGTGAGGCCGCCCCCATTCTCGAAGCGCGCGTGAGAGGCTCCATATACCTTCGAGCGTTGTTGCGGCGCAGGTGCCGCTCCTCGAGCTGATCGCGCTCTTCGCGGTCGCCCGCGTCCTCGGCGAGCTGTGCGAGCGCGTCCGCGTGCCGTCCCTGATCGGGGAGATCGGCGCGGGGATGATCCTCGGGCCCCTGATCCTCGGGCGCATCCTCCCTTCCGACCCGATCAAGCTCGTCGCGGACCTCGGCGTCTTCTTCATCGTCTACGAGGCGGGGATGGAGATGACGTTCCGCGGCGTGCGCCGCATCATCAAGGAGAGCGGCGCCGTCGTGGCGGTGGGTTCGTTCGCCCTCCCCTTCCTCCTCGGGTTCCAGGTGGGGCTCGCCCTCAGCTACGAGACGCGCACCGCCGTGTTCTTCGGCCTCGCCCTCAGCCTGACGGCGCTCCCGGTCTCCGTCCGCATCCTGACGGACATGGGGTGGCTGAACACGGACGTGGGGCAGACGATCATCACGGCGGGGCTCCTGTGCGACGTCGCCGGCCTCACGGTCCTGGCGGCGATCACGAACTGGGGCGCGCTCACGGGCGGGGACGTGACGGTCACGATCGTCGTCATCGGGAAGATCGTGCTGTTCTTCCTCGTGATGCTCACGGCCGAGCGCATCCTCGCGCACAACGAGGGGTGGCTCGCGAAGCGGATCCAGAGCGCGTCCCACCGGCTCCTGAGCCAGGGGGCGGCGTTCTCCGTCCCCCTCCTGATGGTCTTCGGCGCCGCGCTCCTCGCCGAGTTCCTTGGACTCCATTTCGTCGTCGGCGCGTTCTTCGGCTCCGTGATCGTTGCGGAGCACCTGTTCCCGCCGAGGGAGGGCGAGCGCCTCCGCGCGAACATCGCCGCCGTCTCCCGCGGGTTCCTCGCGCCGATCTTCTTCGGGTACCTCGGGCTCGTGGCGGTGTCCTTCGAGTTCGGCCTTGCGACGCTGTTCGCGGCGCTCCTCGTCGCCGCCGTCCTCGGGAAGGTCGTGGGATCCTACGCCGCCGCGCGGTTCAGCGGCTTCCAGCCGTGGTCCGCGTCGATGATCGCGATCGGCATGAACGGCCGGGGCGCGATGGAGCTCGTGATCGCGCTCGTCGGTCTCGAGCTCGGGATCATCACGCCGCCCGTGTTCTCAATCCTCGTCCTCCTCGGGCTCGTCACGACGCTGATGACGCCCTTCGGGCTCCGGTGGCTCGCGCGGCTCCCCCGGCGAGGACGGGCGAAGCCCGCCACGGAGGCGCCGCCCGCGTCCTAACCGGGCAGGCTCGCCTGCTCCCCCTTCGGCTTCCGGAGGTTCGACACGCGGACGCCGAGCATGCGGACGGCCCGCCGGCGCCCCTCGAACTCCGCGACCAGCTCCCGGGCCGTGCTCACGAGGACCTCGCGGTCGAGCGTCCACGTGGGGAGCGTGCGGTCCCGCGTGTGGGTCACGAACCCCTCGAACCGGATCTTGATGCCCACGGTGCGGAACGACATCCGCGCCTCCCGCGCGCGCACGTGGACGTTGTCCGCGACGCTGTCGAGCGTCTCGAGGACCTCGGGCCAATCCCCGACGTCCCGCTCGAACGTGCGCTCCACGGAGATCGACTTCGGGTCCCCGCGCTCCTCGACCGGCAGCTCCTCGATGCCGTTCGCGATCCCCCACAGCCACACGGCGTTCCTCCCGAGGACTTTCGTGAGCTCCGTCCCCGGATACGCCGCCAAGTCGCCGATCGTGCGGACGCCGAGGTCCGCGAGCACGCGCTCCGTTTTCTCCCCGACGCCGCTGATCGCGTTCACCGCCAACGGCGCGAGGAACGCCTTCACGCGCTCCGGCGGGACGATGGTGATCCCGTCCGGCTTCTCCAGCGTCGCCGCGATCTTGGCGGTGGACTTATTCGGCGCCGCTCCGAGGGAGCACGTGAGGCCCTCGCGGTTCCGGACGGCCGTCTTCACCGCGAGCGCGTGGTCGCGAACGGTGTCCCACGTCGTCCTGGCGGTGACGTCCAGATACGCCTCGTCGATGCTCGCCTGCTCGAACCGGTCCGCGAACTCCCGGAGGACGTTCATCACGCTCTCCGAGACGGTGCCGTACAGCTCGTAGTTCGGCCGCGTGTACACGGCGTCGGGCAGCTTCCGCCACGCGAGGGAGATGGGCATGCCGGCCTTCACGCCCAGCCCCCGTGCCTCGTACGACGCCGCCATCACGACGCCCCGTCCCTTCCCGCCCTTCGGGTCCGCGCCGACGATCAAGGGCCTCCCCTTCAGCTCGGAGTGCTCGCGCACCTCCACGGACGCATAAAAGGAGTCGAGGTCGACGTGGAAGACTATGCGAGGCACGCGGCGCCAACGCGCCAGATAGCCAAAAGGGTTCGGGCAATTCGCGAGCGAGGGAGCGCTATGCCCTTTCGCTCTTCCGACGGTGCCGTCGCAGAAGCAGCACGATCGTAATAGCCGCACCGACCGAGAGAGCGACGACCCCCACAGCCGCGACCGCCGACTCCCCCCCACCAGGGCCGCTCGGTACGCAGTTCGGGTCCATGTCGTGGTGAGAGGAACGAAGGACGAAACGGTTCCCATCGTACTCCGTCCACGTCAACAGGACGCCCCCGGTCTCATCGACCCGAATCCTCCCCAACGCGATGCTCCCGCCATCGCCGGACGCCTCAAACGCGTGGACAGGACACCATCGCTGGGACGCCGCGCGTGTCCGGGCGACGAGTCCGCTCGGGGCGAGCCAGGCGAGAGCGGCGTCCCCCTCCGAATTCACGTCGACGGATATGCCGGAGACCTCCGTGGCCACCATCTGCCGCGGCGTGCCAACCTCGAGGCCCTCGATCTCCGCCGTCCACATCGACGATTCCGACTGCCTCGCCAGCCGGAAGACCGCCACGCCGTCACCGGCGGGGTTCGCTGCGACCTCCTGGCTCGCGCCCATCACCCAGTTGGCGTCAATCTCCGGATTGAACGACAGGGCTTCGGGGCTGCCCCAGCCCGTCACCGGGTCCCGGAGATTCTGAATAATCCGCGCCCCGAATTCATCGCTCCGCGTCCAGATGGCGAGCGCTCGACCCTCCGCCATCGCCACTCGAACCGACTGAACGGAACGGGAGTCGACTTGCTCGGCAGGAGTCCATCCCCTGTCGGGAATGAAGCGAGCGGCCCAGAGGCCCTCGAACCCTTCGTCGTGGCGCGACCACGCGACCGTCGCCCTTCCAGCCTCATCGACCGCCGCATCGGCGAACCCGCTCGTGGTCCCCAAAGATTCCGCCTCCGTCCAGCCCAGGGTCGGATCATATCGAGCCGCCCAGAGCTCGAGGTCTCCGAACCATCTGGGTTCCACGAAGACCGCCATCGCGGTCCCGTCGGGACCGGCGGCGAGAATCAGTCCTTCCTCGTAGGCCGAGCCGTGGCCCAGTTGAGTCTGCGGGCTCCAGATTTCGCCGTCGAACTCCCGGGCGAACACCGTGACAACCTGGTATCCGAGCGGGTAGCTCTCGACCGCATAGATGGCGAATGTGCGGCCCTTGCCGTCGTCCGCGAGGCGGGCGAAGAAGACGGAGTCCGGTCCCCCGTACAGGGGCACACCGGAGTCCCACTGTCCATCCCGATAGCGGCTCCCCCACACCTCGGTCTCCCCCGCCCGTCTCAGCCAGACCGCGACCGCATCGTCCACCCCGCGGAACGCGACGTCTTCCAAGACGGGGTCGCCCTCTTCCAAGATCGTGACCGGGGGATCCCACGCCCGGGCGACCCCGGGTGTCAGGAGGAGGGCCATAACGAAAGCGGTGACCGTGCGCAACGTGGCTCCCGAGACCCGGACCGTCGGAATCCCCCCATGCCCAAATCGGGTGTGAGGGGCTTAAAGGTGCGGGTGGCGACGCCCTACCCGAAGTCCGCGAGGCCCCGCTGCTTCCCGCCGCCCGCCACGGGGAAGCCGACCTCCATCATCCCCGCCAGGCGCCGGAACTCGTTCACGCTCGCCGGCCCGAATCCGGCGTAGTGGTTGTTGAAGAAGACGAACACTTGGCGCACGTCGTCCCCCGACGCCTCCTTCTCGAGATGGCGGTACCACTCCCGCATCTCCTTCGACCGGTCCTTGACGGTCTCCTTGAACTCCTCGATGTCGCGCTCCCCGACGAGCCGGACGTACACGAAGTCCGCAGTCACGACCGGCGGCGACGTCACGTACTGGTTCTGCGTCCACGCCATCGGAACGTTCTTCTGCCGGAGCATCGCGTACACGTCATCGCGGAACCACGACTTGTGGCGGAACTCGATCGCGTGGCGGACCTTCGGGTCGAGGAGTTCGAGGAAGCCCCGCATCGCCTCGAGGTGGGTGTCGTACTTCACGCTCGGCGGGAGCTGCACGACGAGGGCCCCGAGGCGGTCCTTCAGCTCCGCCATCGAGCGGTACATCCAGGAGAGCGGGTCCTCGACGCCGACGAGCTTCTTCTCGTGCGTGATCTTCTTCGGGAACTTGGCGGTGAACAGGAAGCCGTCCGGGACCGTGCGCCGCCAGTTCGCGCTCATCGCGGGCTGCGGGATCCGGTAGAACGAGGAGTCGACCTCGACGACGTCGAACGTCCCGGAGTACAGCTTCAGGTAGTCGGACTTCGGCGTGCCCTCCGGGTAGAAGCCGCCGAGCCAGTCGTCGTAGCCCCATCCGGAGCATCCGATCCGGATCTTCCCGGGGGAATCGAGGGACATCCCCTCGCGTCATGGAAAGGCCGCCCAAAAGGATTGGCATCCCGGATGGGGTCCTTGACGGTGGGCGGACCCAAGTGGGGGCGTCCGGGGGCTCCGGGCGCGCCGGATGTAAGGGGAGAACGCTGAAATACGGCTTCCCACGATACGGCCGACGCCGGACCGGAGGGGGTGCGGCGGGAACGTGGGAGGGTGCGGATCATGCACCGTGGAGCCGTGAGCGCAGTTGTAGCGTGGGTCGTCGTTGTGAGCTTGGTTTCCGTGCCCCGGGCGGGAGCGCACTCGGGGGACGCAGTCGATGCGGAATGGGGGAGCGTCGTGCCCTCGATCGATGGCGCGATGGACGCGGGGGAATGGTCGGACTCCGCAGTCGTGGACTTGGAGGTGATCCCGGGGAACTGGGTGCCGGCGTTCATGCTCGTCAAGAACGACGACACGTACCTCTGGTTCGCGTACGACGCGACCGGGGACACGACGAACGGCTCCGACTATGCGTCCTTCTCCCTGGACACGGGGCACGACGGAGCCGCGACGGGCGGCGGGGAGGACCAGTTCGTCCTCTCCTGGAACCTGTCCATGCACCTCGTGTACGACGCGGGCTTCGGGGACTGGAACTTGGAGGACTCCCCGTTCGACCCGGGCCTGCCGAATCACGCGGGCCTGATGGGCGCGGCCGGGTTCGGCCCGAGCGACCTCAGCGCGACGCCTCACGTGGTCTTCGAGTTCCAGGTGCCGCTGGCGCTCATCGGCGCGGCGGCGGGGGACACGGTCGGCCTGTTCGGCGGCAGCCAGCCCGCTCCGGGCCTCTACGACGTGTCCGCCGGCGAGTACGACACGTGGCCCGATTTCGTCACCGGGCCCATCCCGCTGAGCCAGTACGGAGACCTGAACCTGGCGGTGGCGCCGGGACCCGTCGGCGTTTCCGTGTCGCCGTCCTCCGCCTCCCAGATGGGGATCCCCGGCGAGACCGTGTTCTACGCGCTGACCGTGCGGAACCGCGGGACCGCCGGCAGCGACACGTTCGACATCACGTCGCTGTCCGTATGGACGGTCACCCTCTGGGATGCGACGGGAATGAACCCGCTCGCGGACACGGACGGAGACCTCGTCCCGGACACGGGGACGGTGGCGTCCGGCGGTTTCGCGGGCGTCTTCGTGGGCGTGGATATCCCGCCGAGCGCGAGCGGATGCGACGCCGCCGCGATCACCGCCACGAGCTCCGTGGACTCGGCGTTCTGGGACACGAGCACCCTCACCACGTGCACGGGCCCCGCATCGTTCGCACCGCCGCACGCGGACTACGGGATTGACACGGATGGCAACATGCTGTTCGACTACCTCGATGTCGACGCGAGCATCGACGTCGTCGTCGCGGGCTACTTCGAGGTCTACGGGAGGCTCTTGAGCACGGACGGTTCCGTGTTCATCGTCTCCGACTACTTGTATTCCTATGCCGGCCCGGGAGCGAACGTGTTTCCGCTAATCTTCGACGGGCTCCAGATCTTCGCGTCCGGCGAGGACGGCCCCTATCGCGTGGAGCTCGAGATGTTCGACGACTTCGGAGCCCTCGTCGACACGGACGTGCACATGACCGCCGGCTACCTCGCCTCCGACTTCGACCCCCCGCCCGCCCGGTTCACGCCCCCGCACTCGGATGCGGGCGTGGATTCGGACGTGCCGCCGAACGGGCTGTACGACGAGCTCGAGTTCACCGCGGAGCTGCAGGTCGACCTGTCCGAGTACTACTACGTGGGGACGGAGGTGTATGACTCCCTCGGCTACTCCGTCACCAGCGACTGGGAGTATGCGTGGTTCAGTGCGGGGAGCCGATCCGCGGTGTTCCGGTACCCGGGGCTCGACCTCTACCGCGCTACCGGCGACGGGCCCTACCGGATCGAGCTGTGGCTGTACGACGACTACGGATACCTCCTCGACAACGACACGCACGTGACCGGGCCGTACGCCCGGACGGACTTCGACCCGCCCCCGGTGTCCTTCGCCCCGCCGCACAGCGACTACGCGGAGGACACGGACGTGCCGCCCGACGGGCTCTACGACTTCCTCGTCGTGGACGTGTCCTTGATCATCGCCGAGCCGGGGGACTTCCTCGTCGAGGGCTACCTCTACGGGCCCGGCGGGTGGCCTCCCATCGATGACGACTCCGCGACGGTCACCCTAGGCCCCGGGCCTACGAACGTCGAGCTGCGGTTCTCCGGCCCGGCGATCCTTCGCACGGGTGAAAGCGGGTACTTCGAGGTCTACCTGTCCGCCGAGAAGGTGGGCGACTCCAATGCGACCGACGAGGACTTCTACACGACCAGCTACTACGACTTCACGGACTTCCAGCCGCCTCCGGCCCTCTTCTCGCCGCCGCATGCGGACCGGGCGGTGGACGTCTCCGTGCCGCCGGACGGGTACTACGACTACCTCGTCGTGGACGCCTCCGTGGACGTGGCCCGCGCGGGCCGCTTCACCGTCGAGGCGTACGTCGAGGACTACTTCGGCAGGTTCGTGGCCCTCGCGCGCGGGAGCGCCGACCTCCCGGCGGGTCGCGGCTCGGTGCCCGTCCCCATCGACGGTCATCGGATCTGGGAGCAGTATCCGTACATGCCGCTGTACGTCTACCTGACCCTGTACGACGAGAACGACAACGAGCTGGATTGGAGCTCGCATTTCACGGACTACTACGATCCCGAGGACTTCCAGCCGATGGACGCGGACACGCCCGCCTCCGCCGCGAGCGTCACGGGCCGGTACCTCCGGAGCTCCACACCGATCCGCGTGGACTTCGCGGCGACGGACCCGTCTCCGTCGGACGGCATCGCGTCCGTGGCGCTGTACTACCGACACAGCGGGAACAACGCGACGTGGTCCTCGTGGGCGCACTACGGGACACAGGTCGGACCGATCGGCGGGGCGCGGCTCTCCGGCACGTTCCTGTTCGATCCCCCGGAGGGGGACGGATACTACGAGTTCTGCACCGTCGCCGCCGACCACGGCGGGAACGTGGAGCCGCTGCCCGGCGCGGCCGACGCGCGTGTGGCGTTCTACGCGCCCGTGCGTCTCGAGGTCACCGTGGGGAGCGCGGCGATGACCGCCGGAGGCACCGTCGAGGTCACCGTGCGAGCGGTGACGGGCTCCGGGAGTCCCGTGACGCTCGACGCGGAGATGACGGTCGCGCTCCTCACATCGTCCGCGGCGGGCGAGTTCCGGGTCTCCGGGACCCCGGTGGCGCAGGTCGCGATCCCCGGGGGCGCGAGCAGCGTTTCGCTGGACTACGGCGACACCCGCGCGGGAACGGCCAGCCTGATTGCGTCTGCGTCGGGGGTTGAGTCCGGGAGCGCGTCAGTCTCGATCGACCCGGGGGCGCCCGTGGAGCTGACCCTGTCCCCGCCGGGCGGGAGCGTCCCCGTGGGAACCGAGGTCCAGTTCACCGCCACGGTGCGGGACGCGTTCGGGAACGAGATTCCCGACGCCGACGTCGATTGGTCCGTCCAAGGACCCGGGACCCTGTCCGCGACGACGGGGACCGGGGCGACGGTCACGACGACGGGGGCGGGCACAGTCCGCGTGACGGCCGTGGCGAGTTCCGCCACCGCGACGATCGAGGTCACGGCATTTGCAGGAGAGGGAGGCATCTCCGTGGCGGCGGTGGGCGTCGGGGGCGTGGTCGGCGGCCTCGCCGCCGGCATCGCAGTCGGATGGCTCCTGTCCCGAAGGCGAAAAACCCCGCCGGACCGTGCGGCCCCGCCGCCGGAGGCGCCGAGCGCGCCGAAGTGAGACCTCCGGCGAAGCCCGGCGCAGGGCCGCGGTCCCCTCGGGGTCAGACGACCCCGAGCACGTCGAGCACGACGAGCGCGTCCGCGAGGAACACGACACCGATGAACAGGAGGGCGACGGACCGCGCGCGGAGCGCCCGGAGGCCCCATCGAGATCCGACGTACGCGCCGATGAGCGCGAGCGGCGCCAGGACCGGGATCACCCAGAACTCCCCCGGAACCCCACGGCGGGCGACGAAGATCAGGACGCCGAAGATGGCGGTGGGGATGATGAGGAGCGACGAGGTCCCGATCGCCGTCCGTGTCTTCCGTCCCAGGACGTGCGCGAGGATGGGGACGTTGAAGACGCCCCCGCCGACGCCCGCGCTTCCGGAGATGAAGCCGCTGGCGGCGGTCGCCACGGACGCGGCGGCGAGGTGGCGCGGCGTGTCCTTCGCGGGGTCGTCCTCGTCGGACTTCTTCCCCATGGCCCAGTCGTAGAGGAGCGCTGAGGCGAGGAAGAACAGGAGGCCCGCGAAGAACTTCTTGAAGTCCAGGCTCGTCTTGAGGAAGTCGAGGGTGAACGTCGTCCCGAGGACCGCGCCCGCGAGCGCGCCCGCGACGAGGTACTTCCCCATGCGGACGTTCACGAACCCCTTCCGCCAGTGGTTCCACGTCGAGCTGATTGCCGTCGCGGTCGCGAGGGAGAGCGAGATCGGGACGACGAGGTCGTCCGCGTTCGGATCGTGGGGCAGATACAGCAGGAGGAGGACCGGCACGTAGAGGCCGCCGCCGCCGAGGCCCACGTTCGCGAACGTGAACGACACGAGGAAGACAAGGATGGCGATGACCGCCAGGACGACGAGCTCCGCCACGGGGCGGGGACAGGCGGGACTCGGATAAAGGTGCCGCCACAGACCCATCCTTTTTAGCCGGGACCCGGGATGCGCGGCCCGTGGTGCTCCTCGTCCGGTACGGCGAGCTCTCCCTGAAGAGCCCGTACGTGCGCCGCCAGCTCGAGGACCGGCTCACCGCGAACGTGCAGGCGATGTTCGCGGCCAGCGGCGTGGAGTGCGTCGTCCGGCGCGAGCACGGGCGCGTGTTCGTGCATGCGGACGACGAGGCCGCCGCCCTCCGGCTCCTGAGGCGCGTCTTCGGGATCGTCTCGGTCTCCCCCGCGAGAGAGATCGCGTCCGACCTCGAAGCGCTCACGCGGTTCGTCGCGGAGGATGCGAAAGGGCTCGTGCGGCCGGGGACGACGTTCGCGATCCGCCCTCGGCGGTCCGGCGAGCACCCGTACACGTCGCAAGTCCTCGCGCGCGTGCTCGGTCGCGCCGTGCAGGAGGCGATCCCCGGGGCGGCGGTGGACCTCGACGCGCCGGACGTGCGGGTGGGCGTGGAGGTCCGCGGCCCGAAGGCCTACGTGTTCCACGAGATCGCGGACGGTCCGGGGGGCCTCCCGGTCGGAACGCAGGGGCGCGTCGGCGCGGCGGTGGACACGGAGCCGGAGATGGTCGCCGCATGGCTCCTGATGCGACGCGGGTGCCGCGTCGTGGCGGCGCGGGATGGCCCGCGTGTCGCGGTCCTGCGGCGATGGGACCCGGGCATCGAGGTCGGCGAGACTCGACGAAACGTCCTCGGCGTCGTTCGCGGAGCGACCGCCGCCAAGCCGGCGACGGACGCGCTCGCCCTCGACCCGCTCGTCGGCCTCTCGCCGGAGGACGTGCGCGCCCTAGCGGACCGGATCGAACGGGCGTGAAAGTGGGGAGAGCGGGACGGGTCGCGCCCACCCCGCGTTCGTTCGCCTACGGCGGCGGCGGGGTCTCTTCCGTCGGCTCCTCTTTCGGCTTGGCGGCCTTCCCCTTGCGCATCATCTGCAGGATCTGGACGACGATGATCACAATGGCGAGGACCACGAGGACGAGGAGCAGGGTGCTCGTCGTGCTCCGGTAGTCCGCGAGCTGCTTGTCGTCCGCCGCGTTCTTCGGGTTCGTCCCCGCCGCGAGCTCGGCGCCGTCGTTCACGCCCCCGTTGTCCGAGTCGGCGTCCATCGGGTCCGTCGTGAGCGCGATCTCCGCGGCGTCGCCGAGCCCGTCCGCGTCCGAGTCCACGCGGGTCGGGTCCGTTCCCGCCGTGTCCTCGGCGGCGTCGTCGAGCCCGTCGTTGTCCGTGTCCGCCGAGAGCGGGTTCGTGGGCGGCGTGCCGTTCAGCTCCGCGCCGTCTGAGATCGTGTCCCCGTCCGTGTCATCGTCGAGCGGGTTCGTGCTCGTCTCGTCGACCTCCCGGGCGTCGTTCAGCCCGTCCCCGTCCGTGTCCGCCAGGTTCGGGTTCGTCGCGTGGACGTTCACCTCGGCCGCGTCCGTGAGGCCGTCTGCGTCCGAGTCCGCGTCGAGCGGGTCCGTGCCGAGCGCCTTCTCCCGTCCGTCCGTGAGCCCGTCGTTGTCGCTGTCCGCGTCCGCCGGGTTCGTCAAGTCCACGATCTCCTGCGGATCGAACACTCCGTCCCCGTCCGTGTCCGGGGAGAGCGGGTTCGTGGGCGGCGTGCCGTTCAGCTCCGCGCCGTCGGCGATCGTGTCCCCGTCCGTATCCGCCGCCAACGGGTTCGTGCCGATCAGGAGCAGCTCCGCTCCGTCGAGGAGGCCGTCGTTGTCCGTGTCCGCGTCGAGCGGGGCCGTGCCGACCGTGAGCTCCGTCGCGTCGTCGAGCCCGTCCGAGTCCGTGTCCGGGGAGATGGGGTCCGTCCCGAGGGCGATCTCCGCCCCGTCGGACAGGCCGTCCCCGTCCGTGTCCGGCGACAGTGGGTCCGTGACCCCGCTCGTCTCGACGAGGTCCGAGAGGCCGTCCCCGTCCGTGTCCGGCAGCAGGGGATTCGTCCCCTCCACGAGGACCTCGAGGCCGTCGTTCAGCCCGTCCGCGTCGGAGTCGGGGTCGCCGGGCCGCGTCCCGTGGATCGCGACCTCGGAGCCGTCGGTGAGGCCGTCGTTGTCCGTGTCCGCGTCGAGCGGGTCCGTGCCGAGGGACTTCTCCTCCCCGTCCGTGAGCAGGTCGTTGTCCGAGTCCGGGTCGAGCGCGTTCGTGCCGTCCGCCGCTTCGACGGAGTCGGAGACGCCGTCTCCGTCCGTGTCCGCCGCCAGGGGGTTCGTGCCGTTGACGACCTCGACACCGTCCCAGATGCCGTCGTTGTCCGAGTCCGGGTCGAGGGGATCCGTGCCGTAGACGTTCACCTCGTCCCCGTCGCCGAGCACGTCCCCGTCCGAGTCCACGGCGGTCGGCGTCGTGCCCCGGATCAGCTCGTCGGAGTCCGACAACCCGTCCCCGTCCGTGTCCGCCGCCAACGGGTTCGTGCCCCACGTGAAGTACTCGGCTCCGTCCGAGAGCCCGTCCCCGTCCGTGTCCCGCGACAGCGGGCTCGTGCCCAGGCTGTTCACCTCGAGCCCGTCCGTGAGGCCGTCGCCGTCCGTGTCCACGACGAGGGCGTCCGTCCCGTACGTGTCGACCTCGTCGAAGTCCGTGAGTCCGTCCGCGTCCGTGTCCGCCAGGAGCGGGTCCGTGCCGTGGAGGAGGACCTCGTCCCCGTCCGTGAGACCGTCGTTGTCCGTGTCCGCGTCGTACGGGTCCGTCCCGGCGGTGTTGACTTCGAAGACGTTCGAGAGACCGTCCCGGTCCGTGTCCGCGACGTCGTCCGCGAAGTACGTCGGGTCGAGCGGGGGCCGGTACAGGACCTCCGTGCCGTCCTCCAGCCCGCCCCCGTCCGTGTCGCGGCGGGTCGGGTCCGTGCCGTACGCGAAGATCTCCTCCGCGTCCCAGAGGCCGTCCCCGTCCGTATCCGAGTCCAGGGGGTCCGTCCATCCGAGCTCGTCGCGGTCCGTGCGCCCGTCTCCGTCCGTGTCCGCGAGCCGCGGGTCCGTTCCGACGGCGAGTTCCTCGCCTTCCGCGAGGGAGTCCCGGTCCGTGTCCCCAAGGAACGGATGCGTCCCGTAGATCAGTACCTCCTCCCCGTCGAAGACCCCGTCGCCGTCCGTGTCCGGGACGCTCGGCAAGGTCAGAAAGGTGGAGATCTCGTCCCCGTCCGTGAGGCCGTCGCCGTCGCTGTCCGGGTCCCACGGGCTCGTCGGGCCGCCGAACGTCACCACGGCGTCCCTCGAATCGATGGAGCCGTCGTCGTCCGCGTCCGGGTCGTCGAACGGGAGCTCCCGGATGTCCTCATCGACGATTCCGTCCCCGTCGTTGTCGAGGTTGTCCCAGGCCTCCTCGTCCGTCGCGCCGTCCCCGTCGTTGTCGAAGCCGTCGCCGACACCCGGGTCGAAGGCCAAGTTCCCGTTCTGGTCCTCCCAGCCGTCCGTCAGACCGTCCCCGTCCGTGTCGGGGAAGTTTGCGATGACGAGCATGTCATCCCAAGCGTCCACCGCGTTCGCGGGGAAGCCGAAGACGGGAAGCGGAAAGGCGATCATGCCGAAGAAGAGGAGCAGCTCGCGGAGGTCCGAGGCGCCGCCCCCGTCCGTGTCCGCGCTGAGCGGGTCGAGCGTGAAGCCGAAGAAGAACGCGCCGAACAGCTCGAACCCGTCGATGAGGCTGTCCCCGTCCGTGTCCGGATCGAGAGGGTCCGTGAAGGTCATGTACACCTCCGCCCCGTCCGGCAGCACCATGAGGTCGAAGTCGGAGTCGGAGAGCATGGGGTGCGTGCCGAGCGAGGCTTCTGCGGCGTCCGTCAGACCGTCGCGATCCGTGTCGGGATTGAACGGGTCGCTGACGAACCCGCTCATCCCGCCGACGAACTCCTCCCGGTCCCCGAGGCCGTCGTGGTCCGTGTCCGACCGGACGATCGACGTGTCCATCCCCCATCGCTCCATGCCGTCGGAGAGGCCGTCCCCGTCGGAGTCGGCGAGCGTCGGGTTCCCCGACCACGGGTACGACTCGGCGGCGTCCAGGACCCAGTCCCCGTCCGTGTCCCACCCAAGCGGGTCCGTGCCCTGGATCCCCGCGAGGAGCAGCTGCCAGTCGTTGTAGACCTCGAACCCGTCGTCCAATCCGTCCCGGTCCGTGTCCGCGATCGCGGGGTCCGTCCCCCACACTGCCTCCGCCGCGTCCGCGAGGCCGTCCGCGTCGGCATCCGCGAGGGGCGGGTCAGGCAGGGTCGGGTCCATCCCGTTCCACACTTCTGCTCCGTCCCATGTCCCGTCGCGGTCCGTGTCCACGCGCAGGGGGTGGGTCCCGAGGAGGTACACCTCGTCTCCGTCCGAGAGGCCGTCGAGGTCGGTCGACCACGCGAGCGGGTTCGTCTGAACCGCCGCCGTGATCTCGTCGAGGTCCGAGGCCCCGTCGCGGTCCGTGTCTGCCGACCACGGGTCCGTCCCGATGCCCCACGCCTCGACGGCGTCCGGGAGGCGGTCGCGGTCCGAATCCACCGCGAGGGGGTCGGAGAAGAAGCTGAACAGCTCGCTGCCATCGTCGATGCCGTCGCCGTCCGTGTCCCAGAGCCATGGGCTCGTCAAGAACCCGCCCATCTCCTCCCCGTCCCGAAGGCTGTCCCCGTCCGCATCCGCTGACCAGGGAGCGAGCATGAACAGGAACTCGACGCCGTCGAGAAGGTAGTCGAAGTCCATGTCCGGGATCAGGGGCTCGTCGTCGTCCACGTCGGACCACAGGTCCCCGTCCGTGTCCCGCAGCTTCGGGGACGTCCCGGTGCCGTAGACCTCTTCGTCGTCGTAGAGGCCGTCCAGGTCCGTGTCGTCGGTCGCGGGGTGCGAGTACCACGGAGAGCCGAACCAGAACGGGAAGATCTCCTCCGAGTCGATCCTCCCGTCGCCGTCCGTGTCGGGGTCGGCGGGGTGCGTCGCATAACCGTCCACGCCGCGGAACAGCTCCTCGGGATCGCTCAGTCCATCCCCGTCGACATCGTACTGCGCAGACGAGCTCGCCCCGAAGGTCCAGATGATGTAGCCGACCTCGTAGAGGTCCGTGAACGGGGCCATGGAAGACGGGAAGAAGTCCCCGTCGATGTTCGCGGCGGTGGGGTCGGTGCCCCATCCCCCCGTCTCCGCGGTGTCCCCGAGCCGGTCCCCGTCCGTGTCGCCACCGGGCAGGGGGTTCATGTCGTCCGCGGGGGCAAGCGGGTCATAGGCGAAGTTCCAGATTTCGATGCCGTCCCCGAGGCCTCCGCCATCCGTGTCGGGGTTGTTCGGGTCCGTCGCGAAGATCAACACCTCGGCCCAATCGAGCAATGCATCCCCGTCCGTGTCCGGGTTCCACGGATCCGTTCCGAAGAAGAAGAATTCCTCTTGGTCGCTGAGGAAGTCCAGGTCGGAGGACCACATACGCGGGTCCGTGCCGGTGAGGAGGACCTCGTCCCCGTCCGTGAGGCCGTCCCCGTCCGTGTCGAACGCCCACGGGTGGGTGAACTGGACAAGCACCTCGTCCCCGTCCGACAGCGAGTCCCCGTCGCTGTCCGCGACTGTCGGCCGCGTGCTCGACACGATGAGCTCGAACCCGTCCGCGAGGCCGTCGTCGTCCGTGTCGTCGTCGACGGGGCTCGTCCCGAGAGTCCCGCTCTCGAGCCGGACATCGTCTACGTACCAGCCCTCGAAGTTGTTCGCGATGTCGTCGATCGTGTCGAACCAGAACCCGATGCGAACGGCCTGGCCCGCGAACGCCGACAAATCGACCTCCCGCGAATTCCACGTGTACATCGAATCGAAGGCGAGCTGGTCGACGTTCCCCCACACGCCGCCGACCTCAAGTTGGACCCATCGCTGGTCATACTGCGCGCCGGTGTCCTCCGTCTCGTACCAGTAGTTGAACGCGAGACGTGGGCTCACCTCGGGGACGACGTAGGCGCTCGACGTCCGCAGGTACCCGGAGTTCGAGGCGCCCGTGTCGAAGTCGCCCGTCGCGTCCTGGCCGTACCACCAGCTGTGCGTGGGGCTGCTCGCGCGGCCCGGGGGCTCTGTGACCTGGTGCCACAGGCCGCTCGCCGTCCAATCCCCGACGCCCATCTCCATGTCGTCCCGGAACGGGGCGATAGCGGGCGTGTCGACGCCGTCGAAGATCCCGTCGCGGTCCGTGTCCCATCGCAAGGGGCTCGTGCCGAACGAGGCTTCCGAGCCGTCGCGGATCAGGTCGCGGTCCGTGTCCGGGACCGCCGGATGCGTGCCCTCCGCCCACTCCGCGGCGTCCGGGAGGCCGTCCCCGTCCGTGTCGGGAGTCCGCGCGTCCGTCACGTGGCCGTCGCCTTCCGGCATCACTTCCTCCAGGTCGTCCAAGCCGTCCCCGTCCGTGTCCGGGAGCATCTCGTCCGTCCCGTAGACGAACATCTCGTCCGCGTCGCTCAGCCCGTCCCCGTCCGTGTCCTGGGTCGCCAGGGACGCGGGCGCGGGCAGCGAACCGCCGAACGCGATCCGTGCGCCCGAGTCGCCGCGCGCGGAGACCGACCCCGCGCTCGAAACCATGATCGCCGCAAGCGCAATCGCCGCGAACGCCACAAACACACGCCTCTGAGATTCCATCGCAATCAACTCCGTCGTGAACCGGCAGCCCCGACCTGCTCCAACCTCCCAGAGCGCGGGGGGGTCCGTGGCGGCGCCATGAGGGAGAGTCTATAAAAGCGTAATCCATGAAAGCGCATCCGTGGCGGCGGTGCCTCCGGGAGCGGGCCGCCGCCGGCGGCGAACGCGCGGCTACTTCCCGAGCCGCTCGTGCGCCCCGATCGACGGCCGCACCTTCTCCGCTCCCGTCCCCTTGTACATGAGCCCGCGACCCTTCTTGCCCGCCGGCGTGAGCCCGCGGAAGACGCGCCCGCGGTGCTGCGGCTCGCAGATCCAGTTGATCTTCGGATCGGAACGGATGACGGGGTGGCTCGGGTCGACGAGGATCACCTCGTAGAACTTGTGCATCCCGTCCTCTCCGATCCAGTACGACGCGAGGACCTCCATGTTCGGGTACCGCTTCGCGACCCGCTCCTCCGCGATCCGCTGGATCGACTTCGCCATCGTGATCTTCAACACCCCGCGGCGTTTCGGATGGCGTCCGCCCATCGGGGGGATCTTTCGCAGGCCTCCGCGTCGGACGCGCGCCCGCACGACCACGAACCCCGGCTTGGCCCGCCATCCGAGGTCGCGGGCGCGGTCGATCCGCGTCGGATGATCGACGCGGACGAACGACTCTCCTCGCCGCCACGCGACGAGGCGCTCCTGCCGAACGTCCTTCAGCCAGCTCTCGCTCGGGACCTTCCACGCCTTCCGCACGTGGGCGTACAGGTTCCGAGGCCTTCCCTTCGTCGCCTCCGCCGCGGGGAGGGGCGCTCCTTCGTCCGCCATTTTCCGATCACCTCTGGATTTGTGGGTTCGCCCGAAGGTACATCCCCGAGACCAGAGAAGGGGACCTACCGGAGGATGATATTAAAGATTATCGCTCCGCCGGAAGTGGAGCGCAGCGGGCGGCAGATGCTCCGAAGTCCGTCCCTTCCCGATTGCCCGGTCATGGGCGAACCTATTTATCCCCGCCCCCGAATGGATTCCAGGGGTTGTCATGCGGGGAGGCCGAGGCGCTCTTCTCTCGTTCGTGCTTGCGATCGCGCTCGCCGCCACAATGGCTCTGGCGGCTTCCGTCCGGACCGGGGGTCCGCCGGACGTGGCGGCTCCGCCGCCCCTCGGCGTCCCGGAGGCGGACACGCAGAAGAACTGCTACCTCCCGGGGGAGTCAATCACCTTCGTCCTGCGCAACGTGGGGACGGGGACCCTCTTCTTCGGGTATGTCCCGAATTTCGTCGTGTGGAACGAGACGATCGGGTTCGTCCGCGAGGCGGTCGACGGCTATCCGCGCGTGACGACGCGCATCGCGCCCGGCGCGAACATGACGTGGATGTGGGACGGGCGGTGGGAGCGCGAGGACGGCACCCACAAGGGGGAGATAGTCCCGCCAGCGGACTACTGGGTGATCATCCAGGTGCTCGCGGGCTTCCCGCTGCCGGACCTCGTGGAGATCGCGCGCGCGCCCTTCTCGATCGGCGCCTGCGAGGTGCAGATCGGCGCGGGGGAGGATTTCATGGTCGACGAGGGGGAGGCGTTCTCGTTCGACCCTCTCATCTTCATCCCCGGGAATGCGTCGATTATCTCGATCTCCTGGGACCTCGACCCCGCCACGGACGCGAACGGGGACGGCAACGCGACGAACGACGTCGACCTCACGGGGCGGAACCCGGAGTTCGTGTTCGGGGACGACGGCATCTACCCGGTCGTGATGAACCTCCGCGGGTTCGGCGTCGTCGAGTCGAAGACGCGCGCGGACCAGGACGTCGTCTGGGCGATCGACTCCTCCGGCTCGATGGCGACCTCGGACCCGAGCGGACTCCGGAAGACCGCCGCCAAGGCGTACGTGGACCGCCTCGTCCCCGACGACCGCGTCGCGATCGTGGACTTCGACGAGACCGCGACCCTGGCCGCGGGGCACCTGTCGATGAACTACACCGCCGCCAAGGAGGCGATCGACGGGATCGACGCGGCCGGCGGCACGTACCTGGCCGGCGGGATGCGCCTCGGCCTGAACGAGCTGAAGGACCACGGGGACGCGGACTCGCAGTGGCTCGAGGTCCTGATCTCCGACGGCGGATCCACGGTCCTCCGCGACGTCTTCGAGATCCCGCGCGCGATCACGCTGGCGCAGGACCTCGGCGTCAAGGTCTACACGATCGGCCTGCGAATCACGGACCCGGACATCGAGGCGACGATGGTCCGGATTGCGAACGAGACGGGCGGGCGGTACTTCAAGGCCCCGACCGCGGACGCGATCGAGGAGATCATCGCGACGATCGAGGAGGACATCAACAAGACGAAGGGCACGTACTTCACCGTGTCCGACGACGTCATCGTCACGGTCGGGAACGTGGACCCGACGGTGGCGGCGACGTTCGACCTCGCGGCGGCGCCTCCGGCGAACGTCACCCTGCGCGTGGCGGGGGAGAAGTGGCACGACGTCTCGATGGCGCTGTACCGGGACGGCACGGAGGCGGGGAACGTCTCCGTGGTGCGGATGCCCGGGAGCCCGGACGAGCAGGCCGCGACCCTGTCCGTGCCCCTGTACGGAGGCGCCGCCAACGCGCTCCGCCTCGTGTACACGCCGCTCGACGACCCCGTGAACGGAGAGGTCGACGGCGCCGACCCGGCATGGGTGAACGTCACGCTCGCGAACGGCACGTGGTTCCTCTACCATCACACGTTCAACGTGCGGCACGCGGACACGTGGACGTGGGAGATCGACCTGACGAACGCGTCGGGCGGGTACGCCTCCGCCACCCTGGCGGCCACGGTCGCGGACCCGGGGACGGACGACGTCACGGTCACGATCGACTGGGGGGACGGCGTCGTCTCCGTGGTCACCTACTTCAACGACGGCATCGGGCCGGACCCGTACCCGAGCCCCGGCGGCGTGGCGGTGAACGTGACGCTCCTGGCTTCGCACGCGTACGGCCTCCCGGGCGCGTACGTCGTCGCGGTCACCGCGGCGGACGACGACGGCGGGCTCGCGACGACGACGTTCGACGTCCTCGTCCCGTAGCTCTCGGGGAAACCTATTTACCGCGTGACGGCGTGACACGCGAGAGGGGAAGGCGATGTCTCGGGGGAGGACAGGCGCTCTCGTCGCGGTCGGCTTGGTCGCGCTTCTGGCGGCGTCCGTCGGGCTCGCGGCTCCCGCGGGCTTCGGCGTGCCCCTTCACCCGTCGGGCGACGCGCCCCTTGGCGGCGACGTGACCCCGTGGATCGGCCCGGACGAGCCCCGCGAGCGGCCGAACGGCATCCTCCCCGGGCGGGCGAGCGTTCGCCTCGACAAGAACTGCTACTTCCCGGAGGAGGTGATGACGATCACCCTCCGGAACGTCGGCGGCGGTCACCTGCTGTACGACGCCGTCCCGGACTTCGAGGTCCGGAGCCCCGTCCACGGGGTCGTTCGGATGATCCTCGCCCGGTGGTTCCCGATGGACTTCCTCCTGAGGCCGGGGGAGTCGTACGCGTGGGCGTGGGACCAGTACTGGCAGGCGGAGGACGAGAACGGGACGCGGATCCACATCGGCGAGTTCGTGCCGGAGGGCGAGTACACGGTCGCCGTCAGGGTCCTGATGGGCACGACCGTGCAGACGATCGGTCAGGCGCCCCTCGTGATCGGCTTCTGCGATTTCGAGGTGAGCGCGGGGGACGACGGGTTCGTCGACGAGGGGACGGCGTTCCGGCCCGCCCCGACGGTCGACGAGGCCGGGACGGCGAACCTCACGTCCGTGACCTGGGACCTCGACCCTGCGACGGACGCGAACGGGGACGGGAACCCGACGAACGACGCGGACGCCGTCGGGGGGAGTCCGGAGATCGTGTTCGGGGACGACGGCGTGTACCCGGTGACGCTGAACGTGCGGGGCTTCCTGCCGAACGCGACGATCGCAGCGCACCAGGACGTCGTGTTCACGATCGACTCCTCCGGCTCGATGGCGTGGAACGACCCCGGGGACCTGCGAAAGGCGGCGTCCAAGTCGTACGTGGACCTCCTCGTGCCGGACGACCGCGCGGCGGTGGTCGACTTCGACACGTCCGCGGTCCTCGTGGGCGACGACCCCCTGAGCACCGACTACGTCCAGGTGAAGCAGAACATCGACCTGATCGACTCCTTCGGCGGCACGTTCCTCTCCGTCGGCCTCGAGGCGGCGCTCGACGAGTTCCAGCTGCACGGGGACCCGCGGCACGCGTGGGTCATGATCTTCCTTACGGACGCGGAGTCGGTCACGGAGGACGACGACATCCTCGTCCCGCTGGCGGTGGACCGCGCGGTCGCGCTCGGCGTCCGCATCTACGCCGTCGGCCTCACCGTGCCGCTCGAGCTCCGCGACCTCATGGAGAGGATCGCGAACCGCACGGGCGGGACGTTCTACCTGGCGCCGACCGCGGAGGCCCTCCTCGACATCTACGAGGACATCGGGGACGAGGTCCGGAAGTCGCGCGGTTCGTTCTTCCTCGCCTCGGACGCGATGACGATCACGGTCCGGAACGTCGCGCCCACGCTGGCCGCGAGCGCGGACGCCACCCTCACAGGACGCGCGAACGTCACCCTGCGCGTGGCGGGGGAGAAGTGGCACGACGTCTCGATGGCGCTGTACCGGGACGGCACGGAGGCGGGGAACGTCTCCGTGGTGCGGATGCCCGGGAGCCCGGACGAGCAGGCCGCGACGCTCGACGGCGTCGCCCTCCTGAACGGGACCGCGAACGTCCTGCGCCTCGTGTACACGCCCTTGGACGACCCCGTCAACGGCGAGGTCTACGGCGGCGACCCCGCGTGGGTGAACGTCACGCTCGCGAACGGGACGGCGTACCGGTTCCACCACACGTTCAACGTGCGGCACCCGGCCACCTGGACGTGGGAGATCGACCTGACCACCCTCGGCATCATCGGCTCGGCGGAAGTGTCGCTGGCGGCCTCAGTCCAGGATCCGGGGACGGACGACATCATTCTCACGATCGACTGGGGCGACGGCACCGCGGAGACGCGCACGTACTTCGCGGACGGCGTCGGGCCCGACCCTCTCCCGAGTCCCGGCGGCTCGGCGGTGGACCTCGCGGACGTGGCGTCGCACGCGTACGGTGCGACCGGTACCTATCTGGTCCTCGTGTCCGTGACGGACGACGACGGCGGCACCGCGAGCTTGTCGCTCGCCGTCGCGATCGGATGAGGCGCCCGCGGTCGGCGTCGCGTCCGGCCCCGCGATATATAGTCTATGACCGCCACGCCTTTACAGCGCACCGCCCTTTCGAGGAACGGGAGGTGTGACGCATGGCCTCGGGGCTCCGGGTGCGCGACGTGATGAGCGGGGAGGTCCACGGTGTCAGCGAAGAGGGATCCCTGCTCGCCGCGGCGGAGGCCATGGTGGAGCACCGCATCAACTCGCTCGTGGTGTGGCCGGCCGAGCGGGACGAGCCGTACGGCATCCTGACAAGCAGCGACGTCATCGACGCGCTCGCGGACGGCCTGGACCTGGAACGAACGCAGGTGGCGGATCTCAAGCACACGCCCCTCGTGCTCGTCACCCCCGGGGTCCGCGTGCAGGATGCGGCACGGATGATGATGCGACTGAACCTGCGACACCTGGCGGTGTTCAACGGGAAGACGATTGTCGGCGTCGTCTCGAACTTCGACCTGATGGAGGCTGCGGTCAAGGCCGCTCGGCCCCGTCCGGTTCGCGAGATCGAGGCCCCGTAGGTGGCGTCGCGCCTCCTCCCACTCGAGGCGAGGTCAGCGCCTTCGCCGTCCGTGCGGCATGCGCCGCGCGAACTCGTACGATTGCGACAGGAGATCGGCCGCGACGCGCGGGGAGAACCCGTCCTCGAGCTTCACGCGCGTGCGGAACCACCCCCAGCCCCGCGACGGCGGCACTGGGGTCGCGAGGCCCCGCGGGTCCGAGATCGCGGCCCGCGGCGGCAGGAGGAACATCTCGATCCCCTTCTTCCCCGGGCGGACCTCCGCGAACGCGCGCCCTGCCCCCGGGCTGCGGAACGCGATCCAGCAGGAGAGGTACCGCACGTCGAGGCGGTCCCCGCGCCGCTCCACGTGCGCCGCCACGGTCTCGCGGATCGCGCGGAGCGCCCGCAGGGTCTCCGGGCTGGCCCGGCGGAGGACGCTCACGAAGCCGCCCCCCTGCGCATCAGGAAGAGGTACTTGAACCCCCGAAGGTAGAAGCCGCGCGCTCGGGCCCGGTGCTCCCACATCGGGCTCGCGGACCGGTCGTTCCGGCGGGCGAGGCACACGACGTCGACCGGGGCGAAGTGGCGCGCGAGCCGCTCGTACGTGCGGAAGCCGACGGGCGTGAAACGGTGGCGGCGGTACTCGTCGCTCGTGATCCACGCGAGCACCCCGTCCGGACGGAGGACCCGCCGCACCTCCCGCGCGACCGCCTCGACCGCGTCGTAGTACGCGGGCTCCGGCGCGGGGAGGCGGCCGAGGCACCGCGGGTCGTCGCTGTACCGCAGGTTGTCCGAGTACGGCGGGTCGACGATCACGAGGTGCGCGCACCCGGCGGGGAGGGGCAGGGCGCGGGCGTCTGCAGGGAGGACGTCCGGCCTTCGCGGGGCGAGGTCGAACCCGAGGGCGCGGCGGCCGAGGACGCGCGCGGCATCGATTGTCGTGCCGGAGCCGGCCATCGGGTCGACGACGAGGTCCCCCCGGGCGGTGAACCGACGGATCACGTTCAGGCACGCGAGCGCGGGCGTCACGCCCGGGTACGCGGGGTCCCCGAGGCGCATCCCCGCGACGCCTTGGCGGGGGAAGTCCCACAGGGTCGTCGTCTCTGGCGGGGGAAGGCTCACCGTTGGCGGCGTTGCCTCCGCGGCCCGGGACGACACGCGCTCCACGGGGGTGCGTGGGGGGCGGGGCGAGATGAATGCGCGGCGTAGATGTAACACGTCAGAGGTGCCGCAGGGACGCAGGGGACCAGGCGACGACCTCGAGGGTCCACGTGCGCTCGAACCGCCCGCCGCGGAGCTCCGGCTCCAGTTCCGCAATGACCGCGCGGTGGACGTCTTCGGGCACGTGCCACTGCGAGCTGTTCGTCTTGTCGGCGACCGACGCGAGCAGCTCCTCGCCGGTGACGGTGGCCGCGTGCGTGCCGACGGTCGCGCGGAAGTCCGGCGGCGCCGCCGCGACGAGGTCCGGCGGCCGCACCCCGGGGTGCGCGTGGCCGTACCCCCGCGGCCGGACGAGCTCCTGGTACCGGGACATCGGGAACGCCGCTCCGGGGCCGTGGGCCCGCCACGCCGTCCCGCCGCCCGCAGGGCGCGTCTCGATCGTTTCGAACAGCGTCACGAAGCGCTCGCGAGTGACGCGCGCGACCTCGTGGAGCGCGTCCCGCCAGGCCGCAATCACGTGGAGCACGTGGATCGCCGTCGAGGCGCGGAAGGCGCCGTCCCGGAAGGGGAGGCGCAGGGCGGACGCGCGGAAGAGGTCGCCGCACCCCTTCCCGCGCGCGAGCGCGAGCATCCTCGGCGCGATGTCGACGCCCACGACGCGGACCCCGAGGGCCCGGAGCGGGAGCGCGAAGCGGCCCGTCCCCACGCCGACCTCGAGCACGGGGCCGTCCGCCCCGAGCGCGTCCGCGACGGCGCGCACCGCCTTCTCCATGAGCGGGGGCGGGAGGGCGCGGGTCGCGTCGTACGAGTCCGCGATGACGTCGAAGCTCACGCCGGACACGACCGGGGCCACGCGAGGGCGGCACTTCTGCCTTTCGAAGGCGTACATGCAACACGAGGGTTGGAGTGCCCGCGGGCCCGTCGCGCTGCCGGGGCGATGGCAATGGCCGCGGACAAGCGAGACGTGCTCGAACGGAAGCGCAGGGCGGGCCGCCGGCGGACCCTCGTGGCGGTGCTCGCCCTCGGGGCCCTCCTCGGCGCCGGGCTCGCGCAGGTCGCATCGATCGCCCTGGCACCAGCGCAGGACCCCCGGCCACGCGACGCCGCCGCTCCCGCGGTCTTGGCGGTGGAACCCGCCGAGGGGAGCTACCTACGTGCGGGGTCAGAGATCTTCCGCGTCTCGTTCGATGAGGCCCTGGCGGTGCCGCCGCGCGTCGTCCTCGCGGGCCCCGCGAACCTCACCGCCCGCAACGAGTCCTTCGATGGGTTCGCGTGGCGGGGCACGTTCGACGTGCCGACCGGGCACGACGGCCCCTACGGACTCCGGGTCGAGGGGGTCCGGGACGCGGCGGGGAACGAACGCGCACCGATCGCGATCCCCTATGGGGTGGACGCGACGCCACCGACGTCCCGCGCCGTCACCCCCGTGAACGCGACGGATGCCCCGTTCGAGGTCTCGTGGGACGCGACCGACGAGGGTTCGGGGATCGCGCGCGTGGACCTCTGGACCCGCGAGGACGGGGGCGCGTGGACGCTCCTCCGGAGCTCCGGCGAGGCCCGGGGCACGTACCGGTGGGACCCGGGCGACCGGCGCGCGACCCTCGAGGTCCGCGCTCGCGCGTCGGACCGCGCGGGGAACGACGAGCCCGCCAAGGGGACGGAGGCGACGGTGGCCTACGACGCGTCCCCTCCGAGCGCGGCGATCGTCCCCTCCTCCGACTACTGGCACCGCCAGGACCTGGGCCTGGCGGCCCTCGCCGGTCCGGACGTGGCCTCCGTGGAGCTCCGCTACTACTTCGCCGCGGACAATGCGACGTGGCAGGGCCCGTTCGCCGCGGGGAGCGACACGGCCCCGTTCGCGTGGACGTTCCCGTTCCCGCTGGGCCCGGGGCACTACCGGATCTACGGCCGCGCGACCGCCTCGGATGGGACGCAGGAGCGGGACCAGATCCCCGACGCGGCGGAGGTCCTCGTCGGCCACGACGCGGAGCTCCCGGCCTCGCGCCTCGGGGACGCCGCGCCGTACTGGCGCGCGGGGCCCGCGACCGTGGCGGCGAACGCCTCGGACGACCGGAGCGGGGTCGCGTCCGTCGAGCTCTTCTACGCGTACCGGCCGAACGGCACCGCCGCGTGGTCCCCGTGGACGGCCGCCGGATCCCGCACGGACGCACCGTGGACGTTCCCGTTCGACTTCCCGCGCGGGGACGGACGGTACGACCTTGCGGTCCGCGCGAAGGACCGGGCGGGGGGCGTGGAGCCGCTGCCCGCCGCGGGCCAAGGCGACCTTGGGCTCGGGTTCGATCGCGAGGTTCCCGAGCCGCCGAGCCTCGCGCTCCCGCGCTTCGTCGACGTCGCCGCCCTGCGCACGAACCTCACCTGGACGATGGCGCCCCCCGCGGACCTCGTGCGGTTCGAGGTCCACGCCGGGGCGGCCCCGGGCTTCTCCCCGGACGGCGGCCCGTGCGCGACCTCCACGACCTGCGTCCTCGACCTCGGGCGGGACGCAAGGGGTGCGTGGGCCCCACTCCCCGCGGAGAACGCGACGGTCTGGTTTCGCGTCCGCGCGGTGGACGACGGGGGCCTCACCGCGGACAGCGCGGCGGTCGGGGCGAACGGGCACGGCCTCGGGTTCGACTCGCCGAACGTGCAGACCTCGGCCGCGGCCCTCCCGCTGGACGTCGCGTGGTCCGAGAGGCTGCAATACACGGGCGGTTGCGTGGACTGCGCGGACGCGTTCAAGGTCGGGCTCGCGCTGGGGGAGGTCCTCGCCCTCTCGCTCGCCGTTCCGGAGACGGGAGACTTCCGCCTCGTCGTCTACAGCGCCACCATGGGGATCGTCGCGAAGAGCCAGACGGCGGGGCTCGGCGTGTGGGAGTCCCTCCTGTACGAACCGACCGCCGCGGGGACGTACTACGTCTTCGTCGACTGGAGCAACGTGTTCGGGCCGGGGAACCGGAACGAGGGCTGGTACACGCTGTCCGCGACCGTCGTCGCGTAGGCCCGTCGCGCGGCGGACACAAGCCCCTCGGGAACGTGCGATTGGCCGCGGCGTGGCCCCCTCCCGGCTGACTCACTCCCGCCAGAGGCCCTGGCGCTTCAGCTCCTCGACGACGGCCCGATAGTCCGCCGGGCGCCCGCACCGCGGGCAGAAGAGCGCGCCGTGCGCGTCCCGGACGGGGTCGGGGCCCTCCCACCGGCAGAACCGGCACATCGCGTCCGTCGCCGCCATCCCGCACCTCAGAAGAAGTCCTCGAGCGTGAGCTTCTTCTCCGTCCGCCGGGGCGCCGCCTCCGGGGGCGCCTCGCCGTCGAAGTCCTCGCTGAACAGGGACTTCTGCTTCGCGGGCTGCGTCCCCGTGAAGAGCGCCTTCTCGTCCCACCCGTACACCTCCGTCACGTAGGCGAGCGTCTGCGCGACGCGCCGCGCGTAGTACTCCCAGTCCGGGTCCCGCTCGAACCGCCGCCCGGAGACGTACGGCTCGACCTCCATCGGGCTCTTCCGGTGGTCCGTGACGATCCAGGAGACCTTCATCCCGGGCGTGACCTCCTCGCCCATGTCCCGCAGCTTCCGCGCGGCGATCACGTTGCTCATCGAGTCCGGGTTCACGTACTCCTTCTCTTCGCCCACGGTCCGGGAGATCACGAGCGTCTCGATCGGGTCGCGGTTCGGGTCCGAGAGGACCGGGTGGCCGGCGCGGACGTCCCCCACGATCTGGCGGGCGAAGGCGATCGCCCCGTCCGGGTCGTTGTCCAGGATCTTGTCGAACACGAGCATCTGCGACTCGCTCTGGAGGTCGAACGCGTCCGTGCGCCGGATCTCGTAGCCGCGGACGACGATGTTCCCCTCCATCTCCTTCGGCCACGCGACCTTCCCCGCGTACCGCTTCTTCCGGCCGTGGCTGAACAGGGTGCGGTAGATCTTGTCGACCTCCATGCCGACCCGTCCGCGCGAGAACCGCTCCGCCGTGCGCCGCGCGTACTCGAGCGCGCCGTCCGGGTCCGTGACCGGGGACTGGAAGAACACGGAGTCCGTGTCCGCGTACACGACCTTCACCGCGTCCTTCTCGAGCTCCCCGATGATCCCCTTGATCGTCTCCCGTGCGAACGCGGTGATCGACGCCCCGACCTTCGGGTCGTTGAACCGGTAGAACGAGGACGCGAGGACGCCGTAGAACGCGTTCATCAGGACCTTGATCGCGGCCTGGAGGCCGTCGTAGAACTCCCGCATGGCGGGGTCCTTCTCCTCCCGCATCTTCCCCCGCACCTCCTGGCGGTCCCGCATCAGGTTCGCCAGGATCGCGGGGAGGAGCCCCTTCTTCGCGTCCGCGGAGAGGACCTTTGCGCCCGTCGGGCTCGTGACCGTGCCGGCGCCGGAGACGGTCGTGAAGCAGATGTTGTTCTCGATGATCAGGGAGGGATACATCGCGCGGAAGTCGAGGGAGATGACCCACTCGTACATCCCCGCCGCCAGACTGTGCACGTAGCCGCCCTCGATCTGTTCGACGCGGCCCCCGCGCATCTTCATCATGGGGACCGCCACGCCCGCGCGGTCCGCCGCGCGGATCAGGATCGAGTCGATCAGGTTCGACGTCCGCCCGTGGAGCACGTCCTCGAGCGGCAGCTTGCTCACCGCCGCCAGGTCGAGCGTCTTCTCGATCCGTCGGATCGTCTCCAGGATCCGGAGGGAGAGCTCCGCGTCGTTCAGGCAGTAGCGGATCACCTTCTCGCGGTCCCGCTCCCACTCCTCGTCGATCTTCCGCCGCTCGATCTCGAACTTCCCCTCCCCGAGGAGCTGCTTCGCCACGTAGTCGAGGGTCTCCTGCTTCATGTGGAGGCTGAGACGCTCCGCCTTCACCGCCCACCAGACGTCCGTGACGATGCGCCCGTCGACCCGCCAGAACCGCTCCCCGAGGTGGAAGAAGTCGGAGAAGTCCCGCGCGAGCTGGAGCTTCGGGATCTGGTTCCGCGCGGCCCGTTCGACGAGCACGGGCACGTCGTAGCCGTCGATGTTGTATCCGGAGATGATGTCGGGGTCGAGCTCGTGGACGAGCTTCACGAACCGCTCGATGATGTCCTTCTCCTTCCCCGTCAGGATGCGCGTCTTCAGCTCCCCGTTCTCCCGATACGCGATGCCGATGCAGATGATGTGGCCGTCCCGCATCGAGTTCTCGATGTCGAAGCTCAGGATCCGCAGCTGCGGTCGGAACGGCTCGCACGGCTCGAACCGCTCCGCGAGGAGGAACAGGTCCGTCGTGTACCGGCCCTTCGGGCTCTCCTCCCGGCCGTGGACGCGGACCGCCGCCCCGAGGTCCCGATCGTAGATGAACCGGTGCTGGAACGGGATGTCCGCCGCCAAAGGCGTCGAACCGAACTTCCTCGCCTTCTCCCGGTACTCCGGGGTCTTCCAGGGCTGCCGGAGGACGACGCGGACGCACGGCGTCGCGCGGCCCTCCACCTCGAGCGTCACGTCCTCGAGCCGGACGACCCCGGGGTCCTTCCCGAACGCGCCGCGGAGGGCTTGCCCCGGGCTCGACGCGTAGAAGTACGGGTGGAACCCCGCGTGTTCGATCGCGATGCTCCGCCCGTCCCGCGTGCGGCCGAAGATCTGGATCACGGGCACCTGGTCCCGCTCCGGGCCGTCCGGGGGCTCCCGGCGGTACGAGGCCGTCACGATCCGGACGTCGTACGTCGCCATCTCACGCCCTCGCCACGATCTTCACCACGTCCCCGTCCTTCAGCGGGTGGTCGTGCCCGACGACCATCTTCGTCCGCCCGTCGATCCCGCGGATGAAGTGCTGGCCGAGGTCCGTGTGCACCCGGAACGCTAAGTCCTTTGCCGTACTTCCACGCGGAACCATGATGGCGTCCGGCAGGACGTTCCCCTTCTTGTCCGTCCAGTGCGTCTCGTCCTCGACGGGGTAGACGACGATCCGGTCGAGGAGGCGGAAGACGACGTGCTCCACGCACGGCTGGACGCCCGTGGACCCGAACGCCTCCAGGAACGCGCGGACGCGGTCGAGGCCCTTCGCCTGGGCGGGGGAGAGATTGGCGGCGTCGCGGACGGCGAACGTGGCGGCGCCCGGGAGGTAATCGATCAGCCCGGCCTTGGCGGCGCGTCGGAGCCCGAGCTCGTACTCCGCGGCGGTCGCGACGACCTCGTATCCGGGAATCGCGCGGAGCCGCTCCAGATTCTCCGGCGGCGCCAGGTCCGCCTTGTTCGCCGCCAGGAGCATCGGCTTCCCGCGGCGGCGGATCGCGCGAGCGAGGGGGACGAGCTTCTCCGCGGAGGCGTTCAGCGGCGGCGCCCCGGCGTCCTTCACCGCCAGGCCGACGAGCGCTTCCGTCAGGCCGAGGCCCGCGAGCCTCTCCTGGATCGTCCGCTCGACCGGCGTCCCCGCCAGGGAGGCGCGCCGCGCGTTCTTCTCCCAGTCCCGCGAGAGGATGCCCGCGATCCAGTAGGCGAGCTCCTCCTCGAGGAACGTCACGTCCTCCACGGGGTCGTGCGTCCCCTCCTTGGCGGCGTTCCCCTCGAAGTCCGTCCGCCCGCTCGCGTCGACGACGTGGATCAGCGCGGCGGCTTGGCGGAGGTCGTCGAGGAACTTGTTCCCGAGGCCCCGGCCCTCGTGCGCGCGCGGGACGAGCCCCGCGACGTCGAGCATCTCCACGGGGACGAGCCGGGTGCCGTCCTCGCACGCCCCGTGCATCGGCTTGCACGGCTTCCCGAGGTCGGTGTGGGGGCATTTCACCCGCACGTACGCGACGCCGCGGTTCGGCTCGATCGTCGTGAACGGATAATCCGCGATCTGCGCGGGCGCGAGCGTGGCGGCGCTGAAGAACGTGGACTTGCCGACGTTCGGCTTCCCGACGAGGCCAACTTCCACGGCAGGACCCAAAGGGGGAAGGGCACAAGTACGTTTGGCGGGGGTGTCGCAGCGGGTGCGCTCAGCAGACAGGCGGGGCCTCGCGCAGGCGTCGCCGGCGGCTCCGACTCCCCAGCCATCCCACGAGGCCGAGCGTGATGGCGGCGACCGGGAGGGCATCGCGGAACTCGGGGATCTCGAGGTGTTCCCACGTCCCGGGGCTGCCCTGGTCCACTTCCGCCTCCGCCCACTCGTAGTCCGTACCGGTGTCTCCCTCGCGGCCCACCACCGCGAACCCGGCGGTGTCGCTGACCGTGTCGTTGTTCTCCCACACGTCCCAAAAGGAGATGTCGAACTCGTACGTCCGCAGCGCACCCGAGTTGTTCGATCCGCCGCTGGCGGTGTTGTCGCTCGCACAGTAGCTGGAGTCGCAGGCAGTCCAACCGGAGCCCGTGCCCCGCTCCGCGGAGAATACGTCCGCACTCGTCACGGTGAACCTCCGGTCGTCCACCTGTGGATTCGAGCCGCCGTTGTGAGCGCGGTCGATGACGAGTAGGCCCCAGTCGCTCGCCCCGTTCGGCGTGCTGTCCGTGACGTCAATGCAGACGTAGAGGCGCGAGGCGAGATAGCCGACATGGAAGGACAGGTTCGTGACCCCCTTCACGTCGGCTCCCGCATACTCCCCTGATCCCCCGGTCGCGCAATTGTGGTCGATCGACGGAGCGGCCGATAGCATCTTGGCGGTCGCGGTCTGCGGATTCGTCCCGTCGAGCGGCGCCAGCGTGGGGCCGCCCCGGGTCCCGCGGGTCAGTTCGGGTTGCGTCACGTCCACGACGCCGGACCAGTCCCCGGTCACCGCCACGAGCCGGGTCCGGTTGAAGGTCGCGCCCGGGATCGCGGCGCCCACCTCGACCTCGTTCCCGTTGGCGGCGGCGTTCGCAGCGCCCTGACGCGGCCATGCGCTCCCATTCCACCGATACAGGCTGGCGTCCACGACGCGCCCGAGGCGTCCGCGCACCTCCATGTAGGAATCGGCGCGGAGCCCGTAGACGTCGGACCCCGCGGGCTCGGACTCGTTCGTGTCGAGGAAGAAACGGACGTAGTCCAGTCCGCGGAGCGGGGGCGGCGGCGGGGTCGGCTGGGGGGTCCCGCCCGGCCCCCCGCCCCCGGTGGGTTTCGCGATCCGCGTGGGCACCCGGACGCCTTCGAGGGCGATCCCGTCGAGCCTCGCGTACGCGTACACGTCGTTGCCCGCGGCGCTGCCGTCGAACGCGAGGACGTTAAGGCCGTCCCGCCGGGAGACGGGATTCGAGTCGTTCAGCGGGGCCGCCCAGTCGCCGAACGCGCCGTCGATCGCCTTCCCCGCCGGCGCCGCGCCGACGTAGGCGCGCGCGGGGCTCCCGAGGACGGCGTACGGACGGTCCGCAGTGACGGAGGCGACCGCCGCGCGCACGACGGTCCCCGCCGCCAGCCCCGTAGGGTCCACTTGGAAGTACTTCGCCTCGACGGCGCTGGCGTTGACCGTGAACGGCACGTCCACTCCGATGAACGTACCGGCGTTCGTGTCGATCGAGACGTTCGTCACGAGGACCGACGCGTTCGCGCCGAGCGCCTCGAACTCGATCATGAGGAAATCCTGCATCTCCGGGGCGAGGGTCGAGTTCAACGCGGACTGGCGAACGCGCAGGATGCCGAGACCGGGCCCGACCGGAACGCGCGTCTCGCTCGACCGCCCTGCATTGTCCTCGAAGCTGAACAGGACGCCCGCCCGGGTCGCCTCGTAGCCGTCGAGCGCGGACAGGGGGACGCCTGCCTCCACGTTCGATCCGTTGGCGGCGGCCTCGACGGCCACCGGGACGCCTGCCCAGCCGTGCCAGTTCGCGGAGGACGGTTCCCCGAAGCGCATCAGGCGGGACTCCTCGACCGCGCCGCCGGAGCCCGAGAAGCGTGCCATGTAGTCCGCCCCGAAGCCGCCGAGGTCGTATCCGGTCCCCCGGTCCCCGTCCGCGTCGAGGAACGCGTACAGCGAGTCGTACCCCGAGGGGTCGCCGAACGCGGCACCGCGCACGGTGACGCCCAGGTACAGGAAGCTCCCCGACTCCGCGACCCTCACGGATCGGATGTCCAAGTTCGGGCTCGTCGTGCCGACCGCGTCCGCGGCGTAGGAGACGCCACTCCACTCGCCGAACGAGCCGTCGACAACGGTCGTCGACTCGACCGGCGTCGGCTGGATGAGCGCCACCGCGATCGCGAAGACCATCATGAGGGCGCTCCCGATCGCGACGTACCGAGGCATGAGGCGCTGACGGTGGAGGATCGGCTGCGCCAGGCTCGCGCCGTTCACGAACCCTGTGCCGTTGATCAGGCCGTTCACGCGGCCGCGGCCGTTCACGAGCCCCTTTCCGTTCACGAGGCCCCGTCGGTCCGCCACGGCGGCTCGGGACGGCCGGGCCGTCCGCGCTTCCGCCGGGGCGATCGGGGGGACCGGCGGTCCCGCGGGACCCTCCGCGGGCGGCGGGGACGGCGCCTCCGGGACGGCGGGCAGGGGGCGGGCCGCACGCACCGGCGCCTCGGACGGGAGCGCCTCGGGACTCGGACCCTCGGGGCGCGGCGGGGCCTCCTCCCGGGCGAGGCGGCGTCCGACGGCGTCCCGGATGAGGCGGGCCTCGGCCGGGGCAATCCCGGGAATCTCTTGGAGGTCCGCGACGTCCGCGAGGCCGACCTGCGCCAGGTCCTGGAAGAACGCGGACGCGGCCTCCGCGGCACGGCGACTGACGCCGGCGATGTCTGCGAGGAAGGCGTACATCTCCCGCTTGCCGTCGACGACCGACTCCGGGACGACGGGCTTCAGGGGGGGCGGCGGCGCCCTCACCTCCCCCGCGACCGCTCGCTCCAGTTCGTCGAGGAGCCGGATCCGTTCGACGTCCTGGGACGAGGGGGGAGCCTCGGCGGGCGCCGGCGCCGCGGGCGTGACCTCCGGCGCGAACCGGTGACCGCACGCGGGGCACTCCTTCGCTCCCTGCACGTGGGGCTCCCCGCACGTCGGGCACGCGGGCTCCTCCAGGTCCCCGAGGGCCTGGAGCGCCTCCGCCGCGGCCTTCACCTCCGCGGTCGGTGCCGCCTCGGCTGCCGCGGAGGACGGGGCGACCCCGACGAACCCGCGCAGGACCTGGGCGGCGCTCCCGACGCCCCTCACGGACGCGAGGACGCGCGCCTTCGCCTGGAGGGCGCGCCGATCCCCCGGCTTCGCCTCGAGGAACTTGTCCAGGGAGGAGAGCGCGTCCGCCGGCCGGTTCATGGAGACGAGGAGCATGGAGCGGGCGTAGAGGAGCGAGGAGTCCTCCGGCGCCTCGAGGAGCCGGATGTCGTAGTAGGCGAGGAGGCCCTTGTCCTCCTCGCGTTCCACCTCTCGCGCGAGCTCCTCGTCGAGCTCCTCCGCGTCGAACGCCGCGCCGCAGTCGTGGCATCGGGTCGAGAACAGGGAGGTCACGGTCCCGCACAGCGGGCACGCGGATTCCTCCGAGAGGACCTCCTCCTTCGACCGGAGGCGGGAGGCGATCTGGAGCCCCGCGATCCCGTCCTTGATCCTCGCGGCGGTGCGGGGCCCGATCCCGCGGACCCGGGCGAGCGTCGACAGCGGGGCGCGCGCGATCCTCCACGGCGCCCGGAAGCCGCCCCGACACAGCGCCTCCGCCGTCTCGCGGGTGACGCCCGGGATCCGCGAGACCTCCCGGACGTCGGCCTCCCCGTACTCCCCGACGAGGCGGCGCCTCGGCCGGACGCCCGTCGCGGAGGGCAGGACCGCGCCGCACTTCGGGCACAGCGGCGCGCCCGGCGAGACCGCGGACTTGCAGACGGGGCACGTCGGCCCCTGCTGCCGCACGATCTCCCGGTAGGGGAAGCGCGCGTTGCACGCGCTGCAGACGAAGTGCGTCGGGTTCGTCGCGCCGCAGTCCTCGCACGCGAGCTCGGGCTCGACGGCCTCCATGCGGTCCCGGACCATCGTCGAATTGCACGACTGGCACACGGAGAGGGGGAGGAGCTTCCCGAAGCACAGGGGGCAGTCGCCGAGGTCCGCGAGGCGCGGCACCTACGTCCCCTCCCCGCGCGCGCGCTCCAGGTGCTCCCGGGCCTCCGCGAACCGCGGGCTGAACTCGAGCGCCTTCTCGAAGCATAGGACGGCCGTCTTCGCCTGCCCCGCCGCGAGGAGGATGCGGCCCTTGTGGAACCACGCGTCCGCGAACTCCGGGCGCTTCTGCAACACGAGGTTGTAGCACTCGAGCGCCTCCGCGCGGTCTCCGAGCTCCGCGAGCGCGGACCCCCGGTCCATCAGGGCGGGCGCGTACTCCGGGTCCGTCTCGAGCGCGCGGTCGAAGCACCGGAGCGCCTCCCCGTAGTCCCCTCCGCGCGCGTGGAGGATCCCGCGGTTCGTCCAGGCGACCTCATGGTCCGGCGCGAGCTCGAGCGCGACGTCGAGCGCCGCCGCCGCGCGTTCGTAGTTCCCCAGGTGGAGGAGCGCCACCGCCTTGTTCACCCACGCCTCCGCGTAGCCGGGCCGGAGGCGGATCGCGCGATTGTGGCACCGGAGCGCCTCCACCCCCCGCCCGAGCGTCTCGAGGACGAGCCCCTTGTTGTTCCACGCGGCGGGGTCGTCGGCGTCGGCCTCGATCGCGGCGGTGTACGCCTTCAACGCGGCGCCGAGGTCCCCGGCGCGGAGCGACGCGTTCCCCTTCCGGACGAGGGCCGCGGACCTCCGTGCGCCGGAGCCGGGGGAAAGCATTCTCGCGAGCCGCCGAGTGGGAGACAAGACCAAGTCGCGTGGAACCGAGCATCAATCTATTTAAGGGGAACGTCCCGAATCCCGGGGGTGACAATGTCCCCTCGGAGGCGTGCGCTGGTCCTGTGCGACGGGTCCTTCGCGACGTCGACCGGGAAGACCGCGAACGGCCTCGTCCGCCGGTCCCGCCGCTACGAGGTCGTGGGGGTCATCGACCGGGCGAAGGCCGGACGGGACGCGGGGGAGGTCCTCGACGGCGTCCCGAACGGGATCCCGATCGTGGCGTCCCTGGCGGACGGGCTCCGGACCCTCCGGCCCGAGGTCCTCGTTATCGGCGTCGCGACGTTCGGCGGCTACATCCCGAAGGACTTCCGACCCGTGATCCGCGAGGCGATCGAGGCGGGCCTGGACGTCGTCGCGGGGCTGCACGAGTACCTCTCGAGCGACGCGGAGTTCTCGGCGCTGGCGGCGAGGCGCGGGGTCGCGCTCGTCGACGTGCGGAAGCCCCGACCGCTCCGGGAGCTCCGCCAGTTCAGCGACCTGTCGCGGAAGCTCCCGTGCCTCCGCCTGCCCGTGCTCGGGACGGACGGGTCGATCGGCAAGCGCACGACCGCCCTTCTCCTCACGGACGCCCTGGACGCGGCCGGGGTCCGCACCGCGTTCGTCGCGACGGGGCAGACGGGCCTCCTCCAGGGCGCGGAGTTCGGCGTCCCCGTCGACGCGATCCCGGGCGACTTCGTCGTCGGCGAGCTCGAGTGGGAGATCCACCGGGCGTACGAGGCGACGCGGCCGGCGGTGATCGTCGTCGAGGGGCAGGGGAGCATCAGCCATCCGGCGTACGTGATGGGGACGCGCGCGATCCTGATGGCGTCGATGCCGCAGGCGATCGTGCTCCAGCACGCGCCGGCGCGGAGGACAAGGAACTTCCGTCGGGACGCCGTCGCCTGGCCGATGCCTGCGGTCGAGGACGAAATCCGGATGCTCGAGCTGTTCTCCCCCGGGAAGGTGATCGCGATCGCGCTGAACCACGAGGAGATGACGCGGGGGCAGGTCGACGCCGCCGCCGAGGCGTACGAGGCGAAGTACGGGCTGCCGACGTGTGACCCGCTCTGGCATGGAACCGCCAAGCTCGTGGCGGCGGTCCGGGAGCGCATCCCGTGACGCGCATCCCGAGGTCCCATCCGCGCTACGCGTCCCTCGTCACCCGCGAGGCGCTCGTGGCGGCGCACCGCCACGGGATCGTGGTCCTCGAGGGGCTGATCGCGCACGGCCGCGGGGAGGCATTCGACTACCTCCTCGGGGAAGCGACGAGCGCGTGCGCCCTCGTCGCGGAACGGGCCGCCGCCGCGCACCTCGTCGCCGCGGAACGGCCCGTGATCTCCGTGAACGGGAACGTGGCGGCGCTCGCTGCAGGGCCGGTCGCGAGGCTCGCGAAGGCGATCCCCGCGCGCGTCGAGGTGAACCTGTTCCACCGCACGGACGAGCGCGTGCGCCGCATCGTCCGGCTCCTCGCGGCGGCGGGAGCGCGCGACGTCCTCGGGCCGCGTCCGGACGCCCGGATCCCCGGCCTCGAATCGGCGCGCGCGCGGTGCCACCGGGAGGGCATCTTCCGGGCCGACGTCGTGCTCGTCCCGCTCGAGGACGGCGACCGTGCGGAGGCGCTCGCCCGGATGGGGAAAGTGGTCGTCAGCGTGGACCTGAACCCGCTCTCCCGGACCTCGCTGGCGGCGACGGTGCCCGTCGTGGACGAGCTGACTCGCGCGCTCCCGAACATCGAGCGCTTCGCGAGGGCCCTGAAGGCGAGGCCGGGGGAGGCCGCGCGCATCGTGCGGGCGTACGATCGCGGCGGCAACCTGGCGGCGAACTACGCGTTCCTCCGGTGGCGGCTGTCGCAGTCCGTGCGCACCGCGAAGGGCGGGCGGGCGAAGGCGCGCCGCAAGCGATAAGCCCCGGACCGCGTTGCGGAGGGCGTGGGGGCGCTCGAGGCCTTCCTGATCGGCGGGCTCGTCGGCGGGGGCGGGGGGCTCGTCGTGTGGCTCGTGTGGGCGAGCAGCGCCAAGGGGCGCAGCGCGACGTCCTTCGCCGTGACGAATTGGAGTCCGGCCCAGGTCCTGGCGGTCGCCCAGTCCTACTTCATCGCGAACGGGATGCGAATCCACGCGACGGAGGACGGGCTCGTCGGCGAGGAGGGGAGCGAGTGGGCGGCGGGCGCGCGCGTGCTCGAGGTCCGGGCCCGCGGCCGCGACGGCGGCGCGGACGTGCGGATCGACGCGTACATCCGCAGCCTCTACCCGAAGGAGATCAGCGCGGACCCGAAGGCGTTCTTCGGCATGGTCCCCCGACGGAAGCTGCTCGGCCTGGCGCAGGGCCTCGCGGCGTCGCTCGGCACGCCCGGCGCGGTATGGGAGCACCGCCGCACGTGACGGCGCGGGGCCCCGTCGCAAACCTTTATCTGTGGTGTCGGGGATGGCTCACGCCCGTGATGGCATGAAGTTCATTTTCGTCACGGGAGGCGTGATGTCGGGCCTCGGTAAGGGCATCACCGCCTCGAGCATCGGCGTGCTGCTGAAGTCGAAGGGCCTGAAGGTCGTGCCCGTGAAGATTGACCCGTACCTGAACGTCGACGCGGGCACGATGAACCCCTACCAGCACGGGGAGGTGTTCGTCCTCGACGACGGCTCGGAGGTCGACCTCGACCTCGGGAACTACGAACGGTTCCTCGACGTGAACCTGACCGGGGACAACAACATCACGACGGGCAAGGTGTACCGCTCCGTGATCGAGAAGGAGCGGAACGGCGACTACCTCGGGAAGACGGTCCAGATCATCCCGCACGTCACGGACGAGATCAAGGAGCGGCTGCGGAGGCTCGGGGAGGGCGCGGACGTCGTCCTCGTCGAGGCCGGCGGCACCGTGGGGGACATCGAGGGCGCGCCGTTCCTCGAGGCCGCGCGGCAGCTCGCGATGGAGGTCGGGAAGGAGAACGTCCTGTTCGTCCACACGACCCTCGTCCCCGTCCTCGCGACCGTCGGGGAGCAGAAGACGAAGCCGACGCAGCAGTCCGTGCGCGAGCTCCGGGGCATCGGCATCCAGCCGTCCGCGATCGTCGCGCGCGGGGAGGAGCCGCTGCACGACGACATCCGCAAGAAGATCGCGTTCTTCTGCGACGTCCCCGTCGAGGGCGTCGTGAGCGCGCCGAACGCGCCCTCCGTCTACGAGGTGCCGATCCTGCTGGACGAGCAGAAGCTCACGGACTACATCATGGAGCGGCTCCTGCTCCGGGCGCAGGCGGAGGACCTCCACGGGTGGCGGGACTTCCTCGACCGCCTGCGGAACCCGGAGCGGGAGTGCACGATCGCCCTCGTCGGGAAGTACACGCACCTCCGCGACTCGTACCTGTCGCACATCGAGGCGTTCCACCACGCGAGCGCTGCCACGCGGTGCCGCGTCCGCATCCGGTGGGTCGAGAGCATGGACATCGAGAAGAGGGGCGCGGAGCCGCTCCTGCGAGGCGCGGACGGCATCCTCGTCCCCGGCGGCTTCGGGGACCGCGGAATCGAGGGGAAGATCGCCGCCGTCCGGTTCGCGCGGGAGAACGGGATCCCGTTCCAGGGCGTGTGCCTCGGCTTCCAGCTCGCGACCGTGGAGTTCGCGCGGAACGTCCTCGGCCTCGAGGGGGCGAACAGCTCGGAGTTCAAGCCCGGGACGGAGCACCCCGTGATTGACCTGCTCCCGGAACAGAAGTCCGTGAAGGCGAAGGGCGCGACGATGCGGCTCGGGGCGCACGAGGTCTCGCTCGAGCCGGGGTGCGCCGCCGCCAAGCTGTACGGGGACACGACGGTCTTCGAGCGCCACCGCCACCGGTTCGAGGTGAACCCCGGGTACATCGAGAAGATCGAAGCGGCGGGGCTGAAGTACGTGGGCCGCTCGGACGGAGGGCGGCGCATGGAGGTCCTCGAGCTCCAGGGGCATCCGTACTTCGTCGCTTCGCAGTTCCACCCGGAGCTGAAGTCGCGGCCGCTGCGGCCGTCCGCTCTCCACCTCGGGCTCGTCCGCGCGGCGTCGAAGGCGAAGTAGGCGGCCCTCACATCGTCCGGACGTCCGCGAGCACCGCGATGATCCACGCCCGGCCTTGGTCCGACTTCACGAGCCGCACGTACTCCGCGAACTGCGGATCAATCTCGTACGGCGACGCGTACGCGACGATCTGCTCGTACGTCAGGGAGCGAAGGGTCTCGAAGGCGCCGGGCGCGAACATCCGCAGGAGGGACAACTCGCCCCGCGACGGCCGCCGGTTCGTCCGGATGTAGTTCGCGATCGTCGGGAGGTACTGGAGGAATTGACGGGCCTCCGGAGGGATCGGCGGCGACGCCATCGGGGTGCGCAACCATGGCCGCCACATGAACGTTCGGGCGGACCCAAGGGAAAAGGTTTATCCCGAGCCCTCCTCTGTGTGCCGGCCACCATGGCGCAAGGGTACGATGCCCTACTGAAACGGGCGAAGGAAGCGATGCCGCAGCCCGTCTCGTCCGGGGAACGGTTCCAGGTCCCCGAGGCCGACCTCATCCAAGAGGGGAAGACGACGGTCCTGCGGAACTTCGTGGACATCACGACCGCGATCAACAGGGACCCCAACCAGGTGCTGCAGTACCTCCTACGCGAGCTCGGCACGGCGGGGGCGCAGGAGGAGCGGCGCGTCGTCTTCAAGGGCAAGGTCACCGCGTCGCAGGTCGCGGAGCGCGTGAAGTCGTACATCGACACGTACGTCATCTGCTCGGAGTGCGGGCGCCCGGACACGCGCCTCGTGAAGGAGGACCGCGTCGCGATCCTCGAGTGCGACGCGTGCGGCGCGCAGCGGCCCGTGAAGGTCGTGAAGAAGACCGCCAAGGTCGAGGAGGCCGCGCTCGTCGAGGGCAAGGTCTACGAGGTCATGATCCAGGACGTCGGCAAGAAGGGGGACGGGATCGCGAAGAAGGACAAGTACATCATCTACATCCCCGGCACGGCGAAGGGCCAGATCGTGAAGGTGTCCATCGAGAAGATCGCAGGCACGGTCGCGTTCGGGCACATCCACCGCGAGTGATCGGGGGCGCATGGCCGCCAAGGACCTGCGCCCGGTGCTCGCCATGGCGGGCCTCCTCGTCCTCGCGCAGGCCGCCGCGCTCCTGATGGCGCCGGCGTTCCGCGAGGCGACGCCGCCCGTATTCGAGAACCCGGAGGACCCCGTGAACGCGCTCCTCTACATCCTCCTGATCCTGGCGTTCACCGGCCTCATCCTGCTCGTGATCCGGATGCGACGCCAGAGCGCGGTGAAGTACGTGATCCTGGCGGCGATGTTCCTCACGATGATGCTCGTCTTCTCCCTCCCCTTCCTGTTCCTGTTCTCGGCGGCGGGCTTTCCGTACTGGGACGCCCTCGCGCAGGTCGTCGGAGCGGTCATCTCCGGGGTGCTCACCTACGCGCTCGCGAAGTACCCGGAGTGGTACCTCGTCGACGCGGTCGGCATCTCCGTCGCCGCGGGCGTCACCGCGATCCTCGGCATCTCGTTCGCGATCCTCCCGGCGCTCCTGCTCCTCATCGGCCTCGCGATCTACGACGCAATCTCCGTGTACAAGACGAAGCACATGGTCACGCTCGCGGACGCGGTCGCGACCCAGCGTCTCCCCATCCTGATCGTCATCCCGAAGTCGCGCCGCTACTCCTTCCTCCGCCAGAAAAGCCTGAAGGATCAGCTTGCATCGGGCGAGGAGCGGGACGCGATGTTCATGGGCCTCGGGGACATCATCATCCCCGGCATCCTCGTCGTGTCCGCCTTCATCTCCCTCGGGAACCGGTCCGTCTCCGTCGTCGGCATCGGCGGCAACGTCCTCGTCGCCCTCGCGACGATCCTCGGGACGGTCGTCGGCTTCTCCCTCCTCATGCGGTTCGTCCTCCGGGGGAACCCGCAGGCGGGGCTGCCCCTCCTCAACACGGGGGCGATCCTCGGGTACGCCCTCGCCTACCTGGCAGTCTACCGCGACCTGACCTTCGGCATCGTCCTGGGGTGAGGGCGTGCGGATCTACCTGGCGTCGGACCTCCACGGGTCCGAACGGGCGGAGCGCATGATCCGCGAGGACCTCGCGAGCCTCCGGCCGGACGTCTTCGTGGCGGCGGGCGACCTGACGGACTTCGGCCCCGCCTCCCGCGCGCGCGAGCTCTTCGCGGACCTCCCGGTGCCCGCGCTGGCGGTGCCGGGGAACTGCGACCCGCCGGAGACCGTCGCGGTGCTCGAAGCGCTCGGCGTGGGGCTCCACGCGCGGAAGGCCACCGTCGGCGGGCGGACGTTCGTCGGGATCGGGGGCTCGAATCCGACGCCGTTCGAGATGCCCTTCGAGCTCACGGAGGAGGAGATCCGCGACGTGCTGCAGCGCCACATCGAGCCGGGCGCGATCATCGTCTCCCACCCGCCGCCCCATGGGTACGTGGACGTCGCGCACGTCGGCGGCCACGTCGGGAGCACGGCCCTGCGGGACGTCATCGAGGCGCACGCGCCGCCGCTCGTCCTGTGCGGCCACATCCACGAGGCGCGCGGGGTCGCCCGCCACGGGCCGACGACGATCGTGAACGCGGGCGCCGCCAACCGCGGGCACCGCGCCCTCATCGAGATCGACGGCGAGGTCCGGGTCAAGCTTCTCTAGAAGACCGACCGCGGCCCGGAGGGCACCGCAAGCCTCTTATAGAATCCGGCTCTAGGTGGCGGCCCCAACGGGAGAACGATGGCGCTCTGGCAGGGACGTTCGAAGCGGAAACCGTCCGGCGGGCGGCTCCGGCCCCTCCGCAAGAAGCGGAAGTTCGAGATCGGGCGGGAGCAGCAGTACGCCTTCCTCGGGCCGCAGAAGGTGAAGCTGTACCGCGTCCGCGGCGCGAACCAGAAGGTCCGGATCCTGAACGCGGAGTGGGCGAACGTCACGGACCCGAAGACGGGGAAGACGAAGAAGGCGAAGATCCTCACCGTGAAGAGCAACCCGTCGAACCCGCACTTCGTCACGCGGAACATCATCACGCGGACGGCGACGGTCGAGACGGACCTCGGGCTCGCGCGGGTGACGTCGCGGCCGGGGCAGGACGGCGTCGTGAACGCCGTGCTCGTCGAGGCGAAGGCGGCCTAGGCTCCGGCCTCACATCGCGCTTCTCGTTATCCCGACCTTCGTCGCGAGTGCGTAGGGGGCGAACGTCGGCACGGCGACCTCGCCCCACCACGTGACCTGCTCCGGCTTCTTCGAGATCCCCTTCACGCTCTTCCACACGTTGATGAGGTTGTCCGTGAGGCGGACGTCCTTCCACGCCTCGACGACCTCGCCCTTCTTGATCCGGAAGATGCCGTCCCGCGGAATCGTGGAGAAGTCGCCCGTCACGTACGACTGGTAGCGCGTGTACCAGGTGTTCGTGAGCCACAGCCCGTCCTTCACCTCGCTGAACAACTCGTCCCGCGTCCAGTCCCCCGGCTTCAGCGACAGCACGAAGGGCTCCGGGGCGATGATCCCCGCATTCCCCGTCGTCCGAGTCTTGAACTTCTTGGCGGTGCTCGTGTTGTGCAGGTACGTCTTCAGCACGCCGTTCTGCACGATCGCCTTCTTCCGCACCGGCACGCCCTCCGCGTCGAACCGCCGGCGGCCGAGGCTGTCCGTGGTCGCGTCCTCCGCGATCGTGACGGACGGAGCCGCCACGGTCTTCCCGAGCTTCTTCATGAGCGGCGAGAGGCCCGCCATCACGGAGTACGCGGACGCGCGCCCCCCGACCTGGTCGATCAGGGACCCGAGGATGAGCGGGTCGAAGACGATGTCGTACTTCCCGGGCGTGCCGCCCTTCGGGTTCTTCGCGAGCGCCGCGATCCGCCCCGCCTTGTGGCCCGCGCGCTCCGGGTCGAACGCGGAGGCCTTCGTCGCGCACGCGACGCCGTGCCCGCTCGATTCGAGGGACACGAGCGCCCGGATCGACAGGTACAGGCCGGCGTGCTGGTCCCGCCCGGACGCGCCGTTCGACGTCTCCAGATAGTGGTCCTCGTTGTACCGCCAGAAGGACCCGGCGCACTCCTTCGCGCCCTCCTCGACCGCGCCGTTCACCGCCGCCTCGACGTAGTCGGAGCCATCGCTGATCGCGAGCACCTTGCGGTCCACGGAGGGGCGCGCGTACCGGAACGGGCCCTTCGCGATGCCCGCGTAGTCCGGGTTCTCCGGCGTCGCCCGTGCGGCCCTCAGCAGGTTCCCGACCGTCTCCCGGGTCCGCGCGAAGTCCGTGATCTCCCCCGCCACGAGGTGCCTCCCGACCGCCAGGAAGAGGGAGCCGACGGCCCGCCGCCACTGGTTCACAATCACGGGCTGGTTCCGGGCGAACCGGATCTGGTAGCTGCGGTCCACGGTGACCTCCGCGACCGCGTCCTTCGCGCCCTGCTTCACCGCCTCCTTGACGATCCGCTCCGCGTGCTCTTCCACGAGATCACCTCACGTAGACGTTGCGGAGGCGCATCGTAGGCCCGCCGAGGCACGCGTCGAGCGCCTGCCCCGGGTCGGACTTCCCGCAGAAGCCCGCCTCCATGAGGTCGAGGTCCTTCCCGCACGCGTCCACGGAGCCCCACACCATCGGCGTCGTGAGCTCCACGACGGTCTTCCGCACGGGCCCCTTCACCTCGCCGTTTTCGATCATGTACGCCTCGCGGCCCACGTACTTCCCGTTGAACCGCTTGTCGTCGATGTTCCACTCCATGTACGTCTTCATGTAGACGCCGCGCTTCACCTCGGAGATCATCTCCTCCGGCGCCCAGTCCCCGGGCTCGACGAACGTGTTCGCCATCCGGACGATCGCCTCGCGGTCGTAGTTCGTCGCGCGGGACGCCCCGTTCGACCGCGCGCCCGTGGCGGCGGCCGTCTCCCGGTTCTGGAGGAACTCGTTGATCATCCCCTTCTTGTACAGGTAGCGGCGCCGCGCGCGCACGCCCTCGTCGTCGTACAGGTAGTACGCGATCGCGTGCTCCACGGTCGGGTCGTCCACGACGGTCACGACGTCGCTCCCGACGCGCTGCCCGAGGGACTGCGGCGTGATGAACGACTTCCCCGCCTGGGACGCCTCGCGGCCGAGGACGCGGTCCGCCTCCGTCGGGTGGCCGCACGACTCGTGCGCCATGATCCCCGCCACGGGCGGGCCGACGACGAGGTCCATCCGGCCCTCCGGAGACTTCACGCCGTGCTCGAGCCCGTTCTTGCACGTGCGCGCCTCCTCGAGCACCTTCTCGAGGGTGTTCCACTCCCGGAGCGCCTCCCAACCGCCGGACCAGCCGTAGTTCCGGTAGCACTGCTCCGCGTCGTTGCCCTTCATCAGCGTGAGGAAGTAGTACAGCCGCACGCGCGGGCTGTACGAGCGGATCCGGGAGCCCTCGCTGTTCCCGAAGTACTTCGTGATCCGGAGGTTCGTCGAGATGAACATCCGCGCGGGCATCTTGTACTTCAGGTCCACGAGCTCGCGGTCGATGTGCCGGAGGTCCTCGATCTTGTCCTCCGCCGGTACGTCCTGCAGCTTCCGCGCCTCGGGCACGGACCAGTTCGAGACGACCGGCTCCTCGCCGACGAACTTGATCGGGTCCTTGCGCTTCGTCGCCTTGGCGGTGCGGACCGCGTCGTCCACCACCGCGCGGACCTCCGTCTTGGTGAGCGTGTTCGTGCACGAGAAGCCGAGGGAGCCTCCCGCGAGGACGCGCACGCCGATCCCCGCGTCGTCCCCGTACTCGAGCGCGTCCACGACGCCGTTCTTCAGGACGAACGCCTCGGACGAGTGCTGCTCGTACCGCGCCTCCGCGTAGGTGGCGCCCTTCTTCCCCGCGTACTCCACCGCAAAATCGACCAGGTCGACTTCGGACATGGTCCCCCGCCCCCGGACCGCGACGGCGGTAATAGAGCCTTGGGTGGGGGTCCAGGGCTTTGCACCCCTAATCGTTTCTGCACCCAAAATCCCTGACTCGCATCCCGGTGGGGATCTCGCGCTGCGCAAAGGCATCGAACTGTGGATGGACCCATCGTCCTCGGAAGGGGGTTCTTGGGCGTTAAGTAGGATGCCTCCCGACCGAAGATCGGCCTAATCGGGCTGGATGGCCTGTGACGGACGTCGGACGACATCCTTCACCCATTCGGGCTATCATACCAGCCTGTTATAGAGGGGGGAGTGATGCGGTAGTTGACCCGAGCCCGGTCGAGAAGACTGTCGAGGGCCCTCTGAGCCCCAGAGACAGGCGTCGGACGCTAGGTTCTTGGTAAGCTCTGCCTTCCCCTGCGACGAGGGTTCCGTGCAGAAGTTCGTTACACGGGGAGGAGAAACGCGCGATACCTTTAGTTAGGAGGAAGTGAACTTCGGGTGCATGGAGTTGCCGAGGGAGGCTTGAATCGAATGTCAGGCGCAGTTACGGAACTGAGTCATCAACGCACTTGTCCACATTGCGAGCAAGAAGGGCAACTTTTCGCTCCTATGATTTCGGATCGGCCCGGAGCGTTCACCCTCCGATGCCTGCTGGACAGCTGCAATCGGATGCGCGCATTTCATTACTTGGAAGGTCGAGTCGATCTCGAGATCTCGGGCCGAGCGCTCCCCTACTACCAAGCGCTGAAGGTGCAGCACGGACAATTGGAGACCGCAGTCGGTCTCGTCAGAGATGCCATCGACCTCCATTTAATCGGGCAGATGAACACGGATCCCGCGGCCATGGATGCGGCCTATCGGGGTGCCGCGGTCCACCTGCGAGTCGCCGCTCAGCTTCTTGTCGCTGGCTATGTATTGGGCCTGAGCGACAGCGAGCTTCGCAATTTCAGCCTTGGTCCACTCATCGGCAAGGTGCGAAAAGGATATGGGTGGCCTCGGATTAAGAAGGGACGTCGATCCGAGGTACTGTCGTCCTTGGACCTCATCCTGAGACTAGGCGACACAGCGGCTCATCAATTCCTCAAGGACGCCGGACGCGAATTACCTCCCACCCGCGGGAATCTCGAAATCGGGTTCGAGGAATTCGATCGCATCGTTGACGCGATGAAACTTCCGTAGGAGGCGTCGATGCCCGCCGTCAAATACACCCGGTCGTTCGACATCAAGACTGCGCTCAAAATCATCCGGCATATCAGCTCCGGGATCTATCGAGATCTCTCTGGTTCACTAAAGGAACTTGTCAGCAATTCCTTCGATGCTCAGGCGACCGAGGTTGAGATATGGAGCGGGGCTCCCAAGTTTGATACGATAACCGTCAAAGACAATGGACGGGGCTTCACCGAGGAGGTTCTCGTCAAGGCGTTCGAGAACGTTGGCCTCAGCCTCAAAGTCAGCCATCCCGAATGGTACACGGGCAAGTTCGGTCGTCCAGTAATCGGGCGCTTCGGGATCGGATTCTTGGCCTCGGCTCATATCAGTAAAGATTTGCTGATCAGCACTTTCAGCGATCGGGACAAGCCCGGGCTCCAGATCCACATGGACCTGAGTCCTTACTTCAAGTACATGAACAAAGTTCAGACTACCGACGAGTACCAGTTCGGCTCAATAGAGTACGGGTCGCTCGAGAATCCCAAACGGCAAATCGGCACCACCATCGAGCTGAGGCATGTCCGCGACGGAGACTTCTTTGGCGTGGTCTCTGCCGATGGCTTGGATCTCGCTGGATGGCCCCCGGACGGGACACGAGGTCCGGCCGACGGGAAGCTCATGCGGACGTTCATAGGTCGAATTCAGGGGCAGAATCTTCATGCCCTTCCTAACCTGAACGGACGAAATCAGCTCCTATGGCACTTGGGCATGACGACACCCGTTCGGTATCTTGACGACGGCCCAGTCGCCGAGGAGGTGAGCCACAGCGAAGTGAAAGCTATAATCGACCGGCTCAAGGCCATGGCAGAGTCGTTCAACTTCAGGCTGTGGTTCGATGGTATTGAGATCCGCAAACCGCTCCGGCTGCCGACTCCGGAAGGACAACGGGGGGACACCGAAGAGAGTGATGTCGGCGCGATTGACGACTATCATACGTGGCCCATTCGGATCGACGGGGAAGTGAACGAGAAGAAAGTGAAGGCGGAAGGCTACTTGTTCTTCCAGCCCTACAGAGTCCTCCCCGTCGAGATTCGCGGTATACTCCCGCGCGTCGATGGGGTCGGAGTGGGCTCGACTTTCGATAACAGTTTCCTTCGGGATCTGAAGAGTGAGAGCCCGCTCTTTCGAGTGCAGGTGTCGGGTGAGCTGTACATACTGCGAGGGCTCGAGGAGGCGTTGAATCTCGACAGGTCCGGGTTCCTCGAGGTGGACTCGGAATTCCGTTTCCTCTCGGAACGGGTAAGTGGGATAATATACGGATTCGTCCGAGAGGCAGCGAAGATCAGAAGGAAGAGGAAACAACGAATCGACGGGCTTCGCGAGGCGCGTGATCTCGGCAGACGTAAGCGGCTTCTGTCATTAATGTTTGGGCAAGTCGGTCTTGACTACTCAGTCACGCTGGTAAGCTCCCAAACCCTTAAAGATCTTCAGCAAGCTGGCGGGCAAGAGTGCTCAGCGTATCCCGCGGGAACCCCCCATCTAGTGCTTGACCACTTGAGGCGTAAGTGCTGGGTTGACGTGGAAATGGACGACCAAGTCTGGTCGGCCACAATCTCGCTCGTTGACGAACTTCTCGAACAAACAACGAATCCTACCGGGGCGCGAAAGCGACTTGCGGAGGGGCTACGCAAGATCGAGCGGGCTCAGCAGAATGAAAGATAGGTTACGAAGTGTCTTTGGTCGGCGGGTACTCGTTTCCATTACGCCATGAGCGTCTTCTCCATTCCCGGCGAATTGCTGCGACTTCCTCGGGAGTAATCAGATTGGTACTCGAGGACTAGGAAGCAGGCAAGGGTTGCGCAAGGCTAGAGGGAGGGGCAACCGAAGGTTGGCTCTCGTGTTCCGGGCCAGACCGATGGACACGACAGCCGCTACCTAAACCGGGCGACGCGCTGTAGTCTTCCGAGACGGCGCGGCTCGGTTGAACCGTTTCCTGGGTAATCGCGCTCGAGGAGAAGGCTGCCTCTCATTCCCATTGCGCCAAGACACTCTCCTCCATTCCCGCCTGATGGCGTCAATCTCTGCTCTCGAAATGAGTCCCTTCCCGGCCCTCCCTTGAAGGTCGAGAAGTTCTCGAAGAAGCTGACGTCGTGTCGCCATGTCGATCGGCCCCGGTCGCCCGTCGGGTCGCATTATCCGGCGGGTCTTGTCTCGCCCGAGCAAGTCCAACCTGTTCCTGAACTCGCCTAGCTCCTTCAGGTTTTCCAAACCAGGTCGGTTCATTAGCTCCATCATTGTCCTATCCTTCTTTACGAGGGTGCATGTCCAGCATCCGAACCGTAGATCTTGTGAACCGTACAATCGGAAAAGGCCCGAGGTAGGCCATCCCAGAGAGGGAGCGACGAATGCAAGAAAGTCCCAGACCTTGCAGGTCTCCCACTCAACGATCGGCGCATAGTAATGCCGATTGGAGCCGGGAGGGCCTCTTGAATACCAGTAGTCTTGTCCACACTCACCGCCAGTCGCGCATGCGGCAACGAGACGCTGCCGCCTTCCCGCGCTCTCCGAATACCTTACGCCAGTGAGAATGGCGGTATCGAGCAATGGTTCCCTATCAAGAAGGGCATTCGCTGGTCTAATCTTCAGTCGGTGAGTACACCATCTGAACCGGGGGCCTGGTGGGGGATATCCCCTTCCCAGGATCTTGACCCAAAATCGATCTTCGATTCGAGGCAACACTACGTCGACGTCCCAGGTGCCGCGACGAACCCTTCGCATCTTGCGGAGGTGATCCAGAATGGCTTCGGCATTCTTTCGAAGAGGAGGCATTTCCAGCAGAGTGTCGCTGTACACCACGCGCAGGCGGATTCTGAGATCTGGGTTGGCCTCCAAGAATATGGTTGTCAGAATAGTGACGAGTGTGCTGTCCTTCCCGCCGGAGTAGGCCACCATCCAACGATCGTGATTCTTACTCGCGGTAGCTGAAAGGCTTTGGAACGTCTGAAGCAAAAGGTCTCGCATCCCTGCGTCGACCACGCAGTCTTCGATAGCCGAGAATGCCCGGCCAGCTCGTGGGTCAATCTCATCCAATTCTCTCGTCCAAACAGGAAGAACCTGACTTTCACACACTAGACTGCTCGGCACTGCCTCGTCAGCCAAGAGGTCCCTATGGGGGGACCCATGGCCAATATAAGAAAGTGCGGCTCCGAAAGTCGCGCTCTGCCCCACAGAAGACTCCCCCGTACGCTCGCCCTTCCAAGCCGATGAAGGCGGCTCGAACTCGTCGAGCCGCCTAGCCCCCGGGGCCGGAACGGGGCTGCCGTCGCCAGCGGGGAAGGGGTTCCCTACGATTCTCAAATGGGCCAGGAGGTTCGCTCTGGGCATAACCGCGATCGGCGTTCCGACCGTCGCCCCTAGCGCGGCCGCTCCGACCTCTGGGTGAAGGCGTTCCACCTGTTCCAAGCCAATCGGGCCGAATTCGACGCCCGCTACCACAAGCGTAGCAACGTGGAGTCCACGATTGCGGCCATCAAGCGCAAGCCCGGTGAGACGCTGAAGAGTAAGAACCGCGTGGCGCAGGAGAACGAGTTGCTGTGCAAGATCCTGGCCTACAACCTGACCGTGCTGATCCACGAGATGTACGAGAACGGCATTGACCTCGGCTTCTGCACCTCAAATCCCCAGGCTGCACCCCAAATCGGCCTCAGGGCGTTGTAGGGGTGCAAAGCCGGGCCCGAGGGAAGCTTCAAGTCCCAACCGCCTCTCGGGGAGGGGCCCATGGCGAAGGAGAAGCGGCCGATCGTCCTGTACCCCATGTACTTCGACGCGGAGCGCTCCCGGGAGGACGGGCGGCGCGTCATGCGGAAGCTGGCGGTGAACGCCCCGACCGCCGAGGAGATCGCGGAGGCCGCGGGCGCCCTCGGGCTGAAGCCGAAGGTGGAGGCGGAGGCGTCCCACCCGACCGCGCCGTGGAAGCACGAGGGGCGCGTCCTCGTGACCGCCGGCTACTTCAAGACGAGCGTCGTGCGGAAGGTCGCCGAGAAGGTGAAGGATGCCCGCGCCGCCAAGGCGAAGGCGCCCGGCCACTAGTCCTGCGGCGTGCGCTGCGGCTCGACGAGCTTCTTGCCGGTCGACACGCTGTCGATCGAGTGGATCACCGCCCCCATCTCCCGGACGGTCGCCTCGACCTTCTCGTAGTCGATCGCGTTCCCCTCGAGCGTGATCTTCAGGCTCTCCGTCTCCTGGTCGACCTCGTCGATCGTGATGTTCGCGCCGAGGACGCCGTGCAGGCTCGAGAGGCGGCGGGACAGCTCGATGATCGAGGGGCTGTGCGGCTTGAGCACGTCGAGGACGAGCTTCTTGATGTCCGTCACGGAGGGACCCTGCGGGGGGTAGCCGAACGAGGGGTCCCATCTTAAGTCTTGTGAGGTGGGTTTAAGCGCGGAGAACGAGGGCTACGTGAGGAGGTCCGCGCCGCCGCCCGTCACGATCATGGAGTGCTCGGACTGCGCGACGATCCCGTGGCCCACGTCGTACAGCGCGGGGTACGTGTGGACGAGGCCGGACCGCAGGAGGCGGATCAGGTGGGAGGGCGCCTTCGCGTCGATCCGGTGCGCCCACCGCTCCGCGAACGGGAGCTTGCCGAACGCCTGCTCGGCCGCCTGGAGGAAGCGGAACGTGGAGTCCGGGCGGACCTCGCGGACCCGGACGATCCGGTAGATGTTCCCCGTCTTGCGGCCCTCGACCTTCCCCGCGCCGTTCGTCGCGAACGGCTCGATCGCGATCAGGTCGCCCTCCTCGAGGACGTCGTCCCCGACGTCCGCCACGTTCGGCACGGACTTCCCCGCGTGGACGACGTACCGCTCGATCGTGTGGCCGGTCAGGTTCGCGATCGGCCGGAACCCGTGCGACTCGATCGTCCGCTCGATCGCCGCCCCGAGCATCCGGACGGGGACCTTCGGGTGCACGGTCTCGATCGCCGCCGCGAGCGCCTCCTCGGACGCGCGGATCAGGTCCGACCAGTTCCGCGTCCCGATCTCCACGGTCTTGGCGGTGTCCGCCAGGTACCCGTCGGACTGCGCGCCGAGGTCGATCTTCACGACGTCCCCGCGGTGGAGCACGCGGTCGTCCGCGTGGGTGGGGGTGTCGTGTGCCGCCATGTCGTTCAGGGACAGGCACACGGGGAACGCGGGGGGGCAGCCCTTCGCGCGCATGAAGTCCTCGATCCTCTCCACGCCCTCGAGGAGCGTCATCCCCTCCCGGAGGATCTCCGCCCCGTAGACGCGCGCCTCCCGGGAGACGCGGCCCGCGGCGCGCACCTTCTCAACGACGTCGTCGGTCCAGTCCAAGGCGGGCCGCCGATACCGCCCCTTCCCGTAAAACTTTCGGCTCGCTCCCGGTGAGATCGACGACCGTGGACTCGCGTCCGATCGGACACGGGCCCGCGTCTAGGTACAGGTCGACGGATTCCCCGAGCTGCTCCTGCGCCTCGCGGACCTCGACCGGGGGCGGCCTCCCGTGGAGGTTCGCGCTCGTGGCGGTGATCGGGCCGAACCGCTTCGCGAGGAGGAGCGCGATCGGGTGGCGGGGCACGCGGATCGCGACCGCGCCCTCCGGGGAGAGGACCGCGGCGGGGGCGTCGGCGGTCGGACGGAACAGGAGGGTCACGGGGCCCGGGAGCCATCCGTCGCACAGCACCTCCGCGCGCGGCGAGATCACCGCCAGGGCTTTGGCGGCGGTGAGGTTCGGGACGGCGATGGAGACCGGCAACCCCGCCGGCCGCTGCTTGGCGGCGAACAGGCGGCGCATCGCCTCCGGGTTCCTCGGGTCCGCCCCCAGCGCGTACAGCGTGTCCGTCGGGTACACGACGAGGCCCCCGCCGCGGAGGGCCGCCACCGCCTCCTCCGCGACGCCCGCGTCGAGCACCGCCTGCTTCTCGATCATCACCGCCCGCACGACGCGCATCACAGGCGCACAGGGGGACGCGGGCTTGAGCCTTCGGGTGTTCCGCGGAGGCCCGGGTATGTGCGCGGTCCGCGAGACCCCGAGGGCCGTCTTTGGGTAGCCGCCAAACGACGCACCGAAAGACGGATGCCGCCGAGGGCCTTCCGGACCCCTGCCTCCCGCACGGGGGCGGAGACTCGTAGATGCCGGAGATGTCGTTCACGGAGACGATCGGGTTCATGGGGAAAGTGATCGCCGCCCTGGGGAGCCTCCGCGAGGAGGCGGCGAAGGCCGGCGTTGACGTCGACCCGATCATCGCGCTCGTCGACGGTTTCCGCCGCCGCGCGATCACCCTGAACGAGAAGCAGGAGTCCCTGATGCGGGAGACGCGCGCGACCACCGTGGAGCTCGAGGCGGTCCTCAAGGAGGGCTACGCGCGGACGAGCGGCGCCCTCGACACGATGATCGCGTCCGTCGGCAAGACGAGCAGCGCCGCCAAGAACATCCGCACGATCCGGAGCGACGTCCTCCGCCCGAAGCAGAGCTCGAGGCGCAGGCGCGCGCCCCCCGCATGATCCCCCCAGGGTCCCCCGAGGCCCGCGAACGCCCTCCGCCCCACCGGAATGATATTGCGGCGCATAGTCGCCGAGTCGGCGATTGCAGTTGGAGAGACCCCGACTACAGTCGGTGAGAGAGATACTGGAGTCGCCGAGCCTGCGACCGTCGTCGCCGAGGCGCCTACTGCGGTCGCCGAGGCCGCGCCTACAGTCGCGAAGGTCCCGACTACCGTCGGTGGCGTCGATTCAGCAGTCGCCGGGCCCGCAACTACAGTCGTCGGAGTCCCGACTATCGTCGTCGAGGCCGCAACTGCAGTCGCCACGTCGACGACTCTGGTCCCGGGGTCCGCCCGCGTCCGTCAGTCCTCCGCGCCGAGGATGTGGAGGAACACGAACACGAAGAACAGCACGGTCACGACGAGGTGCGTCTCCTTCCAGTACCGGAACGCGCGCTTGAGCGCGGGGAGGCGGCGGTACAGGTACCGCCCGAACACGCCGCTGACCGTCGTGACCAGGAGGAGCCACGTCGCGAGCCCCGCGAAGGCGTTCTCGGTGAGGCTCCCCGCGCGGAACCGGTAGGGGAACCCCGCGTGGACGAGCACCGCCAGGAAGCCGAACACGCTGAGGGCGATGTGGATGTTGAGCCAGAGGCCGACGCCGCCGATCTTCCCGATCCACTTCGGGCTCCCGGACCGCTTCACGAGCGAGTACGCCTGCGCGGCGACCGTGAGGATCGTCCCGGAGAACGCGAGGTACAGCCCGAGCGCCGTCCCGCCCCGCCACCCTTCCGTCGCGTCGCGGATGTCGCTCCGCGCGTCGCGCGCGATCCCGAAGTACAGGAAGAGGATGAGCGCGACGATCACGAGGAGCACGACGAGGGATCCGTGCCGCTTCCAGAACCTCGCGAGCGGCGAGGGCCCCGCCGGCTTGGCGGGAGGGTTCGCGGGCTTGGCGGACGGCGCGGGGCTTGGCGGTGTCGCCGGCACCGCGGGCCCCGTCACCGCCCCGCCCTCCGCCGGGCCGCGGCGGACCGCTTCCCCATGACGTCCCGGACCGCGTAGCCCAGCACGAACGCAAGGAACGCGCCCGCCCCGGCGACGAGCAGGAGGCGGGACCCGCCCTCGAAGCCGTCCTCGCCCTCGCCTCCGCCGCTCTGCAGGGAGGCTCCGTAGAGGACGAGGAGGCCGATCAGGAGGAGGACGACCACCGCGACGACGGTGCTGACGCGCATGCGTCCGGGCGAAACGGCGCGGGGGTTCTTGGCGGTTACGACCCAAATATCGTTACTGACCCACGGACTGCCGGCCGGCGGCCCTGTCCTGTAAATACCGCCACACGGAGCCCCAGATCCTGCCGTCGTCCCGCACCTTGTTCTCGAGGTTCTCCACGCCCATCCACGCCTCGAACGCGCGGCGGGTCGCCGCGTCCCACGTGCCGTGCGGCGGGCCCCGGTAGTACCCGGCGCGGGCGAGGAACTGCTGGACGAACCGCGCGACGTCCGGCGTGATCGCGACGACGTTCTTCGGGT